>Ga0209993_10039_pt1 | contig 24048 bp, 24 predicted proteins | sample Antgeofumaro1A2A_FD_188082 | JGI IMG/M metagenome (GOLD analysis project Ga0209993, IMG submission 188082) | Geothermal fumarole subsurface microbial communities from Mt. Erebus, Antarctica - 1A2A (SPAdes) (version 2) | ecosystem: Environmental > Terrestrial > Volcanic > Fumaroles | place...
CCCTGGAGGGGCTGGCTAGCCTGAGCCGGACCCTTTCCCTGGTCCGGGCCGAGCTTAACCCGGGGCTGATGCTGACTGGGGTAGTGCTCACCATGTTCGACGGCCGGCTGGGCTTGAGCCGCCAGGTGGTGGAGGAGGTGCGCCGGTTCTTCCCCGAGACTTTTGACACCGTGATTCCCCGGAACGTGCGGCTGGGCGAGGCCCCAAGCTTTGGGCGAACCATCCGGGAGTATGCGCCCACTTCGCCGGGGGCTAGGGCCTATGAGGCCCTAGCCTTGGAGCTTATGGACCGGCTGCTGGCAAAACTTACTGCGGAGGAGGCAAGCCGTGCCTGACGAGCGCCGCCGACCCTTGGGGCGGGGGTTAGGGGCCCTGCTGGGCCGGGGCGGCCCGGGGCTAGTTAACCTCCCGGTGGGTGCCATCCGACCCAATCCTTACCAGCCCCGCCGGTTCGTAGCGGACGAGCGTTTTCAGGAGCTGGTGGCCAGCGTCCGGGAGCACGGTATCCTGCAGCCGGTGGTCGTCTCCGAGGTGCGGGAGGGCGAGCAGACGGTCTACAGGCTGGTGGCCGGGGAGCGGCGCTGGCGGGCGGCCGTCGAGGCCGGGCTGACGACGATTCCGGCCGTAGTGCGGGAGGCGACCCCGGCCGAGGGGCTGGTAATGGCGCTGGTGGAGAACCTCCAGCGGGCCGACCTCAATCCCCTGGAGGAAGCCGAGGCCTTCCGGGAGCTTATCGACCGGTTTGGGCTGAGCCAGGAGGAGGTGGCCCGGCGGGTGGGCCGCAGCCGGTCAGCCGTTGCCAATACCCTCAGGCTGTTGGAGGCGGCCCCCGAGGTGCGGGCGGCCCTGGCGGCTGGGGAGATAACCGAGGGCCACGCCCGGGCCCTGCTGGGCCTTGAGCCCGGGGACCAGGTGCTGGCCCTGGGGGAGGTGGTCCGGCGGGGCCTTAACGTCCGACAGACGGAGGAGCTCGTCCGCCGGTGGGGAGAACAGCCGGCCGAGGCGCCGGAAGGGGACGACGGGCTGGCGGCCCTGGCATCGGAGCTTACGGCCCGGCTGGGAACCCGGGTGGTGGTGCGACAGAACCGGCGTGGGGCCGGCCGGCTGGTTATCCATTTTTACTCGACCGAACAGCTTAACGAACTTCTGGAACGTTTGGGGCTCCTGGAAGGATCCCGGGCCGACTTGGTCGATTCTTGACATATTTTTCAAGGTCAAATTATACTCGGCTAGGGGAGGAGCGATGGCCGGACATTCCAAGTGGGCCCAGATCAAGCGCCAGAAAAGCGTAGCCGACGCCCGCCGGGGTCAGCTCTTCACCAAGCTGGCCCGGGAAATCACGGTGGCGGTACGGGAGGGCGGTCCGGACCCAGAGACCAACTTCCGGCTGCGGCTCGCCATCGCCCGGGCCCGAGAGCACAACATGCCCATGGAGAACATCGAACGGGCCATCCGCCGGGCCGTCGGCGGGACCGAGGCCGGGGAGGCGCCCCTTGAAGAAGTAATCTACGAAGGCTACGGCCCCGGGGGCATCGCCATCCTGGTTCAGGCCCTCACCGACAACCGCAACCGGACAGCCTCGGAGGTGAGGTCGACCTTCACCAAGGGCGGGGGGTCCCTTGGTGAGGCGGGTTCCGTCATCTGGCAGTTTGACTATAAAGGCGTCATTACCGTCTCAGCCGACGGGGCCAACCCCGACGACATCGCCCTGGTAGCCATCGACGCTGGGGCCGAGGACTTCCGCGTGGAGGACCTCGAGCTGGAGATTTACACCCAGCCGGAAGACCTGGAACGGGTGCGGCGGGAGCTAGAAGCCCGGGGCTTTAAGGTCCTTCAGGCAGAGCTAGCCTACATTCCCAAGGCGACTATACCCCTGGACCGGAAAGACGCGGAGTCGGCTCTCCGCTTGCTGGAGCGGCTGGAAGACTTGGATGACGTCCAGCGGGTTTACACCAATGCCGAGTTCCCGCCGGACTTAGTGGCCGCCCTCGCCGCGGAGGAGCGGTCCCACGCCCGCTAATCGTGCGGATCCTTGGGGTTGACCCTGGGACAGCTGCCTGCGGCTACGGGGTGGTGGCGAAGGCCGACGGGCATTTCGTCGCCCTGGAGTATGGCCTGATAACGACCCCGTCCAGTCACGCCACCTCCGAGCGGCTGCGCACCATCTACCGGGAGATTCTGGATATCATCGGCCGCTGGCATCCCGACCGGGTGGCTGTTGAGGAGGTCTTTTTTGCCCGGAACGCGAAAACGGCTATGGCCGTCGGTCAGGCCAGGGGGGTTGTGATGCTGGCGGCGGCCCTGGCTGGGGTTCCGGTGGTGGAGTACACCCCCCTTGAGGTCAAAAAGTCAGTGACCACCTACGGCCGGGGTCCCAAGGAGCAGGTGGGGCAGATGGTGGCCATCATCCTTGGCCTACCGGAGGTGCCCCGGCCCGACGACGTGGCCGACGCCTTGGCCGTGGCCCTGTGCGATGCTTTTCGGGCCGAAGCCCGCCTGGGAGCTGCCCCATGATTGAAGCCCTTACCGGTCGGATCGGCCGGGTAGAACCCGAGACCCTTACGCTGGAGGTCGGGCCGGTGACCCTGCGGCTGGTGATCCCCCCTGGGGCCGCCAGCCGCTTTGGCCGGCCCGGGGAGCTGGCCACGGCCTTCACCTCCCTGCAGGTTCGGGAGGACGGCGTCACGCTATACGGGTTTCCCACCGAGGACGAGCGAGACCTGTTTAACGTCCTGCTGGATGTGAGCCGGGTGGGACCCCGGGTGGCCCTGAGCATTATCGGCCGGCTGGGACCCGACCGGTTCTGGCAGGCAGTGGGGACCGGGGATGTGGCCCTGCTGGCGGCAGTGCCCGGAATCGGCAAGAAGACGGCCGAGCGGCTCATCTTTGAGCTGAGGGGGAAGCTTCCGGAGATCCGGCCGGCGGCCTCCCCGGAAGACGCCGACCTGCTGGCCGCCCTGGCAGCCCTGGGCTACACCCCCACCGAGGCCCTTGCGGCGGTCCGGGCGGTGCCCCTGGCCGATACCCTGCCCCTGGAGGAGCGGCTTCGGCGGGTGCTGACCGTCCTGGGGGGGCAGCCCCCTCGGTAGCCTCAGTAAGCTCTACCCGGCCAGAGAGCCCGGAGGAGGCCCAGGACCTGCCGGGCCAGCCGGCTGCCCAGCAGGAGGGTTACGGTCCCGTAGACGGCGACGGCCACCCCCAGGGCGGCCCCCAGCCGAAGCACCAGACCGGCCGGGGTGAAGGCCAGGGCAAAGGCGGCGGCAATAACCATCAGCTCGCTGGCTAGGATGCTCCGAAAGATGTCCCGGGCCAGGCCGGTCTGAAGGTCCCCGAGGCGCCGGCCCAGGAGCAGGTAGAGGGTGACGACCTGGCCGATTTCCGAGAGGGAAAAGCCGGCGGCCAGACCCCCGTGGGCAAGGACCCCGAAGAGGGCAAGACCAGCCCCGAAGGTTAGTCCCAGGCCCCCCGCCCCGACAGCCACTGGGGTGAGGGTGTCGCCGGTGGCGTAAAAGGTGCGTACCAAGATTTCGGCGGCCACTTGGGCCCAGAGGCCCAGGGCGAAGAACCAGAGGGCCCAGGTGGTGGCGGCCACGGCCCCCTCGTCGAAGCTGCCCCGCTGGAGCAGGAGCCGGACTAGGGGCTCGGCTAGGATGATAAGTCCCGCCGAGGCCGGAATCCCCAGGTAAAGGCTGAGGCCCAGGCCCTCGGTAACGGTCCGGCGCAGGCTCCCAAGGTCGCCCGTCGCCCAGAGTCGGGAAAGCTCGGGGAAATAGGCCGTGCCCAGGGGCAGGCCGAGCACCCCAAAGGGTACCATGAGAAGGGCCCAGGCGTAACCCAGGGCGGCCACGGCCGCCGGGGAGATGAGGGAAGCCATGGCCGTCAGCACCCAGAAGTTGAGTTGGTAGACGGCAAGACCAGCAGCCCGGGGGACGAGCAACCGGAGGACCTCGACCACCTCCGGCCGGAAGAATTCGAAGTTGGGCTTGAGGCCGGGTCCGTAGGCAAAGGCCCGGGGGAGCTGGACGCCCATGTGGAGGGCGCTTCCGGCCACTACCCCGACGGCGAGGCCATCTACCCCTAACCCCGGGGCCAGGGCGAGGGCGGCGGCGATAATCGCCAGGTTGTAAAGGATGGGGGCAACGGCCGGAAGCAGGAAATTGCGGTGGGCCTGGTGGACGGTGGTCAGCACGAGGCTGAGGCTGAAGAACAGGGGTTGAAGGAGCATCAGCCGGGTAAGCTCCACCACCTTTGAACGGGCCGGGGCGTCAAACCCCGGCACCAGGAGGGCGACCAGCGCCGGGGCGGCGACCCAGGCGACCAGGACGAGGACCAGGGCCGCCAGGCCGAACAGGACCAGGAAAGTGCCGGCCAGCCGGTAGCCCTCGGCCGCCTCATTGCGGGTTAGGTGTTTATGAAACACGGGGATGAAGGCGCTGCCGAAGGCGCCGGCGGCCAGCAGGTTGAAGACCAGGTCGGGTAGGCGGAAGGCGGCCTGATAGGCCGCAACGTCAGGACCGGTACCGAACTGCCCGGCAATAACGGCTTCCCGGACGAGCCCCAGCAGGCGGCTCAGCACCCACCCGGCCATGAGCAGGGCAGCGCCGCCCAGGGGTGCGGTGTTCACGCCTCCCTCGGCTTGAGGTTTATTTTCTTTAAGACCTCGGGGTTAGCGACATGTTCGGGTTCAAAACCCCGCAAAATGTCGGCCGCCGCCCGGCCAACCCGCAGCTTAATATCCCGCTCGCTCCGGTCGGAGTAGTAAGCAACGTGGGGCGTGAGGATGACATTTTCCAGGCGGGTTAGGGGCGAGTCGGGGGGCAGGGGCTCCTCTTCGAAGACGTCGAGGGCGGCCCCGGCAATCCAGCCCTCCTCGAGGGCCCGGATAAGGGCCTGCTCGTCGACTACCTTGCCCCGGCTGGTGTTGATAAAATAGGCGGTCGGCTTCATCAGGCGGAACCGGTCGGCCGTGAAAAAGTGGTAGGTCTCCTCGGTGAGGGGCAGGTGGGAGGAAACGTAGTCGCTTTCGGCCAGAAGCTCCTCGACGTGGCGGACCCGCCGCACCCCGAAGCGGCCGAAGACCTCGTCGTCGAGGTAGGGGTCGTAGGCCACCACCTGGAGGCCGAAGGCTTGGGCCCGGAGGGCAACCCGACGGGGGATATTACCGAAGGCCACTAGGCCGAGGGTTTCACCCCGCAATGGCCCGACCGGTGGCAGGGCCGACCGTAAGGCCGCCGGACGCCACTCACCGGCCCGGACCAGCCGGTCCAGCCGGAAGAGCTTTCGATTTAGGGCCAGCAAAAAAGCGATGGTGTGGTTGGCCACCTCTTCCAGGCAGAAGTCGGGGAAGTTGGCCACGACCACCCCAAACTCGGTGGCGGCCTTGAGGTCGACGGTGTCGACCCCGATACCGTAGCGGATTACGCCCTTAAGCCGGGGCAGGCTGGAGATAACCCGGCGAGTAATGGGCTCGGCGATAACCAGCAGAATATCAGCCTCCTGCCCGAATTTGATAATGTCGTCCTCGGTGCGCAACCTTCCGGGCTGGATTAGCTCGACGTCCAGGCCGGCCAGAGCCTGCCGCTCCAGGTCCAGGGGATCGTCCGGGGGTGCCCCGGTGTGGAGGATTTTAAACCTTGCCATGTTGACGGCCTCCGCTAGCCAGCAATATCTTCGCCGCCGTCCACGTTAATCACACAGCCGGTTATCCAGTAGGTTCCGGGGTGGCAGAGGGCAACGATGGCCCTGGCCACGTCCTCGGGCCGGGTGAGCCGGCCGCTAGGATTGCGCCGGAGGGCCTGCTCCATCAGCTGGTCGTAGCCGGGGATCTTTCGGAGGGCGGGGGTGTCGGTGACTCCGGCCCGGATGCCCAGGACGGCAATCCCGGCCGGCGCAAGCTCAAAGGCCAGCTGCCGGATGTGGGATTCCAGGCAGGCCTTGGCAGCCGATACCGCCCCGTAGTAGGGGATCACCCGGGAGGCACCCCCGCTGGTCATGGCAAAGACCTTGCTTCCACGTCTGAAAAGGCCCCGCCAGAAGAGGTCCTGAACCCAGTAGACGAGGCTGTTGGCCATGACATCGAGGGTCATTTCCAGTTGGCTCTTGGCAAGGGCATCCTTCGGGTCGGGCGTGATGTAGGGGCGCAGGGTGCCGAAGGCCAGGGAGTGGAGCAGGACCTTGATGTAGCCGCCGGCAGGGTCGCCGGTGATGGTTTCCTGGACCTTATCCAAAATCTCCTGCCGTTTTTCGGGGTCGGCAGCATTGGCGTTAAAGAAGAGGGCGCGCCGGCCCCGGGCCTCGATTTCGGCCTTCACCCTTTCGGCGTTGGGGAGGGTGGCTCGGGTGTCCAGGTGAACGCCCGCGATGTCCAGGCCGGCCTCGGCCAAGGCGACAGCCGTTGCCGCCCCGAATCCGCTTGAGGCGCCGAGGATAAGGGCCCACTCGGCTTCAGCCATTGGCGTAGACCTCCGAAGCAGGTGATATGGGGTGGGCGGCCGCTTGTGGCAGACCCGGACGGCCACCCCTGATTGTTGCTTTTACATTACCGGGGCGTCGGTGTCAAACTGGTGTTAAGGCGAAGCGGCATTCGCCGGGCGGCACAGTCGGCTTGGCTTCTAATCATACCATCTGGGCCTGGTGTTGCCGTAGAGCCCGCTATTTTGGGCTCTTTGGTGGTTTCTGAGGGAGCTTAGGGCTGGCTGGCTTTCGTGCGGCTAGGGCCCAGGTGGTCCCCCAGAAAACTTGACAGCCGGGCACCTCGGACCTAAAATTAATTAGGAGTTCTAATTAATGGCCTTTGACCCGGTTCGTCGCGCCCAGGACCTTCCGGCCGACCTGGCCATGGCCCTCTTCCGGGTGAGCCAAGCCATCACCCTCATGGTCCGGGACGCCGCTGGGGCCGCAGGTCTCTCCCCGGCTCAGGCCAATGCCCTCACCTTCCTCAAGCGGGTACGTCCCGGCGCCCGCAACATAACTGGGGTGGCCCAGCGCCTCGGAACCACCCTAGCCACCGCCAGCGAAGTGGTGGATACCCTCACGGCCAAGGGCCTGGTGGAAAAGGCCCGCTCGGCCGCCGACGGCCGGGTCGTTACCCTGGCCCTTACCCCCGCCGGCCAGGAACGGGCCGACCGGCTGGAGGATATGCTTGAGCCCCTCCGCCAGATTCTGGCTGCCCTCGACCCGGCCGAGCAGCAGACCCTTCGGCAGCTTCTGGTCGGGGTCATTGCCGGCCTCGTCGCCCGAGGCTTTGTGCGGCCGTACCTGATGTGCTGGCAGTGCCGCTTCTTTCAGCCCTTTGCCCACCCGGATAGTCCCGGTGGACCCCACCACTGTGCCTTCATGGATGCTCCACTGCCCGCCGAACACACCTATTTTGAATGTCCGGATGCCGAGCCCATCGAAACGGGCGAAGAAAATTCCCCAGGAGGTGACTAAAATGACCCAACCCATCCCCGGATACACTTACGGAACCCCTCAGGTTAGCCCATCGCCGGTCTCCCCGTCCGACTTTGAGCTTTTAAAAAAGACGGTCCTGTTCACCGACGAGGATGCCCGTTACCTGCGGCTGGCCGGAGAGGTCCTCGCGGACCACGTGGAGGCCCTTTTAGACGTCTGGTATGAATTCGTCGGCTCTAACCCCCACCTGGTCTACTACTTTGCTGACCCCCAGGGCAACCCGATCCCCGACTACCTGGGGCGAGTTCGCCAGCGGTTCGGGCAGTGGGTGCGGGACCTGTGCCGGGCCGAATTTAACCAGGCCTGGCTCGATTACCAGCACGAAATCGGCCTGCGGCACCACCGGACCAAGAAAAATCAGACCGACGGCGTAAATTCGGTCCCACAAATCCCCCTTCGCGACCTCATAGCTTTCATTTACCCGATAACGGCCACCGTTCGGCCCTTCTTGTTCAAAAAGGGCCATTCGACCGAGGACGTGGACAAGATGCACCAGGCCTGGTTCAAGGCCCTGACCCTGACGGTGGCCCTCTGGGCCTACCCGTATGCCCAGCCCGGCGACTGGTAGCCTTTTAGAAGGCCGGGCGGGTCCTGGCCCCCAGGGGCGGGGGCGGCTGGGCCGGCTCGACCCGGACTCGGGCGTCTAGAATGACCGCCCCCCGCTCCCTGACCAGGACCGGGTTGAGGTCGACCTCGGCCACGTCGGGCAGGTCCTCAGCCAGGGTGCTCAGCCGCAGGAGGGTCTCCTCGAAGGCCGCCACGTCCACCGGGGGCGAGCCCCTAAAACCCGTAAGGAGAGGATAGCTTCTAAGCTCACGGACCATCTCGGCGGCATCCTCCCGGGTAAGGGGCGTGAGCCGGACAGCAACGTCCTTTAAAAGCTTGACGAAAATTCCGCCGGCCCCGCAGACGATGATGGGGCCGAAATGCCGGTCGTGGACCATTCCGGCCAGCATCTCAACCCCACCGGTCACGTAGCGCTGGACAACAAAGGTGACCTCGTGAAGGCCTTGGGCCCCCAAGCGGCTGGCCATCTCCGTCGCGGCTTGCCGAACCTCCTCCGGGTCCCGGAGCCCCAGGCGCACTGCCCCCCGCTCGGTCTTGTGGGTGAGGCCCGGGGCGAAAGCCTTAAGGACCACCTCGCCCCCAAGGTTGGCGGCGGCCTGGGCGGCCTCCTCGGGAGTCCGGGCGAGGATCTGGTCGACAACGTTGAGGCCGTAACAGCTGAGAAGCTGCCAGGTTTCGGCCGGCCCGAGCCAGCTGTCCCCCTGGCCCAAGGCCCTGGCGACGACGGCTGCCGCCTCATCCCGGCCGATACCCTCGAAGCGGGGCGGGTCGGTGAGGGGCCGGGCCCGCCACTCGGCGTAGCGGACGGCGTGGGCCAGGGCGATGGCCGCATTTTCGGGGAAGGCAAACGAAGGCACCCGTATGTCGGCCCGTTTGAGCTCGTCGGGCACGCCCCGGGATGAGATAAAAACCGAAAGGACGGGCTTGCCCAGGCCGTTGGCCAGCCTGGCCCCGTCCACGATGGCGGCGGCCACCTCCTCGCTGGGAATTCGCAGGGGCGGCAAGAAGATGGCCATAACGGCGTCGATGTTGGGGTCGGAGGCCACCGCCTCCACTGCTTGGCGGTACTGGTCGGCGCCGGCCGTGGCCGTCATGTCCACCGGGTTGAGGACACTTGCCTCGGGGACGAGTACGGATCGGAGCCGGGTTTGGGTCTCCGGGCTAAGGACAGGCACCTGGAGCCCCTGGGCCTCGGCGGCGTCGGCCGCCAGGATGCCCGGTCCGCCGGCGTTGGTCACAATGCCCACCCGCCGGCCGTGGGGGAGGGGCTGACTCACCAGCAGGGAGGCCACCTCAAAGAGCTCCTCCAGGGTATCGGTCCGGATCACCCCCGACTGGCGGAAGAGGGCATCTACGGTGATGTCCGAGGCGGCCAGGAGGGCCCCGGTGTGGGAGGCCGTTGCCCGGGCGCCGGCGCTGGACCGGCCGCTCTTAACGGCCACGATGGGCTTTTTCCGGCCAACCCGGCGGGCGATCCGGCTAAACTTGCGGGGGTTGCCGAAGGACTCCAGGTAAAGGAGGATGACGTCGGTATTAGGGTCCGATTCCCAGTAATTGAGCAGGTCGTTTCCGGATATGTCGGCCTTGTTGCCCATGGATACGAAGGTCGATATGCCCAAACCAAAGGCACGGGCGTAGTCGATGATGGCGAGCCCTAGGGCCCCGCTCTGGGAGGCGAAACCGACCCGCCCGGCCGGCGGAGGAACCGGGCCGAAGGTTGCGTTAAGCCTTGCCGATGGGTCGGTGTTGATGATGCCGATGCAATTGGGGCCGATGAGACGCATACCGTAGGCGCGGCAGATGCGCAGCAGCTCGGCCTGGCGGGCCCGGCCTTCTTCCCCTACTTCGGCAAACCCGGCCGAAATCACCACCAGCGCCCGAACACCCCGGCGGCCGCACTGCTCGGCCACCCCGACGACCTTTTCGGCCGGCACCGCAATAACGGCCAGGTCCACCGGCCCCGGGACGGCCTCAATGGTTGGGTAGGCCAGGACCGACTGGACCACCGTGGCGTTTATGTTGACCGGGTAAACCGGGCCCTCAAAGCCGAAATCGAGGAGGTTCCGGAAGAGGGCGCCGCCGACGGTATTCCGCTGGCGGGAGGCCCCAATGACGGCTACCGCCCGGGGGTAGAAGAAGTTGCGCAGGGCGTTGCTGGTGGCGATCTGCTCGCGCCGCTCGAAGCGCTCCAGGGCCTCCGGGGTGATGGAGGTGGGGAAGCTAACATGAATTTCGTCGGGCCCGAGTCGGACCTCGACTGGGAAGCCCGAATCCCGAAAGACCTTTATCATCTCGTAGTTGGTAGGCATAACAACGGCCTCGAAGACGTTGATGCCGTTGGCAGCGGCGACCTCGGCCAGGTGGCCGAGGAGGATGGTGCCGAGGCCGCGTCCGCGGTAGGCATCGGCGACGGCGAAACCGACCTCGGCCCGGTCGGTATCAACCCGGAAGTAGGAGGCGACCCCGATCACCTTCTGCTCGGGACCGGCGGTAGCCACCAATGTAAATGAGTTGACATAATCGATGTCGCAGTCTCGGCGGGCGGCGGTTTCGAGGTTTACGGCTGGGGAGAAAAACCTAAAGGTTCGGGCTTCAAGGGATAGGGAGCGGTAAAACTCCAGGAGCGCCGGCCAGTCTTCGGGCCGCGCGGGCCGGACGTGGACAGTAGAGCCGTCCCGGAGGACGACGTCGGCTTCCCGGTGGGCCGGGTAAACGCCCCGCATAACCGGACACCTCCACCAGACATTTTAGGCCAGGGCCCACCCCATTTGGGTCTAATATAAAACATTGACGGGGCCGCAGCCCCGGCCCTATAATGATACCGGTAAGGTTCTTTGTGTCGTTCGAAACCCCGTTAGCCGGCCGGTAGGCCAAAGCTAGATTGCTCGGGAGGTCAAGATGTCCAAGCCGAAGTTTGAGCGGAAGAAGCCGCATGTGAATGTGGGGACGATAGGTCACATTGACCATGGGAAGACGACGTTGACGTCTGCGATAACGAAGGTTTTGTCGTTGAGGGGTCTTGCGCAGTTTACGCCCTTTGAGCAGATAGACAAGGCTCCTGAGGAGCGTGCCCGTGGGATAACGATAGCGATTGCGCATGTGGAGTATGAGAGTCCGAAGCGTCATTATGCGCACATAGACTGTCCTGGGCATGCCGATTATATCAAGAACATGATAACGGGTGCGGCCCAGATGGATGGTGCGATATTGGTGGTGGCGGCTCCGGATGGGCCGATGCCGCAGACCCGTGAGCATGTGCTTTTGGCCCGGCAGGTGGAAGTTCCGGCGATGGTGGTATTTTTGAACAAGGTAGACATGATGGATGACCCGGAGCTTTTAGACCTGGTGGAGTTGGAGGTAAGGGAGCTTTTGAGCCGGTATGGGTTTCCTGGGGATGAGGTGCCGGTTATAAGGGGTTCTGCCCTTAAGGCCTTAGAGTCTTCGTCGCAGGACCCTGATGCTACGGAGTATCGGCCGATTTGGGAGCTTATAGAGGCTTTAGATAACTATATTCCGGAGCCTGAGCGTGCGGTAGACAAGCCGTTTTTGATGCCGATAGAGGATGTATTTGGGATAAAGGGGCGTGGGACGGTGGTTACGGGTCGGATTGAGCGAGGTCGGATAAGGCCTGGGGATGAGGTGGAGATAGTTGGGTTTGGTCCGACCCGGCGGACGGTGGTGACCAGTGTTGAGATGTTCCGGAAGGTTTTAGACGAGGGGATAGCTGGGGACAATGTCGGCTGTTTGCTTCGTGGTATTGAGCGGGACGAGGTGGAGCGTGGGATGGTATTGGCCAAGCCTGGGACGATAACGCCGCATACGGAGTTTGAGGCCCAGGTTTACGTTCTTACCAAGGAGGAGGGTGGGCGGCACACGCCGTTTTTTACGGGTTATCGGCCGCAGTTTTACTTTCGGACGACGGATGTTACTGGGGAGGTGATTTTGCCTGCTGGGGTTGAGATGGTGATGCCTGGGGACAATGTAAACCTTCGGGTGAAGCTGATTGCGCCGGTGGCCCTGGAGGAGGGCTTAAGGTTTGCCATCCGTGAGGGTGGCCGGACGGTGGGGGCCGGGGTCGTGACCAAAATCATCGAGTAGGGTGGGCTAAGATGGCCAAGAAGGGCGAGGCCAGGGTGGTCATTACCCTCGCCTGTACAGAATGCCGGTCGCGGAATTATACTTCTGAGAAGAACCGCCGTAACGACCCGGACAGGCTGGAACTCCGAAAGTACTGCCCCCGTTGCCGGCGGCACACCCTTCACCGTGAGACGAGGTGATGGCGGTTAAGCCAACTGCCAAGCCGGCATCCAAAACTAGGCCCAGGCCCGAGCGGCGGCCGGGGGTCCTGGCGCGGCGCCTTCGGCCCCGGCTTGGGGTCAGGTTCGTCCAGGAGGTCATCGCCGAGCTTAAAAAAGTCACCTGGCCCAGCCGAGACGAGGTCGTACGGCTGACCCTCGTGGTCATTGTGGTCTCGGTGGCCGTGGGGGCCCTGCTTGGGGCGGCGGACCTGGTCTTTACCTGGCTGATGGAGCAACTGTTACTATCATAGATAGGTGGTAGATATGGAAGAGACCGGCCGGCAGGACCAGCGGGTCGAAGTTGAGCCCGAGGCGGAACGATCCCCGACCGAGGGGGAGCGGAAGGCAGCCTGGTACGTGGTGCACACCTACTCGGGCTACGAAAATAAGGTCGAGGCCAACCTGCGTCAGCGCATCAAGTCGATGGGGATGGAAGACAAGATCCTCGACATCGTCATCCCCACCGAAGAAGAGGTGGAGCTGCGGGAAGGCCAGCGGCGGACCGTCCAGCGCAAGATATTCCCAGGCTACATCCTGGTGCATATGATTCTGGACGACCAGTCGTGGCAGGTCGTGCGGTACACGCCGGGGGTGACCGGCTTCGTCGGTAGCGGCAACCGGCCTGCGCCCCTCTCCGAGGACGAGGTAAAGGCCATCCTGGGTCGGATGCGCCGGGCCGAGGAGGAACGGCCCATCAGGATCGGCTTCAAAAAGGGCGAGACGGTCCGCATCATCGACGGCCCATTTGCCGATTTCACCGGCGTCGTCGACGAGATCTACCCGGAGAAGGGCAAGGTTCGGGTGCTGGTCTCCATTTTCGGCCGCGAGACTCCCCTGGAGCTCGACCTGCTCCAGGTCGAGCGCCTCTGAAACCAAAGTCCGGTTAATTTGAGCGCCGATGGCTAAGAAAGTACGTGCCGTTGTAAAGCTGCAGATCCCGGCCGGCAAGGCTACCCCGGCGCCCCCGGTGGGTACGGCCCTGGGGCCCCACGGGGTTAACATTATGGCCTTTTGTAAAGAGTACAACGAGCGGACGGCCGCCCAGGCCGGGATGATCATACCGGTTGTCGTTACCATCTACGAGGACCGGTCCTTCACCTTCGTAACCAAGACGCCGCCGGTGTCTGACCTGCTTAAAAAGGCGGCGGGGGTTGAAAAGGGGGCCAGCGCCCCTGGTCACCAGAAGGTGGGGCGGGTAACCCGCCAGCAGGTCCGGGAGATCGCCCAGCTAAAGTTGCCCGACCTCAATACCAAGGACCTGGAGGCGGCGATGCGGATGGTGGAGGGCACGGCCCGCACCATGGGGATCGAGGTCGTCGATTAAGGGGGAAGGCCGAAATGGCAAAGCGCGGCAAAAAGTACCTGGATGTTTTGAAGCTTGTGGACCGGGGCCGCACTTACTTGCCCCTGGAAGCGGTCCGGCTGGTGAAGCAGACCGCCCGGGCCAACTTTGACGAGACGGTCGAGGTTCACATCCGGACAAACCTTGACCCCCGGCACGCCGACCAACAGCTTCGGGGCGCGGTGGTCCTTCCCCATGGCTTGGGTAAGCCAGTGCGGATCCTGGTATTCACCCAAGGGGAAGGGGAGCGGATCGCCCGGGAGGCCGGGGCCGATTACGTGGGCTTGGACGACCTGATCCAGAAGATCCGGGAGGGCTGGCTTGACTTCGACGTGGCCATCGCTACCATGGACGTTATGGGCAAGGTAAGTCAGCTCGGCCGCATCTTAGGGCCGCGGGGCCTGATGCCGAACCCCCGGACCGGAACTGCCGTCCAGGTAGACGACCTGGCCCGGGCGGTCCGGGATGCCCGGAAGGGCCGGGTAGAGTTCCGGCTTGACCGGAGCGGCAACGTCCACATTCCCCTTGGCAGGGTGAGTTTTACCGAGGAGCAGCTTCTGGAAAACCTGGCGGCTGTTATCGACGCCGTCGTCCAGGCCCGGCCGCCCGGGGCCAAGGGCCAGTTCATTCGCTCGGTCACCCTCTGCACCACCATGGGGCCGGGCATCAAGCTGGATGTCCCGGCAACCTTGGCCCTGCCCAAGGCGGCCTGATAAGGACTTTCTGGCGGCAAAACCGAATATCTGGCCGGAGACAGCAGGTGCCTTCGGGCCTAAAGGGGCGGCCAGGCCCCGCCTGCCGAGGCTGAACACCCCGCCGGTTTCGTACCGGCCGCGGCGACGCCCTGGGTCTCCGGCCCGGGGTTAATCTTTATTAGGAGGGGCGATGCCAAGACCGGAAAAGGTCGACAAAGTAAACGAAATTGCCCGACTGCTTAGGTCGGCGGGCTTTGTGGTCCTGACCCAGTTTAGCGGCCTGTCGGTATCGGAGATGAACGAGCTGCGCCGGCGGCTCAAGGAGGCGGGGGCCGAATATCGGGTCGTCAAGAATACCCTTACCCGCATCGCCGCCGAGCAGGTCGGCAAGGCGGAGCTAGTCCAGTTTCTTCAGGGTCCCACGGCCATCGCTTTCGGCTTTGGCGACGAGGTGTCCCTCGCCCGAAGCCTCGTCGAGTACGAGCGCGGGGCCCGGGGTACCCTTAAGGTAGTGGCGGGCCTAATGGACGGCCGGCTCTTGACCCCGGCAGAAGTAAGTATCCTCGCCTCCCTCCCGTCCAGGTCCGAGCTGCTGGCCCGGGTGATTGGGGGCATGCAGTCGCCCCTTTACCGGCTGGCCTGGGCCTTTCACAGTCTGCTGGCCGGGGTGGTCTGGGCCCTGGATGCCCGCCGGCGGCAGCTGGAAGGGGGCGGGGAACCGGGCCAATTGGGAACCTGAAACGAAAGGAGCGTTAAAAGGATGGCTACCAAGGTTGACCAGGCAATTGAGCTTATCAAAAGCATGACGGTCCTCGAGTTAGCTGAGCTTGTCAAGCGGTTCGAGGCCGAATTCGGGGTGAGTGCCGCTCCGGTGGTGGCCGCGGCCCCGGCGGCGGCCGCGGCGGCCGGCGCCCCGGCGGCGCCCGCGGCCCCGGCTGAGGAGAAGACCGAGTTTACGGTAATCCTTAAAGAGGTCGGACCCAACAAGATAAATGTAATTAAGGCGGTCCGGGAGCTCACTAACCTGGGGCTCAAGGAGGCCAAGGACCTGGTGGAGGCCGCGCCCAAGCCGGTGAAGGAGGGCGTCAGCAAGGCCGAGGCCGAGGCCGCCAAGAAGAAGCTGGAGGAGGCCGGGGCCGTCGTCGAGCTGGTCTAGCCGGCCGTTACCTTGGCCGCTCCAGGCTGGCAATACGAGTGCTCGGGGTGCGGGGCGCAGTGGCAGGCCGCCCCGCCCGACTGGCTTTGTGCCTGCGGGCGGCCCCTGGACCTCCGGTGGGATTCGGCCAGGGCCCGGTCCGCGTTTCTGGCCAGGGTGGCCGATTTAAGCCTGGGCGAGGGGAATACCCCGGTGGTGGACCTGCCCCGGGCTGCGGCCCGCGTCGGCCTGGGCCGGGTCCGGACTAAACTCGAGCTGAGTAATCCCACCGGGTCTTTCAAAGACCGAGGAGCCTGGCTTCTAGTTGGGGCCGCCCGGACCCTGGGGGCCGCCGAGGTTGTCGAGGACTCCTCGGGCAACGCCGGGGCCGCCGTGGCCGCCTACGCCGCCCGGGCCGGCTTAAAGGCCTATATCTTCGTTCCCGCCGACACGCCCCCGGCAAAGCTGGCCCAGGCCCGGGCTTATGGCGCCCAGGTCGTCGCCGTGCCCGGCCCGCGGGAGGCCGCGACCCAGGCGGCCGTTAATTTTGCCCGGGAAAAGGGCCTTTTTTATGCCTCCCACAACCGGTCCCCTTTCTTTACGGAAGGCATGGTGGGTTTCGGGGAAGAGCTCCTCCGGCTGGACCCGCCTCCCACCGATATCGTGGTGCCGGTGGGTAACGGCTCCCTGGTAGCCGGTATCTGGCTGGCCTACCGGCGGGCAGGCCGCTGGCCCCCCAGGATTCACGGGGTCCAGGCCGAGGGCTGTGCCCCCCTAGCCGAGGCCTGGGAACGGGGACTTCCCGAGCCGGTATCCGTCAGCCCGGGGCCGACCGTTGCCGGGGGCATCCGGGTTGAGCGGCCACCCCGGGGCGCCCAGGTTCTGGGGATGGTTCGGGCTAGTGGCGGCTCCATGGTCAAGGTTGCGGACACGGATATCCTTGACTGGGCCGGGTTTCTGGCCGAGAAGGAGGGCATCTTCGCCGAACCCACCTCGGCCGCGGCCTTTGCCGGCCTGGCCAGGCTCATCCGCCTCGGCCGGCTGGGGGTCGGGGCCGACGTTCTGGTGCCGGTTACCGGGAGCGGCCTCAAGGCCGCCATTGCCTGACGGTGTGTTAAAATGGGCCGGCAGAGCCCAAACTACCGGAGGAGGGTGGTTCATGCAGGGGTCCTTTGAAACCCCGGGGGCAACCAGCCGGGGCGCGGTGGCCAACACCACCTACCGGCCGCCGTTTCGTGGGCGGCGGTTTGCCGTAAGTTCGACCCACTACCTGGCCACCATGGCCGGCTTTAAGATTTTGGAGCGGGGCGGAAACGCCGTCGATGCCGGGGTTGCCGCTGGCATCGCCTTAAACGTGGTCGAGCCCCACCTGACCACCTTCGGCGGGGTTGCCCCCATCGCCGTCTACCTGGCCAGAACTGGACAGGTTTTGACCATTAGCGGCTTAGGCCGCTGGCCCCGGGCTGCCACCTTGGATTACTACCTGAAGACCTACGGTGGGGACCTTCCCGAGGGGATACCCCGGACGGTGGTCCCGGCCGCCTGTGATGCCTGGCTTACGGCCCTGGAAAAATTCGGGACGATGACCTTTGAACAGGTCGTTAGTCCGGCCTTGGAGCTTGCGTCCGAAGGTTTTATCGTTTACCCGCGGCTTGAGGCGGCCGTTGCTGCCCAGGCCGAAAGGCTAAAGGGGTGGCCCAGCTCGGCCGAGGTCTTTCTGCTCGGGGGGCAGGTTCCCCGGGTTGGTCAGGTTTTGCGGCAGCCCGGGCTGGCCCGGACATTTGAGGCGTTGATTTCGGCCGAGCGCAAGGCCCGTGGGTCCGGCCGGGAGGCGGGGCTTCGGGCGGCCAGGGATTATTTTTACCGGGGCCCTTTAGCCGAGGAGATAGTTAAGTTTTGTCAAGAGCAGGGTGGGCTTTTAAGCCTTGAGGACCTGGCCGAGTTTTCGGTCAAGGTTGAGGTGGCGGCGATGACGGAGTACCGGGGCTACCGGGTGTATGTTTGCGGGCCGTGGTGTCAGGGGCCGGTGGTGGCCCAGACCCTAAATCTTTTGGAGGGTTTTGATTTAAGAGGTCTTGGGCACAACACGGCCGAATATCTTCACGTTCTGGTGGAGGCTTTAAAGCTTAGTTTTGCCGACCGGGAGGCTTACTATGGGGACCCTGAGTTTGTCCGGGTGCCCATTGATGTCCTTTTGAGCAAGGGTTATGCGGCGGAGCGCCGGAAGCTTATTCGGCCGGAACAGGCCTGGGTTGGGCTTCCGCCGGCGGGCGAGACCGGGGTCAAGCCTGGGCCTGGGCCTGAGGTGAAGGTTGGCCCGGCCGAGGCCGACACAAGCTATGTTTGTGTGGTCGATGCCGAAGGTAACGCCTTTTCGGCGACGCCGAGCGACCCGGCCTTAAGCAGTCCATTGGTTCCGGGGTGGGGTTTTAGCTTGTCGTCGCGTGGGAGCCAGTCGTGGCTTGAGGCCGACCATCCGTCGGTGCTGGCGCCGTGGAAGCGGCCGAGGCTTACGCCCAACCCGGCGTTAGCCCTAGGGCCTGACGGCCAAGTCATCCCCTTTGGGTGTCCGGGTGGGGATGGGCAGACTCAGGCGATGGTGCAGGTCTTTGTTAATCTCGTCGACTTCGGGATGAATCCGCAGGAGGCCGTGGAGGCCCCGCGGGTCATTTCCATGAGTTTTCCCAATTCTTTCTGGCCCCATGCGTATTACCCTGGCCGGCTTTTTGTGGAGGGTCGGATCGAGGAGGGTGTTCGGGCCGGGCTTGTGGCCCGGGGCCATGAGGTTATTGTCTGGCCGAACTGGACACCGGCGGCGTGTGCGGTCTGCCTGGTTGTGGCCGAGCCCGGGGTGGGGCGGGTTGAGGCCGGGGCCGACCCCCGCCGGGACTCCTACGCCGTAGGCTGGTAAAGGAGGTTGCCGATGGCCGAAGACGGCCGCTTTAGCTACGACGGCCTCTGGGCTCCCAAGGCCGCCCGGCCGACCGTTCGGGGTCGGGGGGCGGGCGGGACCCGCATTGACTTCGCCGGGGGCCGGCCCGACCCAGCCTCCTTTCCATATGAGGAGCTGGCCGAGGCCGCCCGCCGGGTGCTGGCCCGGGACGGGGCGGCCGCCCTAAATTACGGCGAGCCCCTGGGCTTCAGCGGCCTCCGGGAGCTTCTGGCCGAAAAGTACCGCCGGGATGAGGGCGCCCGGGTAGAGGCCGATAACTTCCTGATAACCAACGGCTCAGCCCACGCCCTCCAGCTCATCGTTGAGGCGCTGGTGGAGCCAGGCGACCCCGTCATTTGCGAGGCCCCGACCTGGATGGGGGCCGTCCACGCCTTTCGGGTCCAGCGGGCCGAGGTTTTCACGGTCGACCTGCAGCCGGACGGGATGGACCTGGACCAGCTAGAGGAGACCCTCCGCCGCCTGAAGCGGCAGGGACGTCGGCCGAAGTTTATTTATACCATCCCGACCTTCCAGAACCCCGTGGGCCTTACCATGTCCCTGCCCAAACGGCAGCGGCTCCTGGGGCTGGCCCTGGAATACGGCACCCCCATCATCGAGGACGACGCCTACGGCGACCTCCGTTTCGAGGGCGAGCCCCAGCCGTCCCTCCTGAGCCTGGATGCGTCCGGGGCAGTGATCAAGCTGGGCACCGTATCCAAAATCCTGGCGGCCGGCCTCCGGCTCGGCTGGATTATCGCCCCAAAGGAGGTTATCGCCCACTTTTTAACCGTCAAGCTGGACGGCGGGACCAATCCCTTCGTCTCCCGGGTTGCGGCCGAGTACCTGCGGGAGCATATGGACCGTCACATCGGGGAGCTTATTGAAGTCTACCGCCGGAAACGGGATGCGATGCTGGCGACCCTGGGCGAATACGCCCCGCCGGGCTGCCTCTGGACCCGGCCGGAAGGGGGCTTCTTCCTTTGGCTTCAGTTGCCGGCGGGAACCAGCCTTGGGCGGCTTTCAGATCTGTGCGCCCGGAACGGGGTAGGCTTCATGCCCGGGACGGCCTGCTACCCGGACGGCCGGGGTGAAGACGCCATCCGGCTGGCCTATAGCTTCCCCACGGTCGAAGAGATCGGGGAAGGGACCCGACTCCTCTGCCAAGCCATCCGTCAGGCCGGGGAATAAAGGGCCGCCTTCAGCGGGCCACCACGTTAACCAGCCGCCGGGGCACGTAAATGATGTTCACGACTTCCTTGCCGTTGAGCTGGGCCTGAACCCGGGGGCTTTTGAGGGCCAGGGCCTTAATCTCCTCTTCGGGCATGTCGGCCGGGACAGTGATCCGGTCCCGGACCCGGCCGTTGACCTGGATGGCCAGGGTCACCTCCTCTTCCACCACCAGGGCGGGGTCCCAGGTTGGAAACCGCTGCTGGTGGATGCTGTAGGGGTGGCCGGTCCGAACCCAGAGCTCCTCGGCCAGGTGCGGGGTAATGGGGGCCAGCATCAACATCAGGCTTTCGATGGCCTCCCGCCAGGCCGGGGTTCCCAGCACCGGGGTTTCCCGGAACTTGTAGAGGTGGTTGACAAATTCCATCAGAGCGGCAATGGCTGTATTGAACTGAAACCGGTCCAGGTCGTTGTGGACCTTCTGGATTGTCTTGTGGGTTATGCGGCGCAGGTTCCGGATATCGTTCTCGGCGGGTTCCCCGGCCGGGACATTGCCGGCCCTTATATCTTCGTGGGTGCCCAGGACCAACCGCCAGACCCGGTTGAGCCAGCGGTGGACCCCGCTGATGCCCGAGTCATCCCACTCGCCCCCCTGCTCCCAGGGGCCCAGGAACATCAGGTAGGCCCGGACGGTGTCGGCCCCGAGCTCGGCCACGTACGGGTCCGGGGTGATGACGTTGCCCCGGGACTTGCTCATCTTCTGGCGCTGGACAATGATGTGGCCCTGGTGGTAAAGCCGTAAGAACGGCTCATCGAATTTAACCAGACCCAGATCCCGCAGGGCCTTTATGAAAAAGCGGGCATAAAGCAGGTGCATGGTGGCATGCTCGGCCCCGCCGGTGTACTGGTCCACCGGGCACCAGAATTCGACCTTTTTCGGGTCGAAAGGCCCGTCCTGGTAGTCGGGGCTGGCGTACCTGAGGAAGTACCAGGACGAATCTACAAAGGTATCCATGGTGTCGGTTTCCCGTTTTGCCGGCGCGCCGCACCTCGGACATGTGGTGTTGACAAAGGCCTCGTGGTATTTGAGGGGCGATTCGCCCGTGGGCTTAAATTCGGCATCTGGGGGCAAGAGGACCGGCAGGTCCTTCTCAGGAACGGGTACGATCCCGCAGTTATCGCAATAAATTATGGGGATAGGGGTACCCCAGTAGCGCTGGCGGGAGATAAGCCAATCGCGGAGCCGGTAGGCCACCGTCCGCTTGCCAAGCCCGTGTTGCTCAACGTATTCGGTGACGGCCTCCTTGCCCCGCTCGTTAGGCAGCCCATCGAAGGGCCCGGAATTAACCATGACCCCGGGGCCCACGTAAGCCTCGGTCAGCTCCCCACCCTGCCAGCCCGGCGGGGCGATGACCACCTTGATGGGCAGGCCGAACTTCTTGGCAAAGTCGAAGTCCCGCTGGTCGTGGGCGGGGACGCCCATGACGGCGCCGGTGCCATAGGTTAGGAGCACGTAGTCGCCGATGAATATGGGCACCCGCTCGCCGGAGAGGGGATTACGGCAGTAGGCGCCGATGAAGACCCCCGTCTTTTCCCGCTCGGTGGAGAGCCGCTCAATTTCGGTCTCCCGGCGGGTCTGCTCGATGTAGGCTTCCACCTCCGGCCACCGGTCGGGGGTGGTGAGCTTGGGGACGAGGGGGTGCTCTGGGGCCAGGACCATGAAGGTCACCCCGTAGATGGTGTCGGGCCGGGTGGTGAAGACCCGAATCTCCTCGGAATGGCCCTCAACGGGGAAGGCCACTTCAACGCCCTCGCTCCGGCCGATCCAGTTCTGCTGCATCAGGATGGTCTTCTCGGGCCAGTCGATGACTTTGGAGAAGTCCAGAAGCTCTTCCGCATATTTAGTTATCCGCAAGAACCACTGCTCTAAGTCCCGCTTGACGACCGGAGTGCCGCACCGTTCACACAACCCGTCGATCACCTGCTCGTTGGCCAGGACGGTCTGGTCTTTAGGGCACCAGTTGACCGGGGCCAGGGCCCGGTAGGCAAGGCCGGCCTCGTAGAACTTCAGGAAGAACCACTGGTTCCATTTGTAATATTCGGGCAGGCAGGTGACCACCTCCCGGGACCAGTCGTGGGCCGGGCCCATGGACTTGAGCTGCCGGCGCATGTTCTCGACGTTGCGCATCGTCCAGGTGTAGGGGTGGATGCCGTAGCGGATGGCGGCGTTCTCGGCCGGAAGGCCGAAGGCGTCGAAGCCCATCGGGTACATGACGTTGTAGCCCTGCATCCGGCGGAAGCGGGCATGGGCGTCGGAGGGGGCCATGGCATACCAGTGGCCGATGTGCAGGTCGCCGGAGGTGTAGGGGAACATTGTAAGCATGTAGAATTTCGGCTTGGACGGGTCCTCCGTCGCCCGGTAGATGCCGTCCTCTTCCCAGCGCTTCTGCCACTTAGGTTCGATTTCTTGAGGCCGATATTTCTCGACCATAGTCTCCACCTCCGCGTCAAATTCAAAGCTCCCGTCCCTCGGGACGGGAGCTTTCGTTGGGTTGGACTCCCGCGGTACCACCCGAGTTGACGCCGGCCCGGAGCCAGTCGGCGTCCCCTCAGCCGCGCTAACGGGCGGACCCGGCCGGGCCTACTGGCCGCCGTTTGGGGCGTTCGGCCCGGCGGCTCAGGGGCGAGTTCGGGAGCGTGTCCTGCCGGGCTTTCACCGAACCCCGGCTCGCTGGGAGAACAGAGGCTGCCCTACTACTCCCCGTCGACGCTGCTGGGGTCTTAGACTTTCCGTCTAACGGATTATCACACTAGCCCGTTGCTGTCAAGGCTTTCCAGCCCGGGACAGGGCTCTCCAGTTATTTCCACGGTTACTACCATGTAACCACTAGTCTTTATGTAAGGGTGTACACCCCTACTAAGGCCGGGCAACAGAACGGGAGACCTTTAGGTTCGGTCAACTAAACTGGCGGGTCTGTTTTATAATATATTTTTGGCAAGGAGAGGTCGCCTAGTCCGGTTTAGGGCGCCCGCCTGGAGAGCGGGTAGGGAGTAACCCTCCCTCGTGGGTTCAAATCCCACCCTCTCCGCCCCAATATGAGGGGCCGCGTCGGCCGACGCGGCCCCAAGGTTTTGCTGGGTACGTCCCTTTTCAGTGGGCCTCGCCTTCCCGCTCCCGGCGCAGCCGCTCCCGCAGCTCCTGTTCAACCCGCTCCGCCTCGGCCCGGGCCTGCTCGGCGGCCTCCCGAAGGGTTGCCCGGGCCGATTCCACCGCCTCCTCGGCCGTTGCCCTGGCCCGCTGGCTGAGGTCTCCCATTCGGCTGCGCAGCTCCTCGGTGCGGGCCATAAGCTGCTCCCGGGTTGCCGAGCCCGGCTGGGGGGCGAAGAGAACCCCAAGGGCAAACCCGGTCAGCCCTCCAACCAGGAAGCCCAGCAGAAAGCTAGCGTTGTTACCTCGCTCTGCCATCACGCGAACCCCTCCTTAAAAGTCTATTGACCACCACGCTACCGCCGCGGTGGACGCCCGCAACTATGGCCGCGGTCCGAATCACTGGCCTCATAACCCGGTCGGTGGTGAACCGGATAGTACCCCTCACGTCGGCGGCCGTGCGCTGGACATTGCTCAACACATCTTCGACCCTGGGCTTGAGGTCAAGGACGACCCGCAGGACCACTAGCCCGGCGATGAGCATCACCAGGCTCTGGATCCCCATGATCACGGCCAGGACAATAATAGCCAGGTCCCGCAGTTCGGCGAGCGTCATCCCTTCACAGCCAACCTAGTCTGACAGAATCAAGTATACCGTAATATGACGAACCCGGCTACCTGGCAGTTTGGCAATAGCAATCAGGATCCGCTAACCTAGATTAGCGCGAAATCTCAGGTGTTCCTGGGAGCTGCTATGCCCGGACCGTTGGCTGGCATAAGGGTTATCGAGTTCTCCCAAATCATCGCCGGACCCTTCGCCGGGATGCTCCTAGCGGATATGGGCGCCGATGTTATAAAAATCGAGCCCCCGCACGGGGAGCCCTGGCGCCTTAACATGCAGTTCGTGCCCGGCGAGAGCCGCACCTTCATCTCCCTCAACCGGGGAAAACGGAGCCTGCCCCTCGACTTGACAAAACCCGAGGCCACCGAAATCGTCGACCGGCTGGTAGCCGACGCCGACGTGGTCATCGTCAATTACCGGCCGGATGTGTCCCGGAGGCTGAATATCCACTACGAGCGGCTCTCGGCCATCAACCCGCGGCTGATTTACTGCGACAACACCGCCTTCGGCCGGCGGGGTCCCCACTGCCAGCGGCCCGGCTATGACATCGTGGCCCAGGCGATAACCGGCCTTATGGAATTTGTCAACCACCTCTACAAGTTCCGGGAAACCCCGGTGCTGGGAACCCCGGCCTGGCGGGAGGCCATCGAAAGCCTGATGTTGATGCTGGCCCCCATTACCCCGCACCTG
>Ga0209993_10040_pt1 | contig 23762 bp, 14 predicted proteins | sample Antgeofumaro1A2A_FD_188082 | JGI IMG/M metagenome (GOLD analysis project Ga0209993, IMG submission 188082) | Geothermal fumarole subsurface microbial communities from Mt. Erebus, Antarctica - 1A2A (SPAdes) (version 2) | ecosystem: Environmental > Terrestrial > Volcanic > Fumaroles | place...
CCGATGCGGCAAATTTGCTCGTGTCCAAAATGTACCACCTTGACCACGCGGCGACCCAATACCCCGCCCAGAAGATATCGCTTTGACGCGCCCGTTAAGTGGAAGCGGGGCGGTTGTTGGGCATAGAGGTGCTTGACCACTATTTTCATCGGGGATAGCGTATTCGTGACCCTGAAAGAGAGCGGGTTGATGTCGTGAGGAGGGATGGACGGATGCTGCATGCCATCCGACGTTTGCTCAGTGGCTTCTCCCGAAATTTGGGCATTGACTTAGGCACAGCGAACACTCTTGTCTACATGCAGGGCAAAGGCATTATGCTCCGAGAACCATCCGTGATTGCGGTGGATGTGGAGACAGGGCGCATTTGTGCGGTGGGCGAGGAAGCGAAGCGGATGGTGGGACGAACACCAGGGCGCATCGTCGCCCGCCGCCCTCTCAAAGACGGCACCATCGCTGACTACGACACCACCCTCAAGATGCTCTCCTACTTTATGCAACGAGTTCACCGCCGTCGCTACATGGTCTACCCTCGCGTTGTTATCGGCATCCCGTCAGGAGCGACGGAAGTGGAGCGACGCGCGGTCATCCAAGCCGCAAAGGAAGCAGGCGCCATTGAAGCCTATGTGGTGGAAGAATCCCTCGCCGCTGCCATTGGGGCAGGACTTCCTGTCAATGAACCTGTCGGCAACATGGTCGTGGACATCGGCGGCGGGAGCACAGAGGTCGCCGTTATTTCGCTGGGAGGGATCGTCGTTGCCAACACAATTCGCATTGCTAGTGACGAAATTGACGAAGCCATCATGAACTATGTCCGCCACGCCTACAACTTGCTCATCGGAGAACGGACGGCAGAGGAAATCAAAATCCGCATTGGCTCTGCCTACCCGCTGGAGAAGGAGTTGCAGATGGAAGTTCGGGGGAGAGACTTGGTGACTGGGTTGCCTAAAAGCGTAGTTTTGCGCAGCGAAGAAATTCGGGAAGCCATTGCCGAGCCCGTCAACCAAATCGTGGAAGTGGTCAAGTTAACCTTAGAGCAAACGCCACCCGAACTGGCAGCCGACATCATGGACAGAGGCATTGTCCTTTGCGGCGGTGGGGCTTTGTTGCGGGGCTTGGACAAATTGCTGCGGCAGGAAACAGGCACTCCCATTTACATCGCCGAAGACCCGATGAGTTGCGTAGCGTTGGGCGCAGGGCGGATGGTGGAGGACGAACTTTTTTACCGCGCTTTGAATGGGAGAACGGCTTGACAAAACCGACGAATTCCGAGAGCCGAGGCGAACGGGATGGCGGCTCGCAGAAGTGCCCAGCGTTCAAGTGTTGCTATGCTTCGCGCTTTCCTGTGGGGCGGCAGTTTTGGGCTTTTCCTTTTGCTTCTCGCCCTGCTTGGACGCTCCCTTCCGGCAATCCCGTTGGACACCCTTTGCCTCAACGGGGTGCGCATCACCACTGTCCTTGCACGCTTTTGGTTCGGGGTAAACCACTTTGCTCAACAACTTTTCCGAGCCGACGATGTGAGCCGAGAGTTGCAGGAACTGCGCTCTAAAGTGACCCGTCTTCAAGCGGAGCAAGTGCGAGTGCGCGAACTGTTGGAAGAAAACCGACGGCTTCGGTCACTGCTTCAGCTGGCGCAAACCTTGCCTTCCCCCTCCCTCGGGGCGGAAGTCATCGGGATAGGGGGCAGCAATTGGTTTCACACCGTCCTTGTCAACAAAGGCGAGCAGGACGGAGTGCCTTTGGGAGCGCCTGTCATTAGCCATCATGGCTTAGTCGGGCGTGTTTGGGAGGTGCGAGCCCGAACCAGCATCGTGCTCCTCCTCACCGACCGCCACAGCGCCGTCGGCGTAAGTTTGACAGGGCATCCTGGCGTGCACGGAATTGTCAAAGGCACGGGACGGGCATGGTGCGAACTGGTTCACCTCTCGCGTCATGTCGTCCCGAGAAAAGGTGAAGTGTTGGTGACTTCCGGATTAGGCGGTGTCTTCCCGAAAGGCATCCCTGTCGGGGAAGTCATTTCCGTCCGAACCACTACCGAGCCGCCGACGGTGCGGGTGCGCCCTTTCCTGCGGCTCAGTGAATTGCAGGAAGTCATCATCCTCACCAATGCCCCACCGCCCCTCAACCCATGAACCAAGCGATAACTGCCACTGCCAAGCAGTAAAGGCTGAACCACCGTAACTTCAGTCGCCGAACAGCGAGAAGCGTCCAATGGATTGCCAGCATACTGGCGGCGAAAGCCACGAGCGTTGCCCACATCAGCGGCGAAAACCCTACCGAGAGTTGAGCAACTTCCCTCGCTTCCATCAAATTGGCGCCTAGTATAGCAGGGATGCCCACGAGAAAAGCGAACCGCCCCGCTCTCTCTCGCCCCAAACCGCAAAACAATCCTGCCGCAATGGTGGTGCCTGAACGGGAAAGCCCCGGAAAGACCGAAAGACCTTGTGCCAATCCAACTGCCAACGCTTGCCACCAATTCAGGGAAGGAGGGGCATGGGGTGTCGGGCAAGTTGACGGATGACGATTTCGTCGGTGCACTTCCCACCACTCGCTGGCGAACAACAAGGCCGCTGTCCCAACGAGGAACAAGGAAATGAACTTGGGAGAAGCGAAGGCTTGTTCAACTTTGTGCTTCAGTGGGAGCGCCAACGCGGCAGTGGCGATATTCGCCAGCAGCACATAGCCCAACAACTGTAAGCCTTCCCGATCCCGCCTTGTAATGCCGTTAGCCATCAACCAAAGGTCATGGCGGAAGTAAACGAGGAGCGCCAGCAAAGTCCCAATGTGCAAAAACACTGTGACTGGCAAGCGTGCTTCTTCGGGAATGCGCAGCCAATGCTCCGCCAACGCCAAGTGCCCGCTGCTGGAAACGGGCAGAAACTCTGTTAAGCCCTGCAAAACCGCCAGCAAAAGCAAATGCCAACTCTCCACCTTCTCACCCCTTTCTGTGCAGTTGTGGGGACGGCCTCCGCGTCACCCCGGTGAGAAAAATTAGCAAAGCATGGAAGCCCTGCCCTACTGTTCCGCCAACCCAATGTCAGTGGCTACGGAAACAAAGCAGGCTAAAGCCTGCTAATTAAGTGTCAGGCTTGCCTCAGAAACGAAATGTAAGGGGCGACTTCCATGCCGTCCCGATGAAAGGGGAGGGTCAGGTCTTTGCCTAACCAAACAATTTTTTCCGTTCGGCGGGAGCCAAACCCTCCCAACGGCGCTTGGCTTTAATTGGGGGACAGGTTTCTGCCCGACCGAACGGTTTTTGGCTCGGCAGAAGCCAAACCCTCCTTTTACCTGCAACGACCGCGTCACCCAGTGAACTTGCAGACTGCTGACGGAGGAATTTTAACGCCTCGCACGGAAAAGGGATGGCGAATGATCCAAGGTTGGGCTTTACGCCCACCCTTTGCGTGCGATAATTGCTTTGGCGCAGAACGAGCGAGGGCGGTGATGTCCCATGCTGACGGAGTTGCTCATCCGCAATCTCGCTATCATTGACGAAGTGCAAGTGCCCTTCCAACCGGGCTTCAATGTGCTGACGGGCGAGACGGGGGCGGGTAAGTCCATCATCATCCACGCCCTCAATTTCCTTGTGGGGGGCAAAAGCGGTATTGACCTCATTCGGACGGGCGCAGACACGATGCTGGTGGAAGCCGTCGTTGACTTGAGCCGCTGTCCGCAGGTGCGGGAAATGTTGGACGAGTGGGGCATTGAGCCTGACGACGACACCCTTATCCTTTCCCGCGAACTTTCCCGCTTTGGGCGAAGCCGATGCCGCATCAACGGACGCGCCGAGCCGGTCGCTATGCTCAAGCAAATCGGGAAAGCCCTCGTGGACATCCACGGGCAACACGAGCACCAATCGCTTCTTGAGCCTGCCACCCACTTGCGCTTTCTGGACGCCTTCGGGGGCGACGAAATAACGACGCTCAAAGAGCGCTATGGGGCGTTATATCGGCAACTGATGCAGGTGGAACGAGAGTTGACGGAGTTGCAGCAGAGTGAGCGGGACCGAATGCAACGGTTGGATTTGCTCCGTTACCAAGCCGAGGAAATTGACCGCGCTAACTTGCGGGAGGGCGAGGAGGAAGAGTTGTTGCAGGAGCGCCGATTGCTGGCGAATGCCGAACGGATTGTGGAGCGGGTGAACGCTGCCTTGCGAGACTTGACAGGCGAGGGGGGTGCTTTGGATGCGTTGGGGGAGGCATTGAGCGCCTTGCGGGAAATCGCCGACCTTGACCCCACCCTGCGGGAATGGCGCAACGCCCTCTCCCAAGCCTTTGACACCATCCAAGACATCGGCTTTGAGTTGGAGCGCTATGCGGCTCGTATTGAGTTTGACCCAGAGCGACTGGAAGAGGTGGAAGCGCGCTTGGATTTGCTCCAACGCCTCAAGCGCAAGTATGGAGACAGCATCGCCGCCATCTTGCAATACCGCGAGCAAATTGAGCGGGAGTTGCAACGCTTAGAGATGAGCGAAGAGCGGCTGGAAGCGTTGCAAAAAGAGCGAGAGCAGTTGCGGAAGGAGTTGGCGGAAGCGGCGTTTGCCCTCTCGCAGGCGCGGCAGGAAGTCGCCAAGCAGTTGGAGCGGACGGTGCAAAATCACTTGAAGGCGCTGATGATGGAGCGAGCCAAGTTTCAAATTGCCCTTGACAAAATTCCTGCCCCCAACGGATTAGTGCTGCCTGACGGTGTGTTTGCCTTCGGACGGGACGGGATTGACCAAGTGGAGTTTCTGATTGCCACCAACCCCGGCGAACCTTTTAAGCCGCTGGCAAAGATTGCATCGGGAGGCGAAATTTCGCGGACAATGTTGGCGCTGAAAGCCAGTTTGCAGCGCGCCCATGAAATTCCTGTGCTCGTCTTTGACGAGATTGATGTCGGCATCGGGGGTCGGACAGCGGAAGCGGTAGGGGAAAAGTTGCAGGAAGTTGCCCGTTATGCCCAGGTGTTGTGCGTGACCCACTTGCCACAAATCGCCGCTCTCGCCGATTGGCATTTGAAAGTAGAGAAAGTGACGGATGGCAAGCGGACGCGAGTAATTGTCACGCCTTTGCAGGACGAAGAGCGAGTGCGGGAATTGGCGCGAATGCTTTCCGGCAAACAAATCACTGATGCCTCCCTGCAGCACGCTCAAGAGTTGCTAGCACGGAGCGGCGCAGCGAAACGGTGAACCTTCACCCTTCCCTCTTTCCTCTCCCCCCTTTTCCCTTTCCTCTGTGCTCCATGCTTTATGCTCCGCGCTTCACTGCTTCAGAGCGGGCAAGATTTTGGCGTTGACGGATGGCGGGGGCACCTGGGCTAATGCCGCTCGGATGTCTTCCAACTTCATGACCACGGCGTCTTCCAGCGGGAACTGGTAATAGCGGGGGCGGATGGTGACCACCTTGTAGCCATACTTGCGGTAAAGGCATTGGGCGACGAAGTTGCTCTTGCGAACTTCCAGAAGCGACCCATTCAAGCCTCTCCGCACCGCTTCCTCCAAGATGGTGCGCAGCAAAAGTTCACCGATTTTTCGCCCGCGCATTTTCGGGTGGACAGCGATATTGGCGACATGGGCTTCATCGTATTCCTGCCGCCATCCTGCAAATCCCACCACCTTGCCGCCAACAGTAGCGACCATAAAGCAACTTTTGTCACCCCGCCTCAACTCCGAAGCGAACGCCCCTCGCGACCACGCCCCCCATCCGAAACACATCCGCTCTATTCGCACCACTTCGTCCAAATCCTCATAGGTCATCGGTCGGATGACCAACTCGCCCTTCGGTTCTCCCCACTCCTCGCCCTTCGGCGGCATTAACCCAAACCACTCCAAAACTTTGCGGAGCACTATCCGTCACCTCATGGAAAGTGTCAACCCTGCTCATCCTCCCCCAACAAGGCGGTGGCGAAAGCGTAGGGGTCAAAGAGTTCCAAGTCATCGGCCGTTTCGCCGACGCCGACGGCTTTGATGGGAATGCCAAGTCGGTCTTTGATGGCAAGGATAGCGCCACCTTTCGCCGTCCCGTCCAACTTTGTGACCACAATGCCCGTTACTGGCACAGCCCTCGTGAAGCCTTCCGCTTGGGCGATGGCATTTTGTCCCGTCGTTCCGTCCAGCACTAAAAGCACTTCCTCTGGCTTGCGCTCCAATGCTTTCGTTACGACTCGGTAAATCTTGCGCATCTCCTCCAGCAGGTTCACCTTCGTGTGCATTCGTCCAGCGGTGTCAATGAGCACGACATCGTGCCCACGCGCTTTCGCTGCTTGCACACCGTCAAAAGCGACGGCGGCTGGGTCAGCGCCCATTTGGTGCGCAATGACGGGCACTCGCAACCGCTCGCCCCACACTTTGAGTTGGTCAATAGCAGCGGCGCGGAAGGTGTCTGCGGCAACCAAAAGGGGCTTTTTGCCCTGCTTTTGCAGCCAACGGGAAAATTTAGCGAGGGTGGTCGTCTTCCCTGTCCCATTCACACCGACGAAGAGCCAAACGGTTGGGGGCAACTCGCCAAATCGCAGTTGCGTTTCGCCCGACAACAACTCCGCAATAGCCTTCCGCAAGGCGGCGCGAACTTCCTGTGCTGTTGTCAATTCCTTCCGCTTCACGCCGTTGCGGATCGCACTCATCAATTTCTCCGTCGTCGCCATACCGACATCAGCGAGAAGAAGGGCTTCCTCCAATTCGTCCAAAAAGGCTTCGTCCACTTGTTGGTGTTGGAAGATTTGCGTGAACCGTTGAACAAGGTTGCGCAGGAACCGCACATAAGGTCACCTCAGCCAACAATTTTAGGGCGAAACAAGAAACCGGCGGGGCAAAGTCTTGTCGTTCGTCAGCACCACCCCTTTATCGGCATGAGCGCAAGGGTCGCCCACAAGGCAAGGCGAACTGTGTTCAAAGCATCTTGGGATTGCCGTTGAAGTGGGTGTCGGTCTGCGTCTTTGTCTTTCTGCGCCTTTCGCCGATGCTCCAACCAGAGCAAAGAAGCCGTCAAGCCCAATGCCGTAACTTCCAGCAAGGGAAGGGAGGGAAGGCTGCTTAGTAAGGAAGCGAAAGGTATCACGATGAGGGAGATGCCGCCTTCCTTCGTTTTTGCCCAACGCTCGGGGAAAGCGACCGGCGCCCAAATGATGAGCGTTACGAAAGCAAGCCAAGAGATCATACCGCCGACGCTGGGCTGCGTCAAAGTGGTCAGTATGTACGCCAGTATGTACTCCAGCAAGCGCTCCATTTTTCAATCACCTCCCTCGTGGTCGCCGTCGCCATTATTTTAGGCACAGTAAATCGCAAAAGGCAAGGGCTCGGTTTTACGCCTTACCCGCATGGATGAGTTCCACTCGCTCGTTCACTTCCGTCATTCGCTGTGTGAGTAGTTCCCACGCTTCGTCAGTCTCCCTGACTAAGCCGTAATTGCTGTTCTCGCCGTCAAAGCGCCCTTGGGCGGGTTGGTCGCTCCACTGGAACCAGTGATAGCCGACGCAATAGGGCAACCGCATTAAGGCTGTTACAAACCGCTCAAAGTGGTCGGCGCGGTCTTTTTGGGTCGGCACGGGTTGACCCGCCCCGCGCGTGTTGGGCAAGCCGCTGTCCATCGCCTTGAAGGAAAACTCGGTAATCATCACAGGTTTGCCTGTCGTGCGGTGCAACTCCTCCAGCATCTTGACAGGGGGCTCAAAGCCATACCAGTTGAACGACACTACATCCACAAACTCGCCCATCGCCTCCACGACGGGGCGAAGGGCATAGCCAGCAAACCGAACGCCCAAAATCAAGTGATTTGGGTCGTGCTTGCGAATGGCATCGCAGCAACAACGGAAATACTCGCGGGCGATGCTGCCCAAGAAGTCAAGCCGGTCGGCAAGGCGTCGCTCTTCCACTTCCTCCTTCGGCGCTTTCGGCAATTCTTTCAAGTGCAACACCGCCTCCCAACCCGACACACTCAAACCCCATGCGGCGTTGAACTCCTCAATGCGTGGGTAGCGTTTTCGGAAAAAGTCAAGGAGCGCTTGCTTGCCCGGTGCATCGGGTGGGAAGGCAAGTAGGTACTCGTCCAGCAAATGCTGTGGGGAACGCCAATCTGGTCCCCAACGCAATTCGTTGTCGGTGAAGTAGCCGACGAGCAGCGGGTCGTTCTTGCGCGGGGCGCATTCCTTTGCTGCTACCTCATCCAGAACTTGACGGAATTTTTGGCTGAAGACATCCGGGAAAGTGCCCCGCATCCAATCAGCGCCAGCGCGAGCGCCCATGTTCAGGATGACGGTGTAAGGCATGTGGCGGAAAAGGGAAGGGGATGACCAAGCGCCAATGGTGTTGAAGCCCCACGAACGCAGTCGCTGTACCGTCGCTTCCGCCCACTTCTCTTCGCTGGCATACTTTGCCTGCACATTGCGGTGATAGGGCGAGTAGCCCAAAGCGGGGCAGTGGTCACCATGGAAACTGACATGGTTGACGCCTTTGGAGATGAACGGATGTCCATCCGGGTCAACCAACCACCAAACGCCGTCTACTTGCTCCGTTCGGAAAAAGCCCATCGCCTTTCCCTTCATGCCCATCCACCCTCCATAGCGGCAAAATCGCAATGTGGGAACGCCCAAGAAGGCAACACTCGCCAACAAAAATTGACGCCGCGTCGCCTTGACTTCCATCGGCATCACCTCTCCCGCAAGGGATTCTGTGCCCAAAGGGCAAGACGCAAGTTTGCCCAGACAATCGTTTCACTCGCCTTGCCCCAACTTCAACTGCCATCGGCTTTGTTTGCTTTCAAGGCGTGGCTCGCCCCATGATGCCCAATCGGCGATGGAGTTATCGTTGGGTCCGACATCCGCCAAAAGGCGCAGCCAAATTTTCTGACCAGCGAAAGGCGTCAAGTCTGCGACCAACTCCCGCCATTTCCCTTGAACGCCCAATTGCTCTGCCAGTCGGTGGCAGACACTTTTCTCGTCTTCCACTTCCACGATGAACAGCGCTCCATCGCTCGGGTCGCCGCCGTCCATCAAACCAACCCATGAGCGGAAAAGGCATGGCTCGTTGGGCAAAGTCAACGGACCAATCCGCGCCCACACATAGCCTACTCCGCCGATGTAAGGTGGATGGCTGAAGAAGCCGGGTTTGACAACACCCCCGACGGGCATCCCAGCATGCCGATAAAAGGTCGCCCCGCTTTTGCCGTCGTCTGGTTGCTCCTTACCACCTCGCCGACGGACGCCCCAAACAAAGGGCACGGAAACTTTGTCAAGGCGAAGGGAGAAGGGGAGGATGTCAACCAGTTGAAGGCGCCACGCTTGTTTCGCTTCCACTCGTCCCCTCCGCACCATCACGACCATTTCGCCTTCCCGCTTCGCCCCCACTTCAGCACGCAAATATGTCCGAAGCGTTTCAGGCAAACGCTTGGTGGGAAAGAGCCACGAAGTTTGTTTCGCCGTCACCCATTCTGGCAAGTGCAAAGCGACCGTTACGCTTCCTTTGCCTAATCCATGCAAGCACCAGCGCGCTCGCAAGAGGAGTTCGCCTTGCCCGTCGCCTCTCGGTCGCAAACTTGCGCGCCATTGAACCATCGGCACCACTGTCACATCCCACCATTTGACTTCTCCACGCCATTCTGACCGCACCCAAATTCGGGCGCCGATGGGGGCATCTTCGGGAACAAAAAGTGTCAACCCTTCTAACTTTCCGCCAAGACATTGCAACGCCACTTCCTTTGGGTCAACGCCCTCTACTCGCAAGGGCAACGATGCTCCAGGCGGTGCTTCGTGCGTTTCTGCTCTTACCCACCAATCCTGTCGTCTCCCCGCGTCTCTTTTCCCTCTGCCTTGTGCGCTGTAGTGCACCACATACCGATGCCCGCCGGGTTTCCCGATGACCCACGCATAATCGGGCGTGATGCGAAGTTCCGCTTCACCCAGCAATTTCCCATCAAGGTCAAAAACTTCACACCGAACGGGGATACCTTTGACGCCCAACGGGTTGCGCAACCCGAACTCGCCCGTTGGGGCAATGTCCAAAACTTCCAAAGTGCGTTCGGAGAGTTTGCGGAGGGCGGCAGGTCCTTTTATCGCCACCTCCCCGAAACGGGTCAAGCGACCCCGTCCATCCGCATAGAGCAGCGGTGGCTCGTCGCCGTATCCTTTGGCGTCCCGAAGGAAGTCCACTTTGTGTCCGTCAAGGAGCGCCGAGAAGGTGAGGAATTCCTTGCCTTGAACTGCCAGCCATCCCGCCGGCGGAATTTGATAGACCGCACCGTTCACCTTCACTTCCCAAACACCTTCTCTCCCATCCCAGTCCCCAGTGCCCAATCTAAAGTCATTGAGCCAAATCCGCAGCCCATTGGGGTAAGCGATGAACAGTTGTCGTCGCGTTTCAGGCAATTCCTGCGCCAATGCTTTGGAGACACTGACCAATTTTTTGCCGTCAAAGTAGGCGATTTGCTGAGGGGATTGAAGTCCATACCGCTTTTGCAACCGTTGCAGCATGTAGTAACTGCGGCACACTCGCTCCATCCCGAACCGCTCTTCCACCAACCAACCGATGTTGCCGTAAGCGATGGTGTGCAGCAAAAATCTGTCAATGGCGGTGTCCACATCTTTCTGCCAATCGGGCACGCCTTGCAGAAACCAATCTGTCCATCCCATCCCGATGCCGCATTCCTTTGTGTGGATTTCGCGCAGGTAGAAGATAGGCAGTAAAGGTTCACGAGCGATAGGGCGATTGTTGTAGGTAAGGGCGTAGTTACCGTCCGCTAAGCCCGCATAGAGCCACTGGAAAGTGCCTTCCGAGAAGATGGGACCGCCGTAGATGCGGCTGTCGTTGCGGAGCAACTCCCCATAGCAGTAGAAGGTCTGGACAAAAGTTCCCGCCCCCAAGACGCGGGCATCGTAATCGCAGTAGTACCAAGGGGTGATGGCAGTGTGGACATCCGTGTAAGCGGAAATCTGCTTGCCGTCAGGATGAAACTTGCGTTTGATGACAGGAGCAAGAAGTTCATGAAACATCACGGCGGCGGCAGGTTTCAAGGCGTAGCATCGCGGCCAAGCAGGACGCCAGTTGCCATCGGAAGTTCGTTGAACATAGTCGGGGTTCCAGTGCTCGTTGACGGGGGCGAAGTCGCAGTAGTTGGTGTAAAGCCCGGCAAACCAGCCGAGGGATTTTTGGTGCGCCAAATACCGCTGGAGGGCTTCATCGCCCCCTTTGCCCGGTGCGGCACGGGTGCGCAAGGTGAAACTTTCGCCACCGTCCCGCCATGTGAGTTCGTGGTTGCACTGAATTAACTTGACAATGCCATAGGCACGCAACTTTCGGCTCCGAGCCATCTCTTGTTCATAGTTTGCCGGTCCCCAACTTTCCTGCCACAATCGGTCAACAGCAAGAGAAGCATGCAACCCTTTCGGGTTGGGGACGACCGGCAGCACCTCTTCAAAAAGGGGCGAAACGGTCAAGAACACCCGCTCAAACATGTCATTGCGTTTCCCGTCCGTGCGGGGATGGTAGCGAACACCACCGTTAATCCGAATGCCCGTCAGCGTCCACTCGCCGTTGGGAAAGGCGTAAGGCTCGCTCCCGTTGCTCCGATACCAGTCTAACCAAATGCTCACAAACACTTGCCCAACGCCACGCAGCCCCCGCACCATCGCCACCACAGGGTTTTGGTTTTCGCAGTAGGTGATGAAGGGCACATAAAGGAGCCGAAGGTCGTTGTGGCCAAATTGCATTTCCCCGAAATCAAAAGCGACGGCTTCCGCCTCCGATGGGCGGTGGGCATTAGGACACAAGACATCCAACACCAACGACTTTTGCCAAAGGCGAAAACGGTAGGTCACGCCCCGCTCATAGCGGGCGGTGACGACGCCATTCCGCAACTGAGCGAAAACCAATCGTCCCTCACGCCCTCCGTCAGCCAACCGGACGCCGCCTCCCACCATCACCCTGCCCACTCGTTCGCTTGCTTCTTTCTGGCGTGTTCCCCATTCCTTGCCTCGTCCCCCTTTGACAAACGCTTCAAGGCTGGAAAGTCCTTCGGAAGCATCAAAGCGGTAAACAACTTCGCCGTCTTGTCCCGCATAGCGGAACACGAAAACATTCCCGAAGCGCTGCACTTCCGTGCGAAAGTTGTTCGTCAAGTTGATGGGCAGGATGGTTTCCTCGCGGGTGGGAAATTCCAGCCGCTTCCGCCCCGTGTTGAGCCCCGGCGATTGCCCTTCAAAAAGGGTCAGGTTGCGGCGCGGGCGAGACGGAAACCGAAGCGGGGGCAACGGTTCGGCGTAAAAGGTCACACTGTCAAAATAGAGGGTGCGGTCTTGGGGTTGCCAACCTCCCGCTATCTCTAATGCGACGAAGTGCCACCCTTTCGTTTTCGTGGGCAACTTTCGGTGAACGAGCCACCATTCCTTCCAACCGACGATGGCAAGGTGAATTCGGTGCATTTGTCCTTGCTCGTCGCGCAGGTGAGCGAAAAGGTTCGTCGGGGGCGTATCGGGTGGGTTCTCCCATGCCCATCGGTTGCCATAAACCCACAATTCCACGCTGTCGCTCCCGTCGGGGATGGGGACGGGTTTCGGGGGGAAGAGCAAAATGCGCGGTTGCGATTTGGGGTCGCCGTTGCCGCGATAAGTCAATTTGCCGACGAGGCGGTTCCACACATTCCGCTCACGACTCGGTCGGAAAGTCGCCACCGCACCTCCCGAAACTTCCATCCGCCACCCGCGTAAGTCGGGGAAAGTGAGTGTGGGCGGACGCGGCTCTTGCCGATTTGCCCACTCCATCTCGTAAGGGCGAGCCCCGACGGGTTCCTTAGGGTCCACTTCCGTCACAACTTGCTGCCCCATTACTCTCACCACCCAGCCGAAAAGGATACCACCAACGGTTGCTCCCAACAAACCGCTTAACCACTTTCGGCGCGTCCATTGCGCCATCGGTTTTTTTCCTCCTTTCACTTCAGCAAGCGTGCGAAGCCAGCGCTTCCGCATCCCCATTTTAGCCTGTCAAGTAGGTGCGGATAACGAACAAGACAAGGAAGAGCAGGGAGAGCAGGTAGAGCAGCCAGTGGGCTTCCCGATGGCGGCGCGTGACCAACTTTAACAGCGCGTAACTGATGAAGCCGAAAGCAATTCCCTCCGTAATGCTGAAAGTTAGCGGGATGAGCACCATCGTCAGGAAGGCGGGGATGGCTTCCGTAAAGTCCTCCCACTGGATGTGGCGAACTCCCGCCATCATGAAGACGCCCACCAAAATGAGTGCGGGCGCAATGACGGGATGTTGGGTGAAGGGGGGTGTCTCTTTCGTCGCAAACGCAATGGGCACTGCCACTTCCGCACTCATCATCTCCACCAGCGGGTAGAAAAACAAGCCCAGCAAGAACAATAGTGCCACAGTAATAGCCGTCAAGCCCGTCCGTCCACCTTGAGCGACGCCAGCACTGCTTTCAATGTAACTGGTGATGGTGGAAGTGCCCAAGCAAACACCAGCGACCGTTCCGAGAGCGTCGGAAAGGAGTGCTTCTTTCGCTTTCGGCAAAGTCCCGTTCCGCAACAACCCCGCTTGTGTCCCTACGCCGATAAGGGTGCCCACCGTGTCAAAGATATCCAGAAACAGAAGCACGAAAATCACGGCAACCAAATCAAGCCAATGTCGCCCCAAGCCACCAAAGGATGCTAACCCTTCCAAAAACTTGAAAGCAGTTGGGGCAACGGATGGCGGTGCGGAAATGATGCCACGATAGTGCACGATACCCAACGCAAGTGCCACTAACAACCCCGTCAACAAGCCGAGGAGGATGGCGCCTCGGACATTCAGCACCAGCAAAATCACCATGACCCAAAAACCGACGGTGGCGGTGAGAGCGGACGGGCTTGACAAATCCCCCAGTGTCACCATTGTGGCAGGAGAGTGGACAATGAAGCCGCCCCATTCCAACCCGATCAACGCCAAAAGCAATCCGATGCCGACGGCGATAGCGTGTTTGAGAGAAAGCGGGACAGCGTCTATGAAGGCTTGGCTCATGCCCGCCAGCACCAGAAGGGTGAACAGCACCCCGGAAATGAAGTTAGCCCCCAAGGCTTGTTGCCATGTGAAGCCCATAACGCCACAGACGATGAAGGCGAAGAAAGCGTTGTGTCCCATCCCCGGCGCCATAGCGACGGGATAGTTTGCAAGGACGCCCATCAAGAAAGTGCCGATGGCAGTCCCCAAGCAAGTGGCGACCATGACCGCCCCCTTGTCCATTCCCGCTGCCCCCAAAATGACAGGGTTGACGAAAATGATGTAGCACATCGTTAAGAAAGTGGTGAGCCCGGCTAAAATTTCGGTGCGAACATCAGTACCGTGCTCGTGCAACCCAAAGCGTTTCTCCAACCACTGCTTCACCGCCTCCATCCCTCTCACCCCTTTTCGGTTGACAAAATTTTCCCCTTGCGCTGTCCGTCCTAAAATTTGCCATTGGAGGCGATGACTGTCGTGTCAGGATGTCTCTGTCGGCGGAGTTGGTGGTGGGTTTACAACGAAGCGATGGGGCTATTGCTGCCGGGTTTTTTCGCTTATGCGGTGCGCCGCCTTCGGAGCGGAACAAGGTTAAACGCCCTTTATGACTGGACAGGGCGCTACCCGAAAGATTGGGCGACCGTCCCTCAAGCACCGCGCTTGTGGGTGCATGCTGTTTCTGTGGGGGAAGTGGTGGCTGCCAGCAGTGTCGTTGCCACTTTGCGGTCTTGCTTTCCGAAAGCGTGGATTTTAGTGACAACGGTGACGGAAACGGGAATGCAAACGGCGCGCCAACGCATTCGCGATGCCGACGCTTTCGCTTTCCTCCCTTTTGACCTTCTGCCCTTTCCCCGCTGGGCGATGCATCGCGTCCGCCCCCATGCCCTCATCTTGACGGAAACGGAACTATGGGGGAATTTGATGCACGAAGCGAAAAAGCATGGGGCGAGAATTGTGTTGGTTAACGGACGCATCTCCGACGCCACTTTCGCCAAAGCCCAAACTTCTTTGGGACAACCCGTTTATCGGTGGCTCCTTTGCCACCTTGACTTGTGCTTGATGCGGAGCGAGTTGGATGCGGAGCGATTGTTGAAATTGGGCGTTCCCTCCGAACGGGTTCGCGTTGTCGGCGATGTCAAGTTAGACCAACCGCAAGCGAAACTCAGCGAAGGGTTGAAGGCAGCCTTGCGGTCGGAGTTGGGCTTGTTCAGCGACCATTTGCTGTTGATTGCAGGGAGCACCCATGAAGGCGAAGAAGTCGTCCTCTTGCGAGTCTATCGGCAACTGCAACCTTACCTTCCCAACCTGCGGCTACTGTTAGCACCGCGACATTTAGAGCGGGTGGAGAGCGTGATGGCAATGGTGCGGGCGATGGATTTGGTGCCTATCCGCCGCTCGCTATGCACTGGCAAGCCCTTGCGTTCTAACGAGGTTTTGGTGTTGGACACAGTGGGCGAGTTGGCGAAACTTTACGGGCTGGCGACGGTGGCTTTTGTCGGGGGCAGTTTAATCCCCCGCGGCGGGCACAACATCATGGAGCCAGTATTACATGGCGTCCCCGTTTTGTTCGGTCCGCATATAGACAACTTTCGTCCTCACGCCGATTTGCTCCTTAAAGAAGGCAGGGGGTTTCAAGTTCGGGACGAAACCGAATTAGTGCAGACGGCGTGGAAGTTGCTGGTCTCGGAGCCCCTTCGCCGAACCATCGCTTGGCAAGCGGAGCAATTGCTCGCCCGCCATCGCGGCGCTGCCGAACGAGTCGCCCACGCCATCGCCACCTTGCTGCAACAAAGCCTTGCCACCCAAAGTTAGTGGCTAAAAAGAGGGAGCAGGAAAGCCTGCTATCAAATCTGAGCCTGCTTGAGCAGGCTTCCTCTTTGCCGACTCCGACTTCGGTCAGGGGCGTCAAGCCTGCTTTGGCAGTAAAATTCAGAAGCGGCTTCTATGCCGCTGGCTCAACGACAAAGCGCAGGTGATAGCCATGATGCGATGGGCCGCATTCGTGGGACTGTGCGGTGTGTTTGGGATGGTTGCTTATTCGCAAACGGTAGCGACGAAAGATGGGCTGCAACTCTCCTTTGCGCCCGATGGGACGCTCCAAATGGTGCAACTTGCCCGCAAGCAGTTCCGCGGTGTCGGTGGCTTTTTCTTCGCCGAACCAACGGATGCGCCCGAAAATTTGCGGTGGGCGCCGCTAAAGGGTAAGGGCAAGCGAAAGGGCGATAGGGTGACTTGGCAGTTAAGTGGAGCGGGGTTGGAATTGACCGCCACCTTCATGGAGCGTCCCGATGCGATTTTCGGAGAAGGCGTCGTGCGGGATACGACAGGCAAAGACCGTGCCATTGTGCTGGCCTTCGCACTCCCGCTGGATGCCACGAATTGGCAATGGTGGGATAACTTGCGGTCTACCCGCCAAATCAATGGAAAAGTGGCAACCCACTACACCGCCACCATCCGCTACGGGACACGCGGGGAACATTCACCCTACCCCTTCTGTGCGGTCAACTCCGAGGAAACGGGCATAGCGCTCGGCATCCCTTTGGACTTGCCTGTCATCCACCGTTTCGTCTACGATGCGGCGCAAAAAGTGCTTCGGTTGGAATGGGATTTCGGTCTTTCGCCCGATGGGGGAACGCGGATAAAGGGAAACGGGACAGGAGAACGGCAAGTCAGCACAGCCATTTTCCGATTTGCAGTTTACGCTTTGGATGAACCGCGTTGGGGGATGAGAGCGGCAGCGGATAAGTTTTATCGGCTTTTTCCCGAGAGTTTCCGAGTGCGGGTGAAGCGCTTTGGCATCTGGATGCCCTTCACCGACATCGCCCAAATTGCCGACTTTGAAGATTTCGGCTTCGCCTACCACGAGGGGGCTCAAAACCCTGACTTCAATCGCCAGCACGGCTTCTACAACTTCCCCTATGTGGAGCCGTGGTCTGCATGGTTCTTCCTACCACCCGATGCGCCGACAGATTTGACCGTTGAGCAACTGTTTGCTTACCCGAACAAACGGGAGCAGCATCCCAACCTCGCGGAAATTGTCAAGACCTGCGGAGTTCAAGACGAACAAGGGCGCTATTCGCTGCGCGTTTGGAAAACCGACCCCGTTCATTGGGCGGGCGGACAAACCCTTTACAACTTCCTCGTGAACGCCGACCCAGATATTGCAAAGGGCGAAGGGCAAGGGGCAGCGGGAGAAGCGACGAAGGCGCAGGCGATGGATGAGACACTGCGAACGGTGTTGGCGGATGAACGATTGGATGGTGTTTACTTTGACGGGTTCGGCGAGTGGGTGATGCCGAACGAGAACTACCGGCGCGACCATTGGCGCGTCGCCGATTTCCCCTTGACCTTCAGTTGGCGCACTAAGCGACCAACTCAATTGGCGGCTTTCGGCATCTACGAGTATCTCGCTTCTGCCGCCGAGCAATTGCACGCTGCGGGCAAGTTTGTGATGGCGAACGGGTTCGGTTACGGATTTCCGTTCCATGCCCATTGGGTGGATGTGGGCGGAAACGAAATCCAATGGACGCGCCAACGGGACGATTTCGCTTTCTTTGACTACCGCCGCGTCCTCGCTTTTCGCAAACCTTACCTACCGCTCAACAATGAGTTTTTTGACCGCGAGTTCACCGCTGATGTTGCCGAAGATTACTTCCGCTGGGCGCTCTTTTACGGCTTCCTGCCCAGTTGCTTTGCGCCGGGTGCCGGTGCTTTCGGCAACTACTGGAACACACCCGAATTTCACAACCGTGACCGCCACCTGTTCCGCCGCTATGTCCCGCTCATCGTGCGGTTGTGCGAAGCGGGTTGGGAACCCATCACCCAGGCATGGACAGATAACGAGGGCGTGTTGGTGGAACGGTTCGGACGATGGTCGGACGGGAATTTGCACTTCACACTGCACAACGCAACCGACCGAATGCAGAATGTGCGCTTGTTCGTTGATGCCGCCAAGTTGGGGATGCGGGAGCGAGACCCTCAAAACTTGACCGTTTGGGTGCTGACGGACATGAAGCCGTTCCCCTTTGCGGTCGGTGAAACGAAATGGTCACGGTTGACCGTTTTGCTTGCTGGCACTTTGGCGCCGCGCGAGACAGCCTTGTTGTGGTTCGCTCCCACTCAAACGGTTTCCGACGGACTTGCAGCATTGGCTAAAGCGCACCTTCAACGCGCTATCAGCAAAGGGAGGCGCCGACTTAAAGCGCCACCCAACTGGCACGATGCCACCAAACAAGTCGCCGAAACTCAACCCAAGTTTCTTGCCGAATGGGTGCAATGGTTGCGGCGCATCGGGGAACTGGAAGCGCAATGGCGCGAGCAAACGGACGGCATCAATGTGGCTGCCGATTTTACGGAAGCCCATCGGATTGTCGGGGCATTGGTGCGGGAATTATTGGCACTTCAAACGGATGCGGTGATGCCCGAAAACCTCGCAGCGGGCGAAAAAGTCCGTATTCCCGTTGATGTCCGCAATGGAGGCAAGGAAACTTTGCGGGAAGTTCGCCTGACCGCTTCTTTGTCTTTCCTCCCTGCTGCCAGTCCCGAACTCTTAACGCCCAGCCCTATCGCCACTGAGTTGCCGATTGGCGATTTGCCCCCGAAAGCCCTCCGGCGCGAGTTGCTTACACTGACAATCCCTCCTGAAGTTGCCTATCGGCGGGCGACTTTGCGGGTTGCCCTGCACGCGACGGTCATGGGCATGCCTGTCATCTTGCCCGTTGACGAAACGAGTGTGAGCATTTTGCTGCCGTTGGAAATTGCCGTGTCACAGTTCGGTGGCGAGCCAAGCATTTTGGTGCGGGTGCGCAACAACAGCGGTGACAGCCGAAAAATTCGCATCACGGTCACCTCGCCTTTGGAATTTGCGGAGCGGGAAATCGTCGCCCGCGCCCGTTCGGTAACCGAAGTGAAACTGACCGCCATCCGCCCCCCGTTGGAAATGCAACTATCAAGTGCCCAAGTGCAAGTGGAGTGGAGCGGGGGGCAAGAAAAGGTCGGAAGGGCTTTAGCCCCGACGGAGAAAGGGACAAGGGATGCAAAGCAAGAGACGGGGAGTAAGGTTGTCAACAAGATTGTCAAGTGGTTGTCATTGATTGCCATTCCGAAAGAGAGCAATTTGCTGCGGAACGGCTCGTTTGAAGAAGGGAACGAGCCGCCGCTCCCTTACTGGCGGTTTTACGGTGTCGGTTATCGCGTGAGCAGCGAAGCGGTGGACGGTAAACGGAGCCTGTTCATGGAAAGCGCCGACACCCAAACGATGCGCGGTGCCTTGCAAATCGTCACTTTCTCGCCTCCGCCTGCTGGTGCCCAGGCACCATTGCCCTGTCCCCTTATCCTGCATGGCTTCAGCAAAGGCGAAGAAGTTTCCCCGTCGGGTTTGGGGGGCGATTACTCCCTTTACCTTGACGCCCGCTATGTGGACGGGACACCGTTGTGGGGCGAAATCGTTCCCTTTGGCGGGGCGGGATGGCAATGGGGATGGCGGCTAATTGTGCCGGAAAAGCCGTTGCGGGAAGTGTTCGTTTATGCCCTCTTCCGCTACCGACGCGGGCGAGCTTGGTTTGATGCCGTTGGACTTACCGAACTTCGGCTGCCTCCCAGCCTGACTGTCACTGCTCAATCGTCAGTGCCAAATATCAAACCGCTCCTTGACAACGACTTCCGCACCGTTTGGCAAGGGCGCGGGGAAATGACCGTCATGGTGGAATGGAAATCACCGGTGACAGTGCGGCAAGTGGTTCTTTGGTGGGCGGAGCGAGCGAAAGCGGAACGAGTGCAAGTGGAGATTTGGGACGGAAAGGAATGGCGCTTAATAGCGGAGCGTCCAACCGATAGCGACACTTTTGTGACCGTTGTGGACTTCCCTCCGCAAACAGTCCAACGATTGCGGGTAAGGTTGGCAGGCACTCAATATGCGGTGAGAGAGCTTCAAGTGCGGTGAACTTACTCTGCGATGATGTCTGTTTCCGCACACTCCGTTCCGTCGTCCAAGCGCACGATGCGGAAATCTCCGAAGACGGCGGGGGCGACTTTTTGCAATTCCCGCAACACGGCTAAGGCGACTTTCCGAATTTCCACATCCGCATGGGGCGAGCCGCGCAACCGAATAAAGTGACGCCACGCTCGGAAATTGCCTGTCATGACTAACGCTGTTTCGGTTGCATTGGGCAAAACCATTCGCGCCGCTTGGCGCGCCAACTTCCGCCGCAAGGTGCGGTCTTCCACAGAGGCGAACTTTTCCCACAGCCGTTCGTAAAGTTGCCGATAGGCTTCCTGCGCCTTCGCCACTGCCTCCCCAAAAATCCGCATCGCCTCTGGATCATCGGCAATGCAATCAGGCACAATGAAGTTGCCCTCACTCTCATCAACGAAACGCGTGCTCCGCTGGGAGTAGGAGAAGTGCCTATGCCTGACTATTTCGTGGCTGCACGCCCGGCTGATGCCCCGAATGTAGAAACTGGCGATGGCGTGTTCAAGGACGGACATATGTCCTTGCGCCATCAGGTTGGCGATGTATTGCTGGTTGGTGCGCCCGCTCGGATTGTGCCAAGAAGAGTAACAAACCCTGCCCGCTGCTTCAATGAGTTGCTGCGGCTCAATGTCGGTGTCGGTTTGCCAGATGCGGAACTCTTCCAAATCCTCTGGCTTAAAAAAGTGGGTGATGGCAATAAGGCGCACAATCGGTTCACGAAGAAATGCCATCGCAAGCCCTCCTTCCACGAGCCCGATGCTTCGCAGCAATTTTGCCATCTCACTTCGCCAATGCCACTTCATCCGCAAGTCGCAAGAAGGCTTCCACGGGATTACCTGCCTCGGTGACGGGGCGACCGACCACAAGGAAATCGGCTCCTCCCCGGATGGCTTCAGCAGGAGTAACAACGCGTCGTTGGTCATGGCGTTCCATCCCCGCTGGGCGAACCCCCGGCACAACAACAATGAAATCGTCTCCACAACTTTCCTTGATGCGCTCAATCTCGCTCCCCGAAGCAATCACTCCATCACAACCGCAAAACCGTGCCAACCGAGCAAGGTGAACAGCGTAGTCGGAGGCAGGCAGGTTGACCAACAACTCATCCTGAACCGCCATATCGTCCAAACTCGTCAAGACGGTGACTGCCCACAGTTGCGGGCGATGAGCGAGGTCATGAACGGCTTGAACGGCGGCTCTCAACATCCCGCTCCCACCGCAAGCGTGCAAAGTCACAGCGCCAATGCCCTGCGATGCCAAGTTCCGCACCGCCCCCGCAACGGTGGTGGGAACATCGTGCAACTTCATGTCGCAAAAAACCCACTTGCCCTGTTGTCGCAATTCGTCCAAAACTTCCAACCCCACCGCTGTCAGGAGCCGATATCCGACTTTGTAGCGATGAGCGTAATCGCCCAACGCGTCCACCAATCGGAGCGCTTCGTCCTTCGTGTCAAAATCCAACGCCACAATCAATCGTTCCACCACTTCCATCCCAGCACCCCCAATCCGAAACATTTCTGCCATCGCAATCATAACGCCCTCCTGCCAATGAAGTTTACCACCTTTGATTTGACACTTTGAGGAAAGTTGAGGGTGCCTCTGAGGACTTAATGTTTGATGGCTTGGATTAGCATGAACACCCTTGCAACCGCTTGCAATTAATAGAGGCTTTCGTCAAAGTTCGGAAAGAATGTGGAAGCGAGCGATGCCCTAACAGCCCCATCATCTGCCTCTAATTGGTGCCTCGCTCCCGTCATTGTTCCCCTCAACTGGTCGGAAGGTAACCACTAATCCGACATCCTTAGAAACGGACTGATCACAGGGGTTGAAGGAGTCATGAGCGTCGTCAGGCTTGGATAGAGGGCGAGAGTACTGGCATTCGGGGATGTAAACATAGCGCCAGCCGTAGCGCGGGTCCCACCGGTGGTCGCTGGGAATAGGAAAGGAGTCAGCGATTAGAAAGACAAAAAGGTCGTAACCCCCACCTTTAGGGTCGGGATAAGGCACAAAAAATTCTGCTTCCACCCAATTTTTACCTCGTATTATGTTCTTGTCAGCGTACCCTGAAGCGAGCGTCTTGTAGCCTGTCCTTGTCCCATCTTCATTGACGATTTCAAAGTCGGGGATCTCTCCCTGCTTTACTGGACGGGCTAAACGCACCTCTGCTATTCTCCGCACAGGTTCAATGATGACAAAGGGTGTTTCCACTCGCACTAACCCTTTAACCCCCTTATGCTTCCAAAATATGAAAAAGATGTAACTTACTGCGTTTGATTGCACATCAAACGGAACTGGTTGCGGTGTAACAGGACCTAAACAAGCAAGATTCGTTCCCTTTTCAACAAGAGGGACAGCCTTTCCTGTGTAATCATCAGCAGGAGGTATCTTCTTTTCGAGAACAACCTGACCTGGGCTGGAAAAACGATATCTCTTCTTCGGTTCTTTGCGCCGCCATATTTCTCCTTCCGCCGCTATTCTTTCTTTCCACCACTCCCCTGGTTCTTTTTCACGATCTCCTAAAACAGTGGCGACTGCTACTGAGCCAGGAGGTGGAACAGATGGGAAAGTAAATATTATGGTAATACTTGTGCCATCGGGCTTTATGAGTGTAACTTTACCAGTTACACTACCGCCTGGACCGACGGTAACTTCCACATTGAGTTTGTCCCTGCCAGATTGAGGACCACTCACTACCCTTGGACTCCATCCGAGACTTACTCCTTGAAACTCCCAGTTCTCCGTTGAAAAACTCAATGTAATGTAAAAAACCGCATCTGTCCGATAGAGAACGCTGCCTTCACTCCTGAAGGCTGTAAGATACAAAGTAACCTCTTCTTCGTCAATGAAGCCAAAGTTAGCCACGGCAGGATCACCGAGGGAAAGTTCAGCATATTGGAATTCGCCGGTGCCAAGATTGTAGAAAAGCCCGACCAAGGTTCCATCAACATACAGGCTTTCCTCCTGAGCGGAGGCGACAGTCTGTCCTGCGATAGCGTTAACCAACAACGCCACCGGCAACACGACAGCATACCATCCCTTCTTGCGCACCATCGCTAAGGCACTCCCTTTTGGTTTTTGCGTTTCATTTTCAGGGCGCACATGCACCCCCTTTTCATTCCAAGTCACTTCAATCTTCCCTGAGACTTCCAGCCCATCCCCTCGCAACGCTCTTTTCCCATCAGGGCGATGAAGCACCATCAATTGCTTGTTAGCGTCCCATAAAATCCCAACTCGCTTGTTGGATTCGTCCATAACGACCCAAACGGGTGGGTTAATCTGAACCGACATCTCGGGTGAAGAGAGATGCAATGCTGGCAGTGGATTTCCCAAAATTTTCTCCAACTCCCTTACTGCGCGGACAACCTCAACAGGCAAAGAAACCCAAATGGCAACAAAGGGCTGTGGCGGTTTCGCTTCTTTTGAGAGACCTATTGTCTTCTCCATGGCTTGTTGGAGGGCTTTCTCTACAGACCGCTCCACGTCAATCAACAGGTTGGGGCTTATAGTCACATTGTTTACTTGCTTTTCCAACAAATCATCTAATTTCTTCCCTACCATCAGTTCTCTTTTCCAATCATTGACCTTAAAAGTGGTAAGCAACAAAACTTGTGCTAATCCTATAGCATGGGATTTACCCAACTTTCCTGCCCCTTTTCGAAGAACTTCAATAATGCTTGGTTTGTCTAATGACGAATGATACCCGTAAAAGGCATCATCGGCTTCAAGAAGTGAAAGGGGCTGGTAATCTTTTGCTTTTCCTTCCTGCATTGCCCTCCAGCCAACAAAGGTGGCCGTCCCTTCCACTGTCTCCTCCCATCGCTCGGCATTGACCTCCGCTTCGTTCGCTCCTTCAAGAAT
>Ga0209993_10041_pt1 | contig 23076 bp, 12 predicted proteins | sample Antgeofumaro1A2A_FD_188082 | JGI IMG/M metagenome (GOLD analysis project Ga0209993, IMG submission 188082) | Geothermal fumarole subsurface microbial communities from Mt. Erebus, Antarctica - 1A2A (SPAdes) (version 2) | ecosystem: Environmental > Terrestrial > Volcanic > Fumaroles | place...
CCGAACGGAATTAGCCCTTACCTTTGCCCTCCTGACCGCCATCGCTGCTATCCCCGGGCAGGAGTATGGCATCCACTTTTACCTGAACCTCCTTGGGCTCGTCTATTACAGTTCCCCGCAAAGCCAGTGGTTCAACCTGTTCACGCCCCATTTGTCCCCTTACCTTGTGCCCTCCCTTCATTTTCGTGACCCCGCCATTTTGTGGGCTTATGAAGGGATGCCGGAGGGGGCAAAGCCGCCTTTAGGTGAATGGTTCGTTCCCCTCTTGGTTTGGACGCCTTACCTTTTCGGCGTTTACGCTCTCATCGTTTTCCTTTGTGGGTTGATGGCGCGGCAGTGGGAAGAGCATGAGCGGTTACTTTACCCGCTCACTCAAGTTCCGATGGAGTTGGCAGGCGATGAGGAACGATGGCTTCCGCGCATCTTCTCCAGTTCCTTCTTTTGGCTTGGCTTTTTCGCTGCCGCTTTGCCCATCTCCCTGCGAGGACTGCACCTTTACTTCCCGCAAGTTCCAGACCCAAGATTGCAGCGTTCTTTCGCCGAACTCTTCGGCTTCCCGCCGGGAACGCCTCTTTTCCCCTCAGGACCGTTGACGGCTTTTAACGGGCTGCTAGCCCACTTTTATGCCGAGATGGTGGGCATCGCTTACTTGCTCTCCCGCGAAGTCGGGTTCAGCCTTTGGTTCTTCCTGCTTTTGCGGCACACGGAAATCGCCCTTCGCATCGCAGTGGGTTGGGATATGTATCACGCCGAGTTTTTGACCTTCCAATCCATCGCCGCTTACACGGTCATGGCAGTAGCCGTTTTGTGGGTGGCAAGGCACTACCTTGCCGAAATTGTCAGAGAAAGCGGTCGCTATTGGCTCAAACGCTTCTTCCCCCGCTTCTTCCCCTCTCTTTCCGACCCGCCACCGGAGATGGGGGCGTTGTTAGGGTTAGCCCTTTCTTTTTCGTTCCTGTTGGCATGGGCGAAATGGGTTGCTGGTGTTTCGGCATTATGGGCAACAGCCATGTTTGGGGGCTTGATAGTCACCTCGTTGATTGTTGCCCGCCTTGTGGCGGAAACGGGCATTTACATCTACTCGGCACCTTTTCGGGTCAATCAGGTTCTCTTTGACGCCTTCGGCAAAGACCGCATTGGCGCTCGCAACCTCGTTTTGCTGACAGCAATGAGTTGGGTTCAAATCCGAAGTACGGCGACGATGGTGTCAGGATACCTTGTCAACACCTTTCGTCTCGGCAGTCTCTCGGGGCTACATCGCTCTTTGGTTGCTTCCTGGACACTTGTTGCTATCCTTTTAGCGCTTCTGGTTTGCCATGTGACCATTCCGACGGTGATTTACACCTACAGCGTGAGCAAGTTGAGTTGGTGGGCGCAAGGGTCGTCGTTAAGCGCAGCGAATTTGATTGGGCAGTATTTGACGACGACCCGCCCTTTGACGGCGCATCATTGGTGGGGATTGGTCATTGGGGCGCTGACTTGTTGGCTGCTGATAAAGTTGCGGTTGACTTTTGTCGGCTTTCCGCTCCATCCGTTGGGGTTTGTGGCGTGGTATGGGTGGCCGATTGACCGCTATTGGCTGTCCATCTTTCTCGGTTGGGCTTTAAAGTCGGTGATTTTGCGTTATGGCGGCTATCGGGCTTTTCATCGGTTTCGCCCTTTCGCTTACGGCTTGATTGTAGGGGGGACGACGGCACTGACTTTCTGGATTGTCCTGCGGCTACTTTACCCCACCGGCGAGAGCATCATCGTGGATTGAGCCTCTTCTCCTTTGACTTCTCATGCAGCAAAAGTTTCACCCCTGTGGAAGGTGAAAATGCAGGCAACCCCAATCCGGGCGGCAGCAGCATCGTTCTACCCAGATATTGGTTGGTTCAAACCAGTCACAACCGATGCATGTTGTTGTGCACGGGTCGTCGGTATATTGAGAACAGTCTAGAGGTGGTCCTTGCGTGAAAGCATTGAACAGAACGGATGTCAGGGTGATAACAGTCCAATAAACCAACAATTTTCGCTCCCTGCAAGATAGCGCCAACATAAAAATCACCCCCTGCCCAACCGTCTTTTCGGTTTTTAGGTTTTTCAGGGTCCCCTGTATATGTCTTCAGGCCTTGGTCTTATGAATCGCGTCGCTTTACCAACTCTGCCATCCGGAAAGATAGTTAACTCGTGCCAATAACAAACAATCCAATGACCATCGGGAGATGTGAGTTCACGCCAATAATTTTTCAACACTCGCTCCCATAGCTTCTTTGGGTCCTCTCCTGCGACGCTCTGGAGGGGTACGAACAACATGGTATGCGCCCCAATATATGAAATCGTAAGATTCGGGCACGAAGAATTCGGGCTTTACCATGTGCTTATGCCGATACCCTTTGTAGGGATCGGAGGGGCAAATTAGTAAAGGTGCAAGGTTTGGGTTCCAAGCAAGAAAGTGGTGTTTGGGATGGAACGGTGGAGCACCAAATTGTTCTTCATATAGTTTTGTCGCCAAGTAAAGTTGACGGAGGTTATTGGCACATTGTGCCCTTCTTGCAGCTTCAAGACCCATTCTCACTACTCCCAAAACCAGCGAAATCAACGCCAAAAGGATACCAACGGCGATGACCAACTCTATCAAGGTTAAACCCTTATCCTTCATCTCATTGTCACCACCATTTTTTGGGTTGGGGAAGTCCCCATCAAGGTTGAGCCTTTTCTCGTCTTTACCTTATCGCCTTCTTTCTCACCTCAAGGGGTGAGATGTTAATGCGGCTTATTCCCCGGAGCCGCCGGTGGTGGGGGCGGCCGCCAGTTCAGGCACCTCCCGCTTGCTCTGCCAGACCACCCACAGCAGCACGCCCAGCAGGATGAGCACAGCGGCCCCGATGGCCAGGAGGGTCCCGGTGGAGAGCGCCCCGCGGAACTGGACGATGATGGGGGCGGCCAGCACCGAGACCAGGTTGACGGCCTTGATCATCGGGTTGATGGCCGGGCCGGCCGTGTCCTTCAGCGGGTCGCCCACCGTGTCACCCACCACGCTGGCCTTGTGGCGCTCGCTCCCCTTGCCCAAGTTGCGAGCGGGGTCCCGCGGCTCGTTTTCCACCCGCTTCTTGGCGTTGTCCCACGCCGCGCCGGCGTTGGCCATGAAGACCGCCAGCAGCTGCCCCACCAGGATGGCGCCGGCCAGGAAGGCCCCCAGGGCCTCCACCTGGAGGATCAGGCCCACCACCAGCGGCGTGGCCACGGAGAGCAACGCCAGGGAGAGCAGCTCCTTCTGGGCGGCCAGGGTGCAGATGCCCACCACCCGCGCGTAGTCCGGCTTCACCGTCCCCTCCAGCACGCCGGGGATGCGGAACTGGCGCCGGACCTCCTCCACGATCAGGGTGGCGGCGCGGCTCACCGCGCGGATGGCGAAGGACGAGAAGAGCCAGGGTAGCGCCCCGCCTAGCAGCAGCCCCACGAACACCAGGGGTTGGTCGATGCGGATCCCAATGTCCTGCAGGGTGGGGACCTGGCCCAGTTGCGCCTGGACCTTGCTCACGTCGGTGAGGTAGGAGCCGAAGAGGGCCACGGCGGCGATCACCGCGGTGGCGATGGCCAGGCCCTTGGTGGTGGCCTTGGTGGTGTTGCCCACCGCGTCCAGGTCCGCCAGCACCGCCTGGGCCTCCTCCTCCAGCCCGGCCATCTCCGCGATCCCGCCGGCGTTGTCCGTCACCGGGCCGTAGGAGTCCATCCCCACCACGTTGCCCGTGAGCATCAGGAGCCCGATGCCGGTCAGGGAGACCCCGTAGAGCACGTAGACCGGCGGCAGGCCCCAGTAGATCAGGGTGGAGGTGGCGATGGTCAGGGCGATGACCACGATGGCCCACACGGTGGATTCATAGCCCACCGCCAGCCCGCTGAGGATGGTGGTGGCCGGCCCGGCCCGGGTGGCCTTCTCGATCTCCCCCACCGGGGCCCGTTCCGTGCTGGTGAAATAGTCCGTGAGCCGCTCGATGACGATGGAGAGGATCAGGCCCACCGTCGTCGAGGCCACCACCCGCCAGTCGCGGGCGTAGAGCAGGCCGATGGCCCCGAAGCCGATGAAGGAGAGGACCGCCCCGACGAAGAAACCCCGGCTGATGGCCCGCAGGGCGTCGCCCCGCCGGCCCGCCACCCCACCCACCGTGTAGGTACTGAGGATGGAGGCGATCACCCCCACGGCCCGGGCCAGCAGCGGGAACACGATCCACACCATCGAGTGGTTGGGGTCCACCGCCCGCACGGCCAGGCCCAGGATCATCGCCGAGACCATGGTCACTTCGTAGGACTCGAAGATGTCGGCGGCCATCCCCGCGCAGTCGCCGACGTTATCCCCCACGAGGTCGGCGACCACCGCCGCGTTGCGCGGATCGTCCTCGGGGACGTCCATCTCCACTTTGCCCACCAGGTCCGCTCCCACGTCCGCCGCCTTGGTGTAGATGCCGCCACCCACCCGCATGAAGAGGGCCAGCAGCGTCCCGCCGAACCCGAAGCCCAACAGCGCGTCCGGCGCGGCGATGCCGAAGATCAGGAAGATGAGGGACCCCCCCAGCAGCCCCAGGCCGTTGGTCAGCATCCCGGTGATGGTGCCGGCCCGATAGGCCAGGCGCAGGGCCGCCTCATACCCCCGGGTCCGGGCCGCCTCGGCCACCCGAATGTTCCCCTGGACCGCCATGCGCATCCCCAGCTGGCCGACGGCCAGGGAGAAGCCGGCGCCCAGGATAAAGGCGATGGCTCGGCCCAGTCCCATCACCAGCCGCAGCGTGTTCTCATCGAGTTGGGGGAAGACCTCCCGGGCTTCCGGGGAGGGTGGGACGATGTAGACGCTCAGGAAGAGCAGGACGCTCAGCAATCCCATGAACGGCAGGATGCTCATGAGTTGCCGCCGCAGGTAGGCCTCGGCCCCCTCCCGGATGGCCTCCCAGACCTCCTGCATCTTCGGCGTGCCCTTGGGTTGGCGCATCACCTCGGCCCGCAGCCACCCAGCGAAGGCCAGGCTGGCCACCGCCACCCCGAGCACGGCCAGCACCGCGTAGAACTCAAACGGCGTCAGCCCATGCCAGGTCATCCGCGCACCTCCAAGTTTACCGCAATCAAACCCAGAATACTAGGAATTCTTTGCTATTTAAATTAATGAATTAAATTGCATCGTCCCGCAAATTTTATCTGTTACTGATTGTACCGCCCTCCCTGCGTTGTGTGTATTGATTTCCGTCAATTTTTAACCCTACCGGTTTGGAAGTTTTTTCTGTGGATTTTGGGCGGATTTGAAGATGGAAGGGAGAGAAAAACCGTGTCGGGCTATCTGTTGCGGGAGGAGTGGCAAACTCAAAGAGAGCCAGCCCCGCAAAAGAAAGCAGAGTAAGGTTGTACCCCTAATCCCGCACTTGCTTTTCCTCAACCCCCGGAGGGTTTTCAGGTGGCTGGTAAGTAAAGACGAAAATCCCTACATCCACCGTCTTAGCACGGGGACAAGGAGCATCGGGTTTCAATCGCTCACACCTCGTCAAGGTAACATCCTTCTTTCCTTCCACCGGTTCAGGACGGAGCATGGAGCGGGAAGGAGGGATAACTTTGATGGTGTAAGTGCTGCTCCCGTGCTGTTCTAAGACTCCATCTATGTCGAAATACGGAATGAAGAAGTAGCCATCGCTGTCGCTATACCAAGGTCCAGAAAGTTGTTGGTCGCCTCTGTAAAGGTAAGCCTGTGCTGTTGGAAGGGCGACAAGTTGTCCATTGCTGGTCTGTTCCATCACCCGCCCCTTGATGGGTTTGTGGTAGTAAAACACGACCCGAGCGTGGGTTGTCTGGTTTTCTTCCACATTGTAAGGACCTGCCCAAACCTCAGGGCATGCGGCAAACAGCCCGAACCTTTTGGCGCGCACGAGGTAGCCATTAGCCCTTGGGAGCGGGATGGAAAGGTTACCGTTGTCGTCAGTTTGAATAATCCATGTCTCGTTAGGAGGAGGCAAGATCCGCTTATTGTCACGCCAAATTTCTATTGTCACTTGAATGAAACTGGTGGTGGTATTCTGTTCTGCATCAGTGATTCTGACATGAATCGCGAGGGTGCCCTTTTTGCCTTGTAGCAATTCCTGAAGAGCCCGCTCCAGCATCTGCTCACCGATTGTTTTCACGATTTTCACCACTGTTCGCCCAATCCATTCTACCAGTTCACTAATTGGTCGTAGGAATTTATACCACTTGCCCCGATAAGTGAGCGTGAGTTGGTTTGTGGGTTGATCCGATTCAACAGCCACCTCTTGTCCGTCGGTAAGGACTAAAGCCAAGCGAAGGAGTTGAGCGTCAGGGTCAGCCACTGAAATGGTGATTTGATACTCTTCGTCGTCAATCGGTTCAAGGAGACTGTAGTCGCTCATGTCCAAACTGGGGACAAGGTTAATAATGCGGAACTCACGCTGCCCTGTCCGAGTGTTGAGGAAAATACCTGCCACACTCCCCGTAACTTGCATCCCTTGCCCTTGTGTGACGCCGGAAGTCAGCATCATTGCTACTGCAATGGCTGTCCATGCTTTTGTAAGTTTCATCGGTTTCACCTCCTGAGATTTACTAAACATCTCTGCCCACATCCTCGCCAAACCTTTCGGTCCGACGAGGATGAGATGAGGTGCTTGCCACACTTCCACATCCACTGCCCGGGCAGCAATACCTTGTCCCTGCCCTATCACTTCCTTTCCCTCGGCTTTGAACTGCAAGGCTTCCCCTGGCTTCAATCGCCAACCAAAGAGCAAAAGGGTCCCTTTTTGATGCGCAACTTGTGCTATCATCACCTCCCGATGGCTCTGAATTTTCACCTTCCCCGCAACAAAGTCACAACCCTTCTTAAACACAACGAAAGGCAAGTTTTCAGGCAGCACCTTGATGGATGGGAAATTGCCAATTGTGACCAACCAGACAAGCATTAACCCGTCTTGTGGCTCAGGCAAAGAAGGCAAGAAGATGATACCTGACTTCTGAGCGTATTCGCGCACTTTTTGTCGGGCTTGCTCTTCCGTAAGGGCGGTTATATCCTCAGGAAGGAACCCCACAGTATCTGCTAAAAGGCTTTCTAAAGCACGGCGTTTAGGAACTTGACTTAACCAATTGGGAATTAATTCCGTTAAGATGCGGGCTTGAGCATAGCCAAACTGATGATAAAAAGGTTCCCTAACAGGGTTAAATGGCAAAATAAGCCGTTCAGTAAGGTCAGATGCATCCAAATCGTAGTATAAGTAAGGTGCATAAGCGGCAGGATTTAAGCGCAAGTGAATAGCGCCCAGTTTCATTGCTTTCTCGGCAGCGGCATAGGCAACGCCTTCCTCCCACTCAGTATCTTGCTCTTCTTGAGCATCACCGCACCCAAGGCGGCGGCGTAGCCAGCGAAAGAACAGGAAGTCTCGCACTGCTTCGCGCTGGGGTTGTCCTTGCGATGCTAACGCCCTTGCTAATGCATTACCTTCCAAAATCCATGCCAAGTAACCATCAAGGTCAAAATAGTTCAGAAATTTGGGCTTACGCTCCCAACCATACTTTTGCCCAATCCAGTAGTGGACAATTTCGTGAAGAAGGGAAAAGGTTCGTTCCCCGTGCCGAAGTGACCGTGGGTTATTCATTTCCTCAATGGCATCCCACCCCGGCTGATGACACAAAATAGCGACGATCCCTATTTTTCGGACTTTGAAAATGCCCGCTAAAACTCGCTCCCTAACTGTAGGAGTCACTCTAATGCGGAAAGGCAAGAGATACACCTGCAACCCTGTCGGCACTATCCCTTTATAGCGCCATTCGTGCGGGAATTTGTTGCCCACTAAGACCCCTTGCCCTTCTTCCCCTTCAAGAAGGATAGGCACATCGTCAGCCCGCAAACCTGGCAAAATTTCGTCTCCGTGCCGGCGAAGGAATTCACGAATTTGGCTGATGCGAACTAAGTCTTGCCAATCTATTTTCAATGGTTGCAAATCACCCATTTGAACGGCATAAAAAGGGCGTACTGTCACTTTTTCCCCATCTGTCATTTCTGCTGCCACTTTTATGTCCAAACCAACTTTAGCATGCACCGAAAGCCATTCACCGACAACCTCTGGAATGAAAACCTGTTCAGAGGGAACTTCTTTAGTTACCGAATGCCTTTCTTTTCCAACCTGAATTTGCAAGCGCTGGATTTGTCCCCTTTTCGCCTTCACACACATTTTGAGGTAATAACGAGACCACACAGGGTAAAGTCGCGATGGCAGGGCAGTCTCGTAGGGCTTTTGGGGAAAATGGAAGGGAACTTCATAAACAGCCAAGGAGCCTTCAGAGGTGAGAAAATAACCCTTAAGCACTCCTTCCACTTCTAATTGGCTTTGCCCCACTAATTGCCCTGTTGCCAGAAGAAGCGCTGCCAGAAGCACACAACGCATTGCCTACCGCCCCCTTCTACTCTAAGGGTCAGATAAGCACCCTCATAGCCAACAAAAATTTTGTCTGACTTTCTTGTTGACTTCGGCGAGGCAAGGTGTCTTTTTGAGCGCCCCAAAAGCCAATGGTTGCGAATAGAGGTTTCGCACCATCCCTTTTCCCCTCAAAAGCGAATGCTTTTTGGCGCTCACTGGATGAGCGTCGGTAGTGATTGTTACCCCCCATGTGTTATGTATTGATTTCCGTCAATTTTTAAAGCCTGTCGGTTTGAGGTTTTTGGAATTTTGGCGGATTTGGAGATAGCAAGGAGAGAAAAGCCGTATTGGGCTATTTGTCGGGAGGAGTGGCAAACTCAAAAGAGCAAAAAACCGAACGGAGGTGGGAACGGAAAATGGCATGGGTGTATTGCTTGAACACGAGCACCATTCAGCCGGCGTCTTTGCCGGACAAAATTCGGGCGGCTGCCAAGGCAGGCTATCAGGCGATTGAGTTATGGTTTGCCGACATCCGCAACTACCAAAACGAGGGCGGCTCACTGGACGATGTTGTCAAGATGCTTCAGGACTACGGGTTGCAAGTGCCCAGCATGATTGCTCTGCACGGGTGGATGGACGCTCACGGGGATGCGTATGTTCGGGCGATGGAAGAATGCAAAGCGCTGTTGGAATTGGCAGCAACGTTAGGGTGCCCGCGAGTGGTTGCTTCTCCGTCTATGCGATTGGAGGCGCCCCCTTTGGACATTGACGATGCGGCGCAACGGTTCGGCGAGTTGATGAGGATTGGGCGGGAAGTCGGTACGCTCCCCATGATGGAGTTTCTCGGCTTCTCCCCCAAGGTCTCGCGGGTAGACCAAGCATGGGAAATTGTCAAGCGAACTGGCGATCCTGACGCCACCATCGTGTTAGACCCCTTCCACCTGTGGCGCGGTGGCTCTTCATTAGAGGATGCGCCCGACTTAACCGGCGAGCGGATTGGCATCTTGCATTTCAACGATGTGCCGGCAGGAATTGCCCGTGAATTGGCAGGGGACGAAGTGCGAGTGATGCCGGGCGACGGACACTTGCCCCTGAAGGAACTTATTGCAGAAGTGCGGCGTCGTGGTTACGAAGGGGTTATCTCGCTGGAGTTATTCAACCGCGCTTACTGGCAGCAAGACCCTTACGAGGTTGCCCGCATCGGCTTAGAGAAAATGCGCGCTGTTGTGGAAGGATAGTCAAGCGGCTTTTCCGTGCCGGAGCGACAAGCGGCTATGCCTTCACACTGTCACTTCGCCCGGAAACGAATTGGTTCGCCGCTTGAGAAGGAGATGAAGCCATTGTTGGAAGTCGTCCACATAAGTGTGCATGATGGGGATGTCAAAGAGGCTCAGGATAGTGCCGATGATGAGACCGAAGATGACGACAACGCCCAGGGATTGGTAGGCATCCAACCCCCCCCGTTGGGAAGAATGCCAACGGAACCATTGCCGCCATCGTCGTGCAGGAAGTCATCAGGATGGGACGCAACCGTTCGGGGCAGGCTCGCTTGATGGCTTCATCGCGAGGCACCCCTTGCTCCCGGTAGCGCATGATGAGGTCAATGAGCAAGATTGCCGTCGTGATGTCCATCCCGCTCAAGACGATGACTGCCATGATGGAGACCGAGGAAAAGTGCATCTTCATCAACCACAAGCCGAAGAATACGCCACTTAACTCCAACGGCAGGCTGGCGACCATTTGGAAAGGTCCGAGGAAACTGCGGAATTGGGCAACGAGGATGAGATACATGAACACGACTGCCAGCAGCAAACTGGCGAAAAGCCGACGGAAACTGTCCATCATCTGGGTCATGTCGCCTCGCATCTCAATGGTGTAGCCAGGCGGGAAGTTGAGGTGCTGGTATGCTCTTGCCATGATTTCTATCGCCAAGTCCATGCTGGGCATCTTACCCGGTCGGTAATATCCTGTCAACCCGATAACCCGCCGCAGGTTATCGTGCTCAACGACGGTCGGGACCGGTTGTTGCCGGATTTCAGCGAGATGGCGCAGCGGGATTTGGCGACCGTTCGGGGTCGTGATGAACAGGTTTTCAAGGTCGCCCAGATGGCGACGCTGCTCTTCCTTCAGGCGCACCCGAATGGTCACTTGCCGAACATTGGGAAGCCGATAGAACTCGCTGGTTAATCCACCCGCCAAAGCGTAGTAGGCTTGTTGTGCTACATCCAACGGAGTCAAGCCCAATTCCCGCAACTTAGGCAAATCCAGGACCAACTCGTAGGCGTTCGGGTTGAGCGTCCAGGTAAGGGCAGGTTGGTAGAAGTGCTCCTTGAGGACAGGGTCGGTGCGGCAAATCTCCAGAAGTTGCTGCCCCAATTGATGCAGCACTTGAAAGTCAGCGCCGGCGATGAGGATATGGATGGGAGCGGCGGCCGTCGCCATCACATCCACGCCCATTTCCTTGATTTGGATGCGACGGACACCAGGAATGGTGCGCATCGCTTCCTCGTGAATGGCGTCAATGATTTGCCAGATATCGCGCTTTCTGCGTTCCTTCTCAGTGAAGGTAAGCATGAAAGCGACCCCATTGACTTGAGGCATCTGGTAGCCGGTGAAGTAAGGTGACCACGATTCCAGCATCGTTTCCGCTCCAACTTCGATGGACGCCACTTCCAGTTCGGGTTGCTTGGCGAGGATGCGGGCTAACTGAAGTGCCGCCCGCTCCGTTTCGGCGTAAGAAGTGCCCGGTTGCATCTCCATGATACCGAAGGCTTGCCCCACATCGCCCAACGGCATCATCTCACCACCGATGAAGTGGTAGAAAGCGAAACCAATCAAGATGGTCGCTGTGATGCGGACAAAGTTGGCGAAGCGATGGCGCAATGTCCAATCAATAGCGCGCCGATAGCCATCTTCTACTTTGTCAAGGAAGCGTTGGAAGGGGTCAAGGACGAAGTAAAGGCGCCGCAGGAGGGGATGTCGCCGCTCCCCCTGTCGCTCCTCTGGCGCTCGCAGCCAGTTGGCGCACAGGATGGGCGTGAGGGTGAAGGAAACCAGCATGGATGCCAGCAACGCAAACAAGAGTGGGTAGACTAACTCCACATACATCAACTCGGTAATGCCGCCGCAGAAAAGCAGCGGGATGAGGGCGAGAGTAAAAGTGGCGGTAGAAGCGATGACAGCGAGGCGAACTTCCGCAATGCCTTCAATCGTCGCTGTCTTGGGATCAAAGCCCCGCCGCAGGTAACGCTCTACCGCGTGGATGTCAATGATGGTGTCGTCCACTAGTCGCCCGATGCTTAACAACAGACCGACCAGTGAGCCGCTGTTGAGGGAGAAGCCGAAAGGAACGAGCATCAGTGTTGCAAACGCTAACGAAGTCGGGACGGTGATGAGGGCAATGAGGGTTCCGCGCCACTCGCCCAAAAAGAACAAAACGACCAACGCCGTGAACAGCACCGCTAACCCCAACTCTTCCCACACCTTGAGAGTTAAGCGGTTGACGAAGCGCGAGTTATCGTAAGTGACTTCAAAGCGGACGCCGTCATACTCCTGCTCCAACTCGCGAATGGTGCGCAGAATGCGCGGCACTACTTGCGCGCTGCTTCCCCCCGGTTCTTGCAACACCGCCACTTCTATGGCAGGAACAATGCTCCTGCCGTTAGGGGAGTTTTCTCTTTGCTCCATGCCCTTCGCTCCCTGCTCCCTGCTCGCTGCTTTTCCCTTGACATAAAAGTAGCCGCTTCGCCGTTCCCAGTAGCCATCCCGAACGGTTGCCACATCGCGGAGGTAAACGATATGCTTGGCAGCATCGGCATTGGGAAGCGACAGGGTTGCCCCAGAAGGTGAGGGAGCCATCGTCTGCTCGCTTGTCTGGTCATTTGCTCCTGCTCCCATCTCCCCCATTGGCGCCATGCCCATTCCACCCATGGTCGGCTCACGCTGAAACAAAGCGCGAACGCGTTCTGTCGGGCTGAGGGCAAGGAGCGGGGTATTTAACAAGCGGTGAAGGGTGTCGGGTTGGGCAAGGTTGTCAATGCGGAAGATGACTTCGTTGGCATCAAAAGTAACACGTCCCGCATATTGTGTGGTGCTGAAACGGTTGATAGCATCCACGATGTCCAGAATGGACAAACTGTAAGCGGCGAGTTTGTCGCGGTCTACCTCTATCTGGAGTTGGCGCTTGTAACCGCCGAAGGTGTAAACGGAGAAGATGCCGGGCACCGCTTTCAGGCGGTTGATAACGATGTTATCTGCAAATTCCCGAAGGCGCGGCATGTCCCATCCTTTGCGCGGGTCTCCCGTGAGCCCGAAGGTCAGGATGGGCAAGTTGAGGGGGTCAATGGGGACGACCCACGAAGGCTTGAGGTTGGCTCCCGTTGGCGGCAGGTTGGCTTGAAGGACATTCAACAGCGAGAGCACCTCATTGTAAGCCCGCCTCATGTCCGTCCCGTAGTAGAACTCCAGCGTGACGATGGACAATCCTTCTTGCGAGGTGGAGCGAATGAAGCGCAAATCGCGAACATGGGTAAGGTTCTCTTCAATGGGCTTGGTTAAGTAGCGCTCCACCTCGGGCGCTGACAGACCCGGCATCATCGTCACGACAGCGATGAGCGGTTGCTCTACATAGGGCATGATGCGGCGGGGCAAGTAACCCGTGACGACCACCAAAATCGCCAACACGACCACCGAGAACCAAAAGGACAGCACCACATACGGGTGCTCAATGCTCCACTTGTGAATCATGTGCAACGGCGTAACGCCCCGCAGTTGGTAGCGATCTTCTGCCATTGCCCTTCACCACTATCCCGAAATTCACGAATCCTTTCAGCAGCACGGAACTCAAATGCTTTTTGAACCCCACGATGTCATCAAAGCATTCCGTCAGTTTTACAGGGTGCTTTGAGGTGACGCTTTCAATGCCCATGGGGGGATGCCCCCCCTGTCGTTGTGGGGGTGGGCACGGTGAAAGGCAATTTCCCCAAACGCCATTCGCTCTCTGATACCGCCCTTAAAGGAGCGCCTTCGCGGGAAATAGACTGCCATCCCCGCACAATCACTTCGTCACCTTCCGTCAAGCCTGCAAGGACGACGGTTCGTTCCCCATCCATTGGTCCCAATTGCACAACTTTCAAGCGCGCCATTTTTGTCCCGCCACCTTGACGCTTTTTGGGCACTAACTCCATCCCACACTTGGGACACCTACCAGGTTTGGGCGAGTGAACTTCAGGATGCATGGGGCAAGTGTAATCCGTTTGCGCGGGGGACATATGGCGATGGGTGGGCACTAAATCCATGCCGCACTCTCTGCACTTGCCAGGTTTCTTGGAACGCACTTCTGGGTGCATCGGGCAAGTGTATTCGGTTTTGCTTCTCCCAGCCATCGCTTCTGCAACCCAAACGGCGGGCTGGTCGTTGAAACGAGTGATGGCTTCGTTAGGCACGGTCAGGGCATTAGACATACGGAACTTGACAAGACGCACGATGACTGATTCGCCGGGCAGTAAGTCCAGGTTAGGGTTGGGCACCAATGCTTCTACCAATCCCGTCCGAGTGGTCGGGTCGGCGGCAGGGAAGATGGCAGTGACTTTCGCGTGCCAAGTGCGTCCGCTTTTAACGGAACGGACGAGAACGGGCGTGCCGAGGCGAATGCTCTTTAAGTCCTTCTCGCTGACGAACGCCTGCACCCGAACGATATCCAATTGCCCAATGCGCAAGATAGGTGTGCCTAAAGTGACCAAAGTTCCGGGAGAGACGAACCGATCCAAGACATAACCGTCAGTGAGGGAACGAATTTCCGTGTAGCCCCGAATGATACGGGCGGTGGTTAAGGTAGCCTGCCTTTGCGCTCGCATGGCTTCCGCTTTCAAGAGTTGCCGTTCGCTCCGTTTGACAGCGGCGCCCGACTCTTTCAGCATCGCTTGTGCCCTTGCTACCTCCGCTTGGGCTTGTTGTAGTCTTGCTTTGGCAGCCTCTAAAGCGGCGCGGGCTTGTTGGAGTTTTGCTTGAGCGGCATCCGCCATCGCTTTCATTTGCGCTAACTTCGCTTGCGCCATTTCTACCATTGCCCGCATTTGTGCTACCCGTTCTTTAGCAGCAGCCAGTTCTGCTTCCTTCTGGCGAATCATTCCCTGGACTTGACGACGCTTTGCTTCCGCTGCCCGAACCATTGCTTGGGCTTGACGAATTTTCGCTTCCGCTTCCTTCACTTTTGCCTTTGCCGTTTCGTATTGCGCTTGCTCCCGCTGGAGTTCGTCTTTGGAGATGGCTTTTTGAGCAAACAAAGTTTTAGCGCGCTCAATTTCCGCTTCCCAGTAAGCCCAATCGGCTTTTGCCATCGCCAATTCTTGTTGCGCTGCTTCCACTTCCTGTCGCGCCCGCTCCAGTTCGGCATCCGCTTCCGCACTCATCTCTTTGGCGGTTTGCCATTCACTCTCCGCTGCTGCGACCATGCGTTCTGCTTCTCGTTGTTGCGCTTGGGCAAATTGCAAGGAGCGTTCCGCTTCCTGAACACCTGCTTGGGCTTGCGTCAACATGGCTTGGGCTTCATTCAACATGGCTTGTTTTTCGGCGACCATCTGTTCCGCTTCGTTGCGCATGGCTTGCGCTGCTTTAAGCATCGCTTGGGCTTGACGGTTTTGGGCTTGCGCTCCTTCTCGCTCCGCTTCCGCCATCTGCCGCTCGTAAGCGGCTGCCAATACTCCGTAGAAGGCTTCCATTTCCCGCGCGGCGTATTCACCGCCAGCATTATCCAACTTGGCAATGAGCTGCCCTTTACGGACGCGGTCGCCGGCATAATAGGGCATCCATGTCAACCGTCCCGTCACCCGAGCCACCACGAGTTCTTCATTCAGCGGGGCAACAGTGCCCGTGTAGGTGACAGCGACTTCAAAGGGCATGGGCTTGACAATTTCGGTGACGACGGGCAAGACCCCTTCGGGCGGTTTCATCGTTTCCATTTCCATCGCCAGCGCTTCCACAATGGTCATCTGCCCCGGTCGGCGCAATTTCCAAACGAGCCCATGCCACTTTTCTGGTCCGAAGCGGTTGAAGAGCACGAAATACAGCCCAAGGAGCAGTGCAAGGCTTCCGAGAACGGAACGATTGACAATACGCCGCATCATGGTTTCCCCAAGATGCCCCCTTGTTGAGCTGATGTTACTTTTGGACGACCAACTTCATCCCGCACTTGGGACAATTGCCCGGCTTGTCCTGTGACGGGATGCAACCCATCGGACAGACATATTTGGCAGCAGAGACTTTTCCTGAGGACTGTTTCGCCCCTCCCACTAAGACTTTTTGAACCGCAATGCCCGTCATGCCGTGACGGGTGTGCAGGGTGCCCGTCACAGTCACTTTCTGACCTGCGAACTTTTTAAGTTGTTGGTAGGCACCGGCGCTTTCGTGGTCTTCCAAAGCGACCAGCAATTTCCCGTCGGTCGTCAGAATCCCCATCGGCAATTCCTTGCGAGCACAATTAGCAGCGCATTGAGCGTGCTTTTCCCCTTTTGCCTCGTGCGTTAAGTAGCAAGTCAAGCAGACCACTTCGCCTGTCACAGTAGCCGGCTTCTTCCCCTGATGGGCAAAGGCGAATGACGCCACCTTCACGAACAGAGCAACACTCAGCAAAAGAGCCCAACGCATAACACAAGCCCTCCTTTTGCAAAGGTATGTCACTTCCAAAAGATACAGAGAACAAAGGCGCGGTTCCACCAACGAGGGTTCTTAGAGGGCGAAGCACGCATTAGGGCAAGAAGATTCTTAGTGCAAGCAAGACAAGAAACCGATTGGGTTACTCCTTGGGTTACTCTTTGGCCCGCAACTGACGGCGGCGAATTTCTTCTGCTAACTGATTGGCTTTGAATTCGGAGCGAGGTTCTAATTTGTGCCATTCCGTCATCGTACGCATGATAGCGTAAGCCGCTTCCAAATCGCCCATCTCGCGATAGATTTCCGCTAACATGTGGCGAGGGATGGTAGCGAACTTCTTGTCGGGGTGACGCAAAAGGTTCTCCATCATTTGGATGGCTTCTTCGTAGTAACCTTGTTGGCTCATCGCTTCGGCAGAAGCGTAACGTTCTGTAAGGGTAATGGTTGCGCCGCGAGCGACAGGGTTATATGGGGCATCCAGTGCGGCTTCTTCCCAGTGCTTTAGTGCCATCCGCATGTTGGGCATCCGTTCGTAAGCATGAGCAAGCATATGGCGCACCCAGTCAATATCCTTCGTGAACTTCCCCGGCGCGTTCAAAGCACGCTCCAGATAATAGGCTGCCAACACTGTATCCCCCAACTTGTCATAGGCTGTCCATCCCAAACCGAAGAGGAGGCTGAAATCATTGGGGTTGCGTTCTAAGCCTCGCTCATAGACCTGAATGCCCAATTTGACCCATTGGACTCGCTGACGTTCATCCTTTTCCTCAGCCCGCAAGTTGTAAGCGATGTGCCACCCGGCAAAATCAAAGGCTTCAGTGAAGGTGGGGTCAAGGAAAGTCGTAACGCGAAGCAGCGGCATCACTAACCACCAGCGCCCCGTGTCTCGAAAGACTTCTGATTGTTGCCAAAGCACCTTCGCTAAGAGACGCCCAAGCAAGCGAAAGGCATTAGTTTGTTCTAACGAGAACTGAGGGGTCACCTCTGCTCGGAACACGAAAGAGGTAAAAAGCCAAAGGACAATTAAGACGAAAACGGGCAAAAATTGCCGTCGCATCACCCTCACCCCCGAAGAGGTCCTGGAACTCTCCACTCACTTTGTAACTGTCGCACATATAAACAGAAAGACACTATAATGAACCAATAGAGCAAAAGGTGTAAAACACTTCCTAATGCGATATCCCAACCTTGCCATCCTTCCAACAAAATAAATTGTCTCAACTGTTCAACTGTACGATACGGCACTATGATGTTCCAGTAATCCAATAGCGAACGAGAAATTCCACGAACAAAAGCCTCTGCTTCAGCAATCAATGGTGCTAAAACTATCGTCCCCACAATACCTATCATCCAAAGAACACGATATTTACTAAATGTAATACTCAGGAAATATATTAAACTTACTGTCCATGTAACTACTAATAACGACAATGTATACTTTATATAAATCACTGTATGAATTTCTTTCGAAATTACGATGTCGAAACAAAATATTACAGTTGACTCAATGAGTACCAATAGTACAAAATAAAAAATAATTGATAAATATTTATTAAGATTTAAAATTATATCATTATCGATTACATAAAATAATACAATAGTGTTATATAGTACGAATAAACTCCATGATAATGAAAATATGGTAATAAATGGGTTAAAAAGAGTAAGATTGTATATCAGTATTATACTCACGAAGATCACTAACAATGAAAAAAGAATAGTTACTATAGTTAAACGTGGATTCATTTTGACACACCTCCAACCCTCACCAATTTATTAAATTTTTCTATAAGTCTATTAGTATTTCTTATAATTATGGCTGCAGATGGTTGAAGGCGAAGAAGGATGAGAGTTGGTTGCTGAAAGGAAGTATTGGTGCTTTCGTAAAGGGAAATGAGCGCGCGCTGGTATGCCTGGCGGGGCGGGAGGTTATAGACCCATATTTCGCCGCTCATAGGGAGGGAAAAGCCACTTATGACGCGGAACAGGAGGAGAACATCTTGGTGGTCTCCGATGACCCCAACGCAGTCACCTTCGTCTATGTCCATTGTTAACCCGTCGACAACGGGATAGCCGTTGACTTCAACGACTAAGTTTCGGATTTCTACTGCTGTCACTGGGCTTTCACCTCGGCAAGGACAATTTGCTTAGTTTGTTCGGCCAGAACCAATCGTTCGGGAGTAATGGGCACCTCGTGCACCCATAATTGTATCGCATCGGCGATGGCACTGGCAACAGCGGCCAGCCCTGTAGTGATTGGTGGCTCACCTATTCCTTTCACGCCGTAGGGACCATGCCGAGAAGGAGATTCTGTTAAGACAGTCTCAATGTCAGGCACATCGGCAATGGTGGGGATTCGGTAATCTGCCAGGTCTGGATTGATGAGACGCCCCGTCTCGTCATACTGCATTTCCTCCATAACTGCCCACGAGATGGCTTGGACAGCGCCCCCTTCGGCTTGCCCTTCGCATTGGGTTGGATTAATGATGCGCCCAACATCCAGCGCTTGGAAACTCTTTAGCACCTGCACCTTTCCTGTCTCTGGGTCCACTCGCACTTTGACAATCTGGGCGAACACATTTGTGTCTGATGGCTCTGCTCCGAAACTGCCTTTGCCGATAATGGGACCGAACGGCGAGCGGAGGGCGGCTTGGGCAATTTCAGCGTAACTCAAGGAGCGTTCTGGTTCGTTCTTGATCCACACCCGCTTGCCGCCCCATTCTAACTCTTCTACGGAGACGCCCAACTGAGTAGCCGCTACTTCTAAGAGTTGCCGCAAGGCGTTTTCGGCTGCGCGTTTGGCGGCATTGCCGATGCTGAAAGTGACGGTGCTCCCACCGCTGGGGGGAGCGAATGGGGCAGAGTCTGTATCGCCTCTCACGAAAGTGACATCTTCATAGTCACATCCCAAAGTCTCGGCGACAATCTGAGACACAGCGGTCTCCGTGCCTGTTAAGTCCATTAACCCGCAGAACACTTTAACGGAACCATCTTCATGCACGGAAACAAAGGCGGCTGCCGGGGACGAAGCGTTCCGCCAATGTCCCAGTGCGATGCCCCAACCCTCATTTTCCGCCTTCTCACGATGGAACCAATTGGCTTTTTCCACTGCTGCCATGAGGGTTTCCTTAAAGCCCGGCTCGTCCCGCAAGTTCTTCAACCGTAGTTCTACAGGGTCAATGCCTAACTCTGCTGCGATGCGGTTAAGTTGTGTTTCGCCTGCAAGCAGAATTTGTGGGAAACCAGGGGCCCGATAAGCGCCCATTGGGGGAGTGTTTGTGGCGACTTCGTAGGCATCCCACTTGACATTCGGAATGTTGTAAAGTCGGGCAAAGGCACCCGTTGCCCAGAGCGCACCGCCTCCCACTCCTACATTCCACAGGGCATACACATACCGTGCTACAATGGTTCCGTCCCGCTTCACCCCTGTTTTAATCCGCACATACAAGCCGGGGGCTGGACGGGCATCCGACAATTCCTCTTCGCGGGTGTAGACAATCTTGGCGGGACGGCGAGTGAAAAGGGCTAACAGGACGGCGTAAATGTCCACAACACCTCCGAACTTCCCGCCAAACCCGCCTCCGATGGTCATGCCGATGACATTAATGCGGGAAGTGGGGATGCCCAAGGAACGGGCGATGTTGCTGCGGATGACAAAATGCCCCTGCGTAGAAGTCCAAACAGTGATTTTGCCCCGCTCATCAACCATCGCGACGGCGGCTTGGGGTTCAATGTAAGTCTGATGGACACGGTGCACATAGAACTCGTCCTCAAACACATAGTCGCTTTCGGCGAACCCTTGCTCCACATTCCCTTCCTCATGGTGGCTTTCTGCCACCACATTATAAAGCAATTCGCCGCCCTGACCTTGCACGGGCTGGCGGTCTTCCCAAATCAAGGGAGCGCCCTCTTTGACTGCCTCTCGCGGGTCTGTCACTGGGGGCAAAGGCTCATACTCCACTTCCACCAGCGAAGCGGCTTCTTTGGCGGCTTCCATGGTCTCCGCTCCGACCAACGCTACCTTCTCGCCATAGTAGCGCACCTTCTCCCCTGCCAACAGCCCGCGAATTTGTTGGGCAGCATGCACTTCCTCTTCTATAACAAGGGCGAAATCTCGGCTTAGTTGCTCTTGGGTGATGATGGCGACGACACCGGGAACTTTCCATGCCTTGCTGGTATCAATGCGCTTGATGCGAGCGTGGGCATAAGGACTTCGGACAAACACACCGTATATCATGCCCGGCAGCACCAAGTCTGCCGTGTAAAGGGCGCGTCCGGTCACTTTCGCAACGGCATCTGTGCGCGGCACTCGCTTGCCTATGACCCGAAATTCGCTCACTTTCCTTTGCCCCCTTTCATTGCTGATTCAATGCCCGCTCGTAGGCTTGCTGCACGACTCGCTTGGTGAGCCGATAGACCATAATGCGGCGATACTCCGCTGTGCCCCGTTGGTCGGTGATAGGGCGGCTGGCGGCTTGGGCTAACTTTGCCGCTTCGTCCAACACAAACTCATTGAGCGGTGAACCCTTTAGCCGCTCTTCCGCTTCATAAGCGCGAAGAGGGGTTGGAGCAACCGAGCCAAGGGCAAGGCGAGCGTTGGTGATAGTGCCTTCTTCGTCCACTTCAACAAGCGCTGCTACATTCACGATAGCGATATCCATGTAGCGCCGAACTGCCAACTTGTAAAACCGCATCCCTATTCGCCCTTGCGGGATGGGCACCAAAATGTCGGTCAGCAATTCGTCCGGTTGGCGGACGGTTGCCCCCGGACCAACGAAGAACTCTTCAAGGGGCACAATTCGCTCGCCGCCTTTCCGTTGCAACCGCACAGACGCCTCCAACACCAACAGCGCAGGGAGCGTGTCGCCGGCCGGAGAAGCGGTGCAAATGTTGCCTCCGATGGTAGCTAAGTTGCGGATTTGCACTGACCCCACTTCAGAAGCGGCTTCAGCGAGGATGGGAAGGTGCTGGCGGATAAGGGGCGAAGTCTCCAACTCCCGCATCGTGGTGCGGCTGCCAATGCGGATGTGGTTGTCGCTCTTTTCTATCCCAACGAAAGGCGGGCAGGTAGGAACTTCCACGACCAACTCTGGGCGCAACCGACCACGCTCCATGAACAAAATCAGGTCGGTGCCCCCCGCCAGCGCTCGTGCCCGTTCACCTTGCTCTGAAAAAACCTCCAACGCTTCGTCTAACCCCTTCGGCGCACAATAGTCAAAAGCGTGCACTGGCGAAACCCCCTCACATGCGATTTGAAACCGCACACAAATGATAGCCTCTTCACCCCGCTTCGTCAAGAATGCTTCGCCACGCTAAAATGAGGTTGCGATTGAGCCGCTCGGACAGGGTTTCAATCCCACTGTGGTGCGATTGCTACTTTTAAAGCAAGGCATGGTGCTCTTTGAACTGACGGTGTGGACGCACCTGTTTGCCGCCAGCATTTACGGCAATTATTTGTGGCGGCGCATCCAGCAATTTTGGCGAGTAGGTTGCGTGAGCCTATTTGCCTATTCTCTCGTCGTGCGCGGGGCGATTAGTTTGCTCGCGCTCTCTGACCGCTGGCAACTTCATGCTGTCTTTTGGGTGTTCCTTTTTCTCGCCAACTTGTTGGCAGGCACCGTGGAAGCCTATTACCTGCAAAGGCTTAGGGAGTTGCGCACGCCTAAAGGTTATGAGCACTGGTTGTATCTTGCGGAAGAGCGTGCTCGCCGTGCAGCAAGGTGGCGGATGTAATTGCTGCTGCGGCATCCTTTGTAGTGGCGGGCAAAAGGCAAAGGGGGTTGACAGGATGAAGTTTCACATCCGAGACGAAATGTTAGCCGACGAAGGGCTCAAGCAGATTGAGTGGGCGGACTGGCAGATGCCTGTTTTGCGACAAATCCGAGAGCGGTTTGAGCGGGAGAAACCGCTGCAAGGTCTCCGCATCGGCGCTTGTTTGCATGTGACGAAGGAGACCGCCAACCTGATGCGGACATTGATTGCGGGGGGCGCCCAAGTGGCGCTGTGCGCTTCCAATCCGTTGAGCACGCAGGACGATGTGGCGGCAGCCCTTGTCAAGCATTTTGGCATCCCTGTTTTCGCCATTAAAGGCGAAGACACCGAAACCTACTACAAGCACATCCATGCCGTTTTAGATATGCAGCCCGACATCACGATGGACGACGGTGCGGATTTGGTCTCCACACTGCACAAGGAGCAACGGGAGCAGTTGCCAAAAGTTCGGGGTGGGACGGAAGAGACGACGACGGGTGTCATTCGCTTGCGGAGCATGGCGCGGGAAGGCGTCCTCGCTTATCCCATCATCGCCGTTAACGACGCCTACACCAAGTTCCTGTTTGACAACCGCTACGGGACAGGACAAAGTGCCATTGACGGCATTTTGCGGGCAACAAACTTCTTGCTGGCAGGTTCAACGGTCGTCGTGGCAGGTTACGGCTGGTGCGGGCGCGGCATCGCGATGCGGGCGCGCGGGATGGGCGCTCGCGTGATTGTCACGGAAGTCAACCCGCTACGGGCATTGGAAGCGGTCATGGATGGCTTTGAAGTCATGCCGATGTCGGAAGCGGTAGAGAAAGGCGATGTCTTCGTGACCGCAACGGGCGATGTCAATGTCATCACAGTAGAGCACATGCTCGCGATGAAGGACGGCGCTATCGTGTGCAATGCGGGCCACTTTGATGTGGAAGTGGATGTCAAGGGTTTGCGCCAAATTGCCACGCAGGTGCAGCGAATCCGTCCTTATGTGGACGAATACACCTTGCCTAACGGCAAGCGACTCTTCCTGCTGGCGGAAGGTCGGTTGGTCAACCTGGCGGCAGCCGAAGGGCATCCCGCTGCTGTCATGGACATGAGTTTCGCCAACCAAGCCCTTTCTGTCGCCTACTTAGCGCACCACGCTGATGAGTTGACCAAAGATGTCCATCCTGTCCCGCGCGAACTGGACGAAGAAGTGGCGCGCCTGAAGTTGCAGAGCATGAGCATCCGCATTGACACCCTCACCCCCGAACAACAACGCTACCTGAGCAGTTGGGAGGAAGGGACGGAGTGA
>Ga0209993_10042_pt1 | contig 22958 bp, 20 predicted proteins | sample Antgeofumaro1A2A_FD_188082 | JGI IMG/M metagenome (GOLD analysis project Ga0209993, IMG submission 188082) | Geothermal fumarole subsurface microbial communities from Mt. Erebus, Antarctica - 1A2A (SPAdes) (version 2) | ecosystem: Environmental > Terrestrial > Volcanic > Fumaroles | place...
GGGGCGACTCCTCCCACGTCCACGGGGGAGGCCAGGAGGGGGGCGACTCCTCCCACGTCCACGGGGGAGGCCAGGAGGGGGGCAGTCATCATTCCCATTGAGCAGATAACACCCGGTCAATATGTCTACGCACACGACGGCACGGTGCGGCGCGTGCGCCGAGTCATCCGTCGCCTCTATCGTGGAATGATGGTGGGACTGCGACATGCCCGCTCTGAACGGATGCTGTGGCTGACAGCAGACCATCGGGTGCTCGCCAAACTCCGCCCGCGTTCACTTGGAGGTCAACGGGACTGGAGCGGAATCCCACTAGATCACCGCGAGTATCGGCGGCGGCTTCGCCGTGAGCTGACACGGGCAGAGCAGATTCTGTGGGCGAAATTGCGCAATAATGGCGTCGGCTTTAAATTCCGCCGTCAACACCCTATCGGTCCTTACATTGCTGACTTCTACTGTCGTGAAGCACACCTTGTGGTGGAAGTGGACGGAGAGTCCCATTTCACCGAAGAGGCTCGCGCCTATGATCGAGAACGAGACGAATACATGCGTTGTATGGGGTTAAGTATCCTGCGATTCACCACCCAGGATATCTACAAGAACCTGCCCGGCGTGCTCCTTGCCATCGAGAACCAGTGCCGCCTGCAGGTGGAGAGCGTCGCGGGTGCTATGTGGGTACAGGCAGGTAACCTCCTACCGGGTGACATTGTGTTCATGGGCACGGAGCTGGAAGCGGTTCCGCTGGAGAAAGTGCAAACCGCCTTCGGTGAAGAGGAAGTGTACGACCTTGAGGTAGAAGGCGCGCACTCTTTTCTGACGGAGGTCTGCGCTGTACACAATTGCGGCTCCGGCACCACCGCCTACTGCGCCGAGAAGTGGGGCCGTCGCTGGATTACCTGCGACACCTCCCGCGTGGCCCTGGCCATCGCCCGCCAACGGCTCATGACCGCCAAGTTCGACTACTACGAGTTGCGCGAGCCCGAGCGCGGCCCGGCTGGCGGCTTTATCTACCAAACCGTGCCCCACATCACCCTGGAGAGCATCGCCAAGAACACGGAGATAGACGCCATCGCCGAGAAGTACCAGGCCCAGATTGACCAGGCGTTGGCGGCTTTGAACCGCGCCTTGGGCAAGGACTGGAAGGAGTGGGAGGTTCCGCGCGAAGTGCCCCATCCCCTCTGGCCCAAAGAGGCGCAGGAAGCCTATTGGGAACTGCGGCGGCTTAAGGATTTCCTTGATCCGGCTGCCCGATCCCGGGCGGAGGAGCTACTGGAGAACATCTACCGCCTCACCGGCCACCGCTGGACGTTGAAGGATTTATCCGACCCCGTCCCGGCGCCGGATTGGCCCGAGGAGGCGAAAGAGGTGCTTCGCCGCTTCTGGGACCTGAAACGCAAAAAGCGCCGCGAGGTGGACGAAAGCATCCAGCGCAACGCGCCGCAGGAGGAGCTCTACGACCGACCCAAGGTGAGGCGAGGTATCGTGCGGGTCTCCGGCCCCTTCACGGTGGAGGCCATCCCGGTGCCAGCTGTCGAGGACCCGACCCAGGCACCCATCCCGCAGTTCGAAGAGCAGGAGGCCCGGGAGCGCATCTCGGACCGGGGCGGCGACTATCTCACCCACATGCTGAACCTGCTCAAGCAGCAGGGCGGTGTGCTCTTCCCGGGCGGCAAGAAACTGGAGCTGAAAAACCTTCGTCCGCTCAACCTGGGCTACCTGCACGCCGAAGGGGAAGCCAAGCAGAACGGCAAGATCCTGCGGGTGGCCATCTCCTTCGGACCCCAGCACGGGCCGGTGATCGCCTTCCAGGTCCAGGAGTCGATTCCCACCGCCAAGATGAACGGCTACCCGGTCTTGATCTTCGCCGGCTTCAGCTTCGACCCGGAAGCCCAGGCCCTCATTCAGAAGACTCCGGTGGCTGGGATTCAGGTGCACTTTGCCAACATCGCGCCTGATGTGCTGGTGGGCGATCTCCTGAAGACTACCCGCGCCAGCCAGGTCTTCACCGTCTTCGGCCAGCCAGATGTGCGGGTGGAGAGACAGAAGGACGGCACTTATGTGGTGGAACTCCGGGGCGTGGACATCTACGACCCGCTCACTGGCGAGGTCCACTCGACCCACGGTGAGGACGTGGCCGCTTGGTTCTTGGACACCGACTACGACGGCAAGACCTTTAAGATCTCCCAGGCCTTCTTCCCCGGCGACCCCGACGCCTGGGAGAAGCTCCAGCGGGCGCTCAAGGCGCAGATCGATCCCGAGGCCTTCGAGAAGATGCGTGGGACTGTCTCATTCCCCTTCCAGCCCGGCAAGTACAACCGTATTGCGGTGAAGGTGATAGATTTCAGGGGGAATGAGGTGGTGCGGGTAGTTTCGTTCAAAGAACCGAATTAAGGGAGGTGATGAGACATGACCACTGAAAAAGCTCGCTGGGTCTTGATGGCGCTCCGTGTTGCACCGATGGATAGGATCCACCTTATGAAGGCCCTTTTCCTTGTCTGGTAGCGGTGATATGTTCGCCTATGCTCTTTTGCAAAAGTATCAGGGAGTGCGGTTGGCACTGGAGAATGCATCCGTGGTCGCATACAAGGTGCTCGAAGAGGCTATCGCCGTAGGGACGTATGGCCTTGGACCCCCGATAGATATTTGGCACATTACGAAGGAAGGGATAAGCCAGGTCCCGGAAGACAGGAAGGCCGCCATTGAGGATGCTGCAAGGTCTTTGCGACAAGCTGAAGTTAAACTCTTGACCGGAGGTGACGGGGCCTGAAGTCCCTTCTCGTTGACAACCCCATCCTCAACTCGCCTTTCGAGGAGCCCACCCGCTACTGGGCCTAAGAGGAGGGGCAGCCGGTCCTGAAAGAGGGCCGGCGTCCTGCGGGCTATTACCTCAAGGCCCGCACCCGGGGGCCGCAGGCGGCCCTGCTGGAGGAGGAGTTCGTCCCGCTGGATTTGGTGAACACGATCCGCGAGCGGGTGAAGGCCTGGCAGGAGCGGGGCTATCCGGGTGTGACGCCGATTACCCGACAGCTTATAAGCCACTGGAAGGACACGGATCGGGAGCGCAAACTCTTCTTCTGCCAGCGGGAGGCAGCCGAAATCCTCATCTGGCTGGTGGAAGCATCCCCTGCGGAGAAGCAGGGGATCGAGATCCCGAAAGACAACGGCCTAAGGCGCTACGCCTGCAAGATGGCCACCGGAAGCGGTAAAACCGTGGTTATGGGGATGGTTATCGCCTGGCAGGTCCTAAACAAACTGGCCAATCCCCGGGACCCGCGCTTTTCGGACGCCGTTTTGTTGGTCTGTCCGAACCTCACCATCCGGGAGCGGCTCCAGGTGCTCTTACCCTGGAAATCCGGAAACTACTACGAGAGGTTCGATCTGGTGCCGCGGGGGATGCTGGAGCGGCTCCAGCAAGGTCGGTTCCAGGTCACCAACTGGCACCTCTTTCAGCCCAAAGATGACAGCCACTCCCGGAGCGTGGTCCAGCGGGGACCCGAAAGCGATGTCGCCTTCTGCCGGCGGGTGCTCAAGGAGTTGGGCAACAAGCAAAACATTCTGGTGATTAACGACGAAGCTCACCACGCCTACCGCCCCGCACCACTTGCCGAGGAGCAGAAGGCGCAACTTTCCGCCGAGGAGATCGCCGAGCGGAAGGAAGCCACCATCTGGGTTGGTGGCCTAGATCGCATCGCCGCCGTGCGGGGCATCAACTTCTGCGCCGATTTCTCGGCCACCCCCTTTTATATCAAGGGCAGCGGCTACGAGGAGGGGGCGCCGTTTCCATGGATTGTATCCGACTTCGGGCTGGTGGATGCCATCGAATCCGGCATCGTGAAGATTCCGCGGGTGCCGGTGGACGACAACACCGGGGCTTTGATCCCCCGGTACTTCAGGCTTTGGGAGTATATTAACCAGAGGTTGCCGGCTTCAGAACGACAGACCGCCCGACGGCGGGCCAAGCCCGAGTCAGTTCTGCGGGAAGCCGAAGGCGCGTTGGCAACCCTGGCCTCGGAGTGGAAGAAAACTTTCGAAGCCTTTCGGCAGGCGGGGTCTCCTGTTCCGCCCGTGATGATCGTGGTTTGTGATAACACCGACCTGGCAAAACTTGTATACCAGCACATTGCCCTTGGTAAGGTGCTACCGGAGCTTCAAAACCGCAACGGACAGGAGGTCACCTTCCGCATCGACACGAAACTTCTGGAAGAGGCCGAGGCGGCCTGGGAAGGCGAGACCAGGCAAGAAACCGCCGAACGATTGCGCCGGACGGTGGACACCATCGGTAAGACGGAGTGGACAGGGGAAGGGGAGCCGCCCGGAAAAGATATCCGTTGCGTCGTGTCGGTGGGGATGCTCAACGAGGGTTGGGACGCCCAGAACGTCACCCAGATCCTGGGTCTGAGAGCTTTTACCTCACAGCTTCTGTGTGAGCAAGTAGTGGGACGGGGCTTGCGCCGGCTCAATTACGACGATTTCTCTGAACCCGAATATGTCGATGTTTACGGGGTGCCCTTTGAGGTCATCCCGGTCAGGAAGAAGCCGATAAGTCGTACGGAAGTGGCGAAGGTCTCCACCCTCGTGCGGGCCCTTAAAGAACGCAAACACCTGGAGATCACCTTCCCCCGGGTCGAGGGGTACGTCTTGGACGTAAAAACCCGCATCCGCTTAAACCTTGCTAGCGTGCCTTATCTCGTGATTGACCCGGCAACGGAGCCGACCGAAGTGACGGTCAAGCCTGCCGTAGGCTTCCGCATCGGCCGCCCGGACCGGGTGGGGCCCGGTCCCGAGGTGCTTCACGACCGGAACCCCTTCCATCGGGAGAAACGCTTGCAGGCGAGCGTCTATGAGGTCGCTGCGGAACTTTGTCACCGCCTCAAGGAAAAACGAGCAGACTGGGCCATCCGGCATGTTCTCTTCCCCCAGGTACTAAGGGACGTCTGGCGGTATCTAGAAGAGCGGGTCGTGGTGAAGGGCGAGGCTGTCCTGGAGGAAATCGCCCTGCTCAAGTACAAGCAACGTATTATCGAACGGCTCATGGAAGCCATCGAGCCGGATGCCGAGGCCGGGGAGCCGCCGATCCTCCCGGTGGTCGAGCGCTTCCGCCCGGTCGGGTCTACATCGGAGGTCCTCTTTCGCACGACGCGTCCGTGTGTGGGGACGACCAAGAGCCACATTAGCCATGTGGTGCTGGACGCCCCCGTCTGGGAACACAGCGTAGCTTATCAATTGGAGCGCATCCCTGAAGTGATTGCCTATGCCCGAAACGACCACCTAGACTTTACGATCCCTTACGAATGGCAGGGCGTTCGGCACGAATACCGTCCCGACTATCTGGTCCGCCTCCGGGCTAAAGGCGGCGGAGAAATCAAGGTGATTTTGGAAGTCAAAGGTTTTGAGACGGAGCAGGACCGGCAAAAGGAGGCGGCGGCGAGGCGCTGGGTGCGGGCGGTCAACCATCACGGTGAGTTCGGCCGCTGGGAGTTTCGGGTATGCCGCCGCCCCGAAGAGGCTAAAGGGATAATAAAGGCCCTGGCATCAGCCTAGAAGGCACCCCACCGCCTGGCCCCAGGGCCCGCCGGATGAGCTCGACCCGGGCCTCCTCAGTATCTACATTTGGTCAAAAGCCCACCTGGACGAGGGCGGGGCCCTGGGACGCCTTCCCGCTTGTGGTGAACCCGCTTCGGCTGCTGCTTTCGGGCAAGCCGTTCATTGAGAACTACGAATGGAAACCCGGCCAGGGCACGCGCTTTATCCTCATAGACAAGAAGGACGGTTCCGCCCGAAGCTACAATGCTGAAGCGTTCTTTGCCTTTCATCACGTCAACGCCTTTGAAGAGAAGGGGGAGGTGTTCGTAGATATCGCCGCCTATCGCGATCCGGAGATCATCACTGCGCTTTACCTGGAGAACCTTCAGGCCGGAAAACCGATCCCGCCTACCGAACTGCGCCGCTACCGCTTACCAGCGCAAGGAAAAGCGGCCGATTTCGAGCTCCTCTCAAGCGAGCCCCTGGAACTCCCCCGCTTGAACTACAAGCGCCACAATGGAAAGGCATATCGCTATGCCTACGGCGTGGGCGTGCGCCGGGCAGGGGGCTTTGCTGACCAGCTCGTGAAAGTGGACGTGCGGGAGCGCACCGCCAAGCTATGGTGGGAGGAGAACAGCTACCCGGGCGAGCCGGTCTTCATCGCGCGACCGGGCGCTGTGGCAGAAGATGACGGCGTCATTCTCTCGGTGGCGCTGGATACGGTGAAAGGCACTTCGTTCCTGCTGGTGCTGGATGCTGCTTCGTTTACCGAACTGGCACGTGCCGAAGTCCCGCATCATATCCCTTTTGGCCTTCATGGCCAGTTCTTTGAGAAGTGATAACATTGCATCAACAAAGGCACAAACTGAGAAGCTTTGAAAACAGCAAAAGGAACAATCAACCGCCAATAGGAGGATGCCTATGTTGGGAGTGCTGGTGCGAATCCTGCATCATGATCGGCTGGCGGTCCGGGTGGCCGGTGCGGTTGGGGTTGGATACGCACTGTTCTTTCTGGCCTGGAGCATCGGCTACTCCGTGCTGCCAGAGGGGGTGTTGCGCGGGCAGCTGAGCGGGGGCCTGCCGATGGTGACGAGCAGCCCATTGATGCTGGCCGTGCAGATAGTCGGGTTCAACCTGCTCGTGCCAGGCCTGGTCTTGGTGCTGCTTAGCCGCATGCAGGTGGGCCGGTTTTCACTGGGGTACAACGTACCATTTGCCAATATGGTGCTCTATGGGCTCTGGCTGGGCACCAATTCCTTTCAGGTCCCAATGCCAGAACGGATGGAACCAACTCTTACCGTTTTCTGGCAGCGGAGCGGCCCCTACGAGATGTTAGCCTTTACTCTGATGGCGGCGGTCCTGGCCCGGTCAGCACGGGTGAGGCAAGTGTCGTTCTGGAGTGGGCCGACTGTGCCCGTGCCCCCGGCTGAGCGAGGGACGTTGGGTCTGCCTGAGTACATAGTCCTCGCCCTGGCCCTGGCAATGCTGGTAGCCGCCAACGTGGTCGAGGCCGGGATGCTGTACCGCCGGTTGTCCGGCTAGTCGGAGCTGGTTTCCCAGTGGGCGGTCTCCGACCGGTGTACTGCGACCGCCCACTGGAGGCCCGAATCCTCCACCATGGAACGACTGGCCCATATACGAACCGGTCGGGCACACCTGCCCAGCCCAGCCGGCAGCAGCGGAGCTAAAGGAGGGACCATGACATTAAAGCAACAATATCACCTGGCTGCTTTCTTCTTCCTGCTCAGTGCGGTAGCCTTTCTCGTAGTAGCGTATCTTACAACGCGATGGCTGGCCATCATCAGCGGGCTCATGTCTATGAATGCCGTTTTATACTTCATCAAATCCAGAAGAACATGAAGAAGAGCAACACGTGATTGAAGCTAAACACTACGACCTGGAAGCTGTCAAATACGCTTACAGTCGGCGTGCATGGCTCTACAGCAAGACTGTCGCTCTTGTGGAATGGCAGAATCATCTCATTGCCATCGATATGGCCAATATTCAATTCGGTGAGAAGGTACTGGAGGTAGCTGTGGGTCCTGGCCTAACCATCGTTGAACTGGCTAGACGCGTCGGCAAAGATACGACTATCTGTGGCATAGATATCGCACCAGGAATGCTGCGATTAGCCGCACAGCGGTTGCAGGCACATGGGTTCCCGAACTTCGAGCTGATAGAAGCCGACAGTCGCCAACTTCCATTGCAAGAGAATTCCTTTGACGTCGTGTACAATGCCTATATGCTCGATCTCATCCCCACATGGGATATGCCGCTCATCCTTGCCGAATTCCGACGTGTCTTACGTCCCGGAGGACGGCTCGTCCTGTTGAATATGAGCAAGTACGACGAGAGCATAATCACCGCCCGAGAGCGGCTGTATCGGCTTCTGCCAGCTAAACTGGCACTCTATCTCATGGGCGGATGCCGCCCCGTGTTAATGGAAACCGGTGTGAAGGCAGCAGGCTTCCATGATGTCAAACGCATTTTCCTTGACGGGAAAATGTCTTCTGAGATCGTGCTGGCGATGAAGCCCCTTGTATAAGAGAACAAGCGCAACGGGGGAGTGACCTTCCGCATCGATACGAGGCGCCTGACCGAGGCCGAGACAGCCCGGGAAGGTAAGCCCGGGCCGAGGCGGCCGAGCGGCTGCGCCAGGTGGTGGCCACCATCGGCAAGATGGAGTGGGCAGGGGAGTGGAGAGGATGCAGCGGCTGGTGGTCGAGCTCCGCAAGCAGCAGGCCGAGGCCCGGAGGCTGGACGAGGCGATCTGGAAGGAGTTGGGAGAGTTAGGGTATGACGGTTAGCGAGCTTTTGCGGGAGAAGCGCGAGGAGATCCTGCGCCACGGGGGCCAGGTGGCGTCGGTATCGCTGGAGGCGGATAGGGCGGCTGCGTCGGCGTCTCAATTGGCGACTGGAAGGCCTGAGACGCCGGCTTTACCTCCCTTGGCAAGCCACCAAACGTCAACGCCAGAGCCACCACCAGTGCTCCCAAGGCGAGCAGGCCCAACAGGCCTCCTGCTATATTTGCAAATCGTCTCATCTTGTTGCCACCTCCAATTTGGCTCTTTACAGGTAGGGTTCCGTGTGGCGGCCTAACGATAGCGCCAGCGGCTGGCGAGCCGAGCGCAGCGAGGCGGCCAGTCCGCTGCACGCACGGTTAGGTGGGCATTAACGCTGACAAGGAAGGTCAATACACGAAGACGGTCCACACTCTGGTGGATCGCCTCCGCGCCGAGAACCTGGAGAAAAACCAGCCATGAGCAAAGAAGGTTATGGAAGAATTCGTACTTCCTCTGCCAACAACGTCCCCTGGCTGCCGGGGCGCCCTGTGACCTGAATCCTCATTCCTGCTTCTATTTCTTGCAGCGTGATGTTATGCCCTTCTCTCGAAATCAACCTGGTATCTTGCGTCAAAGCCACATAGAGAGATCCCTTTACAGGCTCCCGGAACATGATAATTTGAGCGCTGCGCATGACATCTTGTACCGTGCCGGTGACGGTGACAGTCGTTGTGCCTTCAGCGTTGCCCTCCCCTGTAGGCGTAGGTCTAATTAGAGCGGGCTCCCGCCTTCCGCAGCTAACAACAACGGCCAAAATGACAACAAGAACAAAAATAAGAACAAAATGCCTATAACTTATCTTGTCCATTTTGTTTCCTCCAATCCCTTCATGCACCAAAAAGTGGAGCTATGAACCTCTGCATAGTTCGTAGCTCCACGTTGGTATAGCCATAGTATTGGGTTGCAAACATATAACACGAGTAGGCACTCGACCGCACTCCAGGAGAGTCGACCGGTCGGGGTTGCTTGAGACGGGAATCGGTGTCGGCCATTGCCTCGAATACGCCTTGAAGGCCCCCAGACCGGGGCGGGGGGAATTTACGGGACTGGTTTAAGACTTGCCGAGCTGACGGGCCTGCGCTGGTCGGATATCGACTTTGAAGCGGTTTCATTAGGCTACAACCCAAATATCTTGCGCCCCCGGGGAGACTCGAACTCCCAGCCCGCGGATTAGAAGTCCGCTGCTCTATCCCATTGAGCTACGGGGGCTGGCAAATGATTTCACCCATCGACTCCTTAAATAATCATACACTAATCCTCGGCCAAACTCCCGCTGACCCAGCCCAGCCGGTTTGACCCAACGGCCCCGGACGGTTTAATCTCAGTTGGCAGGTTAGAGGAAGGAGGTTAAACCCCATGCGAACGCCGGATGAATACCTGGCCAGCCTTCGGGACGGCCGGGAGGTCTGGTTCCGGGGTGAAAAGGTCGGCGACGTCACGGCCCACCCCGAGCTCGGGGTCGGCGCCCGGAACATCGCCCAAACCTACGAGGTCGAAGCCCGACCGGAATGGGCCGACCTCTTCTGGGTCGAGGAGGACGGCCGCCGCATATCCAGGTTTTATAAAATTCCCCGAAACTCCGACGACCTCCTCCGCCGCCACGAGGCCATTGAGCACCTCACCCGCGAAGTCCGGCCCTCCTTGGCCGCCATCAGCAAAGAGATCGGGTCCGATGCCCTCTTTGCCCTCCTCATTACCAGCCGAGACGTCGACCGCAAGTACGGGACCCGCTACTTCGAGCGTGTGCGGGCCTATTACGAGTACGCCCGGGATAACGAGCTCGACCTGGCCGTGGCCCAGACGGACGTTAAAGGCGACCGGTCCCTGAGGCCGGCTGACCAGCCCAACCCTGATACCTACCTCCGCATCGTGGAGCGCCGCCCCGACGGCCTCGTGGTTCGGGGTGCCAAGGTCCACACTACCGACGCCGTCTACGCCCACGAAATTATCGTCCTGCCAACCCGGGCCATGACCGAGCGGGACCGGGATTATGCGGTCGCTTTCGCCGTGCCGGTCAATACGCCGGGGGTTCGGCTTGTCGCCAGTACCAGGGGATTCACGGGCCAGACCCCGTTTGATAACCCCGTTGCCCACCGGTTTCGGATGGTGGAGTCGGTGACGATTTTCGATAACGTCTTCGTGCCCAACGACCGGGTCTTCCTAGCCGGGGAATGGGATTTTGCCGGGGATGTGGCCAAGACCTTCGTCGAGTTCCACCGCTTCACCGCCTGCGCCTACAAGCCGCCCCTCCTCGAAGCCCTAGTTGGCCTGGGGGCCCTCCTGGCTGAATACAACGGGATCGAGCGGGTCCCCCACGTGCGGGATAAGCTCGCCCGCCTCATCATGTACTTGGCCACCGTTCGGAGTATGACCCGGGCCGCCGCCCTCGACTGCCGGGCCCGCAACGATATCGCGGTGCCCAATCCGGTCGTCACCAACGCGGCCAAGTTTTACTTTGCCGATAACTACCATGCCGCGGTCAAATGTGTGCAGGATATCGCCGGCGGGCTCGTGGTAACCGGGCCGGCCGCCGAGGACTTTAACCACCCCGAACTTAAACCCCTCCTCGACCACTACCTCGCCGGCAAGGCCGGGGTATCGGGGGAGGAGCGGCTGCGGGCGATAAACCTCGCCCGGGACCTGGTGGCCTCCGACCTGGGAGGGTACCTGGAGGTCCTGGCCATCCACGCTGAGGGTTCCCTAGAGACCCAAAAGCTCACCGTGCTGATGGACACCGACCTGGCCCCCCTGAAGGCCTACGCCCGGTGGCTGGCCGGCATCGTGACCGAGCGGCCCTCCGGCCGGCCTTTCGTTAGCTAGACCTTACCCCTTTATCCGGAGCCTTGCAACAAGCTCGGGGTGCAAGCGGCCGTTGGTGGCCAAAGCACTCCTTTGGGTGGGGCTGAAGGGATTGCCGGCCAGGTCCGTTACCTGGCCGCCGGCCTCCAAGACGATGAGGCCGCCGGCGGCCACGTCCCAGGGCGAAAGTTTGTGTTCAAAATAGGCGTCGAGGCGGCCAGCGGCCACAAAACAGAGGTCCAAAACGGCCGATCCGCTGCTGCGGAAATCCTGCACTTGGCTTAGAAGCGCCTGGACGGCCGAAACCACTTCCCGCCGCTCGTTGGAAGCCGAAGGCACGCCGGCGGCCACGAGCGCCTGCTTTAAGCTGTCCACCCGGGATACGCTGATTCGGCGGCCGTTAAGCCACGCCCCCCGCCCCGCTACCGCCCAGTAAAGCTCCCTAAGGGCCGGGGCGTAGACAACTCCGACCAGGCAGTGGCCGCGGTACACATAGGCTATGCTTACCGCAAATAGGGGATGGGTGTGAACGTAATTGGTGGTACCGTCCAGAGGGTCGATAATCCAGAGGTGGTCCGCCGAGGGTCCCCCGGTCGTTCCCTCTTCAGCCAGGATAGCGTGTTTTGGGAAGGCGGCCCGAATAACCTCGACCACCCCCTGTTCTGACCGGCGGTCCGCCTCGGTAACCAGGTCGTTTTCCCCCTTGGTCTCCACCTGCCGGAGCCGACCAAATCGGGCCCGAAGGATCCGGCCGGCCCGCCGGGCAGCCGTCAGGGTCACCGCAAGGATCTGGTCAGTATCCGGCTGGTCGCTTGCGTTTGACATGAACCGACCCCCTAAGTTAGTCTACAGATGGTGCGCCGACAGGCGTTAAGGCTGGCTGCCATCACCATAGCCCTGACCTTTGCCCATTTAGCCTCCAACCTGGCCGTTGCCCAGGGCCCAGCTCCGAGCCCAACCCCAACCGGCTCGCCAACACCCGGTATAACTGTAATCCGCCACAGTACCCCAACGCCGCGGCCTTTTTCGACGCCGACCCCAACCCAAACCCCGACCCCAACCCTGACCTCAACCCCGACGTCGACGCCGTCGCCGCCTCACCCAGCACTCGCGACCATGGCGCCCACAGCACAGGCGATGGCCACTCCGACCGTCCCGGCCGGCCGACTAGCTCCCCCAGGCTATACCTCCCGGCTTTCTTGGGGTGGGGCCGACCTATCGAATGCCATCGACGGCCTCAAGGCCTGGCTTCGGTCGAGTGAGCCGGGACGGATTCTGGCCGTGCCCCTCCGCAGCCAGCTTGACGGCACCATCTACGCTGAAGCCAACTGCGGCCCGGCCAGCCTAGCCATGGTCCTGGAGGCCCACGGCTTCAATCTTTCAACCGCGGAGCTTCGGGCCCTGGCAAATCACCTCCAAGGCACCTCCGGGCCCAACGTCGGCGTCTGGCCGGAAGTCCTTGCCCAGATTGCGGCCCAGTACGGCCTGCAGGCCCGCGGTCTGGACCGCCCCTGGACGCCCAACGATATCCGGGCCGCCATCGACCGGAACGAGCCGGTAGTTACGATTGTTAAGTACCGGGACCTGCCCACCAAAGCCGGGTCCATCGCCACAACCGAGCACTATATCGTAATAATTGGATACCAGGGGGACCGGTTTTTCTACAACGACCCGGCCTTCTTTGACGAGACAGGATTCGGCCGGCCGATTACTGAGGCCGAGCTCCAACGGGCCTGGGCCGGCACGGTCCGACCAGGGTCGGCCTTCGCCTTCGAGCCGGGTCCAGCTATGCGGCCGATTCCCGAGCTCTTTCCGGCGGCCGCATCCCCAAGGGGAGAGCCCAGCCCCAAGCCCGCCCCACCGGTGCAAGGGGCCGTCTCCGCCCCAACCCCCAAGCTCCCTCTGGCCGAGCCGCAGCCCGTCCTTGTAAGCGCCGCCGAAGTCCCAGCGACCGCGGCTGATGGGGTCCCCTGGCACGCGTATTTGCTGGCCGGCCAGCTGGGTATGCTGTACGGTGCGGCCGTAGTCTGGTTAGGCCGCAAGCTCAGCCGCCGAAACCGCCAAGAAGGTCGCCCCTTTAAGTAAGGTCGTGCTCCTCCTCTTCCAGGTCGGGCTCGCCCGGCTCCTCCTCGATGTGAATCTCCTCTTCGAGAATTTCCGGCTCCCCGGCAATGCCCGGGGCCACTTCGGAAAACTCTTCTTCCTCGAAGGAGAACTCCTCCTCTTCCTCCTCCTGGTCAACCCGCACCAGGTCCTCCCGGGTGTAGGGCCGGATAGCCTCGGGCTCGCGAGTGGGGAAGGATACTTTCCCCGCCTGACTCGGGTGCTGATAGACTTCCCGGATGATTACCCGAACGTTGCCGTCGGAAAGGCTTTGAATGGCGGCCACGTACTGATTGCCGCCCCGCATCAGGCTAGCAAGCCGTAAGCCCACCTTGGGTTCAACCTGGCCGATGTACTCGCCCCGGGTCGAATAGACCTCAAGCTGGTTTCCGCTAAGCCGTAGTTCCACCTGGTCACCGGCGGCGAGCTTAGCCAGGGTCTCCTGACTGCCCATGTTAATCAGCTCGGCGGTGCCGGTCTTGCCGGGCTCGGCCACGAAAAGTTCAGGGCTAACCCGCTCGCTTGGAGATGGGGCTTCCTCTCGCTCGCGAAGCAGCATTAGTCGGTCCCGGTTCTTGCGGGCGATGGTGTTGTTCGGGTCGAGTTCCAGGGCCCGCTGGTAAGCCTCGAGGGCCTCGCTGTACTTGCCGAGCTCAGTCAGCGCCCGGCCGAGGCGGTTCCAAGCCTCTACGTCGTCGGGAAAAAGCTCCAAAATTTTGCGGTTGACGGTCACCGCTTCTTCCCAGCGGTTCTGGACCGCCAGCTTAACCGCGTGCTCGCCGAGCACCCGGTGTATCCGCTGTCTGTTAGCTGCAGGTTGCTGCACCACTGGCCCCTATCCTCCCATTCGGACGCCTTACGAATCTTGCACTTGGGTATTATATCGGGGTTGGGACCTTAAAACAAAGACCCGGCAGTGGCTCCAACCTTAGCCGGCCGTAAGGACCAGGTTGCCCCACTGATCCACCAGACCAGTCCAGCCGTGGGGTATAAAGACGGTGCTATCCGCTTGCAGAACCAGGGCCGGGCCGGTCAGACGGTTCCCGGCCAAGAGGCGGGATCGGAGGTAGAGTTTGCCGGTAAGCTGACGTTCTCCGTCAAAGACCTGCTCCCCGATCACCGCCGACGAAGGGTCGGGACCTCCAGGGACTACCGGCGGCAGTGGTGGGGGCTCCACCTGACCTACCGCCCGGAGCCGTAGGTTCACCACCTCGGTGGGGAGCTCGGGATGGCTGTGGCCGTAGCGCAGTTTGTGCTGGACATGGAAGGCCTCAAGGCTGGCGGTAAAACGGCCGGGCTCATAGGGCACCGTTAGCTCATAGGACTGGCCAATGTAGCGCATATCAAGCATCAACTGGAGCTTGACCCGGTCGGCCTCGAAGCCCTCCCCCGCCATCTCCGCCACGGCCCGTTCCCGCAGGGGCTCAAATTCCGCCGCCAGGTCCGCATCGGTTACCTGGGCCGATGGCCGCAACCAGGTCCGGCTGTAGTCTTTCGTTATATCCCCGACCAACAGCCCAAAGGCCGAAACTACCCCCGGGTAAGGCGGGACCAAAACTCTGGGGATGGCAAGCTCGGCGGCCAGCTCGCAGGCGTGGAGGGGGCCAGCCCCGCCGAAGGCCACCAGGGTGAACCGGCGGGGGTCGTAGCCCCGCTCCACCGAGACCCGGCGGATGGCCCGGGCCATATTGGAGTTGGCAACCCGAATTATCCCTTTGGCTGCGGCCGCCTCGGATATCCCCAGCTTTCGGGCCAGCTCGGAAATCGCCTTAAAGGCCAGCTCCGGATAAATTCGAACCTCGCCCCCAACGAAATAGTCGGGGTGGATCCGCCCGAGCACCAGGTTGGCGTCGGTTACGGTGGGCTCGGTTCCCCCCAGACCGTAGCAGGCGGGCCCCGGAACCGCCCCGGCGCTCTCCGGCCCAACCAGCAGGGCCCCACCGGGGTCCAGGCGGGCGATGCTCCCGCCCCCGGCCCCCACCGTCTGAATGTCCACCATGGGCACCCGTAAGGCGCACCCGGCCAGCTCGGCCTCCACGGTAAAGGGCAAGTAGCCCGGACAGAGGCAGACGTCGGTGCTGGTTCCGCCCATATCCAGGGTGATAATCTGGTCAAAACCGGCCAGCTGGGCCAGGTGAAAGGCCCCGGTTACCCCCCCGGCTGGCCCGGACAGGATGGTGCGGACCCCCAGCTTCCGCAGGGCACTGCTTGAAACACTGCCTCCGTTCGACTGCATCATCCGGATCGGTCGGCCAAGACCGGCCTCAAGGCCGGCCAGATAGCGGTCCAGGATGGGTGATACGTAGGCGTTAACGGCAGTGGTTGACGCCCGCTCATACTCCCGGTATTCAGGCAGAACCTCGGAGGAGAGGGATACGTGGATAATACCCTCCTCCGCCGCCAGCCGCCGGCCGATGACCTGCTCGTGTTCCGGGTTCAAAAAACTGAAGAGCAGGCAGACCGCCACGGATTCGACCTCACTGGCCCGGATGCGCTCGACCAGGGTCTCAACGGCCTCGGGCGTAAGGGCTTCGAGAACTTCACCCTGATAGTCGACCCGCTCGGGCACCTCGAACCTCAGCTGGGGTGGGACCAGTGGTGCGGGCCGGCTGGGGAACAAATCATAAAGCTTGGGCCGAGTTTGGCGGCCGATCTCCAGCAGGTCCCCAAAGCCGGCACTGGCAACAAAGGCGATCCGGGCTCCCTTACGTTCCAGGAGGGCGTTGGTGGCCACCGTAGAACCGTGGACGATGTCGGCAGCCTCAGCGTTGAGTCGGCGAACCCCCTCTATAAAGGCCCGGGCGGGATTATCGGGGGTGCTGGGAATTTTTAAAAGCGTCAGCCGGTCCCGGTCAACCAGGACGAAGTCGGTAAACGTACCGCCGGTATCAACTCCTAAGCGCATGATGGTTCAGACCTCCAGGGTCTAGGCCAGTTAGTGGGAGGGGTGCTGGCGTGAGAGTTTAAGTCCGAAGTAGCCGCCGATGATTAAGATGGCCAAGGACAACGCCAAGGCGAAGGGGACGGCACCCCCCTCTTCACCCAAGGCTAAAAGGACCCTGGAAAGCCCAAAGACCCAGACGAACGTAACGGCTATCGCTGCCAAGGGCACCCCAAGGCCTAAAAGCAGCTTCTCTTTCATGGCTCGGGTATCCCCCTCTCCTCTCGCTCAAAGGTGACCCAGAAATCGACGGCCACCACCGCCCACAAGGGCACGCTCCCAAACACCTTCATTATGAGCCCGCCTATTAGCTGGTCCGTCATCGGGTCCAGCCCAAAGGGCTTCGGCGTCGTCGCATAATGGCCGTAAATTAGCCGGTCTGAAAACGTAATAAACGCCCCAATCACACCGGGAATTATCCCCATAACAAATAGATAGACCAGCCTAAAAAGCCAAGGGAGCCTAAGCTCAGGCAACGGCCCCACCACCGGCCACCAGACCAGCAGGCCCGTCCCCAAAAAGGTCAGGTGCTGCAGCCCGTGGTAGAAGCCGCTTTCGCTCGTAAGCCCATAGTATTGCGGAAGGTGCCAGAAAACCAGCCCAGCATTGAAAAGCCCAAAACCGAAGACCGGATTTAACGCCGCCTTTAAAAGGGCCTTTAACCACACCGGCCGGCCCAGCAGCCGGTAAGCCCGGCTTAAAAGCCGCCTTAAAACCCAAGAAGGGGTTCCCAAAAGCAAAAGCACAGGCGTTACCAGCGTATAGACCAGGTGCTGGGCCATATGGGCCGCAAAGGAGTACTTCGCCCCAAGCTCCCCCAGGGGCGTCCCCTCAAAGAGCAGGATCGTAAAAAGCCCACCTAAAAAGCAGGCCACCTGCCTTATACTTACCGGGTAAACCCATAAAAGTTCGGGCCCGGCAAGCCGCCGCCGCAGCGGCCCCACGTAGAAAAGATAGGCCCCGCCTAAGAACAAAACCTGGGCCAGCGCCCCATAATCTAATGCCCACGGCACGTAAAGCCCACCGATTACCATACCGGCCCGGGGTAAATCAGCGTCCCAAAAAGGGCCATCAGCGCTAGCCCAACGGCTATCATCAAAAGCAACGGCCCACCAAAGACGAAGGCCAAAACCTTATGGTCAAACTTAAGGTGCATAAAGTAAAGCGCCACCAGCGCAAACTTCACCGCCGAAAGCACCAACAGCACGCTTATCGTAAGCCCCCTGCTCAGGGCCACATAATAGGTGGCCACCTCCAGGAGGGTCACCACCGCCAAAACCGCCGCAACTTTTATATACGTCACCGTAAGGTCATGGAGTTCACCAGCCCCTTGCGCTTTACGGGCCTTGGCCATCGGCTCCCTCCTTCAGTAGGGCAGCAGGTAGACCACCGTAAAAATCACCACCCAGACGATGTCCACAAAGTGCCAGTAAAGCCCGGCAACCTCCACCGTCAGCGCCTGCTCGGGCCCTAACCTCCCCAAAAGGGAGGCAAAAAGCAGCGAAAGCAGGATTATTATCCCCACCGCAACGTGGGTCCCGTGGAAACCCGTAAGCACATAAAAGGTCGTCCCAAAAAGGTTCACCCCAAGGGTAAGCCCCTTGTGCACAAAGGTCGTAAACTCGAACACCTGACCCCCCACGAAGACCGAACCCAGCATCGCCGTAAGCAAAAGCCACAGCCTGGTCGCAGGCATGTTCCCAAGCCTTATGCTGTTTACAGCCAAGGCCATGGTAAGGCTGCTCATAAGCAGCACAAAGGCACTTATCGACGTGTACGGGATGTTGAAGACCTCATGCGGGTGCGGGCCCACCAGGCTCTGACCTCGGTAAGCCTGATAGGTGGCAATTAAGCTGCCAAAAAAGAAGCAATCTGAGCCCAAAAAAAGCCACATCAAGAGCTTGGAGGGGTGAACCCCAAGGCTCGTCGGATGTTCCACCGGTTGGACCCGGGCCATCTTTTTACCCCCTAACTTGCAGGCTCAAAGGACCAGCCGTAGGCGGCAAACACCGTTATCAAGGCCCCAAGGCCCACCACCACCCAGCCCATGGGCCCAAGGCCCCCGACCTCGACGGGCCGCAGCAGCACCGCCCCAAACATCCCCAGCCCGATCCCAAAGGCCAAAATCGCCGGATAATATGACGGCCTTGGCAGGTGAATGGCCACCCCGTGGCCGGGATTGTCCGCCCCGTGCCCGGGGTTATGGGTGCTTGCCCCAACCCGGACCCCCTCGGGCCCGTACTTCCTTACCCAGAACTCGTCCCGGGCGCCCACCACCGGTATCTGCGCAAAGTTATAGGCCGGCGGCGGCGTCGGCACCATCCACTCCAAGGTCCGCCCATCCCAGGGGTCATCCCCGGCGGGCTTACCCTTTAGCAGGCTAAAGACCGCATTGACCAAAAAGACCAGCGTCCCAAGGGCCATCAAAAAGGCGGCCGCACTTTCAAAGGCGTTTAAAAAGTCCCAGCCAAGGCCTGGGGGGTAAGTGTACTGGCGCCTGGGCATCCCCCAAAGCCCCAAAAGGTGCATCGGCCCGAAGGTTAAGTTAAAGCCTAAGAAAAACAGCCAAAAGTGGGCCTTGCCCAGCCCCTCATCCAAAAGCCTGCCCGTATACTTCGGCCACCAGTAGTAGACCCCGGCGAAGATGGCAAAGACGATCCCGGCCACCACGTAGTGAAAGTGGGCCACGACAAAGTAGGTGTCCGTCTGCTGATAATCGCTGGGGACGGTGGCATGCATCACCCCGGATATCCCACCCACCGTAAAGACGGCGATAAAGGCCAGGGCAAAAAGCATCGGCGTCTTTAGCCTAAGCTCACCCCGCCATAAGGTGGCCAGCCAGTTGAAAATCTTCACCCCGGTGGGTATGCCGATTAGCATCGTCGTTATCCCAAAGACCGTGTTGGCCACCGGCCCCAGCCCCACCGCAAACATGTGGTGGGCCCAGACCCCATAACTTAAAAACGCAATGAAAAGCCCGGAAAGGACCACAAAGGGGTAGCCGAAAAGGGGCTTTTTGGAAAAAACCGGCACAACCTCGGAGATAACCCCCATCGCCGGCAAGACCAGGATATATACCTCGGGGTGCCCAAAGACCCAGAAAAGGTGCTGCCAAAGTAGCGGGTTTGCCCCAGCCTCGGCATTGAAGAAATTCGTCCCAAATAGCCGGTCAAACATCACCTCGATAAGCCCAACGGCTAAAACCGGCAGGGCAAAGATCATCAAAAACGAGGTAAAAAGGGCCATCCAGCTGAAGACAGGCAGCCTAAAAAGGCTCATCCCAGGGGCCCGGTGGTTGATTATCGTGGCCGCAAAGTTAAGCCCCGAGGCCACCGACGAGATCCCCAGCGCCTGCAGACCCATCACGTAAAAGTCCGGCCCAAGCCCGGGGTTTACCTCCACCCGGGTAAGGGGCGCATACCCAAACCAGCCCACATCCGGCGCCTGCCCCCAAAGCCAGCCCAAATTGAGCAGAACCGACCCAAACAAAAACATCCAATAGCTGAGGGCATTAAGCCTCGGGTAGGCCACATCCCTGGCCCCAATCTGCAAAGGAACCATCAGGTTAAAGAGGGTGGCATTAAAGCCCATCACCACCAGGAAAATCATCGTAAGCCCATGCATCGTAAAGACTTGATTATACGTGTCGGGGTCTAAAAACTTGTTTTCAGCATGGGCCAGCTGAAGCCTTATCAACAAAGCCTCGATCCCACCCAAAAGCAGGTAGGCCAGGGTGGTGGCCCCATACATTATCCCGATGCGCTTGTGGTCGACGGTGGTAAACCACGACCACAAATAGCCTAAAAAACTGGGCCTAGGCGAAACCCCAACCGCTCGACCCAACGTCGCCATGGCAGCTTTCCCCCTACTTTAAGGTCTTTAAATAGGCCACGATGGCCCCCACATCGGCATCGGATAGGCCTAAATTGGGCATCTTCGCCCCAGGCTTTACCTCTTGCGGGTTCTTTATCCACCTAAAAAGCCCGCGCCCATCGGGGTCGTTGGCTAAGACCCCGGCAGCTACCGTCGACCGCTCCCCAATGTTGGTAAGGTTAGGCCCAACCTTGCCCTGATACGGGGTGCCCTCGACCGTGTGGCATCCCCCACAGCCCCGGGCCCCGAAAAGCTCATAGCCCTGCCGGGCCGCACCCTGCGGCTCCGGGGGCGGGCTAAGCCTGGCCCTTACCCAGGCCTCAAACTCGGCCGGGGCTAAGGCCTTTACCCGAAAGCGCATCTGGGCGTGCTGGGTCCCGCAAAACTCGGCACACCAGCCGTAATATTCCCCCGGCTCCCGGGCATTAAACCAGATCTGGTTTTTCTGCCGCCCAGGGATAACATCGACTTTGCCCGAAAGCTTCGGAACCCAAAAACTGTGGATGACATCGGCACTGCTTAAGGTGGCTATCACCGTCCGGCCCACCGGTATCCTAAGCTCATTGGCCACCGTTATGGTCTTGCCGGCAACGATGTCCGGGTATCTAAACTCCCACCACCACTGGTGGGCCAAAACCTCCACCCGCAACGCCCCGGCCTCATCTGGGGGCTGGGCGAAGGCGAAGATGGCGGGAACCGAGGGCACCGCGATGGCCCCCACAATCAGGGTTGGGATAACCGTCCATAAAATCTCCACCGTCCGGTGCCCGTGAATCTGGGGCGGCAAAACCGAAGGCCCTAAGGGCCGCCGGAACTTGATGATGCTGTATAAAAGCCAGCCCTCAACAAAGACAAAGACCGCCGCCCCAAGATAAAGCAAATACCAGGTAATCCAGCGCTGATGCTCCGCCTGGTCCCCAGCCACCGGCCCCAGCCAGTCCATCGGCCCCACCGACCGGGTACAGCCAGTAAGCAGAATGTTCAGAACTAACAGGCTCGGTCCGATAATTCGGGTCAGCCGCTGTCCGAACAAGATACCATCTCCCGGGTGGTCGGGTTAAGCCCTACCGGCCTTAGTCTGTGCAGATTTTAACAAACTTGCCCACCGCGATCAACCGCACCGCCGTCATATGGGACCTTAAAGGGGAGGCTTGCGCCGGTGCCAGTCGGTTGCCTGCTGGAAGGCATAGCCGATCCGCAACAGGGTTCCTTCGTCGAAGGCCCGGCCAATTAGCTGCATCCCCACCGGCAGGCCGTCGGCGAATCCCGCCGGGACGGAGAGGCCGCAAATCCCGGCAATATTCACCGGGATGGTGCAGATATCGCTTAAATACATTTGAAGGGGGTCCTGGGTTTTCTCCCCCAGTTTGAACGCCACCGTCGGCGAGGTGGGGGTAACCAGGGCGTTTACCCGTTCAAAGGCCCGGTCGAAGTCGGCCCGGATAAGGGTTCTAACCTTCTGGGCCTTAAGGTAGTAGGCATCGTAGTAGCCGGCCGAAAGGGCGTAGGTGCCCAGCATAATCCGGCGTTTGACCTCCGGCCCGAACCCGTACTGACGGGTCTTCATCATGACATCCCAGACATTTTCGGCCTCGAAATACGAGTAGCCGTATTTTACACCGTCGTAGCGGGCCAGGTTGGACGAAGCCTCCGAGGGAGCAATGATGTAGTAGCACGGCAAGGCGTATCGGGTGTGGGGCAAAGATACCTCCCAGATAATTTCGGCCCCCAAGTCTGCCAGCACCCCGATGGCAGCCATCAGGACCTGCTTAACCTCCGGCTGGATGCCCTCGTAATACTCGGCCGGCACCCCGAGCCGCAGGCCTTTAAGGTCGGGGATTAGAAACTGGGTGTAATCGGGGACGGGCAGGTTAACGGTGGTCGAATCGTTGGGGTCGTGGCCGGCGATAACGTTCATTACCAGGGCGCAATCTTCGACATCCTTGGTTATGGGTCCGATCTGGTCAAGGGAGCTGGCGAAGGCGATAAGTCCAAACCGGCTCACCCGCCCGTAAGTGGGTTTAAGTCCGACGACGTTGCAGAGGGCTGCCGGCTGCCGGACACTTCCGCCCGTGTCGGAGCCCAGGGCGTAGATGCACTCGTCTGACGCCACGGCCGCTGCCGAGCCGCCGCTGCTGCCGCCGGGGACCCGCTCCAGATCCCAGGGGTTTCGGGTAGGGAAGAAGGCCGAGTTTTCCGTGGAAGAACCCATGGCAAATTCATCCATGTTGCCCTTTCCCACCAGCACCGCCCCCGCTTCGGTCAGCCGACGGGCGACTGTGGCATCATAGATGGGAACAAAGTTCTCCAGAATCCGGGAACCGCAGGTGGTCCGGATCCCCCGGGTCACGATGACGTCCTTAAGCTGCATGGGAATCCCGGTGAGGGGGGTGACCTCTCCCGCCCGGATCCGCCGGTCGGCCTCGGCCGCCTGCTGCAGGGCGAGGTCAGCGGTCACCGTGATAAAGGCCTTAACTCGGTCCTCGACGGCCTCGATCCTTTTGAGGACGCTTTCGGTGAGCTCGACGGCGTTTATCTCCCCTTTTAAGAGGAGCTTGTGGGCCTCGTGAATGGTGAGGCGATAAAGCTCATTCACAGCCATTGGTGCCTGTCAAGCTGAAGGAGGAATCGAATGGTTGCCCGGTGCCGGCTTATAACCCCCGGCAGTCGGCGGGTCATTAAGGTATTCAGCTGCTGGACGTTGCGCCCGAGAAGGCCGGCAATTCGCTCCCAGTTGGGCCGCAAAATTAGCACCGGGCGCCCGTCGGCGTCCGTCTCGATCCGGACCGCTGCCAGGTTGGTATCGAGGCCGGGGTCCAGCAGGTAGCGGCTCAGGCGGGGAGCATCGGCATCGCTGGGGCGGAGGGGAAATTCGCCGG
>Ga0209993_10044_pt1 | contig 22524 bp, 24 predicted proteins | sample Antgeofumaro1A2A_FD_188082 | JGI IMG/M metagenome (GOLD analysis project Ga0209993, IMG submission 188082) | Geothermal fumarole subsurface microbial communities from Mt. Erebus, Antarctica - 1A2A (SPAdes) (version 2) | ecosystem: Environmental > Terrestrial > Volcanic > Fumaroles | place...
CGCGCTTTTGGTGAGGGCACTCCGTGAAGCGGGCGGTCGGCCGGTCGATGGCTCGGCGGGAGGACCTCCGACTGCTCACGGGGCGGGGCCGGTACGTGGCTGACCTGCGGTTGAGTGGGATGCACCAGGTGGCCTTCGTCCGGAGCCCGTATCCGCACGCCCGGATCCGCTCGGCTCGGGTACCCAACGGGATGGTGTGTCGCGCAGGTGACTTGGAGGGGGTCCGCCCCATCGCACCGCGGTGGGACGGGGAGGGGTTCCTGCGGACAGAACAGCCCCCCCTGGCCCGGGACGTGGTGCGGTACGTGGGCGAACCGGTGGCGGTGGCCGTCGCGCCGACCCGGTACGAGGCGGAGGATCTGGCGGAGCAGGTTCAGGTGGAGTACGAGCCGCTTGTCCCCATCCATGACGTGGACGTCGCCCTCTCGCCGGGGGCCCCGAAGCTCCACGCGGACAACGTGCTGTACCGGCGCAGCCACCTCCACGGAGATCCGGAGGAGGCGTTCCGGCGAGCTGAGGTGGTCGTGCAAACAGCGATCCGCTCGGCACGGTGTACCGCGGCGCCCCTGGAGGGCCGGGGGGTCACCGCCTGGTACGATGGCAACACGTTGTGGGTTTGGACGAACACGCAAACGCCCTCCTTGATCCGGTCCGCCCTCGCGCAGTGCCTGGACCTTCCGGAGACGGCCGTGCGGGTCCTCGTGCCGGACACGGGCGGAGCGTTTGGCCAGAAGATGCACCTTTATCCGGAAGAGATCGTGGTGAGTTGGCTGGCGCTCCGCCTGGGTGTGCCGGTCCAGTGGGTGGAAGATCGATGGGAAAACCTGCTGGCGTCAACGCAAGCGAGGGAGGAGCGGATGGAGGTGGAACTGGCGGCGCGTTCCGACGGTCGGATCCTGGCCCTGCGGGTGCGGATCGTGGGGGACGTGGGAGCCTACCACGTGTTTCCCACAACTGCAGCGCTGGAGCCGTTGGGGGCGGCTCAGATCCTGCCGGGGCCGTACGACGTGCCGCACTACGCGTACGAGGTGTTGGCCGTGGCCACCAACAAGCCGCCCACCGGTGCCTACCGCGGGGTGGGGATGACGGTGGGCGTGCTGGCCATGGAGCGGGCGGTGGATCTGCTGGCAGCCCGGGTGGGGCTGGATCCCGTGGAAGTGCGGCGCCGCAACCTGATCCGGGAGGGCCGGTTCCCGTACACAAGCGCCAGCGGGTTGGTGTACGACGGGGGCTCCTTCGCAGAGGCGCTGGAACGCGCCTGTGCGCTGGCGGACTACAGGCGGCTTCGAAGGGAACAGGAGGAGGCCAAGCGGCAAGGGAGATGGATGGGGATTGGGATTGCGTGCTACGTGGAATACACGGGGCTTGGCTCCGCCACCTTCCGACGGCGCGGCATGGTGGAGGTTCCTGGCCACGAGGGCGCAGCGATTCGAGTGGAACCGGACGGAACGATTCAGGTAAGGGTCAGCTTTCCCCATCAGGGGCAGGGGCACGAGACCACGCTGGCGCAGCTCGTGGCGGACGCTGTCGGCTGCCCCGTGGAACGTGTGCGGGTTGAGCGGGTGGACACGGGAGCCTCGCCGCACGGCTCCGGTACCTTCGCGAGCCGCAGTTCCGTGGCGGGCGCAGGCGCGGTGCTGGCAGCCGTGGAACAGGTGCAGCAGCGGGCCCGGGCCGTGGCGGCGGCTCTGCTCGAGGCGTCTTTGGAGGACGTGGTGTGGGAAGGGGAGCGATTTTTCGTTCGGGGCGCGCCGGGCCGGGCCGTGACCTTCGCGGAGGTGGCTGAGGCGGCGTATCGGGTGCCAGGAGTGCGCTCCGTCTCGCCCGGCTTGGAGGCGGTGGCCTACTTCGATCCTCCCCCGGCCACGTTTTCGAACGGGGTCCACGTGGCGGTCGTCGAGGTGGACCCGGAAACGGGTCTGGTGCGGATTCTGGGCTACTTCGTGGCAGAGGATTGCGGGCGGATCATCAACCCCCTCGTGGTGCGGGGACAGCTGTGCGGGGCAGTGGCACAGGGTATCGGGGAAGCCCTGCTGGAACACGCGGCGTACGACGACCAGGGGCAACCCCTGGCCACAACCTTTATGGATTATCTCATCCCCACGGTTTGGGAGGTGCCGGACAGCCTTGAGGTCGTTCACCTGGAGCGACCGTCGGAGCGACCGGGGGGCTTCAAGGGCATGGGGGAGGGAGGTGCCATCGGGGCACCGGCCGCGTTGGCGAACGCAGTTGCGGATGCCGTGGGCGCGCCGGTGACGTGCCTTCCGCTTACGCCTGAGCTGGTTCTCGAGCTGGTGAAGCAGGGGAGGGCGGCCGGTGACGTGGATCGGGCGAGCCGTCCCGCGTAAGGAGGATCCCCGGCTCCTCACGGGCCGGGGCCGGTTCGTGGCGGACATCCAGCCGCCCGGCGTGGCCCACATGGTCGTGGTGCGGAGCACGCATGCGCACGCGCGGATCCTTGGGGTGAACCTGTCGGAGGCCCGGGCGCAGCCGGGGGTTTTCCTGGCGAAGGCGGCGCGGGACTTCGATCCTCCGTTCCCGAGGCTTCCCCCCATCGTGAGCCATCCGGCGATGCGCCACGCCATGCCGTACGTGTTGGCCGAGCAGATGGTGCGGTACGTGGGGGAGCCCGTGGCCGTGGTGGTGGCGCGGAACCGGTACGAGGCGGAGGACGCAGCAGAGCGCGTGGAGGTGTCTTACGAGGAGTTGCCGGCCGTGGTGGATCCGGAGGCGGCCCAGCGGGCGGACGCACCGCAGCTCCATCCGGAGGCGCCGGGGAACGTGATGGCGTATGTACCGATCCGCGTCGGGGATCCGGGAACTGCCTTCGGGCGGGCGGATCACGTAATTCGGGCGCGACTGCGGATCCGGCGGTGTAGTCCTCAACCCATGGAAACGCGGGCGGTGGTGGTGGAGCCGGATCTTCGGGGTGGGCGACCTGAATTGCGGGTGTGGCTCACCACGCAGTCGCCCCACACCGCGCGGCGGATCCTGGCGTATGTCCTGGGGATGGAGGAAGAGCGGATCCGGGTGATCGCGCCAGACGTAGGGGGTGGCTTTGGAGCGAAGAACCGCTTCTACCCCGAGTACGCTCTGGCCGCGCGCCTCGCGCTGGAGCTGGGCCGGCCGGTGAAATGGGTGGAGGACCGGGTGGAGGATTTCCTGTCCACCTATCAGGAGCGGGACCAGATTCAGGAACTGGAGTTGGCGTTGGATGCGGAGGGACGGGTGTTGGGCCTGCGGGGCCGCGTGGTGAGCGACAACGGGGCCTACGACTCCAGCTTTGGCATTGTCCCGCCCCTGACGACGGCCATGACGTTGGTGGGGCCGTACCGGATCCCGAACATCGCGGTGGACGTGGTCTGCGTCTACACCCATAAGACCCCGTTGGCTCCCTACCGGGGAGCGGGACGGCCCCAGGGAGTTTTCGGGATCGAGCGGCTGATGGACTTGGCAGCGGATGCCCTCGGTCTGGACCCGGCGGAGCTGCGCCGGCGGAACCTGCTGTCCCCGGAGGATCTGCCGTACGACACGGGCGTGCCACGCCGGGATGGGCTGGGCACCATGGTGTACGACTCCGGGGACTACCCCGCGCTGTTTCAGCGGGCGCTGGGGCTGCTGGACTACGAGGGCTGGCGGGCGCGGCAGCGGGAGGCGTGGCGGGCCGGTCGGTACATCGGGATCGGGGTGGTGCCGTACGTGGAGATGTCAGGGCTTGGCCTCTACGAGACCGCCACCGTGCGGGTGGGCTCCTCGGGCAGGATCCACGTGTACGCGGGGTGCGCCTCGCAGGGGCAAGGGCACGAGACGGTGCTGGCCCAGATCGTGGCGGAGCGGCTGGGCGTGCGGTTCGAGGACGTGGAGGTGGTGGTGGGAGACACTGGGCTGGTCCCAACCGGCATCGGTACGTTTGCAAGCCGATCCGCGGTGGCTGCCGGCAATGCGGTGCGGGAGGCCGCGCTTCTTGTGCGGAGCAAAGCGTTGCGGGTCGCCGCACACTTGCTGGAGGCGTCCCCGGACGATCTGGAGCTGACGGACGGGGTGGTGCGGGTGCGGGGAGCCCCCGACCGGGCGGTCGCCCTGCGGACCCTGGCCCAGCTGGCGTCGGGGCCGAACCTGGATGCTACGCGGGTCCCGCGGGGTCTTCGGTTTTCTGCCGACCTGCAGCCGGGGCTGGAGGCCACCTACTCCTTTGACGCCGGCGCCTTGAACTACGCCTACGGCACGCACGCGGCGGTGGTGGAGGTGGATCCCAGGACGGGGTTCGTACGCATCCTGCGATACGTCATTGCCCACGACTGCGGGGTCGAGCTGAACCCGGCCTTGGTGGAAGGGCAGGTGCTTGGGGGATTCGCGCAGGGGATTGGGAACGCGCTGTACGAGGAGCTGGTCTGGGACGGGGCGGGGCAACCCCTGGTGCGGACCTACGCGGACTACCTGATTCCGACAGTAGGGGAGGTTCCGGAGGTGGTGGTGGTCCACACGGAGACGCCGTCGCCGAGCAACCCGGAAGGGGTCAAGGGGGTGGGAGAAGGGGGGACGATGCCGGTCCCGGCTGTGTTGAATGCGGCCGCGGAGGACGCCCTGCGGCCGTTCCGCGTACGGCTCCTAGAAAGTCCGCTTCGGCCGGAGCACGTGCTGGAGGCGCTGGGAGAGCTGAGCCCAGAGGGCCGGTAGGCCTGCGATCCGGCGGACAGGCTCCGAGGCAGTGCTCTCCAGGGGGGATCGACCCTCACGGGATCTTCACAGGTAAGCGAAAGCCAGGGGAGGTGCGGATCATGGGCCGCGGAGGTGTTCGCTGGGTTGTGCTCAGTGCAGGCGTGCTCGCCGTGCTGACCGCGGGTGGCGTCTCGGTGGCAGCGCAGCCAGGCGTGATGTGGAGCATGCACGGGTGGTGGGCTGCCAGCACAGTCGGAACGCCGGTCAGGACCATCGACGCGGCGGCCGAACGGGTGCGTCAGGTGCTAGCCGCGTGGGGCGACCCGGACCTGGCGCTGGAGGAGATCATGAAGTTCTCCAATCACTTCTATGCGGTGGTGATCGGGAAGAACACCGGCATCGGGGCCTTCGAGCTCCTGGTCGCGCCCAGCGGCGCGGTGTACCCGGAGCCCGGCCCGAACATGATGTGGAACACCAAGTACGGGCACCTGGCAGGAGTCCTGTCTACCTGTCCGGGGATGTCCGGGGCTCAAGGCTCGGGCATGATGAAGATGATGGGCGGTCCGGGTGTGGGCTCCGCCCCCTCGGGGGCCGCGCTGACCAAGGACCGGGCCCGCCCACTGGCGGCGCAGTACCTGGCTCGCGTGCTGCCCGGGACCGTGCCCGATGAGGGCACTGCCTTCTACGGCTACTTCACCTTCGACGTGGAGCGTGCCGGCAGGCCCATCGGCATGCTGAGCGTTGAACGCGTACACGGGACAGGTGTGGTACCACACCTGGCACGGCACCTTCGTGGCGGAGAAGCACTTCTGAGACGAAAGCCGGGCGTCCGCGCCGGGAAGCCAGGTGCTACCGTGGTGGGCCGTGAGGGACTCGAACCCCCGACGCCCGGGTTAAAAGCCCGGCGCTCTACCCGCTGAGCTAACGGCCCCCGGGAGGGATTGTAGCACCGCCGTTCGGTCCTTCCGCACACCGTACAACAGGCACAGCCCACGGCGCGCAAGGGGCCTTGAGCGAGAAGGGTACGCGCTTCTCGCGGCGGTCGCGTTCGCGCTCAGCACGGTGTTCACGCGGCGCTTGGCGGTCGGGTTCGGGCGGCGGTCTGCGGTGGGACCGGAGAGGGGCGTGCGGGTCAGCCTCCGCACGGACCTCCTGCTGTTCGGTGCACTGGCGGCGGGGGAGCTGGTCCGGGCGAGTCTTGTGCTGTGGAGGTAGTATCCTGGGGGAGAATACCCTGTGCAGGAGGTGAAGCGCCGTGGCAGAGGTGACCATCACTCCGCGGGACAACGGGCCGTACCTGGTCCGGGGGCCTGTGCGCCTGGTGGACGCGGAGGGGCGCGAGTGGTCCGTGGATCGGGACGTGGTAGCCCTGTGCCGGTGTGGCGGCAGTGCCAACAAGCCCTTCTGTGACGGAACGCATGCGCGCGTGGGGTTCCAGTCGCAGTGTCGCGCGCCCTCGCCCTGAGCTGTCTTGCAGGGCCGCGGGAGGTTTGTGTTGCCGGAGGTCCGCATCCGGGGTGTGAAGCTGTCGTATCGGGAGTGGGGGAAGGGGCGGCCGGTGGTCCTGCTGCACGGGTTTCCCCTTTCCTCAGAGATCTGGGCGGAGGTGGCCTCGAAGCTGCAGGACTCTTTCCGGGTGATCGCGCCCGACCTGCGGGGCCACGGCCTCTCCGAGGCTCCGCAGGGGCCCTACAGCATGGATGACCTGGCGGAGGACGTACAGGCCTTCGCGGAGGCGTCGGGGCTGGAGCGCTTCGTCCTGGGAGGACACTCGATGGGAGGCTACGTGACCTTCCGGGTAGCCGCGCGCTGGTCCGAGCGCCTGGCGGGGCTGATCCTGGTGGCCACGCGGGCGGAGCCGGACACCGAGGAGGGCAGGGCGGGAAGGTTTCGCGCCATTGAGCGGATCCAGGGCGAGGGCAAAGAGGCTTTCCTGAGGGAGTTCCTGCGGAACCTGGTGAGCGACCACACCCGGAGGACGCGGCCGGAGGTGTTGGCGCAGCTGGTGGAGCTGGCGCGCCGGACCCCCGACCATGTCCTGGTGGGGTGTTTAAGGGGGATGGCGGACCGCCCGGACAGCCGCCCGCTCCTGCAGCGCCTGGGGCTGCCGGCGCTGGTGCTGGCGGGGGAGCAAGACGCCGTGATCTCCGTGGAGTCGGCGAAGGCCATGGCGGAGGCGATCCCAGGGGCGCAGCTCGTGGTGGTGCCGGGAGCAGGCCATGTGCCCAGCCTGGAGGCACCCGAGGCCACCGCGGCTGCGTTGCGACGTTTCCTGGAATCTCTACAAGGCTAGAACAGAGCCAGCTGGTGCGGGGGCGGCGGGGGCTGGAGGGCGGAGACCAGGCGGAACCGCACCTTTCTGGTGCACTCCGCAACGCGTAGGGCTACCCGCCGCCGGTAGCTGGACGGAGCATAGCGGCCGGCGTAAAGCTTCTGGTACATGGGCAGCAGATGGGGGTGGCAACGGGCCAGGAACGCCCAGAAGGCGTCCCGGGTTACCTCGCCCAGGTGCAGAACGTTGTGCGCCAGGAACTGCGCCCCCGCCTGCACGGCAGCGCGCACCACCGCCTCGAGATTTTCCGGCTGGTCCGTGAGGCCCGGCAGCACGGGGGCCAGCATTACGCCGGTGCGAATCCCCGCCCGCGACAGCTGCTCGATGGCCCTCAGGCGCTGGTGGGGCAGGGCCACCGTGGGCTCCAGCTGCCGCGCCAGCTGCGGGTCCAGGGTCACCAGGCTCACGCAGACCGTCACGCCGGCCTTGCGGGCGAGGTCCTGCAGCACGTCCACGTCCCGCAGCACGAGAGGGGAGCGGGTCACCAGGCTCGCGGGCGTGCGGCACTCCACCAGAGCCTCCAGGATGCGGCGGGTAATGCGGTAGCGGGCCTCCGCGGGCTGGTAGGGGTCCGTAGCGGTCCCCACCGCCACCAGCTCTCGCTTCCACGAGGGGCGGGCCAGCTCCGCACGAAGGACCTGCGGAGCGTTCACCTTCACGAAGATCTTGCGGGACCACTGGCCCACCCCGTCCTCGTCCAGGTACCAGTGCGTGCGGCGGGCGTAGCAGAAGGGGCACCCGTGGGCGCAGCCCCGGTAAGGGTTGATGGACCAGGAGAAGCCCATCCCGCACACGCGGTTGAGAACGGTTTTAACCTGAATCTCCACCAGCTGCGGTCCCACGGCTCTCGCCTGCCAAAGTAGCGTACGTAGGTTCGCCTGTCAACGCCTCAGACCGCGGACTCCACCGTCCCTACCAGCAACGTGAGCGTCGCGCCGAACCGGCGCACCATCTCCGCGGCGTCCCTGCCCGCGTCTGCCATGGCGGGGCTGCGCAAGGCCTGCCGGAGGTCCTCCTCGGTGGCGAAGGTAGCCTCGAACACCTGGTGGTACGGTGCCTCCCCGCCGGAGGGGGTGCCGGTTATGCGCACCACGTAGTAGGACTGCAGCCCGGGCCAGCGCTTCACCAGCTCCAGGTGGACCTGCCGGTAGTGACGGTCAAACTCTTCCGCGTCTTTGGGCCTGCCCCACAGGGCCAGCAACTTGGCGCTCATATCCTCCCCCGTTTTTTGCCAACATCCTGGCGCGTGCGGGGCCGAGGGGTCAACCGCGCTGGTCTACAATGGACGCTGGTCTACAATGGACAGGGAAAGAGGGGTAGGGCTTCATGGCGCTGGTGCTGAGCTTCCGGTGTGGCCGCTGCGGCCAGGAGTACGCGGTCTACTACCCTAAAGCCCTCGTCTACCCCCTGTACGGCCAGGGGACTCGGGAGCAGGGGGCTCAGGAGGACGAGCGGGAGGCCCGCAGCGGCGCGCTGCGGGCCCTGCAGGAGCGCGCGCAGCAGCAGGGGAAGATCTGGGTTGACGCCGGCGAGCGGCAGCAGGTGGTGTGCGCGTGCGGCAAGACCCTGACCCTGGACCTCGCCCAGCACCCCAGGGTTCCCCAGAGCCGACCGGGTGCGGCCCGCCAGGTGGGGTTGATCCCCTTCGGGCCGGCACCCATGAAGTCTTCGTGATGGCTGCTGCGGCGCGCCCGCAGGCGGCGGACTCGCGTCGCAGCACGACTCACGGGAGAGGAGAAATGTCATGGCGGTGAACCGCGAAGAGCTGCAGGTGGCACCCGAGCGCTTGCGCTGGGTCTGCGACCCCTCCCAGCTGGAGTTTGACACGGTGGCGGAGCTGGCCCCCGAGCGCTCCCTGGTGGGGCAGGAGCGGGCGGTGCGGGCGCTGGACCTGGGCCTGTCGGTGCAGCAGCCCATGTTCCACGTGTTCGTGGTGGGGCCGGTGGGCACAGGCCGGACCACATACACTCAGGCCAAGGTCCGCGAGGCGGCCCGCACCATGCCCACGCCCCCGGACTGGTGCTACGTGTACAACTTCAAGGACCCCAGCCAGCCCCTGGCCCTGAGTTTTCCCCCAGGGGAAGGACGCCGGTTCGTGACGGCCATGCAGTCCCTGGTAGAGGAGCTGCGCAACGCCATCCGCCAGGTGCTGGCCAGCGAACACTTCGAGGTCATGAAGCGGCAAACCCTGGAGCGGCTGGAATCGGAGGCCAACCGGGTGTGGCAGGAGCTGGAGGCCGTGGCGCGGCAGAAGGGGTTTTTGGTACAGCGGACCCCTTTGGGCATCACCACGGTACCCGTAAGCCCGTCCGGCCAGCCCATGGCGCAGGAGGAGTTCGACCGGCTGCCGGGCATCCTCAAGGACCGGCTCACGCAGGCCAACCGGGAGCTGCAGGAGGAAGTGGCGGAGGCATTGCGCAAGGTGCGCGGCATCGAGCGGCAGGCCCGGGAGGCGGTGGCCCAGCTGGAACGGGAAGCGGTGCTGGCGGCCATCCGGGACCCCATCCAGCGCCTGCGGGATCGCTACCGGGAGCGGCCCGAGGTGGTAGCGTACCTGGACGCGCTGCAGGAGGACGTGCTGGAGCACAAGGACGCCTTCCGGGAGGAGGAGGGCCAGCCACAGCTACCGCCTCCCCTGGCGGCTTTGCGCCGCAGCGTGTTGGACCGCTACGAGGTGAACCTCCTGGTGGACAACGGAGACGTGCAGGGCGCGCCCGTGGTGTTCGAGACGAACCCCTCCTACTACAACCTGTTCGGCAAGGTGGAGTACCGGGGCGAACTGGGCACCATGGTGACGGACTTCCGCATGATTCGGCCGGGCGCGGTGCACCGGGCCAACGGGGGCTTCTTGCTCCTCAACGCGCGGGACGTGCTGCTGCAGCTGGCCTCCTACGACGCCCTCAAGCGGGCCCTGCGCAGCGGGGAGGTGCGGGTGGAGAACCTCTCCGAGCAGTACGGGCTGATCCCCACCGCTACCCTGCGGCCGCAGCCCATCCCCTTGCGGCTCAAGGTGGTGCTCATTGGCCCTCCCGACCTGTACTACCTGCTCTACCGGTACGATGAGGACTTCCGGAAGATGTTCCGGGTCAAGGCGGACTTCGACTCCGTGATGCCCCGCACGGAGGAGAACATGCGCCGCGTGGCCGCGGCTCTGGCCGCCATGTGCCGGGACGACGGGGTCTGCCCGTGCGACCGGGGCGCGGTGGCCAAGATCCTGGAGTACAGCGCGCGCCTGGCAGAATCGCAGGACAAGCTGTCCACGCGGTTCGGGGAGATCAAGCAGGTGCTGGTGGAGGCCTCCGCCTGGGCGGAACGGGAGGGGCAGCGGGTGGTAGCGGCCCGGCACGTGCAGAAGGCCCTGGAGGAACGCATCTACCGCAGCAACCTGATCGAGGAGAAGATCCACGAGCTCATCCAAAAAAGGCAGCTGTACGTGGACGTGGATGGCGCGGTGATCGGGCAGATCAACGGGTTGTCCGTGTGGCACCTGGGGGACTACGCCTTCGCCCGGCCCACGCGCATTACCGCCCGCGCCTTCGTGGGGACCCGGGGTGTGGTGAACATCGAGCGGGAGATCAACCTCTCGGGGCCCATCCACAGCAAGGGGGTCCTGATCCTGAGCGGCTACCTGGGGGGCCAGTACGCGGCCCAGCGGCCCCTGAGCCTTTCCGCCAGCCTCACCTTTGAGCAGACCTACGAGGAGGTGGAGGGCGACTCCGCCTCCGCGGCGGAGCTGTACGCCCTGCTAAGCGTCCTGGCGGACGTGCCCCTGCAGCAGGGGATCGCGGTCACCGGCTCGGTGAACCAGCGGGGTGAGATCCAGCCCATCGGCGGCGTGAACGAGAAGATCGAGGGGTTCTACGCGGTGTGCAACGCCAAGGGGCTCACGGGGCGGCAGGGGGTCATCATCCCGTACAGCAACCTCTCCAACCTCATGCTGCGGGAGGAAGTGGTGGAGGCGGTGCGGGCAGGGCGGTTCCACGTGTGGGCGGTGCGGCACCTGGACGAGGGGCTGGAGATCCTCACGGGCATGCCCGCGGGGCAGGTCCGGCCGGACGGGAGCTTCCCCGAAGGCACCTTCCACGCCCGGGTGGCCGCACGGCTGGAGGAGTTCGCGGAGCGTCTGCGCCGGATGCGCGGCCAACGGCCCGAGGCGGAGCGGGAGCCGGAGGAGGACCGCAACCGCGAAGCAAGCGCCGGCTAGGTTCAGCACTTCTTCTACAACACACCCGCATGCTTCCAGCCGAAAAACGCCGGGGCGGGAGGTGCCGATGAGCCTCCTTCGGCCTGTGGGCCGCCGCGGCAGCGTCCGAGCAGGGCCTGGAGCGCTACCGGGTGGTACCCGAGGAGTCGAAGGCGCGCTACCGGGTGCCGGAAACGTTCCTGAGGGACATGCAGTACAACGTGGCCGTGGGCAGGACCCGCCGGGTGGACGGGGAGGTGCCGGTAAACCGGCGGAACCCCGCCGCCAGCCGAGTGGGCCCCATCGTGGTGGACTTCAGCACCTTGGAGTCCGACAGCCCGCGGCGGGGCAACGCCATCCGGGAGCGGTGGCTGGAGTCCGCGCGCTTTCCCACCGCGCCGTTCGTTTCCACCGCCATCCGGGACGCGCCCCCCGCCTACCGGAAGGGGGAGCCCGTGGAGCTGGTGGGTAACCTGACGGTCCGCGAGGTGACCCGCCCGGTGACGTGCAGGACCACCGTGCGGTCATGGCGGAACTCGCGCAGCTCCTGGGGGGCAGCGCAGGTCCCGGCGATCTTCACCACCCATTCTATAGCGGCTTCGCGGGAAGGAAGTTCCAGGATGCAGAAACCGCCGTCTGAGCCCCTGGTCTCGGGGTAGGTCTCGTTCGCGACGGTACCGTCGGCGGCGACGATCTGGCCCCCACGAAACCGGCCGGGCGCGCCACTCAGCCTCGGTTGCGGACCACCAGCCCGTACAGGAACAGCACGAGCAAGGCACCGCCGACCGCAATCGCCATGCTCCGCAGGTCGAAGCCGCTAATGCCCCCGAAGCCGAGCACGTAGGTGCCGATGAAGCCACCGACGACGGCACCCACGATGCCGAGAACGATGGTGAGGATGATTCCTCCACCCTGTTGGCCCGGCATGATGAACTTCGCTAAGGCGCCGGCAATTAGGCCGAAGACGATCCACGCTAAGATGCCCATAACGACACACTTCTACAGTACTGAGTTTTCATAAAGCTAACCTCCTCGGCATCACCTGCGGGCAAAGCCCGTCAGGTGTATGCCTTGGTTAGACGTAAGGTACCACGTTGCCGACTCAGGCTACAAGCTCCTCCATGGCCGCCGCGACCGCCTCTGGCACCTCGAACATCGGGAAGTGACTCCGAGCCTGGAGCTTCTCGACCCGGAACCAGGGATGGGCGCCCGCGAACGACTGCTGGGCCGCAAGGTACCCCGGGTCGTCCGGCTGGGCGTACAGATGCAGCACGGGCACGGGAGGGTCCAGGGTCGCCAGCGCCCTAAGGGGGCTGCCGGCCTCAGCGTAGGCGGCCTTAAGAATCCCCGCATCCAGCTCCTCAGCGTCGGGGGCGGGGTTGTGGGGGTCGCGGCCGGAGTGGGCGCGGTACGGATGGTATCCGCGGCGGCGGGGTGGGCGACGGTGGTCACCGCGCAGGCGGTGTGGTTGGCCTTCGGGTGCGCCGCGGCGGTGGGCGTGTTCTTCGGGCTGCATCCTGTGCACCGGGTGTACCTCCTGGATCCCATCGGGGCGCTCCGATGCGAGTGCGGAGGACGGCGTGGCTCGTGCTGGCCCTGTTGGTGAGCGGCTGTGCCCGTGGCGGAGCAGCAGCGGGCGGACCCCGCAGCGCGCATGCCGCTGCGGTCCTGGCCAGGAACGCAGCGGCACACCCCTGAGCGCGGAGCAGGCCCGCGAAGCCCTCCCCCTGCTGGAGGCGCTGCGCGACCTGCGGCCCGAAAAACGGGGGGCCGTAGGGACGCTTCCGCAGCGGTTCGACAGCCTGCTGACGCCGGCCCAGCGGGACGCCCCCAGGAGCGCGCGGGAGCGGCTGCGGGACAAGTTGGGAGCCGCGCCGCGGGGAGCTGCGGATTCCCAGCAGGGTGCGGGGCTCCGTCGGCGCTTGGTGAAGAGAGGTACCATCAAAGGGTGTGGAAATACGCTGAGGGCGGTGTACCTGCCTCCTGGTAGAAAAACCGGGCTTAAGGCCCAAGGAGGAGGCACACCGCCATGGGGAAGCGTACCAAAGTGGAGGCCCGTTCGTCATCTCCCACGTGAGAGACGTTGCGGGATTGGCTGAGGGGGAAGATCCGAGAGTTGTTTCAGGAGCTGCTGGAAGAGGAGGTGACGGAATTTCTCGGCCGGGCCAGGTATGAGAGGCGGGCGCCCGTCGATGCGTCCGGCTACCGCAACGGGTACGGCAAGCCGCGGAAGCTGACCACTCCGATGGGCACCATCGAGGTGCGGCGGCCCCGGGTCCGGGGCGTGGAGGAGCGGTTTGACCCGAAGGAGCACTGGGTCCACATCCGGACCACCAACGTGGTGGAGTCGCCCTTCGCCGCTCTTCGGCTGCGTACGGACGCGGCCAAGCGGTTCAAGAAGGTGGAGCGGGCCACGGCGGTGATCTGGAAGATGCTCATGGTGGCCCAGGTCACGCGCAAGCGTACCTTGAAGCTGACCTCCCCCCTCAAGTTTCGACAATAGCTCCCTGAAAGGGAAAAAGCCTTCGACGCCACTCATCCAGCGCCATCCGCAAGGCCTCTTTCCACCTCGAAAGAGAAAACCGGCCCAGCATCTTTAGGAGAAGGAATAGACCTGAGTAGTCCCGCCATTTCCGCCAACCAGCCCCCCTTTTTGCCGCCACTCCCTGCGCATCGTCTCCCCAACCACCAACCCCAGGGCATAGGCAAAGGCTAAAAGCCTCAGGGTCTCCTCCGTATTCTCCAGGGTCTTGCTCATCACACCCTCCATCCGCAAGTACCCCTTCAGATCTCGAAAAGCCTCCTCAATCTTCATGCGCTGCTTGTATGTCTCCAACAGCTCCCCCGGCGGCAGGTTCCTCATCACCCACAAGGGCTCCCTATGCCCCCGCTCCCAGACCCCCACCACGTTCACCTCGCTCACCGAATCCACTCGGTGTTCCCTTCGGGAAGCAACAACCCGGTAGCGTACCCCCTCCCAGACCACCTGACCCCTTTTGGAAACCACAAGGGGCAATCTGCGGCCTTCAAGGTACGCTGTCCCGTGACCTTTGTCCTCAAGGTAAGCCTTCTGCTTGGCCGCTTGCTCCGCGAAGCGGACACCGAAAAGCCGCACCGCGTACCGCACCCCCGCATCCTCCATGTCCTCCAACCAGCCAGCAAAGGAAAACTCCCGGTCAAACACCCAGACCGTCTCCGGTTCCACATACCCCAAGGCCTCCCAGACGAAGGAGCGCCAGGCCAGGTTACGGCTCCATCCCTCTCCGTTCAGAGTGGCCTCGGAGTAGATCCCCATGTAGACCGGTATGGCTCGCCCCTGGTAAGGCTGGGCCAGGGTGAAGGCCATAAACCCCAGCTCGTAGGGGGTGTGCTTGGCCTTTGGACGGGGGATCTCGGTGGGGTCTACCCGTGCTTCCCGAAGGGAACACCTTCTGGACGAAAGGGGTTTCTGAGTCGATCAAGCGGCGCAGGTCACGCCCAAAGGGCGTACCTTGCAGGAGTTTAGGTTCCAGCCCCACCATCAGGCGCTCGATGGCCTTGTAGTTTGTCTTTTCACCCGCTTCTTTGCGGTAGTGGCGGGCCCAGTCGCTTTTCCGGGCGGAGCCGGACGAGAGAATCGCGTAGACCAGCCGGGCCAGTTTCTCGCTCTCTCTGGTGTTGTCCATCAGCGGCTCAACGAAAGGAACCAGATCCTTGGGAGTAAAAGGTAGGCGCTGCATGGCTTACGTTTGCCTTGTCGCAACCAAGAGGGGAAGGTCAGTAAAAGTGCGTTAATGTTAAAACGTGCCGAACAAATCATTGGACGTGAGGCTATTTATCAGGGTATCCCCATGTCGGCTTCTGTTTCCTGCGCGCGGAAAAAGAGATATACAGCGAGTGCTACGAAATGGTAGTTCCTAACCTCGTCAGGGGTGGCTTGCTCGTGGCTGACAATGCCATCAGCCACCAGGAGGCCTTAAAGCCGATGATCGAGCGAGCATTGACCGATGTGCGCGTAGAGGCGCTGGTAGTTCCTATTGGCGAAGGTGTGCTGGTTTGTCGTAAAATATGATAGGAGGTGCTACCACGCCAAAATTGGCACAACAGACGGTTCCCGCTAACGGGCACACGATGACGGTGAAAGCCTATGGACCTGGTGGTCCTGCGCCAGCAATGCGTGAAACAGGGAAATTACTCGAACGCAAGAAAGGGGTTAGTCAAGAAAGGGGTTAGTATTGAGATCATCGCTGGTCCAATATCGGATTGGAAAGACCAAGCCAGGAGAGATGCCGACATATTGGCTTTTATGGTCAGTTCTTTGAGAAGTGATAACATTGCGTCAGCAACAAAAACCAAAAAGGAGGAGCCATGACACCGATGCATGCCCGGTATGCTGAATATGATCCTTTTGCATGGATTTACAGTCGCCATTGGGGGCCCGTCGCTATCCAGCGTTTCCTGCCCATCGTTGAGAAGCTCGTTCTACCGCACCTGCCGAGTGGTGCGCATATACTTGACCTGTGCTGTGGGACTGGACAGCTTTCACATGCTCTTGCTGAACGCGGTTACCAAGTGACGGGGATTGATGGCTCAGAAAATATGATTCGTCTTGCCCGTATCAATGCGTCGAATGCGAATTTCATCATAGGGGATGCGCGTCTGTTTAACCTGCCGAAAGTGTATCATGCGGTTGTGTCAACTTATGACAGTCTGAACCACATAATGAGCTTAGAACAATTGACCCAAGTTTTCAAATGTATCTGCATGTCTTCTGGATAGCGGGCTTTTTCTTTTTGACTTGAACATGGAGGAGGGCTACAAGGCTCGCTGGAGGGGCTCTTTCGGAATCGTGGAAGATGACCATGTTTGTGTTCTGCGAGCAAATTTTGACGAGAGTAAAAAGTTGCACAGGTGTCAATTACCATCTTTCGTAAAGAAGGTGATGTGTGGCATCGTTCAGATTTAACACTGGAACAGAGGTGTTATTCCGAACAGGAAATAAGGTCCGCCCTTGAAGCAGCTGGCTTTATAAACATTCAACTTTATGATGCACAGAATGATCTGGGATGGTCAGGTGAGATTGGAAGGACATTCTTTCTGGCTCGCAAGTTCGGTTGATACAGATCGTACTGTTGTTTTAGGAAGTGCTAAAATTGCGTCAGCAAAACCAAAAGGAGGTATTCACATAAGTACTGCGCTAACCATCGTCGCCGTTTTAGTTCTCATCGTTGTGCTGAGCGGGCTTTTGTGGCGTTTTGCTTCGAAACACAAAGCGATGCCCTGCCCATCTTGGCTTAGTCTGTTGCTGGAGAATCCCTACGTGGAATGGCTTGCTGGGAGGGACCTCCTGCTGGATCGAGCGCACGTGGAACCGGGAATGTGGGTACTTGACGTTGGGTCGGGTCCCGGACGTCTCTCGTTACCTGCGGCGGCACGTGTAGGGCCCGCCGGGCGAGTTGTGGCGCTGGACATTCAACCCAGTATGATCCATAAGCTCAATGAGCGTATCAAAGAGCGTGGTGTGAGCAATCTTGAAACCATATTGGGCGGCATAGGAGAAGGAAAGGTCCCGCCGGCTGCCTTCGACCGTTCCTTGCTTGTGAGTGTGCTGGGCGAGATTCCGGACAAGACTCGCGCTTTGCGAGAAATCTATACTGCGCTGAAGCCAGGAGGCATTCTGTCGATCACCGAGGTGTTTCCGGATCCGCACTATCAAACCAGAACTACCGTGCGGAAGTTGGCACAAGCCGCTGGTTTCAGTCTTGTGGAATCCTTCGGCAATTGGCTGGCGTTTACAATGAACTTTAGAAAAAATGAACCTTAAAAATGAGTGGCCGTTCGGAACAGCACAGCATAGAGTGTTGGGTCATCCGACCATCCCAGGGCTCCTGGCTTGTCCTTCTCCTGCACGTCCCTGCAGTTGACCGCGCTGGGTTTGGCTTCTGGCAGCCGATAACCGGAAGCGTCGAGCCAGGAGAGACATCGGTCCAAGCGTGCCTCCGAGAGGTGCAGGAGGAAACCGGCTTGGTCGTTGCTCTCGACGCCCTAACGTTTCTCGAGGGCGGGCTCATATTTGAGCTGCCCGAGTCGGACATCACGATTCGGAAGGATCTGTTCGTCGCCCGGGTAGATGCCGGAGAAATGGTGGTTTTGAGCGCCGAGCATGACGACTTTATCTGGGCTCCGGCCACTACGGTCGCGTACCGACTTCACTGGCCCAGCAACCTGGCTACCTGGTCCATTGTCTTCGGTCACTTGACTCAAAAGGCCGATTCGCAAGATATATAAGGTGCTACCATGCCAAACCCTTATGCCAAATCACAACGACTGGCTGCTTTATTCTTCCTGCTCAGCGCGGTAGCCTTTCTCGTAGTAGCGTATCTTACAACGCGATGGCTGGCCGTCATCAGTGGGCTCATGTCTGTGAATGCCGTTGTATACTTCATCCGTGTACTGCGGCGCGGAGACCCCGGCCTTTAGGCCTGGGGAGGAGCGCCGCCTTGACTACTCTCGTGTGGTATAATCTCCTCAGAACCTTGACAAGCAAGAGTTCAGGAGGTTCTGCCAGCGAATTGCCTGGCAGGTAAAACTCTTGGCGTATTGAGATGGCCCCGCCCGCGAACAAGGCACCCGCGTGGTAAACGGCTTACCGGCAACGGTGCGGGAGAGGGATGGTTCGCCGTCTGGCCAGCGGTGGCATGTCTTCCGCTGGCGGGCCGTTGTCAACCGGCCTATCGTGCCAGCCCGCGCAAGCGGGTTAGGCGCAAGCCCCTAGCTTTAGCTATGGGGTAGTTGACCAAATCGAGGAGGACAGGAAAGCCGACGGAAATAGCGAAGGAGGAATGACATGCAAAACCTACGTCAACTCTTGGAATACAACGCTTGGGCGAATCGCCGCGCCTTGGAGGCGCTGAAATCTCCTTCGGTTTCCGACCAGATAGGTAAAGCGCGAACGGTGCTCCAATTTCTTGCCCCCTTTGTGCTTCTGCTGACCGCTTGCACGTTTGCGCAGGAAACGACCTTTGCGCCGACTGCCACCAGCGCGCCTCAGTCCACCCGCCGAAACCCCTTCGGGGTTATGCTCCCCTCTCGATTAGTCCGTTCATCCCAGGGAATGCAAGTCGCTAAAGCGTTAGGGGCGGTCTATTTCCGGCCCGCTTCCATCTTTCTGGATGACTGGAACGGGACCAGTCCGGAGTGCGATATCGCCCTGAAAGCCGGTTTGCAACTCGTCCTCACCGTCCGCAACAACGGTCGGGGGCAAGCCACTTCCCCGCCCAGTGATCTCGCCGCCTATCAACGCGCGTTGGGCAAGGTGCTGGACAAGTACCGCCCGGCGGTGCTGGTGGTAGAGAATGAGGAAAACTCAGCCCTGTTCTACACCGGCACCCCGGAGCAATACGCTGCCCAGTTAAAAGCCGCCTGCCAGGTGGCGCACCAAAAGGGCATCCCCTGCACGAATGGCGGGCTGGTCAGCACGCTGGTGGCCCTGCTGGTGTATGACCATTACCTGGAGAGTGGGCAATTGGCCGCTGCCCAAGACTTCGCCGCCAGAGCCTTCACTGTAGAGGAGCAGCGCCATCTCACCTCTCCCAGGGCTCAGGAGCAGATTCGCAAGGGCAAAGCACTACTCTCATCCTATCGCGCCGCTGGTGTGGACTATGTGAACTTTCACTGGTACATCGCCGATACGCGGGCACTGGAGGAGGCGGTGGCGTTCCTGAGGGCGCAGACTGGCCTGCCCGTGATCACGAATGAAATTGGGCAGCTCACAGACGATCCCAAGCAGACGACGGCGATCATGGGCAAGATCGTGGAGTTGGGCCTACCCATCGCCGTGTGGTTCGGCCTGGACGGGCCGAAAGCGAGGGGATTGGTCAACCTGGATGGCACCCTGCGACCTACCGGCGAGGCGTTCAAGCGCTTTATAGAGGAAAGATTCGGGGCGAACCGATGACTACATGCTGCCTAACACGCGCTTGCACCTGACGCCGCTTCGCGGCTGACGCTAACCTTACCAAACTGCCCACCCTCTTTGCGTTCAACGAGCGGTTGGGAACGCTCGCGGTCTTCAAGCTCTGGCGAACCCTCTCAGGCGTGGAGGACCAGCAGGAGAACGCCACCACCTGATCCAGAGCAATCCAGACATGGCGCTCGTGGAGGCTTACGACTATCTCTAGCGCATAACCCCAGTGCGCTCTTGACCTTTCAGCGTGTGCCTTCTACGATGACATCGGCGAGCGGTCGCCCCTCCAGGAAGCGGAGCACATTCTGGATGACCCCTTGCGCGATTCGCTGCTGGGCTTCCTGTGTGACACCTGCCCCGTGCGGGGTGAGCACCACATTCGGCAGTTTCAGCAGGGGATGATCGGCAGGGGGCGGCTCAGGTTGGAATACATCGATTGCCGCACCTCCCAGATGTCCTTGCAGTGCTTCTATGAGGGCATCGGTATCGACCAGCTCTGCGCGCGCGGTGTTGATCAGGAAGGCGCCGTATTTCATGCGCTTCAGTCGCTCCCGATTGACAAGTCCGCGTGTTTCTGGGGTTAGAGGCAGGTGGAGCGTGACCACGTCGCATTCGGGAAGCAGGGCATCTAAGTCTAAGTAGGTTACTCCGAGAGCTTCCTCCTGTTCAGGGGGAAGAGGGTTTACATCGTAGTAGAAGGTGGTGACGCCGAAAGGGAGGAGCCGAGTAGCGACCTCACGCCCGATGCGCCCCATACCCACGATCCCCACCGTTTTGCCCTGCAGATCGCGGGCATGGGCAATCCAATAAGGGAGCGACCATTCCCCACGTGCCAGCATTGTGTGGGCGGGGATTAGCCCGCGTATCATCGCTAAGGTCACCATCACCACATGCTCGGCGACGCTCACTGTGTTCGCCCCCGACACGGCAGCCACCGTAATCCCCAGCTGGCGGGCAGTATCAAGGTCTACATGGTCTACTCCGACCCCTGCCACCTGAATAAAACGCAGGCGCCCCGCTTTTTCCAGCATTGCGTGTGTAATCGGTGTAAAGGCGGTAGAGATCAGCACCTCACAGTCTGTAAGGTGCGGTTCCAGCTCTTCTGCGTTGGTTGCCAACTCGACGGTGTGTCCTGGAAAGAGGGCGCGTACCATCGTGATTTGGGCTTGAACCTGCTCTGAAGGGGGGAGGATTGCGACAACCTTCATGCGTGACCTCCGATAATTTGGCGGGTGAGCTCACTGGCTTCTGCCTCCGCCTCTTCGGTCTCGCGGAGGAGCTGTTCCATAGTGAGGTGGCGGGCGCGTGCCAGCCGATTCTCGCGACGCATAAACTGGCTCATGGCATAGTTCATAAACTCGTCTTGATCGAGACCGAAGGGCGTTTCGGGCTCGTAATCCTGAAACACCTCTTGCACAACGCCGACCGCATAGGGGATCAGTTCGTTCATCTTGTTCTGGATTGTATCCCACACAGGGTCGCCGTGTTCTGCAATTAGGCGCGACAGCAGATAGACTCCGTAAGCGATATGGTGCGACTCGTACTGCATCATCTTTGCGATACCCTGTACCAGTCCGGGCGTCACCTGCTGACGCTTGTACGCTTGGAAGAAGCCGTAGTAGCCCGTCCCAGCCAAAACACCTTCCACAATCATGTTATAGGTTACGCTGGCCTTCGCTTGTGCTACAGGAGAGCGATCATAGGTTAAGCGGTGCATCGCTTGGGGGAGCGCTTCATAAAAAATAGCGCCGTACGAAGGGGTATGGTAGCGCGCCAGATCCTCACCCCGCACGCCTGCCACCTCGCTGAGGAAACGGCTCATGAACTCCACATGCTTGGCTTCCTCAAACAGAAACGAGGTGAGATAAATCTCCTCTTCCAGTCTTCCCTCTTCTGCAACGACTTGAATAAGGGGGAGCAGGTCTGAGGTCACGCTTTCCTCACCTGCCTGAAAGAGCGAGATCAGTCTAAAAGTCGCATCTTTTTGCTGGGCGTCGAAGGTCTGCCAGTGTTCGCGGCCGTGCGTCAGGTCGATAGGGGCGGGATCCCATGTACCCAGTCTTTTAGCTTTTTGGAACATTTTTAGCATTGGGTGGTTGCGGTCCAGCCCTCGCCCACTCGTTGTGAGAAACTCGGTGTGCGTCTTCATTGCTCTGAACCTCCTCGTTATTTTATACGACGGGTCGGTAGAAATCCCTGCTATGTGGAGAGTGTCTTACCCATTTTTCGCAGGCAAGCCTCGGCTAAAGCGACTGCCTCGCGCCCATCGATCTCCTCGTAGGGCAGTGGCTCGCCAAAGAGTAGGGCACGCGCAAAAAGCTGAAGTTCCCACTGGTAGGGTTCTGGAGTGCCAATCTGTTCGGGGGTAAGGGTCTGCTCGTCACCCGAACGGGTTTTATAGCGGACGGCTCCGCTAAAGCCGGTATGCTCGATAGTCCCCTCTTCACCGATGATGCGCACTTGGTAGCTTCCGATAGGGTCTAACAGACCTGCCTCGATGTGCGCGAGGGCGTCTGTAGGGCTAACGAACAGTGCCTGCCAGTGCTGGACAAAGTTGGGCTCCGCGAAGGGCTGGATTCCCTGCGCTGCGACCACCTGAACCGTGCCCAGCAGCCAGCGCAGATGGTCGAACTCATGCACATTCATATCAAGTAGAAGCCCTCCGCTGAGGCGCACATCGGCGCGCCAGCCGTGCATAAAAAGGGCACGCTCGTTGCCTGTGCGTCGGATCGAAACCGCAAGGGGTCGCCCGATAACGCCGGCGTCCAGCCACCGCTTGGCTTGATAGAAGAGGGGGAAGAGCCTCAGCACATGTCCGACCACCAAGCATCGCTCCACCTGCTGCGCGTGTTGGAGAAGGGCATCGCAGTCGGCAGTGCAGAGCGCCATCGGCTTCTCCACAAACACATGCTTGCCTGCCTGAAGTGCCTGAGAACACAACTCAAAGTGTGTAAACGGGGGCGTGGCAATGAGGACCGCCGACACGCGATCATCCTGAAGGAGGTCCGTGAGCGTGGGATAGACGGGGATTTCCAGCTCCTGCTGGGCAGACTGAGCCACCGATCGGTCAGCATCGTATAGCCCCACAATCGTGATTTCTGGCACGCCTTTGGCTTGATGCGCAAGGTGGCGCCCTATCCCACCAGCGCCCACGAGCGCCACTTTCAGGGTTGGTTCCATCCTTTTGATTATACCTTGAGCGATTTTGACCCCAAATTCGCCCTAAAAGAAACTTCCCACCCCCCACTTGACAAGCGCTCGGAAATATGCTATAATACGGGTATTAAATCTGGCCTTCTGGGTACCCTACCACGGGCACTTCTACACCGTCACCGGCCTGGTCAGCCTGCCCGCGGTCTTCCTCAGCAGCACCTTTGCGCCTTTGGACAGGATGCCCGGCTGGAT
>Ga0209993_10045_pt1 | contig 22446 bp, 22 predicted proteins | sample Antgeofumaro1A2A_FD_188082 | JGI IMG/M metagenome (GOLD analysis project Ga0209993, IMG submission 188082) | Geothermal fumarole subsurface microbial communities from Mt. Erebus, Antarctica - 1A2A (SPAdes) (version 2) | ecosystem: Environmental > Terrestrial > Volcanic > Fumaroles | place...
GGTTTCGCTTTCGCGCCACTTTCGCAACTTGATGCCGAATTCTTGTTCCACATAGCGACGGAGCAGATTTTGGCGAACCCGAGTGGCTTTCTCCATTCGCTTTGCCAGTTCTTGCTCTTGCTCCTTTGTCAGAAGGGGACGACGCCGAAGTTCCCGCGCCCATGCCGCCATGGCATCCTCTACGGCTGCGTGGGCTTCCTCTTCCGCCAATTCCTCAGGCTTGACCGCCAGATCCTCAGGAAGTTCAGGAAACTCCCCTTGCTCAAACCAAAACTCCTCCCAATCTTCAGGCAGGGTGTCCAGCCCGGGCTCTTCCTCCAACGGCTCAACGAACTCCTCTTCCTGTTCAGGCATCAAGAGCGTTTCCTCCAGTTCCAAGGGCTCTGTCAACTCTTCCTCCAGCCATTCCTTTGGCTTTTGGGAACGGCGCTTGGTTGCCTTCCGACGCGACATCACAGCCATAAGACACAGTCACCTCTGCCCACATGCGGCTTAGTGGGGCAACTCTTGCGAGGCTGTCCGCTTTTATATCATACCCCATTTTCCCGCAAAAAGCAACCTGTTTTCCGCCCAGTCGCTCAAATTACGGCATTTATCCGACAATTCCCGCCAAAATCGGGGGTTTTTCTGCCCCCTCGCCGAGTTGAAAGCAGTTGCACACTTGCGCTATCAACTTCTCGGCAATGGGGCGTCGGCTCTGAAGGATTGCCAACACCTCGCCCGGCGCGACCTTGTCACCGACTTTGCACAGCACCAGAATGCCAGCGGCTGGGTCCACTTCCTCCGCTCCCATCCGCCCTGCCCCCAATTGGGCGGCGAGTAATCCCAGTTGGCGAGTGGCGATGCGGCGAATGACCCCCTCCCTCTCTGTCCGCACTTCCGCCCAATGGGTCGGCTGCGGCAGCCGCAAAGGCTCATCTACAACTTGTGGGTCACCTCCTTGGGCTTCAATTAGTTGCCGAAACTTTTCTAACGCTGCCCCGCTGCTCAGAAGTTCCATTGCTTTAGAGCGCCCCTTTTCGGGGTTTGTTACGGCTCCGCCCAGCCACAGCATATGAGCGGCGACGGTCACGCAAAGCTGGCGAACATCGTCAGGTCCGCCCCCCTTGAGCACCTCAATGGCTTCGGCAACTTCTACAGCGTTGCCGACTGCGTGTCCGAGGGGTTGCTCCATGCTGGAGAGAACAGCAACGGCTCGCTTGCCCGCCAATTGTGCTGTCCGAACTAACCCTTCCGCCAACTGACGGGCATCTTCCAGCCGGCGCATAAAGGCTCCGTCCCCGAACTTAACATCAAACACGAAGGCATCTGCGCCCCCAGCCAACTTCTTGCTCAAAATGCTGCTGACAATGAGGGGGATGGAAGCGATGGTGGCGGTTTTATCGCGCAGAGCGTAAATCTTTTTGTCCGCTGGGGCGATGTCCTCGGTGGCAACAGCGATGGCGCAACCGAGGCGGCGGACTTGAGCGATGAAATCCGCCTCGCTCAAGTTGAGCCGCATGCCGGGGATGCTTTCTAGTTTGTCCGCCGTTCCCCCTGTATGCCCCAATGCCCGCCCTGTCAGCTTGGCGACGGGCACGCCCCCCGCCGCAGCGAGCGGGACAACGACCATGCTCACTTTGTCCCCAACGCCGCCCGTGCTGTGCTTGTCCACCTTGATTCCCTCAATGGCAGACAAGTCTAGCCTCCGTCCGCTTTCCGCCATCGCTTTCGTCAGCCACCAAGTTTCCTCGTCACTGAGCCCCCGAACATAGATGGCTGCTAACCAAGCCGCTATTTGCTCTGGCGCCACCTCGCCCCGCACAAACCCCATCACCAAATCGCGAATTTCACCTTCGGTGTTCGCTTCCCCGTCCAACTTCTTGCGTAGGATTTCGTAAACCAGCATCCAACCATCACCTCCGCTTCCATTGTGGCATGACTTAGGTGGCGCAAAAATGCAAGGGAGAAGGAAGAGGCGTTCTCGTTGGTTTTGGTTCGGCATCGCCACGATTAGGGAGCAGGCTCTTACCCCACCAATCAGTTTCGGCTCCACCAGACCCTTCCAACGGCAAAGCTGTCAGGGGTTGGGGCGCAGGCAACTTGGTTGGCGGTTGCTCGCCCGCTCGTAACGGAACCAAAAGCACGCTCAAGCGCAATTCCGTCACACTGCTTACCTGCACCGCCAATTTGCGCACGCCTTTGTTCAGGTTCTGTCCTTTCGGATCAGGGGAAGTAGGCAATGGTCGCGCATCCATTACGGTAAAACGCGCATCCGTTGGCGAGAGGAGGGCAGCGAACAGTCGGACATCCCCTTGCCGCAGCATTGCCGTCTTGCCATCCTCGCTTTGTTGCACTTCCGCCGTCGTGTGCAGGAACCACCAGACCTCACCTGGCTCTTTTAGCGTCACTTCGTCTTGCACCCACACAAAACGCTCTCGGCGGTCAAGCAAGACGCCTCGGTGCACCTTCGTTGCGTGGCGCGCATAAGCAGGTGTCAAGTCGGCGATGGCGAAAGCCCGGTCAGGCTGCGAGACAAAGCGGATGATTTTCGCTTCCGCGCGTGGGTCTTGGTCGGGGTCAGCCGAGGGGTTGATGACCAGTGTGTTGTGCCCTTCCGCTCGCAGCCGATAGTAAGTCCAGCGCGCCCGACCGAAGTAGCCGGGGAGGTTGTAATCATCCGCCCCCAAATCCAATGCCCAGCGATACCCCATTGCATCAAGCACGAAAGTGCCAATGTCAAGGTGGCTGTGATTGAACTTGTTGTCTCCGGCTTTGAAAGCGACGAAAAAGGCGTTGTGGTCGCTCCACGCCGTCCGCATCGTCACAACTTCCACATGTCGGAAATACTTGTCAAGGGGCAATCTTTCCGCTTGCGGGTCTTTACCACCCTCGTTAAACCAAACTAAGTCCAACGGGTGAGCGGCGGAAGTGGTGCGGGCATACCACGCATAAATGGGACGGTTGAACTTTCGTGCCAGCCAGAACATTTGCGGCGCCCGCAAAGTCCCATCGCCACCGTCGGCGAAGTTGAAGGTGCGCCCTGTCGGTCCTGTGAGGTAAATCGGGAACAAGCCCGTTTCGGCAAAGCCATCCATCTGTGATAGCCCAAAGTCCGTTCCGACTGCTGTCTCCAACGCTGCCAGAAAGACGCAGTTGTAACTGGTGGCGTAGTTCCAGTAGCCCGGTCCTTCGCCCCATGCCCCATCGGGGGCAAATTCCCGCATGGGCAACTGAAGCGATTGGACGGCGCTGCTGAGAATTTCGCCACAAAAGTCGGGCAGTTCGTCTAACAATGCCAGCGCTGCCATCCCGATGCCACCGTTGCAAACTTGGTTCCAATTGTGGCGCGCCATCACCCACCCAGTTTTCTCGCGGTAGAACTTCAACGCCGGCTGCAAGCCCTTCGTGACCATCGCGTCGCGCAGGATGCGCCGTTGCTCCTCCGTCCAAGCATCGTAGAGCCAATCGTAGCCAATGGCGAAAGCATGTGCCATTTCTGCGGTGTCCAAGAAATGGCGTGGGTTCCAGTCGGGGAAGTTCGCTGCTGCTTCCAGTTCCCGCCATGCTCGCTCAAGGTAACGCTGCTCGCCGTCCAAGTGATACAGCAATGCCAGTGTGTAAATTCGGTTGAGCACGCGACGGCTCGTCGCTAACAAGCGTAAGCCGTCCGGAATTTCGTAGCGAGAAGGTAGTTCCTGACAAATTCGCTCGGCGCTCCTTTTCAGTCGCTCGTAAATCTCGCGGGCTTGCGGGTTTGTGCGGACGAGTTGTTGGAGGTGAGGGAAATGGTTGCGGGTGACGAGCAGGCGAGGATGCTCCCGACGCACCCTGAGTGCCCACTCATTAGGCGCCCAAACGGTCCCGCCCAAAGCGAACGCCATCACACACCCCCACCATAGAAAACTCACCGCCGTTCACCTCCTTCAAAGTCGCTTTCTGCCCGAATATTCTGACGCATCCTGCCACTTCGCTGGGCGTTGGAAGGCTCGCTGCGCACCGCATGCGTGGTTAACTTCGGAGGTGGCAGTTTCGTAAAAGGAGAGGGGAAAGGTGCTGACCAAAGTCAGACGCATCGTCGCCCTTGCACTATTACCAATTCGCCACCTGAACTTTGTCAACCGAAGGAGGTAAGGCAAATGCGGGGGCGTCAAGGTTTTACGCTCGTTGAGTTGCTGGTGGTCATTGCCATCGTTGCTATTTTGGCGGCGCTTCTGTTTCCTGTATTCAGCCGAGCCCGTGAAAAGGCGCGACAGACTTCTTGTTTGAGCAATGTGCGCCAACAAGGGACGGCGATAGCGATGTATGTTGCCGACTGGGAAGCCTATCCGATGTATTCCTCGGGACCGTTCGCCCCCGACCCCAGTGGCTATCCGATGTATTTTCGCTGGTATGACCAAGTCCATGTCTACATCCGAAACGCCCAATTGTTTGTTTGTCCAACGGTGCCGCGCAAGTTCGCCTTCGGGCAAGCGGGACGCAATATTGTCTACGGCTACAACTACCAATATCTCGGCAACTCGCGGGCAACGTGTTGGAATGTCCCTGTGACGGAAAGCCAAATTCCAGTGCCCTCCAACACCATCGCCATCGCCGACAGTCGGGGGACGGGCACTCGCCCTTGCGATAATGATGAGCCAACCGACCCTGATTTCGTTAACCTTGCCTGTTTGTTCAATCACGGCTACACCATTGACCCGCCGGTGTTGCCACCGTGCCGCAATGGTCCAGGACCGAATGCGCCCAGTAGCGGGGGACGATGGAGCATCCCCCACGACCGCCACTTTGACGGCGCTAACTTTGCCTTCTGCGATGGGCACACAAAATGGATGCGGGTGGAAGTCGTCATGCAGGATAACCGTTGGTGGAACGGACGCTATCCCGATCCAACCCCATAGCACCCCTTTAGCGTTCAAATTGCAGTCGTTGGCTCATCCAGTGAGGGAGGTAATTGCTCTAACCACTCAACGGGGCGGAGGAGCCAGGGGCACTGTTCGGTCAAGGTCACAAAGGCGTCCAACAATTCGTGGGCGAGGAGGGCTTTTGTGACCAGCCATGTTTTTTCGGCTCGGTAGGAGCGACCCCAACCTCCGTCAGCATATTGCAGTCCTGCTATCACAGGCAACGCTCTGGCAATTTGCCATCGGGCTTCGGGCAACGGACAGACGCCCAAGCCGAAGAGCACGGGGAAAATAGCATCAGGCGAGGCGAACCATTCGCCCCGTTCTGTCTGGTGCTCGGCAAGCCAATTGACCAATCGCTCTACCGCTACCCGAACGACTAAACTGTCAAGGTGGCTAATGGTGAGGGCATGAAGGGAGTGGACGGCGCAAGAAGGGCAGCAAATGTTTTTGCTTTCGGCGATTTGTCGGGCGACCCAAAGGACGGCTCGTTGCACCCAACCGCTTTCGCGCTCCCATCGCAACATGCCACAAAGCACAAATGCTGTTACCCCCACCGCCATCGGTGGAAAGCGCAACTCTTCCCCCCAAACGCTCAGATAAGCGGTCGGGATGTGGGGCATTTCCAGAAAGCACCCATCGTAATCTTGGCGCCGATGCAACCACTCCAATGCCTTTGCGATAGCGGGATGGTCTGGCGGTAACCCTAATTCCGCCAGTTGGAGCAACCGCAGTCCTGTCCAGCCGATGGAACTACGAAAGCCGCCGCGTGGGTATTGCTCGCTCAAAATGCCCTTGAGGAGGCGCAAGCGGAGCGGCTCGTCGCGCTTCAACTTCAGTCCCAACAAGTTTCGTCGTACTGCCACCCCTGCCCAACTTTCGTGTCGCCAAAGGAAGGCGAAAGGGTGGCGTGGTTTTTCTGCCACCAATTGCTGCATCCAACGCAGCCGTTCATACGGGTTTGCCCACTGGCGCCAAAAACTTTCTTCCATGCCCGCTCCGGGCACAACTTCATGCACCCATAGAAAGGATGGCACGACACTAAAGGTGGCGTTTCCTTTCCCTGAGGCTGCCAAACGAAACCTGCGATAAAATTCTCCGCAGACGGTTAGACAGCGAAGGATGTTGAGGGAGTGGTTGGAAGGGCTTCGCCCTATGAGGGTGATGAGATAAGGGAGGTAAAAGCGATGAAATGGCTTGCAGCAGTGATGGTAGTGGTGGCGTTGGGATTTTTCGTGACCCGCTGGGCACAAGGCAAAGTCACTCTACGACTTGTAACCTTTTCCCCAACGCTCAAGAGCAGGCGTTTTCTCTTGAGCCCCTTACAACGAAAGCGGTGGGACTTCACTTGATTTTCGGGGTCACGGACAGAGAGCCGACCAACTGGTCGGGGGAAATCTCTGTTTCTCCCGGTCGTCTTCTCGCCCTCTGGGGCTGGCGCTTGGGAGCAAAGATGACTGTGGAAGGCAACCGTTTCTTCATCCGCTTGCGACCACGAGGCGGTTTGAAGCCCGTCCGCACCTTGCGGTTGACCTGCAAAACCGCGTTTGGATTGCTTACGAGGAAGGCGATGTGAGTTGGGGGAAGGATTTTGCGGGTGGCGGACCTGCTGTCGCTCCCTTCAACAAAGGTGCGCCCCTTTATTTGAACCGAACGGTACGGGTGAAATGTTGGGCGGATGGCAAATTGCAAGCCCCCCTTTCCCCCTTGCGGCAAAATTTCCCAAAGCAACTGGGACGCCCTATCAGCCATCCGCGTTTGGGAGTGGATGAGAAAGGACGCCTTTGGCTGCTCTTCCGCCACGCCACTAACCCCGACGGCAGTCAAGAGAACTGGAGCAGTTACGCGGTCGTTTACGACGGAGAACAGTGGAGCGCTCCCTTGCTCATCGCCAACTCGGTGAACATCATGGATGTGCGTCCAACCCTCGCACTCGCTCACTCCATCCTCCTTGCCTTTTACGCCAGCGACAAGCGCCCCGCAGGAACGGGCTCTCGCTCGGATAGCGACCTTTTCGCTGTTATGCTTTCTCTGCCAGGTAAGACAAAAGCCGGTCAAATTGACAGTTATCGCTCCCGATGAAGAAGCGGAATTGCCCATCACGCTTCCTGCCCGTCGTCGGGCAGGTCAACTCCGCCGTCGCGCCCTTTTGGCTGGGCAATATGCGCCGCAGGAAGTTGTTCACCCTGACGAGCCGCAGGACATCGCACGGTTGCGTCAATTCCGATTGCAGTTGGGCGGAAAGACTTATCGCTTGCTTCGGGGCGAATTTCATCGGCACACCGAGTTAACGGCTCACCGCGACCAAGACGGCACTCTGGAAGATGCGTGGCGATATGCGTTGGATGCGGCGGCTTTGGATTGGATGGGTTTAGGCGACCACGATAACGGCTACCATCACGAATACCTGTGGTGGCTGTCACAGAAACTCACGGACATCTTTCACCATCCGCCCCACTTCGTGACTGTGTTCACTTATGATATGAGCGGAGCGTGCCGTATCCAAGTGGGCACCGCAATGTCCTGTTCGCCCAGCGGGGCATCCGACCGCTTCCCCGTTTGGGCGGACCGCAACAGCCCGACTTGCTCATGGGCACTGCGGAACAAGGCTCACCTGATGTCAAGATGCTTTACCGATACCTGAGGGAGTTCAACGGCATTTGCGCTTCCCACACTTCTGCCACGAACATGGGCACCGATTGGCGCGATAACGACCCCGTTGCGGAGCCTGTCGTGGAGATTTATCAAGGGCACCGTCAAAACTACGAGCATTTAGGCGCTCCACGAAGTGCCACTCACGCTGGCGAATCCATCGGCGGTTGGCAACCGTTTGGCTTCGTTTGGAATGCTTTTGCGAAGGGCTACAAGTTAGGCTTCCAGTGCAGCAGCGACCATGTGAGCACCCACATAAGTTACGCTATCGTCTTCACGGAATCTCCGACGCGGCAAGACATTTTGGACGCTTTTAGAAAGCGGCACAGTTACGGGGCGACGGACAACATTTTGCTGGTCGTAACGGCAGGGGAGCACTTGATGGGCGGTGCTTTCACCTCCAAAGAGCCAATCCGCCTTGACATTTACGCCGTCGGCACAGCCTCTATTGCCCGCGTGCACATCCTCAAGGACTTTCGGTATGTTTACACGGTGGAGCCGAAAAGGAGGGAGGTTCGGTTTCGTTGGCAGGACAGTGCGGTAGAGAAGGGGCGGGAGAGTTGGTATTATGTGCGGGTGGAGCAGGAGGACGGGCAACTGGCATGGTCAAGCCCTATCTGGGTCAAGTATGAGCCATAAAGCCAGCGCAACGGGAGCGCGTCCGAATGACGCCGTTGCGTTAAGGAACTGCAGCGGGGGGGACCCAAAGAAGGCGTCATAGACCGCCATGATCCAGATGCCGGCGAGTAGTGGCGAGGAGCAACAGGAAGACGCGTTACCTTACAATTGATGCCAACGGTCCTCCCTGCGAACTTGGAGGGATGCAAGATGTTGAGGCGGCGGGAATTCTTGAAAGGTCTGAGTGGAGCAACAATGGCGATGGCGCTGACTAAATTGGAAGCGGTTGAACCATCCCAACCACTCCCCATGCGGGTGCTTGGACGCACGAAAGTCAAGGTGCCTGTGTTAGGGTTGGGGTTTGGTCCCATCGGGACTGCCCTGACGGAAGCGGAAGCCATAGCGTTGATGGAAGCCGCTTTGGAATTGGGCGTCACCTATTGGGACACCGCCCCAACTTACGGGCGCGCTCAGGAATACATGGGCAAGGTGCTCCCGAAAGGGCGCGACAAAGTTTTCCTCGTGACGAAGGTGGCCACAGACGATGCGAAGCGAGCGTTGGCAATCTTGGAACAATCACTCCGCACCCTGAAGACCGACAGCGTAGACTTAGTGCATGTGCACAACATCGGCGATTTCGCCCCAGAACGCGTGTTGGGCAAAGGCGGGGTGTTGGAGGGGTTGCGGGAAGCCCAAAAAAGGGGTTGGACTCGGTTCATCGGAGTGAGCGGACACTACCGCCCTTCCACGATGGCGAAGGTTTTGGAGAGCGGCGAGTTTGATGTGGTGATGTGTGTTTTGAATTTCGCCGACCGATTCACCTACAACTTTGAAGGAAAGGTGCTTCCTGTGGCGCGGACACACCAAATGGGCATTGTCGCGATGAAGGTGATGGCAGCACCCCAACGGGGCTATAGCCAACCCAACCCCGGAAAACTGGCGGGCTATGCTGACCTTGCTATCCGCTACGCCCTCAGTTTGCCCGATGTGGCATGTGCCGTATTGGGCGTGTTCAAGGTGGACGAATTGCAGCGGGATGTTGCTATAGCAAGACAACTTCGCCCCTTAACAGAAAACGAACAGGCAAAGTTGGCGCTCATTGGCAAGGAGTTGGTTGCTCGCTGGGGGGCTCAGTATGGAGACCCGACTTGACAGAAAATGAGTTGGTCGCCTACATGCGTGTTCGTCTCTTGAAGGCGACCGGAAGGTAACTCCAACGCCATCACGGCATCGCTCTTTAAGACCAGCCAGAGACGCCAAGGGGACAAATTTGCCCGAAGGGCGACAACCTTTCCGTCGCGGGCAAGATAGGCAACATCAATGGGGAAGCGCAAGAAGAAGGTGTGGATGCCGCCGGTGGCGGGCACTAAGAGCAAGCCCTCCTCAGGCGGCAAGTGCTTTCGTCCCATCAAACCGAGAAACCGCTGCCACCAAGTCTCCACCACCAAGCAGTGAGGGCAAACGAGGGTACCTTTCGTCGCATTCCAAACTTGCACGACTTTCATCCCTGCTCGCCCTCAGAAGCCCAGGAATTGCAGCAGCCCACTTTGTCGCGCCCGCACGACTAAGGGCACGAAGAGCAGCAGAAAGATGACGGGGCAAAAGCAAAAGGCGAGGGCGGGAAGCATTAGCAAAGGGGCGCGGCGGGCTCGCTCGCGGGCTTGTTGGAAGCGTCGCTCCCGAATCCCTTCGGCTTGAGCGCGCAGGACATTAGCAATGGGAAGGCCAAACAACTCGGCTTGAATGAGAGCAGTGGCAAAGAGGCGGACATCCTCGCTTTCCGTTCGGTCAGCGAGGCTCATCAAAGCAAGGTTGCGGGGGCGTCCAATTTGAACTTCCCAAAGGTAGCGCGCAAATTCCTCGCCTAACGGTCCAGGAAAACGGCGGGTGATGCGGTCAAGGGCCGCATCAAGTCCCAAACCTGCTTCCACACAAGTGGCAAGCAAGTCCACAAAGTCAGGAAGGTGACGCTCAATCAAACGACGCCGACGAGCAATTTGGTATTGTAGCCAAAAGTCAGGCACCTCCCAGCCGATGACCGCCGCCAACAACATTCCCAACCAAAGAAGCCCTCCCGTCACCTTCATCGCTGCAGCGGCGTAAAGGACGACAAAAGGCACCATCAAAAAGCCGAGCATTTTCAGACCGAAGACCTCTTCGGGACGAAGGCGCCCCACCAAGCCTGCTTTGTGGATGAGGGTTCGCAACCGATTGCGCTGCCTGGCGGGAACAATTCTCCCAAGAGCACCCACAAGCCGAAGGAGCAAGGAAATGGCATCAAAAGCAACCGCTCTTTTGCGCGGTGGGGTCAACTGTTCCAACTCCGCGAGGCGTTCCAAAGGGTTGCGCCGCATAGGCTATCCCTCCAGCCTTGCCAAAACCTGCTGCAACCAAAGCCAACCGCCTGTCTCCAACAAAGCGATAACTCCCCACCATTGCCAACCTGCCGATGTTGTGAACATGGGTGCCGACCAAGGCTCACTGCCGGTCACGATGGTGGCGAAGTTGGCGAACAGGAAAACCAAAGCGGGCAGACCGAAAGCGAGGGCGAAAGCACTGGCGCGGGTCATGGAAGTTTCGGCGCGGATTTCTTGGCGAAGCCGCAGCCGATTGCGAACCGTCTCGGAAGCCGTCTCTAAAAGTCGGGCAATACTTCCGCCCACCTCCCGTTGGATGAGCACCGCCGTGATGACCAAAGAAAGTTCCACACTGGGAACTCGTTCTGCCACCCCTTGTAACGCTTCTTCCAGAGAAGCCCCTAAAGTGATAGCGCGAGTCGCTGTGGCGAACTCTTCTCTCAAAGGCGGCAAGCCTTCCCGTGCTACTAACTCCATCGCTTGCTGAAATCCCATGCCTGCCCGCAAAGCGTTCGCCATCAAAGCAAGGGTATCAGGGAGTACCAACTCAACCCACTGAATATACCGCCGTTGACAATAACGCAGCCAAGCGAGGAGGAGAGCCGGTCCGAGAAAGGCTGCCGAGAAAGCGAGAAGAAACCTGAGAAGGGGACTTTGGGAAGGGAGAAGGGCGCTGGCAGCAATGGCTGTGAAGGAGAAGCCGATGACGGCTGTAACCAACATAATAGCAACGGCGGAGGTCGCATCCAGAGAGACATGCGCCCGTCGGATTTCCCGCTCCAACCACTGAACGAAGCGACGCCGTGAGAGAAGGCGCGCAAGAAGTGGGAAAGGCTCGGCGGCCATCTCCACCACCCGACGCTCCCATGCTTCTTCCAACTCTTCAGGGCGGCGCAATCCTTCTGGAAGCGAGCCATAAAGGCGAAGTTCCTCCTGCCACAGTTGCCGTAACCGTTCCAAAGGGAACGAATGAGTGTGAACCCAGACACGATAGCAGCCGAAAGCGAACGATAAAAGCCACAGTATCCCTGTGACGAGAAGGAGGACATCTAACGCCGTCACAGTTACCGCGCCTCCTTGACGAATTTAGCGTTGGAAGATGCTGACAGGGAGGCGGATGCCGCGCTCTAGGAAGCGTTCGTAGCATTGGGGGCGTAAGCCTGTCGGGCGCAACCGTCCCCGAATGCGCCCCATCTCGTCAAAGCCTTCGTGCTCAAACGAAAACAAGTCTTGCATAGTGACGACATCGCCCTCCATGCCAGTGATTTCGCTGATTTGCATCACTTTCCGAGAACCGTCCCGCAGCCGAGCCATGTAGACGATGAGGTCAATCGCTCCAGCAATTTGCTCCCGAACGGCGCGCACAGGCAAATCCATCCCTGCCATCAGCACCATTGTCTCCAAGCGGGAAAGGGCTTCGCGGGGGTTGTTGGCGTGGATAGTGGTCATGGAGCCTTCGTGTCCGGTGTTCATTGCCTGCAGCATGTCTAAGGCTTCCCCGCCTCGGCACTCGCCGACGATAATGCGGTCAGGGCGCATCCGCAAGGCGTTGCGAACCAAATCCCGGATGGTCACTTCCCCAATCCCCTCAATGTTTGGGGGGCGCGCCTCCAACCGAACCACATGGTCCTGACGCAATTGCAATTCTGCAGTGTCCTCAATGGTGATGATGCGCTCGTCGTTGGGAATGAAGGCGGAAAGGACATTCAAAAGTGTCGTCTTGCCCGACGAAGTTCCGCCGGAAATGAGAATGTTCAACTTCGCTTGGACAGCGGCTTGTAAAAACTGAGCGGCTTCGGGTGTGAGGGTTTCCAGGGCGATGAGGTCTGCCATCGTAAAGGGATCGCGAGAGAACTTACGGATCGTCACGCAGGGACCGTTGAGGGCAATCGGTGGAATGACGATGTTCACTCGGCTTCCGTCCGGCAAGCGGGCGTCTACCATCGGCACTCGCTCGTCCACCCGCTTGCCCAACGGCAGAAGGATTTTCTCAATGATGCGCATCAAGTGCTGCTCGTCTCTAAAGCGTATGGAGGTCAACTCAATCTTGCCTTTCCGCTCCGCATAGACTTGGTGGGGACCGTTGACCATGATTTCGGTGACCTCTGGGTCGTCCAGTAAGGGTTGCAAAGGACCGTAGCCGAGGATTTCGTTGATGAGGGAGGCTTGCAATTGCACCCGTTCGCCCCGAGAGAGTACGATATTGCGGGTTGCCACTTCTGCTTCAAAGGCTTCTTCCAGCAACCGCACCAAACGATCCCGCTGCTGAAGCAAGGAAGGGTCGCGCTCAATTTCCTGCATGAGCCGTTCTTGCAAGGACTGGCGAAGTTGCTCTACCGTATCCTGACGCCATTTCATCCGTTCCGCCTGTTGCTGCAACAAGGCGCTAAAGGGGTTTTCAGGACCTTTGTCAATGGCTAAGGTCGGCAAAGGGGAGAGGGGCGGCACCTTCGCCCGAACCCGCCCCCCGTCAGGTAAGGGCTTATCCAAAAGCGGCACCCGCGAGTCAATTCGTGCTTCCAACAAGGTCGCAATGCGGCTGATAATGCGCATCAAATGCTGCTCGTCCCGAAAGGTCCAATCAGAGCGGGTCAGCGTGCCCATCCGCTCCACCCAGATTTCGTGAGGGGAATTGACAGTGATGCGGGTCACCAACGGGTCACAGAGTATGCGCTCCAAAGGTCCCAAGCCTTTCACCTCGGACAAAAGCTCCTCCACAAGAAAACGACGCTCCTCAGGGCGCACCATCATGCCCAACTCTTGCACCCCTTGACTAATGGCGTCTTCCAAAAGGTTGCGAAGGGCGACCTCCCCCAGTTGCTCCGCATTGGGAGGTAACGCCGACAACACTTTGTCCATCAACTGGTCTCGCAGCCAAAGAAGCCGATTTTCGTCCATCGTCGTAGGCAGTGGCTCGCTTTTGTCCGTCGCCGGCACCGAATTAGGCGGGCGTTGGGCAATTTCTTTCGTTGTCTCCTCATTGTTCAACCGCTCCAACCGACGCAGAAGGGACATCTTTGCAACACCCCCGTCATTGAACGGTTAGTGGCTCTTCCTCTTCTTCTATCGGCTCGTAGAGGGAATTTCTTCGCACTGGCACAAAGCCTGCTTCCCGAATGAGGCGGCGAAGTTCGCTTTCCGTCAATGCCGTTGGGCTCTCCGCCCCTGCCATGTGGAAGATTTTCTCGTTGACCACCGTCCCGTCCAAATCGTCGGCACCGAAACTGAGCGCCACTTGGGCTAACTTAGTGTCCAGCGAAATCCAGTAGGCCTTGATGTGCGGGAAGTTGTCCAGCATAAGGCGAGCGATGGCGATTTCCTTGAGGTCTTGCACGCCTGTCGTAGTCTTGCCGCCCAAACGCGTGTTGACGGGATGGTAAGCCAGCGGGATGAAGCACAGAAAGCCTGCGGTTTCATCTTGAAGAGCCCGCAACAGTTCAAAATGCTGTGCCTTTTCTTCAGGAGTTTCAATGTGCCCGTAAAGGAGGGTGGCGTTGCTTTTGAGCCCCAGTTGGTGGGCGGTGCGGTGAACATTGAGCCATTGCTGCGGGGAGGCTTTGCGAGGGAACAAGAGGCGATGTAAGCGGTCAGAAAGCACCTCTGCCCCGCCACCGGGCAAACTGTCCAGCCCCGCTTCTATCAACCGCTCCAACACCTCCCGCACGCTCAGCCCGGAAATCTCGCTGAAGAACTGGATTTCCACCGCCGTGAACGCCTTGACATGTAAGTGAGGGAAGGCTTCCTTAATGCGCCGAACGAGGGTCACATAGTAGTCAAAAGGCAATTCGGGGTGAAGTCCCCCGACAATGTGCACTTCGGTCACCTGATCCCACAACAATTGCGAGAGCTTTTCCACATACTCGTCCACGCTGAATTCAAAAGCAGCTGGGTCGTCAGGGAACTTCCCGAAAGCACAGAAAGGACATCCCGCAAAGCAGACATTGCTGTAGTTCAGGTGCACATTAACGACATAGTAGGCTTTGTCGCCGTGCCGGTGTCGGCGCACATAGTCGGCAAGGTAACCCAACGCCAACAAATCACGGGTGTCATACAACCGAACGGCATCCTCTCTGCTCAGCCGCTTCCCCGCGAACACTTTCTCGGCGATATCGGCAATTTCCGACCTTGCCAACAACTCCTGCATAGCGACACCTCCTTGATGGGAAACCCGATCGGCTGCTTGAAGGATAGCACAAGTGGGAGAGGAAGGGGCACGGAGGACGAAGAGAGGGCGCAAAGCGCCCCTCGTCCCATCGGCTTCTGTGCTCGGGAAGGTCACTCGCTTTTGGCAGAAAGGCTTTGGCGAAGTCGCTCCATCATCTCAGAGCCGCAGAAAGGAAACCGGTCAGCAAAGTGCCCCCGAAAGGTCACAAGGAACACATCGGGGGTGATGCCTTTCGGGATGGTGACAGGATAGAAGCGGTTCATGAGCGTTTTCAGCATCTTGAAAACGCACGAGGGCTTGGGCGGTTGAGGTGGGTGGTCGTAGTTAAACCGCAACACCGTCGCTTTGCCTTCTCCCGCTTCCACGAAGCACATCTCATCGCTGTGCTTGGCTAACTTGTTGGCGGCGAAAGTGCCGCCGACGCCGCCACCCAACACCAACACCTTCGCTTTCGCCATCTTGCGGTCACCTCCGATGCCTTTTAAGCCCTCGGAGGGGAACGAATTACACCGTGCGGGTGACAAAGAAGGCGGTGAGGGTAACGGTGAGGGCACTGAAGAGGGTGGTGACCAACACGATAGCAGCAGCAAGGGTCGGGTTGACTTGGAACTCAATCGCCAACAGCGCTGTGTTGACGGCAGTCGGCACGGCAGCACCCAAAATCAGCACGCGCGCTAATTCCGACGGGATGCCCAACCAGTGAACAATAGCCACCATTGACAACGGCGAAACGACCAACCGCAAAAAGGCGGCAACGCCGAGAGCAGTGCCATCTTGCAAAGCGGACTGCTCCGCCAATTGCACCCCCAGCGTCACCAACGCGACAGGGATGAGCCCGTCACCCAAGTAACGCAATGCTGTCAAAAGGGGGGCTGGCAAACTGGCGTCAGTGATGGAAAGGACGATGCCCAAAGTGACGGCGTAAAGAAGAGGCATGGAGAGAACTTGCCGCACCGCTTCTTGCACGGACAGACGAGTGCGTGCTAAGAGCCAAATGCCGACCGTAAAAGTGAGGACATTGTTGAGCGCCAACACGAGGGCTTGATAGCCCGAAAAAGCGCGCCCCAAAATCAGTTCAATGAGGGGCAACCCATAGTTACCGGAATTGCCCAACATCGCCCCCAAGGTCACCGTCGCTTGCCGCAACGAGTCCCAACGAAAAAGTTGCCCGATAAGCCGACTTGACAGCCATAAAACGAACGCATTAGCGAGCACAGCAGCAGCAATGAGGGTGATGACACGGACGGAGAGGGGCGTTTCCGCCAAGCGGGAGAGAGTAAGGGCAGGCACGAACAAGTAAAGGTTCACACGGTTGAGGGTGTTGGCGTCAACGCCCATGCGGCGTTGGAACGCATACCCCAGCGCAATCAAAAGCAAGATGGGCAACACTCGCTCCCAAAACAACACACCTAAGGCGTAGACAAAAGCCAACCCTTACCACCCCGTTTCGGCTCATGGCAACACCGTTTTTCGCTAAATGACAAGCCAGCGTCTGAACAACACATGGGCTGCCTTCAAGAACTGGCGAGGATTTCCGCAAGGAGGTGCGGGTCAATGTTGCCGCCTGTGAGAACGCACGCTACTACCGACCATCGCTTACCAGCGATTTTCCCAGCAAGGAGGGCTGCTAAAGGTGCAGCGCCTGCCATCTCCGGCACCACCTTCGCATACCGGACAACCAACCGAACGGCTTCCATCATCTCCGCATCGCTCACCAAAGCCAAAGGCTCTTCCAGAAGTTGGCGGACGATGTGGAAGGGCACGGTTCCAGGGCGCGAGACAGCAATGCCTTCGGCGAGGGTGTGAACTTCCGAGAGCGTAACGACTTCGCCAACGGATAGGGAAGTTGTCAAGGCGGGAGCCCCTTCGGCTTCTACGCCGAGAACTTTAAGGGACGGTTTGAGTTGGACAGCGGCGATGAGGCTTCCTGCCAAAAGGGCACCACCGCCGACAGGGACAATCAGGGTGTCCACCTCGGGGGCATCTTCCAAAATCTCCCACGCAATCGTGGCTTGAGCAGCGACGACCCATGGGTCATCAAAACTGGGGGCGTAGACCAACTCCCGCTCAGCGGCGAGCACTTTCGCAAAATCTTCCGCTTGAGCGTAAGTGTCCCCAAAGCGAATGAGGCGCGCTCCCAACGCTTTGATGGCTTCGGTTTTGACCGTTGGTGTCCGCTCTGGCACGACTACCCAAGCGGGAATGCTAAACTGGCGGGCGAGGAAAGCAATGCCTTTCCCATGATTGCCTGTGGAAGCGCACACAACTCCTCGTCCCCGAATTTCCTCAGGAACGCTCAGCAACTTCACCAAACCACCCCGCACTTTAAAGGAGCCTGTCCACTGCAAGTTCTCCGCTTTAAGGAGCAGTGACACGCCCAACAGGTCAGAAAGTTCGGGGCATTCTAAAAGGGGCGTTCGGCGCAGGTATTGGCGCACCCAACTGCGGGCTTGATTAACCATCCGCCAAGTAACCTGCTCTACCCCGACACCGAAAGCCAGTTCCGCCTTCTCCGCCATTTCCGTCTCACCTCGCTTCCGAAGAAGGCGCGAGAGCATGGGGTTGACCGCGAACAGTCCAGACCAAATGGCGCAATTCAGGGAGGATGAGTTTTCGCAGCGCCAATTGACAAGCATTGGGCGAGCCGGGCAGGCAGAAAACGACTTTCCCGTTCGCAACCCCAGCGAAAGCGCGGCTCATTAGTGCAGCGCTCCCCACTTCCGAAAAACTGAGGGAACGAAACAACTCCCCAAACCCTTCCAGCAACTTGTCCAGTAATGGGCGAATGGCTTCTGCCGCAATGTCGCGCGGCGCCACGCCCGTGCTGCCCGTCGTGATGATGGCGTCTACTTCCTCGTCCGTTGCCCATGCCACGAAAACCTGCCGCACTTGCCACACATCGTCGCGGACAATTTGGTAGCGGACGACTTTGTGTCCTTCCTCCTCCAGCAAGCGGCGAAGGAGGTGTCCGCTGGTGTCCGTCTCTTCGGTTCGGGTGTCGCTGATTGTCAAGACGGCACACCGAACGATTTGCACAACAGCCGCGTGGGCACGGTGCTCTTCTGGAGCGTGAGCCGATGCCATTGGTTAATCACCACCTTGCACAAGTTTTACGAGCGCCTTCTCCACTAACTGGAACAACTGGTTGCGCACCTCCTGATAAGCGAAGTGTGTCTCCCCGTAAGGGTCGGGCACTTCGCCTGTCTCCCCTACAAATTCTGTCAAGACGAACACCTTCCCGTCCAGTTCGGGAGCGCGGGCGAGTAGGTAGCATTTATGCCATTCTTCCATCGTCAAGACGATGTCCGCCCAGTCCAGCAAATCCCAGTCCACCGGTTGCGAGCGGTGGTCCCTTGCGTCAATGCCCCACTCTTCCAAGACAGCAATTGCTTGGCGGGACGCTGGTTCACCGTAGACAGCATGGGTGCCAGCAGAGCGCACTTTTATGTCCCATCCGCGTTCTCGTGCGAGTGCTTTCGCCAAGTATTCCGCCATTGGGCTTCGGCACAAATTGCCAGTGCACACAAACAGCACTTTCACCGCCACAAAGCATCACCTAACCGTTGGACAAAAGTGGCGGTGATTTCGGGGCAGCGGAAGGTTCCTGCATATCCCAACACCTCAACACTATCCTTCCCCGACAACCAAAGCAAGGGAGTGCGCTGTCGGCGTTTTGGGGATTTTTCCGACAACTTAAGCCTGCCTTGCGAAAACCGATGTCGCCAAAATTTAACGGGCAAACTGTCCTACCCCAAGGTATGCGCACAAGGAGGGGGAAAGCCGATGGCGTTCCGAAAGCTCACGCCACCGCCCGATGGCGAGAAGATTGAAGTCAAGAACGGGAGATTGCAAGTGCCAGACAATCCTATCATCGTTTGGATTGAAGGCGACGGCACCGGTCCAGACATTTGGCGGGCAGCCCGCCCCGTTTTGGACACCGCCGTCCAGTTAGCCTACGAAGGGAAGCGCCGATTGGTCTGGTTGGAAGCCTTCGCCGGCGAGAAGGCAATGGCAGTTTACGGCGAGTTGCTTCCCGAAGATACCATTAAAGCCATCGCCGAATACCTTGTTGCCATCAAAGGTCCGCTGACAACTCCTGTTGGTATGGGCTTTCGCTCCCTCAATGTGACCTTGCGGCAAATGTTGGATTTGTATGCTTGCGTTCGCCCTGCCAAGTGGTATGAGGGTGTTCCATCGCCCATGCGACACCCTGAGAAGATCAACATGGTGGTCTTCCGAGAAGCCACCGAAGACCTCTACGCCGGCATTGAGTGGGAGAAGGGGTCACCCGAAGCCTTGAAAGTCATTGAGTGGCTCAGGAAGGAGTTCGGCATTGAAATCCGCTCTGATTCAGGCATCGGCATCAAGCCCATCAGCGAATTCGCAACGAAGCGATTGGTACGGAAAGCCATCCAGTATGCCATTGACAACAAACTACCTTCCGTCACTTTTATGCACAAGGGCAACATCATGAAGTTCACCGAAGGGGCGTTCATGAAGTGGGCATACGAGGTTGCCCTCACCGAGTTCCGCGACTATGTCGTGACGGAGCAGGAAGTGACGGAGCAGCATGGCGGGAAGGTGCCGGAAGGGAAGATTGTGGTCAAAGACCGCATCGCCGATAACATGTTCCAGCAAATCCAAACCCGTCCCGACGAATACCATGTCATTGCCACGATGAATGTCAATGGCGACTACATTTCGGACGCACTGGCAGCGATGGTGGGTGGCTTGGGCATGGCGCCCAGTGCCAATATCGGCGACTATATCGCCCTCTTTGAGGCAACGCACGGTTCTGCGCCAAAGTATGCGGGCAAGGATGTTGTCAACCCCAGTTCCGTCATCCTGTCCGGTGTAATGATGCTCCGCTACATTGGTTGGCACGAAGCAGCGGACCTGGTGGAGAAGGGCATCTCCGAAACCATCAAGCAGAGAAAGGTCACTTACGACTTGGCGCGCTACATGGGCGTGGAGCCCATTAAGTGCTCTGAATTTGGGCAAGCCGTTTGCGAGAACATGAAAGCGATCGCCGAGAAAGTGTTAGCATAGCCCGCCACTACTGCCATCGGCAAAAAATGAGGGGCAGGCGATTAAACCTGCCCCTTTTGATTTGCTCTTGCACTTGCCACTACCTTTTACGCCTGAAGCCGTTACGGGGGGCGGACAGTCTTCTTCACACGGCAATCCTCATCCCTATGCCATGAAGTCCACCAAACTGAGGGGAAGGATTCGGCTGACGGCGAGGAGGGTCGCTTGGAGGGTCGTTTGGCGCAGTTGATAGGTGGCAACTTCTTCCGTGATGTCGGCATCCAGAACGGACGAAAGGGCGACGCGCAAACTGACTTCTTGTGCCGACAGCGTGTTAATCGTTCGTTCACCTCGGTTCGTCTGCGCTCCATAAACGGCAGCCGCACCGAGGATGTTGTCTATCGCTCGGTCTAAGCGAGGGAGCAAAGTGTCTCGCACCCTTGCTGCATCGTTTGCTTGCAAGGCGGCGATGGCATCTTTGAGCACGGCGAACACATCTTCAGCGCTTTGGAAGACGCGCCGCCCATCCAAGGTCACGGGTAGCCGCTCCCCGTTGCTCAAAACGAGAGAAAGTTGGTCGCTATCGCCATGATAGACCACATCGCCGTTGTTGTCCACAACAAAGGGTTTCGTCAAGATAGCCGAGCCGGCGAGCAAAAACCGATCGCCTACCTGCACATTCGCTACTTGCACTAATTCCTTGCGCAATTCGCTTAGTTCATTGGCGATGGCTTGCCGTTGCTCTGCCGTCAAGGTATCGTTGGAGGCTTGCAGGAACAATTCGCGGGCGCGCTGGAGCAGACTGAGGGCTTGTTGGATGGCAGTGTCAGCGGCTTGAAGGTAGGGCAAAACTTGCTCTATCCGCTGTCGGTCACCTTCAGTGGCGGCGATGTCACTTTGCAATCGCAGGGCGAGCCCAACGCCGGGCGGGTCATCGGAAGGGCGATGAAGGCGCTGACCCGTGCCTAAGCGCTCCAAACTTCGGTTGATGGCTTCCGCATTGCGGCTGATAAAATGAACGGCCTGCCGCGCCAACATCATCGGTGTGAGGCGCATCCTTTACTGCCCCCTTTGGGTTGGGATGCTGAATGGGTGACGGCGCAGGGTTGAGCCCATCACAATCGGTTGAGCAACTGGCTGACTAAATTGTCAACGGCTTGGATGACGCGGGCGGCGGCAATGTAGGCTTGCTGGAAACGCATCAAGTCCACCATCTCTTCGTCCAATGACACGCCCGAAACCATATCGCGGCGGTTTTGGAGGAAGCGATGGACTTCGGAGAAGGCCTCATAGGCGTTTTGAACGCCGTTAGTGCGGGCGGCGACGAAACCGACCAGCTCGCGGTAAGCGCCCAAAATCGTTCGTCCGCCTAAAGCGCTCAGAGGCGTTTCTGCCAGCGAGCCGATGGCAGCGGCAATGTCGCCATTGCCCGCACTTCCTGTCGCCGATACCGCCAACTTGCGCGGGTCGGCGAGGAGAAGGGGGTTTACTTGCCATTCGCCGTTAACCCGCACAAGAAACGGTTCGCCTGTTGTGCCGTCCAAGCCGTAGCCCCTTAGGTGAAAGGCGTTGATGGCTTCCGCAAGGGCGTTGAGCAAACTTTGCAATCGGTCTTGCAAGGTCTGGACAATTTGCTGGCTAAATTCCCGCAGCGCTGCCAACATGCCTTCGCCCAAAGGCAAGGTGTCGCCTGTGTCTTCCAACACTGCGTTGGGTATCCCGTCGGCATCAAAGACGACTTTGACAGTTCGGTGGCGAGCAGCACTGATAAGCTCGTGCCCGCCGGCAGTAACGAGCACGGCGCCGTTGGGTTGCTCAAACACTTGGATGCTCAGCCGTTCTGCGATTTGCCGCAAGACGGCATCGCGTTCGTCCATCAAATCGTTGGGTTGCAACCCGGCTGTTTTAGCGGCGACAATCTGTTCGTTCAAGCGTGCCACATACTCCAACTGGCGGTTCAGTTGTTCGGTCTCGGTCTCAAACCTGAGGTGCACCAGCAATTTTTCGTGCTTAAGTTGCCCTCGCAATCCTTGAAAGCGTTGCAAGACCAACTTGGCGCGCTCTATAACGATGGCGCGGTTGCCCATGTTCTCGGGGCTTACAGAGAGGTTGCGCCACGCTTCAAAAAACTCTGTCAAGAGGGTGTTCATGCCCCTGTCGGACGGTTCGCTCAACAAGGCTTCCAGTCGCCCCAACCCCTCCAACAAAGTCCGATGATGGGCGATGCGGCTGTCTGTCAAGCGGAGCGCTGTGAGCAACAAGGTATCCGTTTGGCGCGAAATTTCGGCGATTGTCACGCCCGTCCCCAATTGCCCCCAATTCATGCCATCGCGGAGGCTTGGGTCAGGGATGGGAAGCGCTGCCTTCAACCGAGCCACTTGACGGGAGTAGTCAGGGTTTTGAGCGTTGGCGATGTTCTGGGAAGCGACGGCTAAGGCGGTTTGGTGCGCCAGCAAGGATTGAAGTGCCACCTGCAAGGCAACCGACAAGGACATCCCATTTCCCCCCTTACACGCGCTCCCGCACCAAGGCGTTGGGTTGAGCGAGACCGGCTTCGGCAACGGAGAGCAACCGCACCCAAACAAGGCACTGTGCCGCTTCCATCAAGTTGCGCACTTCCCGCAAAGTTTCGCTGTCAAGGGCGCAGCGGAGTTTCGGTCCTTCCGTTTCCAGCAGTCGTTGCAATTGCGAAGATGCCATCTCTATTGCTCGCACATCGTCCCGGCAGAGGGCGGCGACCAACTCC
>Ga0209993_10046_pt1 | contig 22349 bp, 17 predicted proteins | sample Antgeofumaro1A2A_FD_188082 | JGI IMG/M metagenome (GOLD analysis project Ga0209993, IMG submission 188082) | Geothermal fumarole subsurface microbial communities from Mt. Erebus, Antarctica - 1A2A (SPAdes) (version 2) | ecosystem: Environmental > Terrestrial > Volcanic > Fumaroles | place...
GGGAAGTTTGTGCTCAATGAAAACGGTTACAAGACGGGGAGCAGTTCGTCTACCAATTCGTTCTGGGCTAATAGTTCGCGCAACTCTGGGGGCGGGGCAAATTGGACATTTTCGTCTGTCAGGCGGAATTCGGTCATTTCCGTTGCCCCCAACTCTTGCAGTCGGCGGATGACTTGCTGGACAAGGATTTCTGGAGCGGAAGCACCCGAAGTGACACCCACGCTTTCTGCTTCCCAAAGCCACTGCGGGTTTATATCATCGGCACTGTCAATCAAGTAAGCGGGACAGCCGTGCGCGATAGCAACTTCCCGGAGCCGCTGGCTGTTGGAACTGTTCTGAGAGCCAATAACGAGGATGAGATCCACCTGCTTTGCCAACGCCTTGACAGCATTTTGGCGGTTTTGGGTGGCATAGCAAATGTCGTCGGTGCGCGGTCCGACGATGTTGGGAAACTTGCGTTTCAAGGCGGCAACAATCTCGGCGGTATCGTCCACACTCAGCGTCGTTTGTGTCAAGTAGGCAACTTTATCGGGATTAGGCACTTCTAAGCGCTCTGCATCTTCCACGCTTTGCACCAAGTAGGTGCAGTGGGGTGCTTCGCCCATCGTCCCTTCCACTTCCTCGTGCCCTGCGTGCCCGATGAGGATGATGCTGTAGCCTTCTTGAGCGAAGCGGATGGCTTCCAAATGGACTTTCGTGACCAATGGGCAGGTGGCATCAATGACTCGCAAGTTTTTGCGTTTTGCCATCTCCCGCACCGCTGGGGAAACGCCGTGAGCGCTGAAGATGACGGTTGCGCTGTCGGGCACTTCATCCAACTCGTTGACGAAGATGACACCTCGCTTTCGGAAATAATCCACGACGAAGCGGTTATGGACGATTTCCTTGCGGACATAAATGGGCGGCGGAAGGAGTTGGAGTGTCATCTCCACGATTTCTATAGCGCGAACGACGCCCGCGCAAAAACCGCGTGGCGCCGCTAACACTATCCGCTTTAGTTTCGGCCGTTTAAATGCCATAAGGCGTGCCTCCTTTCTGCAATTAGCCTGTTGCCAAAGTATGCCGCACGATAAGGAAAGTTACCAGTAAGCAAAGGAAGCCAACGACGATAAGCCAGTGAAGGGCTACTGCTTCCCACCGGCGGACGAAGCGAGCGTGCAGGTAAGCCGCAAAGATGCCACCTGTCAAGAAGGAGAAAAGCACCTTTGGGTCAGACCATGCTACCTTCCCTGTCCAACGCGCCCACAGGATGCCCACCAGCATCCCCAAAGTCATCAATAGCAACCCAATAAGCACCCAGCGGGTTGTCAATCGCTCCGTCACTTCCAACGGGGGAAGGCGGTGTAGGATGGTGAGAGAGCGCTTACTTTTCAATGACCACAGGGTGAGCAAGTGTACGACGGAAGCGCCAAATGCCAACATGAGCATCAGATAGCCGCCCATCATGAGGGTGACATGGAGGAGCAAGAGATCGCGCCGCAGTTCGGGGGAAAGGTAAGTGGGCTTTTCTATCAGGGCGAAAGCGAGAAAGAGAGCAGGTAAGGGAAGGAGAAACCCCAAAGGGGCTTCCATCCCTCGCCATCGCCAGAGCCAAAATGCTCCAGCACCGATAAACCATCCCAACACGACTGCAACGGCTTCTGGGGTATCCAAGCGCAACCAACCGGTTATCGCCCCTTCCGTAAGGTAAAGCAAGTGACACGAAAGGGCAAGCACCGTCAAGGGCAACAAGGGAGGCACGACCTTTTGCTTTGGGTGCCACAAAGTGTAAAGCACTACTCCGGCGATGAGCAGGTAAACAAGAAGTGCCAACCAACCGAAAAGCGTCCAAACGACCTGCAACAATGTCACCCCCCACACTAAGCAGATGTCAGGAGGAGAAGGGCGACCCAACGCTCTCGCACTTTCCGCCAATCCGCCAGCGCCAAAGGCATCGTGCCTCACCTGCCTTCCGTGATGCGTAAAGCATCCTGCCTAACTTGGAACTTTGTGCTCCTGGCTCCATGCCCCCTTTGCTTCCCGCTCCCTGCTTTACGCTTCTCTTCTTACTTGAGCGCTTCTTCAATAGCGCGCCGGATACCTTCTGGGTCAAAGCCTGCCTGCAGGTAGCGGATGATGCCTTGTTTGTCAACGACCACATTGGTCGGGACACCTTCCACACCGTAAAGGTTAGGTGTCTTGTCTTCCGCATCCACCAACACGAGGTAGGTCAAGCGGTGCTTTTTTACGAACGCTTGTGCTACCTTGAACGGGGCTTCTTGCGCCCAAATAGCGACCCCAACCACTACAACACCTTCATCCTTGTAAGCCTGCCAGAACTCCTTCTCCAAACGCGGAGCCTCCGCGTTGCAGGGACCTCACCAGTGAGCGAAGAAGTTGAGCACGACCACTTTGCCTCGCAAGTCGGAGAGTTTCACTTTGCGCTCACCGTCAACGGTGGGTAATTCAAAGTCTGGTGCTGCCTGCCCAAGCAATCGCCCTTGCCGTTCTGCCTGACCGAGGCGTTGGCGGATAAATTGCACTAACCGATGCCAAGTCTCTACATGAGGCGCATAGGGGCTGTCCTTATAGCGTTGTAGGAAGTCTCCGATGGCTTTCTCCGCCTCGTCCAGTTTCTCCTTCGTCGGCTGCATAAGCACAGGAGCACCAACTTTCTGGTGGAGCCCCTTGACGGCTTTTAGTTCCTGCGAGCGTTGCTGGAAAATGTTTTCGCTTACCTTTTGGGCGCTTTTCAGGACAAGGGTGACGGTGGTGATGAGCACTTGCCCTTCGCGCACTTGAAGGGTCATCTCCCGTTGGATTTGCCGAATGAGCCCCGTTTGCGGGTCTACCCAAAGACGGTCATCGCTCTTCGTCACCTGTGCGCCTTGCTCCGGGGCAATGACAGCGGGTTTGAGCAGGGTGCGGGTGATAACCCAACATTCACGGTCGCCCACTTTCTCCTTGCTCGTCACTTGATAGCGAAATTCACCTAGCAAGTTAGCCCGCAAAAAGATGCGTTCCTTGTTCGCCCAAGCGTTACCTTCCTTCAGTTGCCCTGTCGGGACGAAATAGACAGGGAGCAAGGTGGTGAACTGACCGAGAAATCCCAGAGGGGGTGATTCGGCGAACATTTGCTCAATGGGGACGGGTTCTTCTTCGCCCATGTTGGTGATGGTCAAAAACCGAACTGCGCTTTCAGGCGGGACCGTTTGCCCTTCCACTTGCGGTTGGAAAGTGCGCAAACTGGCGACGGTCGCTCTTTGCCCTTCACCGACTTCTGTGACCAAATCCATCACTTGCACCTTCGCTGTGATGGACTTGTCCGCTACCTGCACTTTCGCCTCTCCCTCGTAGCGCAACTCCAAGCCTTTCTGCAGCGGTGATTGCGCCTGAAGGGGTGACACAAAGACGGCAAGGCTGACAAGAGCGACAATGTGCCAATGCACCATAACTTTTCGCCTCCTTGCGAGAATTTCGTGCCTGCCATCCCAAATCAACGATGTTTCAATCCCACTATGGTGCGATTGCTACCATCCGAAACACCTTGACGCAGTTTATTTGCGCTTTTTGCGCTTGGTGGGCTTGGGGGCGGGCTTTTTTAATTCGGCGACCACTACTTGCTTCAGGCTTTGGGCGTCAAAACCGAAATGCCAAGAGCGCACGATACCGTCGCGCCCAACGACAATGTTCGTGGGCAGTCCTTCCACGCCATAAGCGTTCGCCACTTTACTTTTTTGCTGTGAGTCGTAGGTGACGGGATAAGTGAGTTTGTGGCGTTGTGCAAACAGGCGAGCCATTTTGAGCGGGTCGCCCTCTGCCCACAAGGCGATACCGACCACCACCAATCCCTTTGACCGATAAGCCTGCCAGAACTCCTTCTCCAAACGCGGAGCCTCCGCGTTGCACTCTAGTCACCAGTGAGCGAAGAAGTTCAACAGCACGACCTTCCCCCGCAAATTGGACAACCGCACCTTCTTGCCGTCCACTGTCGGCAAGACGAAATCAGGCGCAGGTTTCCCCACGAGGGGATGAGGTTTCTGGGCTTGAGCGCTAAAGACAGCGAGAGCCACCAGGAGCCCCCCGATGAAGCATCCAAGCCGTTTCATTCGCCTCTCGCCTCCTTTGGCGACAAATCTTCCGCGACCTCGTCCAACCCGAAGAAGCGAATTGCCATTTCCATGATGCCATCCTCATGCGCCAATTGCTTGATACGGCGCAACGGTTTGTCCAGCAGCCGCATGGTGAGCGCCCTCATTTTCGCAGCGATGACTTGCCGCGCCCGTTCATCCAATTGGGGCAATTCGTCAAACAACTCCTGCAACGCCACATCCACCTGCTGGTGGGCGTGTTGGAGCAAGTCGACAATGAACGGTTTGGCTTTCCGCTCGCCCAACCATAGGGCGAAATTGTGGAGTTCGTGCTCAATAAGTGCTTCCACTTTCGGCACTTCCTTGCGCCGCTCCTCCAGATACTCCTGAACCACCTGCTCCAAATCGTCAATGTCAAACAGAAAGACGCTGTCCAACTTGCCCACTTCTGGGTCAATGTTTCGGGGGACGGCAATGTCAATGAGAAAGAGGGGGCGGTAGCGACGCCGGCGAGCGGCTTCTGAAACCATCGGGCGAGTCAAGATGTAGTGGGGTGCTCCAGTAGATGCAATCACGATGTCGGCGCGCGCTAACAGTTGAGGCAACTGGTCAAAGGGAGCGGCTTGACCGCCCAATGCTTTTGCTAATTCTTCCGCTCGTTGATAGGTTCGGTTGCAAACCAGCAGGGATTGGGCACCGGCTTGGACAAGGGCACGAGTGGTGTCGGCTCCCATCTTCCCCGCCCCGACCAATAACACAGTGCAGGAGCGCAAATCCGCAAAGATGTGACGTGCCAACTCTACGGCGGCGCCCCCCACCGACATAGCGCCTTTGCTAATGGCGGTTTCGGTTCGGGCGCGTTTGCCCACTTTAAGGGCACGGCGGAATAACTCACCCAGGTAAGTCCCCACTGTCCTCTCCTGTTGGGCTTTCTCAAAGGCTTCCTTCACCTGACCCAAAATTTGCGTCTCGCCCAGCATCATGGAGTCAAGCCCACACGCCACCCGGAACAAGTGACGGGCAGCTTCTTGGTCGCGATAGGCATAGTAGCGTCCCTCCAGTTCGTCGGGCGTCACCCCAAAGAAACTGAGCCACCCCCCCAGCAACTTCCGCTCCGAAAGTCGTTCAGTGGATGCGGCGTAGACCTCCGTTCGGTTGCAGGTGGACAAAAGCACGACTTCTTCAATGCCCTGAGCCTGAAAGTGGCGATACGCCTCGGACAATCGCTCTTCGGCAAATGCCACTTTCTCCCGCACTTCTACTGGCGCCACTTTGTGGTTCGTGCCCACGACCAAGATATGCATGGGGCTCCTCTCCCTTACGACCCGCTCACTCAATTTTGAGACTTCTGAACAAACTCAGTGTCTGCAACGCTGTTGTCGCCCTCGGTTATTGTGCGGCGGAAGGCTTAAAGGAGACAGGGAGTGGGAAGGCGGAAAGGTCAGGGAATTCCCCGATGGGAGAGGGTTAGCGGGAACTGGTGGCAGCAGTTTCAGGTAAGGAGCGCAACACTTGCACCAATGCCAAGTAAGCGGCACGCTCGCGGATTTGTTGGCGGGTGCCGCGCAATTGGTAGCGCTCCACATGGGTTCCGAAAGGGGTGCTGACAGCGATGAAGACGGTGCCAATGGGTTTATCGGGTTCGCCTCCCGTTGGTCCGGCATAACCTGTTGTGGCGACGCCGATGTGGGCTTTCAGCCGAGTCCGAACTTGGCTTGCCATCAGCCGAGCGCAAGTCTCGCTGACCGCTCCTTCCGTCTGCAGGACCTCCCAAGGCACGCCTAAAAGGTGCATCTTGACAGCCTCTGTGTAGGCAATAACACCTCCCCGAACATACTCACTGCTTCCGGGCAGATTGATGAGCATCGCGCACACTAATCCACCTGTGACGGACTCGGCAGTTGCGATGGTTAGCCCCAGTGCTTTCAAGCGCTTGCCTACAAGCACCTCAATGGGCTCATCGCCGACAGCCAACAACCACTCGCCTACTCGCTCTATCACCTTTGCTTCCATCTCGTCCAGCAATGTTTCGGCTTCCCTTTCCGAGGGGGCTTTGGCGGCGATGCGGAGCCACACTTCGCCTTGCTTGACCAAAGTGCCCAAAGTAGGGTTAGGGCTGGTCATCAACTCGCCCAATCGGTCAGTAAGAGCGGACTCGCCAATGCCCGAAAAGCGTAGGATGCGCCACCGCAACACTTCACCCGTCAACCGCTGTTGCAGTCGGGGAACGACTTCTTGCTCAAACATTGCCTCCATTTCGGCGGGCACACCGGGCATGGCGATAGCGATTTTACCCTCCCGCTCCATCCAAATGCCTGGCGCCGTGCCGATGGGATTTTTAAGCCAGTCAGCCCCTTCGGGCAAGTCGGCTTGCTTGAGCAAAGTTGGCGAAGGAGCAATGCCTCGTTGCCGCAGAAGTTCTCTCAGCCATGCTTCCACTTTCGGGTGGCGAGTGAGAGGAACGCCGAACGCATCCGCTATCCCTTCCGCTGTCACATCGTCAGGTGTCGGACCCAAACCTCCTGTCAAGAGCACCACATCCGCCCGCAAGAACGCATCGCAGATAGCATCAGCAATGCGTTGTCGGTTATCGCCAACGGTCACACGCCGATACAGGTCAATACCCAACTTCGCCAATTGTTGGGACAGGTAAACGGCGTTCGTGTCCACAATCTGGCCCAGCAACAATTCAGTGCCCACGCTGACAATTTCTGCTACCATCCCTTGACAACCCTCCCTTTGTCAAAAGTTGCCTCCTTCCTTACTTCGTTCGGGCGATGAGTTGGAAAGGGTAGAAAGAGCCAGCGGAGGGGATCGTGATGACCGTGACCACGCGCGTTTGTTTGGGGGCAAGGGGGAACTCGTGCAAGATGTGCTCTTCGTAAGGGCGCAAAAGGGGAATTTCCACCAACCGTCCGTCCACGACGAAAGCACCCCGAACAACGCCGCCCGTCGGTTCTACGACTACTTGGGCTTTCCACAAGCGCTCAGTAGGGTTGACGAAGCGAAGGGTGATGCGGTAAAGGACGCCATAGTTGCCGTGCAATACACGTCCTTTCAGCGGGTGCTGAAGCCCGAAGCGCCCTACGCTGATGAATGTCCAACGGTCACCAGCGACATGGGTGTCCTCCAAAGCGCTCAAAGGTTTCGGGTAAGGTGGCGGGTCAGCGGTAGCGACCAGTGCATCCACCAATTGCGTGCCTGTCAGCAATTCGCTTTTGGGGGGCGCAAGGGGCAAAGCGGTCACCCGATAACCCACGCTTGCTGTTTCCTCCAACCGCACTTCTACCAAAGCGCTGACGGTCTCGTTCGGCTTCATGCCGAAGCGAAGCAACCGATAAACACTCTGGGGTGGCAAATGGAGACGGATGGCAGCGTCGTAAAGCAACGCTTGGAGAAAGGATGCCGTCGCATCGTGCCCACACCGCAGTTCGCTGACCTGTGGTGTCCCGTAGCCGAAGCGCACTAACAAGGGCACCCATCGGTCTTCCGTATTGTGGAACTCCAGCGCCAACCATGCAGGGCGCGCTAAGCCATTGCGGTGGTGAACCATGAAGCGCACCGTTTGAGTTGGTGGGAGCAGACCGCGACAAAGCAACCGAAACTCGCGGAAAGTTTCTGGCTCGTTGCTGATGACTAACAAGTCGGCTTCTCCCAGCGATTGGGGGAGGGGGCACAGGGGAATGGAAACAATCTCGTCCAATGGCAGCAATTGCTCCCCCATCGCTTGAAGGCGCCAGCGGGTAACCAAGTTGGGGGCGAAAAAGTTGGCGGCGTTGTCAACAGGGAGCAAAGTCCAGCATGCCCCTAAGCGAACTTCTAACGCCATCATCACGGCATTTTCAACGGCTTCTCGCACCATCGCAGCACTTATTTGCCTCCCTCGCCCCCACGCCACTGGAGCGGTTTTCCAATTGGCAGCCCGATAAAGGACACGCAACGGGAGCCGAACGCCCTTTGTCCCCTTGACAATGCGCAAGATACCTGCTCCCACTTCGGCTCCCCGTACCGTGACCGTCCGTCCATCGCCGCTCACTTTCCATCGCACCAATTCTTGTGGCTTCGCTTCCACTTGCACTGTTCCTTCTGCCGTTCCCAACAAGGGCAAACTCACTTCCTCGCCGACAGGGACGACAACTTCTATTGCGGGCACGGCAAGCCAACCTCGCGCAAAAACTTCCCGAAGCCGTTTTAGCCATTGTTCCGCTAACGCTTTCGGGTCGCTCTGGGAAGCACGGGCAAGGGCGTGGGTGATTGTCAAGAGGGGTTGCCCATTCACTGTGATGGCATAGCCGCCCTGCACTTTCACCATGACGAACTCTTTTGGCTTCGTGCCTTTCCAAAGAAGCGCATTCAACTGCTCCGCCAACGCTTGCACCTGATAAAGCGCCCTAAGACCGCGCCACCGCAAGATGGTTTGTCCCGCTGCCCTTAACTCCGCCACTGTTTCGCTCACTGCCACCCCTTCAAAACGCCAACTGACCGTCCAGTGGGGTTGAGCGGCAACGAATTGGCAATAAGCCAGAATGGCGATGCCCCAAAAAACTCGTGTCACTTTTGCACCTCCTTGACAGGAAATTGTGTGGCTTATTTTTGTTTCTCTTCGCGCTCTTTGAGCGCCCTTTCTAATTCCGTCACTCGTTGAGCGAGTTGCCGCAGCAATTTTAAGGCATCGGGCAAATCTGATAAGGCGGCTTCGGTGCGCAACCATTGCATTCGGGGTCGGGCAGGGTAGCCTGCCCATTGGGTGTTCGGTGGGGCATTGTCCATCAATCCCGATTTCGCCAACAAGGCAACCCCATCGCCCACGCGGACATGGTCGGCGATGCCTACTTGCCCGCCGAGCAAAACACCGTTGCCCAGTTGGACACTCCCTGCTAACCCTACCTGCCCCGCTAAAGCGCAATGAGTACCCACAACGCAGTTGTGAGCGATTTGCACCAAGTTGTCAATCTTTGTCCCCTTACCAATGTGGGTTTCGCCGAAAGTTGCTCGGTCAATGCAAGTGAGAGCGCCAATCTCCACATCGTCCTCAATGACGACCGTGCCAATTTGTGGGATGCGCCGATATTGCTTTCCGTCCCACACGAAGCCGAACCCTTCCTTGCCGATAACCGCTCCCGCATGAATGCTCACCCGGTTGCCAATGACCGCACCGTCGTAAATGACGGCGTGCGGATAAATGCAGCAATTTGTCCCAATGCGGACATTCCGACCAATGCACACATGCGGGTGAATGACTGTTCCGTCGCCGATTTCTGTGCCGTCGCCGATAACAGCGTAGTCGCCCACGAACACGCCTTCCCCCAACCGCACTTTCTCACCGATGACGGCTGTGGGGCTAATGCGTGGGGTGATAGGTGCGGGTTTAAAGAGCGCTTCCAGAAACAGCGCCAGTGCCAGTTTCGCATCGTTCACCAAGATGCAAGGCTTTTCGGGGCGAGCGAACTTGCGGGTAGTAACGAGAGCCACTGCCGGACTGCAAAAGGCTAGTTCCGCTGCCTTCTTCGTCCATGCGAAAACCAAATCGCCTTCCTGCGCCGTTTCGGGTTCGCTGATGCCGAACACGAGAGCGGAAGGGTCGCCTGTTAACTCCCCTTGCACTATCGCTGCTACACGAGCGAGTGGGAGGGGGGTTGACAAAGTTGTGCGTGCCATTTCCCATCACTCCTTCGGCAAGATGCGGTTCAACCAAACCCGCCACGCCACTAACACTTCTGAAGTGGCGTCGGGCAAGGAAGACTGGGGGGTGAAAACGACTTGCCATCCTTTTCGGCGCCCGTAGGCAACGGCGAAAGCTTTAGCCATTTCCCTTGCCATGCGTTTTAGGGCGCAGCGTTCACTAAGCACTGTTGCCCTCAACCTGTCCCTTGCCTCTTGCTCTGTTTCCCATTGATGAAGTGAAGGGGACGAAGGTGGCGGGGCAACCAAAGCCCAAATTTGAGGAGGGTCCGTTAAAGGCTCAGGGGTAAGGGCTTCAAGTTCGGAAGGTGGAAGGGCGGGGAGAAGCAGGGGAGGGAGCACGATAGGGGGCGGCTCCAAAGCAGCATCCAACTCCCGCAGTCGCTGTTCTAAAGCCATCCGTTCCTTCGGCGAAAGCAACTCCCTGAAGGCTAAGCGCAAGTTCAACCGAATTCTCTCTGCTGCTTGTTTTTCTCGCTGCTCAATCATGAACCGCCATCGGGCAACGGGGTCAATAAGGGGAAAAGGTGGCAGGGCAATTTGCAACTGCCACATGGCGGTTTGTTGCTGGCGCCGTTGTAACCCTTCCGCTTCGGAGCGCCACCGTTGCATTTGCCCTCGTGCCCAATCGGCAAATTCCGTCAACGGTGGAAAGGGCGAAGTCAAAGGAACAGGTGTCAAGAGCAGGGTTTGGTCAGCGATACCAGGCACTTGCACGCCTTGCCCCTTTTCGTCAGGGCGGTGCAATTTTTCCAATTTTTGCGCCAGTTGCCAAGCGGGGTGAAGTCTCGCCAACCGCTCCACATTCACGAAAACCCGCACCTTCTCCTTTCCCCTCTTCCTTTCGCTTCCCTGTTGAGCCCAAAGGACGACGGTAGTAGCGAGCAACAACGCGAGCGTCTCAACCTTTCGCATCAGCGTTTCTCTTCCTTTTCGGGCGATGGGGTTTGAGTGTCGGAACCTGCCTTAAGGGTTTCTGTCAAAGTTGCCAAGACAGCGTCGGTCACATCCACGCTCTCGCCCCGCACGAAGTAGACAGCGCTTTTGTCCAACACGATGTCCAAGCTTTGCTCCGTGGCGACTTTACGGATGGCTTGTTGGAGTTTTTCGTCCAGAAAGCGGTTGAGTTGCTCTTCAGTGCGGCGCAGTTCCTCGTCCATCAGATTTTTGAGCCGCTCCACATCGGCACGCCCTTCCTTCCACAGTTGGGTCAGTTGCTCCAAGCGCGCCCGTTCTTGTGAGGAGAGTTTGTCTGGGGTTGTCTGCTGCAGGCGTTGCAGTTCTGCTTCCCGCTCCAAAGCGATGCGGCGTAACTCTTGGATGCGCATCTCCTCGCTTCGGGAGCGTTGGGGACGGCTGAGCAGTCGGCGCAAGTCCGCCCACTCCAACCCCGTCAGCATCAGGAAGTTCTGGCGTAAGTTGATGAGTTCCAGATAGGCACGGCGCTGCTCGTCAAAAGTCCGTTGCAATTCGGAGAGATTTTGAACCTCGCGCACTATTCGGGCACTGTTCAGCACGCCAACTTTCAGCGGGGCAGGAGCATCTTGGCTGGACAGTTTCCCTTGCTGCCAAAAAGCGACGACGAGCAAACTGATGACCACCACAATCCAAAGGGCACGCCTCATCTCCATTCACCCCGTTGGTGGAAGCAGTCACTTGTTAGCGTTCAAAATTTCCAGCAACTTATCGGTGACATCCAACGCTGGCTCGGAATACAGCACCAAATCGTCATCAGCAACGATGACCAATTTCAAGTCCAGTTGCTGGGCGACCTGTTTGGCTGCCTCGCGGATTCGGTCACGGTGCCGTTTGATCAGCACTTCGTTCAGTTGCGCCAACTCCTCTTCAAACTGCTGCATTAGCCGCTGCAACTTCTCTCGGTTGGCGCTTTGCAAGTTTAGCAGATACTCCAGCCGCTTCCGCTCCGCTTCGGTCTTGTCCGCTTTGAGTTGCAAGTGTTGGAGTTCGGTCAGCCGCTGCTCGGAAAGTTTGCGCAACTCCTCTATTCGCCTCCGTTCGGTATCCGTCAACTTCCCTTCCCCCTCCTTCCGCTCTAACGCATCCAGTTCCTCCCATTCCTTCGGCTCCAACAAAGTGCGCGTTTCCAGCATGCGTTGGCGCTTCAAGATCGTTTGGCGATACTGCTCGTCGTCTTGCTTTAAGGCTTGGTAGCTGGTGACCAACTTGTCCATGTCCACTAAACCGATGGTGACGGGTTGGTTGGCAGGAGCGAAAGTCATAGCACGCCAAGTTGTTGCCGCCAAAAGGAAGCCAAACGCGACCGTGAGCCAAAGCCATCGGCACATGCTGTGTCACTCTCCTTCTGTCCTTTGCTTTATGTTTGCTCCATGCTCAGAAGGCGGAGCCAACGCTGAAGTGGGTTCGCCGTCCTTCTTCGCCGAACCCGAAGTCAAAGCGAAGCAACCCAAATGGTGTCACGAAGCGAACACCAAAGCCGTAGCCGACTTTAAGCCGCAGGGTATCTCGTCGGCGTGGTTTGCGGCTCGCAGCGGCTTTCAAGTCTAAGGAGTTGGGACCACCGAAGGCATCCCCGATGTCCAGGAAAAGGACACCTTGCAATTCCTTTCGGAAACGGCGCCGCCATTCGGCGTTGAAAACGATCATGTGGCGTCCCACAAAGCGGTCAATGGTGTAGCCACGCAAGGTTTCGGCACCGCCGACGAAGAAGTTCTCAAAGACAGGGATGGAACCAACTGCCGTTCCCAACAGCAAGCGGGTGGCGAAAGTGGTCGTTTTTCCTTGCGGAATGTAACGGCGCCAGTCAAGGAGAAGTTTGGCGAAGGAGCGGGAACTGCCGAACAGTTTCGGTGCCACCTCCAACTCGCCCTCAAAGTAACTGCCCTTGGTGGGATCAAAGGGGAAATCCCGGGTATCCCAAAGGCGGCTATAGGCGATGCCCATTACCCAACCTTGGTCAGTTTTCCCCCCTACCTGCTCACTGACCCCGCCTTGGATGCGTCGCTGTTGGAAGTAAGCTCGCTCTGTGCGGAATTTCAACTCGTGCCACATGTAGTCGCCTTGCGGGCGCCGAAGGCTCATCCGAACACCGCGCCGAATTTCCGAGAAGAGCAAACCCTCCGTCACCGTTTGCCCCGATCCTAACACCAGTGCCGTTGTCGGCTCCCGATAGAAACTGCGGTCAAAAAGGTTGACGGCAAAGCCTGTGCGTTTGTTGTCAACCCATGGGCGGTAGTAGTAGAAGTCAAAGCCCTTGCGGTCAAAGAACTCTACCGTCAGCCGTAGGTGTTGTCCTAAGCCGCGAAAGTTGGTGTCTTGAAGGGCTGCGAAGCCGACGATTTCATTGCGGGAACTGTAGCCCAAGCCCACATTTGCCAACCCTGTCCGCTTCTCCTTAAGCCGGTAGGTCACTTCCACGCCTAACTCGTCCGTTTGTGGGTCAACAACGTCCTTCGGCTCCACGATGACCTCCTCAAAGATATCCAGCAGGAAAAGGCGGCGTCGGTCTTCCTCAATGACCCGTTGGTTGTAGAGTTGCCCCGGTCGCAGTTTCAATTCCCGCCAGACGACTTTCTCCTTCGTCTTCGGCTTCTGACCCAAGTCAATCTTGACACTCGCCACCTTCAACTCTTGGATGGGGATGATGATGGTGCCATCCGTGCGAACATCGGGGGCTTGGGGTTGGGCGATGTAACCGTTGGCGATGTAGAAGTCTTGGATGCGTTGCAAATCGCGCCGCAAAGTGTAGATGTTCAGGATTTTGCCTGGCTGCGTTTGCATGATGCCTTTCAACTTCTCGGACGGGATGGCGGTGTTACCTTCAAATACGATGTCCTTGACGAGGGGGTTCTCAAAGACCCGCACGACGACGATGATGCGCCCTTCAGGGGTCAACATGGGGAGGGCTTGGGGCGGTTGGGCGAAAAAGCCCATGTCGTAGATGGCTTGAAGGTCGCGCCGAAGGCGAGCCGTTGAAAAAGGTGTCCCTTTCTTGGTGTCCATGACCAACAGGATGCTCTCGGCAGGCACTTCCTTATTGCCCTCAATACGGACATCCGCTACTTCCCGCCCTTCCACTTCTTGCGCCAGTGAGACGGACGGAAGGAGCAGGAACAGCATGGGAATGAGCCACCATCGCACCATGACTGTGACACCCTCCAAAACCATTTTGTCGCAAAGGACGTGCAAGCCATAAGGTTAGACTAACGCTTGCAGGGGAAGGCTTCCCCCTTGCCGAAAAGAAGGCAGTCAACTCAGCGGAAGAGCGGTCAGCCAAAACCCGTTGAGCATCAAAGCGACAAAAAGCCGCTTTTTCTTCATGCCCCGCGCTCCGTGCTACGCCTACCGCTCCAAAAACGGGCGCAACTTTTTCCGCAAGGTAGAGCGGGCGCGAAATAGGCGCGATTTGACTGCTTCTACTGAGCAGCCTTGAATTTGGGCGATTTCTTTGTAACTGATTCCCTCAATGTCGCGCAGCACCAAAGTGACCCGTTGATCTTCGGGCAATTCGTCAATAGCCCGCTGGATGGCTTCCGCCAACTCCTTCTGCTCCAACAAGGTTTCAGGCGACAACCTGGTGTCCTCCCACTCAAAGCCTTCCGCTTCCTCCTCTTCCTCATCCAGTTCGTCGGGCAAGATTTCCCAGCGATGCTCCCGTTCCCGTTGCAACTGCTTGTAACGGTTTTTCGCCAAGTTGACGGTGATGCGATACAGCCAAGTGAACACCTCCGACTCGCCTCGGAAGCGGTCGTAGGCTTGATAGGCGTGGATAAAGACTTCCTGTGCCAAGTCCTCTGCCTCCTCGCGGTTTCCCATCAGTCGGAAGGCAAGGTTCTTCACCTTGTCGTAGTAGCGGTCTATCACTTCGTCAAAAGGCGGTTTGTTGACCGACACGGTTGGTTGAGTAGGTGAGCGTCGGTTTCGCCGCACGACCGTCACCACGCTCCATCCCATTCGGTTTCAGAACCGCACGGAAGTCTGGACGCGAAACTCGGCTCGCTCCCGTTCCCGCTTGATGACCGTCACAGATGTCCGCTTGCCAAAATAGTATTGCACTTCCAGCGCCGAAGGGTCTACGGGCGAGAGACCCTGTCGCCAGAGAACATGCAAGCGCGGGGCTAACGGGATGCCCAACCGCAGCCATTGCCGCTTCGTCGTCTGTTCGCGAATGACGCTCAATTCCGTCCAGCGCAAGGCTTGCACAATCGGTTCGGTCACGGGCGCCAGCAAGTTGCCCATGAAACTTTGAACGAAGACGCCCGAAAAGAGTTGCTGCCAGTTTGTCAAGGCTTCGCTTAATTGGGCTAAGCCCAGCCCAAACATCCGTTCCAACGCTGTCCGTTCCGGTAGTGGCGGTATCGCCAGCATTGTCACTGTCGGCAAGATGCCCAACCGTTGCGATTGCTCATCCACCGGTCCAGAGACGGTGAACAGGATGCGGTGAATGTCCAGTTGCGTTTCGCCTTCAAGGCGAAGGCGTGCTGTGCCCACCCATTGGTGAGTCAGAGGGTCAACCGCGTAGGCGAGCCGCAAACTCATGTCGGTAATGGTCAGCACCGATGCGGGTAGCCGCAAAGTGCCCCGTCGGCTTTGCAATTCCCCTTCCACACGCAGTTGGGACAAATCGCCCCGCAGAGCCACTTCACCGCCGAGCAACAACGAAACTTGGGGGTTGCGCAGGAAGAAACGGTCGCCAACTTGCAAGGTCAGCGCTAATTGCACAGCGGGCGGAAGTTGCCACTTCCCGTTGCCCCCTGTCGCCACGACGGGCAGCCGCAGCACATCGCCATCGTGCATCGTCAACACACCAGTCAATACTGGCGGGCTCTTTTCCCGTTCCGTCCGCAAAGCGACGGTGCCTGACAGTTCGCCTCTCGCTCCCTTAATGCGCCAACGAAAATCGCTTACCCGCAAAGTCACCTCCCATTGTCCCTCTCGCAACCACGCCCATTTGTCAGTGGGCAATTGACGCCACCGAACGCTACCCGAAAGCGCCACGCCGTTCCCTTGCCAGCGAACAACTTGAAGGCGCAACCCTTCGTTGTCCACTTGCCCCCTCAGTTCTGCCTCCCGCACTTGCAGGCTCATGCCGTCCCAATTCGTCTGCGCTCCTTGAATCCGAAGGAGCCATTCGCCTTCGTTGGCGAAGAAGTTTTGCAAACCTCCCTCTCTCAGCTCAAGCCATCCTTCGCCGCTCACTGTCCCTTCGCTCCACTTTGCCGTCAACCTCGTCAGTTGCACCGTTCGCCCGTTTGCGGTAACCTGACAGCGAACATCACGCAACATTGTCAAGGAAGCCAAAGGGGCAGGCAGGTTCTCCTTGCCCCCAAAAGTTAAGGCATTGGCAGCCAACTCCATCGTCCCAAACAGTTTTGGCGAACGCAAAGCCCCCTGTAAAGACAAAGAGCCGCTCACCCATCCTTTGTCTATTGCCACAGGCAAATCGGGTGGCAGGACGGAATCCAGGGGTGTGGGTGGGAGTTCCAAGTGCCATTGCAATTTGCGCTTCCCCTTCAATTCCATTTGTCCCCAGAAGGAAGCCAGCGCCCCTTCCGTTCGCCAGCGTAAAAGGCCGTCCCCTTTTGCTACGCTCAACACGCCCTCTCGGAGTTGGAAGCGGTGGACGAGAAGTTGTCGCACCCACCAGCCTCGCCAATGCACCTCTTCGGCAATCAGTCGCCCTTCCACCAAAGGGCGTTCTTTCGTGCCTGCCAGCTTTAGCTGTGCGGTCAAGGTCCCTTCCGGCATGGGCATTTCGTCCGTTGGGATACCGAGCAGCGCCAACACGCTCCCTACCAACTCGGGTGAAACTTGGCGCAGCGTCAAAGTGCCAGAAAGTTGCCCTTTGTCGTCAAGGGTGACGACCCCTTCAGCACGGGCGCGGTCTTGCCTCAGTTCGGTCAAGTGAAAGAGCCAACGCGTTCCATCGCGCTTTACGGACATCGCCAGTTGAGCGGGTCGGTCACCGATGCCCCGAAGGTTCGGAATTTGCATCGTTGCTGTCAAGTCGGAAATTTGTCCTTTGCGAAGAACAAGTGAGCCTTCCGACCAAACTTCGCCCGAAAGGGGCAATCGCAGCCATCGTTCAAAGCCCTCGCCTTTTGCCTCCTTTTCGGGCAAGGCTTTTCGCCATTCGCTGACCACTGCTTTCAAAAGTTCAGTGGGCACTTTCCCACTCTGCCAGCGAACTTGCACTATCTCGCCATTTCCGCTCCACGATGTTGTTGCGACCATGCCGTTGCGATGGAATTGGGCTTGCCCTTTCCACAGGAGCACTGCTTTTTCGCCGTTGTGATGTTGCGTCATGGTCAAGTCTATGCGGGCGGTGCCGAAAGGCGCAGCGCCCAAACGCACTTTTTCTCCGTCAAGGGCGAAGATGGCGCGTCGTTGAGAGCCTTGCACCACCACTTGCGCTCGTCCGTCCACTTTACCGTGCCACTGCCAATCACTCAGCGGCACTTTCCATTCGCGCAACAACCGTATCAGGTCTTCAAGGGCAAGGTCATCACCTTGAAGGGTCAGCAAGGAGGAAGCGGAAGGGCGCAAGTCAAGGGTGGCATCGGCGGTAAGATTTCCATCGCTCCAACGTGCCCGCACGGAGCGAAGGTGCACCGCATCGCCCCGCCATTCCCATTCGCCCGTTACATGGCGCAAAACGGCTCCTTCCCCGATGGCGATGGTGGGAACTTTGACGGTGCCGCTAACAAGCCACTCACCATCCCACCGAATTCGCACGGTCCCTTCTGCCAAGCCTTGCAGCGGTGTCGGGATTTCAAAGCGTTCCCCCCATCGTCTCAATGAAACGCCTGTCCAACGCCCCTGCAAGTTCAAACTCGGCTTCCCTTGCCGAAAAGCGAAGTTGCCACTCAGCACCGCTTGTCCGTCTTCCGCAAGCAGATGGATGCTATCCACTTCCCCGTCCACTTCTTGCCATTGGCTTTTTTCGTCGGTGCGCCATTGCCCGTGCGTCCGAATGCCCGCCGCCTTGACAAACCAATCCTGCCATTTGCTATCAGTAAAAAGGGTCGCCGCTTCAAAGCTGCCTTCCCACCGCTTGTCCCGTTGAACGGCCGTCCATTTGACCCAACCCGAACCTTTGCCCGTCACCATGCTGCCGTCGGAATCCAATTTCCAAAACCTTGACAGTTCCGCAATATCCACTTGGGCGAAGGAAAAGTGTCCTTGCGCTGCCTTTGAAGAGCCATGTCCTTGTCCGCTCCATTCGCCACCCAACATTTTCGCTTTCGGCACCCGAACATCCCAACGCCACCCGTTCTGTTGTCGCTCCGCCATCCCTTGCAGTTGCCACTGCACAAGGCGAAGGGAGCGGTTGCCGTTAGCGATTTCCGTTTTCATGCCTGTCCCGCTAACTGCAACAGCGCTTAACCGCCACTCCTTCCCCTCCCGCTTTTCATGGACGGAAAAATTGTCAAGGGCAATGCGAGCCGAGCGCACTTGTCCATCTTTCATCCGCAGTTGCCCATCCAAAATTTCGCCCGCAAAATTTGCCTTCAGCGCAGAAGCGAAGTCGGTGTGGAGGGTAACTGTGCCGTTGAAGTGTCCTTTCCAAGCGATGTCGTCGGGGGCATTCGTCAAGGGCCGCAATTCTGCAAGGTCAATCCCGTGCACTTTCAAACTCACCGTTAACGCTTCCTTTGTCTCTTGCCCCTCACTGCCTTCTTTCCGCCACCAAAGTTGCCCGTCGGTGACTTTGCCGGTTGACACAGCAGCCGCAAGGTTGCGGGCGAACAGTTCAGTGATGCCTTTATCAGCGATTCGTCCTTCCAAGTCGGCTCGGACTTCTTGAAGGAGCAAATTGTTGAAGCGCAATTGGGGCACCTTGACAGAACCGAAGATGGTAAGGGTGCCCTTTTGGGCATCCCACACACCCCACCACTCGCTGAACTGAACCCCGCCCTGCAATTGCACGATGTCCTCGTTGACAGAAAGGCGGGACAATGGTTGAGCGGTTGCAGCGTTGAGGGAAGCGAAACCGCCTTGTGGGGCAACCAGCAAAGTGAGCCGTCCGAAAGTCCACTGCCAACGCCCCGTCGGCAACGCCAATAAGCCAATGGGCTCATCCCAACGCAACCACCCTTGCCATTGCGTTCCGACACCGCTTCCGTGAACTTTCCCTTTCCCGCCCGTCAGCAAATGCACAGGCAACTTCCACCGCGCCATTGCCCATGCACTCAACCGCTCTATGGCATCGGGCGAAAGTTGCCCTTGCACTTGCCAAAGGGGTTGCCGCTCCAAAGTCGTTTGCCCGCTAAATTGGGCCAACACACGGCGGTCAAATTGAACCTGCAAGGACGAAAAGTGCATCCTTTGTCCGTCGGCACGAATTTGTGCGCTCGCCCGTAGGGGAGGGAAGTGGGGGCTGTCAAGGGCGACTTCGCTAAAGCGCCCGCTCATTCCTTCTAGCCACCATCTTCGCCCCCGCCACCCTACCGCCGCTTCGCCCGTCACAAAGCCATCGTGCAACTGCACCTTTTGTCGCCATTGCTTTGGCAATAAGGCGTCAAGCAGCGAGCGGAAGGCTTTAAGCCGCAAGTTCTGAACTTTGACAATCGCCCGACCTTGCCCTTCTTTTGTCCCTCCAAAATCTCGCAGCCACAAGAAGGCGCTCACTTTTCCGATGGCAGTCTCCGCAGCCATCTCCACTGTGCCGTGCCATCGGTTGCCGTTTTGCTCCAAACGGACTTGCCCGCGTCCGTGCGGGACAGCGATAGCAAGGAGTTGCCCTTCCTTAACCTGTCCCTTGTCCCCTGTCCCTTCTCCCTCTAATCGCAACGCCGTTTTTTGCACGGTCACATCGGCATCTACCTGCCAGCGGCGCTTTCGGATTTCCGCTGCGAGCCAGCCTTTGACAGTTCCGCCATGAAGCGGGAGGGGCTTAGGGACGAGAAGTTGCAAAATGGCGATGGGGACTTGCTCGCCTCGCCAGCGGATGCGCCAAAACCCTTGCTGCCCTTCCAGCGCTACCATTCCGCTGCCTAACTGGGGATGCACTTTCAGCGTCCGCAAGTTGACCTGCCACGAGGGCGGCTTGGGATGAACAAAGTGGAGCGCCAACGCCACTTCCACATCCAACGGCGCAAGGTGGATGCGGGGATGACGAGCGGAAAGTCGCAGCAAAGTCGCCGTCCCGCTCAAGGAAGTTTCCGCATCCGTTTGGTGCCAGTGCAAAACAGCGTTGACCATTTCGCCGTCCCGCACTTGCCCTTCGGCGAAATGCCGCCACTTCTGCGGGAGAGCGGACAGGCGAAGGCGGGAGAGTTGCAAACGCCCGTGCGTTTCCTGCATCCCCTCAAGGCTCACTTGACGGATGGTCACTGACACCCAACTGTTAGGTGCTCCTAATGGCTCTTTTAACCGTCCTTGCGCTTCTATGAGAATACCGCCTTCGCTCGGCTTTACGGTGGCATCAACGGCAACTAAATGCAGGCGGAAGGGTGTGCCATCGGGAAGGGGCAAGGTTTCGTCCCCCAATACGATTTCGCCGTTGTGAATTTTGATGAGGGGGAAACGCATGGGGCGGCGAATGGGTCGGGTCGCCCACATTGGTTGCCAATTCCACACACCCCTTCGGTCACGCCACAGGAAGAGGATCGCATTGGAGACAACGATTTGGTGGAGCGCTCGTTCCAGTTGGGCTTGCACCGTTCGTCGCCATTCCGACGGGCGCAACCATTGCCGCACCGACCAACGCAGCCACAGCTTAGGCACAGTCAGAAGGTAGCCGGTGGGCGAACGAGAATCTGGCTGGATGCGCAACTTATGAAGGATGGCACCAGTGAGCCCCACCGTCGCTGCTTCTACTTGAACGGGCATTGCCAGCGCTTTCGTCCATTCCGCTCCCAACAGGCGCGCCCATTCCTGCGGGGTGGGTAGGTGCTGGCGGATGTGCCAAATTCCCATCCCGATAAGCCCGGCGAAGACGAATCCTATCAGCAGCGGTGCTGTCCAACGCGCCATCACCATCACCTGAGCGGAAGGGTCGCATCCGCACGGAAAATGGTAGCATCCTGACCGCTCAGGCGACACAAAGGGATCGGCGGGAATTGATGCACCAAGGTCACCTTGTGATGCCAATACCCGCTCCGATACCCAACATCAAGTAAGGGCGATCGCTGAGCCCCGATTGATACCAACCGAGCACCAACTGCCATTGACGGTGGAGTTGATACTGGACGGCGATAAGCCACGAAGGTTTCAGGAAATTCCGCTGGCGTTCGCGGATTTCTGTCACGAAAAGCCACCGCCCTGTCGGCTGCCAAGTGAGCCCCGCATAAGGCACCCATTCCTCCCCTTCCCACTCGCCCCGCCAACGCGCCCAAAGGATACCGAGATGAAAGTCAAGGGCTGCCCTCGCTCTTTCGTGCTCCTCTTCGCTCCCGTTGTGGCGAGCCCTATAGAGGGGGAAACGGACCGCTGCGAAAAGTTGTTCGCCCTGTTGATTGCCCCACTGCACTAACGCCCCGACTGCCACATGGCGCGTGACCCGCTGCTTGATCTGCACGCCGCTGAATTGCAAGTGCTCATCCTCATAGCGCCCCAACACGCGGCTGTGATACAACCAAAAATTCGTGCGGGATGAGAGCCCGTAGCTGCTGCCCAGATACAGGTAATGGTGCCCTTCTGTCTCGTGCGGGTCGCGGGCAGTTTTGTCAAGGGAATAAACGGCTCCTATCCCCCTTGTTCCCTTTTCGGCAAAAGTTGCCGACGGGTTCAAAATCAACCCAACCCCACCCTGGGGCGTTGCGCGGGGTCAGGGTCATTGCCCCGCCGCTGGCAAAGCAGTTAGGAGCAACAAAATCGTCAGAAGGAAACGCTTCATCCACCTTTCACCTCCTCGTCACCTTGTCGCCCGATGCGGCAGCATTCGCATCCGCAATGGCACTCATCGCCGCCACAGCATTCGCACCCGCATGCGCAGGAGCATTGAAGGGTTGTTTGGTTCCGCATTTCGGCACCCATCGTCGTTCACCTCCATCTCAATTAAACCCTGGCGAGGGCAATTTCTTGCGCGGACATCCTTCGCATTGCGGGTCACACGATGCCCCAGCGGCGCAGGCGTTCTCGCAGGGTGGTTCGTGCCCGATGGAGCAAACTCTCCACCGCCGAGACGGAGCAATTCAAGGTGCGAGCAATTTGGCGATAGGAGTAGCCTTGCGCCCACAAGGAAAGGGCGTTCCGTTGGCGAGGCGGAAGGGTTTGCAACACTTCCTTCACGAAGGCTTCCAAATCGGCAGCGACAACCTGCGTTTCCGGGTCAGCCATGAAAGGAAGTTCCTCCACCTGTTCGGCATCTTCTGTTTCTGCCAATGCCTCCAGGGGGAGGAAGGCTCGCCGAGACTTTTGGTGCTGTCGTTTCCATGCCAACCGAATGACGATGCGATGGAACCAGGTTTGGAAGCGGGCGGTGGCGCGCCAACGGGGGCGGGCGGCAATAAGCCGAAGGAAGGCATCTTGCACAATGTCTTCCGCTTCTTCTCGGTGGCGGACGAACTGCCAAGCCAACTTGAGCGCCCAAGAGATGTTGCGCTCGTACAAAACCCGAAAGGCATTTTCGTCGCCGTCGGCAAAAGCCGCCATCAAAACAGTGTCAAGGTCAGT
>Ga0209993_10047_pt1 | contig 22250 bp, 19 predicted proteins | sample Antgeofumaro1A2A_FD_188082 | JGI IMG/M metagenome (GOLD analysis project Ga0209993, IMG submission 188082) | Geothermal fumarole subsurface microbial communities from Mt. Erebus, Antarctica - 1A2A (SPAdes) (version 2) | ecosystem: Environmental > Terrestrial > Volcanic > Fumaroles | place...
AGAAGGGGCAGGGGCAACAGCGGTCACAAAACAGGGGCAGAGACGATCCACCTCGAGCAAAAGAATAAGCGGTGCCGGACGCGCCCGACAATTAGAAGCAGAGTCGGTGTATGTGTTTATCTTGCCGGCAGAACTGAGCTGGCGAAAACAAAGTGCCGTGCGGGAGCCAGAGATGAGGTGGTGACAGGTAGGTTGCTATAGCCGGGAAATGCGACAATGATCAACTTTTCGCAGCTCATCAATCGCATCAAGGTTCAAGCGCAAACGAACACGCGTGGCTTTGACCAGAGTGTGCGCGATCTGGCCGAGGCATACAGTCAGGCGGTCGTCAACGTCCATAATCGGCTGCAGCGCTGCGAAGAATATCTGACCCAAGGACGGCTGTGTGAAGCCATCCATCTGGCCGAGGAGCCGCCGCGATTGCTCGATGTGATTGCACAGCTCAATTTCCCCGAGCGTGACCGATGGCACGAACTGCTGTCGGACTTGGGGATCCCGGTGACGGTTGCTATACCCTCGTTGAAGGCGGCAGAAGAGCTCAACGCCGCTTACGCGCGTTACGAAGCACAAAAGCCGTTGTGGCAGCAGCTGCGTCGCGCCTGCCTGGAACGAGCCCCCTTGGACCAGCGCCTGGCCCTTTTGACCAGTTTGCACCTCCTGGATCCTTTCAGCCTGGCGGTGAACGAACAACTCAAGAAATTACAGGAGCAGCGCATCGAAGAAATCCGCAGCGAATTCACCAGCGCTTATCAACGGCAGGACGCGAACGCAATCTTCGGGCTGTGGAGAGAGGTCAACAGCCAGAAATGGCTGGCTCAGTTCCCGGGAGAACTGCTGGCGAGCCTCGGTCAGTGGGCTACCTATTATCAGCAACGATCAGCAGTTGCCCAGCTCAAACAAGTAGGCACTGAACTGGCCGATGCCTTCAAACGAGGACGGCTCGAACGATGCCGTTCCCTGGCGGCTCAGTTTCAACAGATAGTCCAGGACTACCAAGTCCCGGCCTCGGAACAGGTGTACCAACAGTTCGTCAATCTGATCCGATGGACCGAGGATATGACCCAACTGGAAAGCCTACTCGCGCGCGGGGAATTGAGTCAGGAAGAGACGGCGCGCTGCGTGTTGTTGGTGCGTCGCTGGCGCAGGCATCTGCCTTTATCGCTGTATCGGGAATACACGCGCCGATTTGCCGAACAGAAGCAGCGGGAACGGATACGCGATGTCATTTGGATTTTCTTCGCGGTTACGGGATTTATCATCGTGTTGGCAGGTGTCTTCTTCTGGCTGGCCGCTACTCAGAAACAGTGAGAACATGCCATGCTCGCCGATGTCTACTACTTACGCATCATGGGAACGATTCTCGGACCGCTGAGCAAGGAAGAAATCGAGCGTTTGCGCGATTTAGGCCGACTGCAGCCGTTTCACGAAGTGTCCCGAGATGGGCGTACCTGGGCGCCTGCTAGATCGTTCAACGAGCTGTTTCCTGCGGCACCTGCGAGTGAGGAAGGAGAGACAAAGCCTCCTGCCAAACACCGCCGCAGTTCGGCAGCACGCCAGTCAGAAAGAGAAGCTAGAGACATAGACGAATTTCAAGCAGCACCCAGCTCGCTGGCGCCGGCCCTATCTGAAGTGCCGTACAGTAGCGAGAATCCCAGTCATGTAAAACGTCTGCGTGCCGGCTTGATGATCCAAGCATGTTCGCTGACAGCGCTATGCCTTATGTTCTTGGTTTTGTTGATTGGATTGACGATGCTGGATCATCCACTGCCTGATTTTCTGGCGCAAGCGAGGAAACAATTGCTGCCGTTTGTTTTTGTTATGACGCCGTTTGTTTTTGTTATGAGCCTTTTGATATTCATCGGCAGTCTGATGGAAATGGTGGGCATGTTTTTAGCTGCGTGGTACAATCGCAGGACAAATTCCCGCGTATTCGGCATAGCTGGGGTCTGCACTCTGTGCTTGGCCACTATCTTTTTCTTTTTTGCAATGATGTTTGAGGCTTTTACGCCTGAGGCAGCGACCGGACCTGCCTTTCTTCTGTTCAGCATCATTTTCGCCTTGCTGGCGTGGACGTTGCAACTGGTTTCTTCATTGATAACCGCTTACGATATCCGCCGGCGCGATTTGGTCATTTTTCTTTGGGTAGTGCTCTCCGTTTACATGGTTTGGGGCTTGGTTTTCACAGTTTTTGCTGCAATGTCCGTGATGAAACCTGATGTAGCGCTGGCGCTTGTCATGGTGTTTTTCATCCTCGGCATAATCGTTTTCGGCCTTATCGTCGTGGCGCTTTTCCTCATCTGGGCGGCGATACCCAAACCCTCGGCATTTCGGCAGAGTCTGGTACCGCAAACGTGACTTGGTTGCCTGTCATAGGGCCAAGCGGATACCCCATGGATGCCGAGGGCGGCCAGGCGTGAGAGCCGCCCAGCTCCCATTGACAACTCGCGGCCTTTCAGTGTCCAATGGCGGTACGGTCCTTCGCATCGCGGTCCGCCTTGCGGGTCCGGAACGGCAGCCGAATGCCACGGAGGGTGTAAGCATGATGCCAAACAGTTGGTGGCGCGGGTGGCTGGCGTGGTGGCGGGGTAGAGGCAGGCCGTGGCCGCAGCCGACAGCTAGTTACCCCTGGCTCGACAGGCCCGATGCCCCGGAATGGATCGCCCACAGGCAGCGTGCAGGCGACTTCGACGCCGATACGGCGCGCAAGCTTTATCAATGGCATCGCGATGGCTATCTGATATTGCCCGGAGTACTGGACGACCGACGCATCGAAGCTTTGCTGGCCGAATTCGAGCGCCTGTATGCGGAGAAAGCGATCGTCGGCGGGCACCGACAGCCATTGCGTCGCGATGCGCACGGCCATTTCATCGCCGTCATCAATGTGCACATGCAGTCGGATGCAGTCAAGGAGATCTTGCTCGATCCTCAGGTGTTACGCTGGGGTGAATTGTTGCTGGGTCGGCCGGTTTACGGATGCCAGACCATCAACTTTTTCACAGGCAGTCAGCGCGCATTGCATCATGATCATGTGCACATGACCACGCGCCCCTATGGGTACTTTTTCGCCGCATGGTTCGCACTCGAAGATGTGCATCCGGATGCCGGACCGCTGGTGTATGTCCCCGGAAGTCACCGGTTGCCCTATATCCCAGTGACCGAATTGCGGGCCGGCAAGGATCCGCACGAGGAAATCGCCAGACTGTGGCAGAAACGCATCCTGCGTCACAGATTGGAGACGCGGCAGTTCCTCGCACGCAAAGGGGATGTGTTGTTGTGGCATGCCAATTTGGCGCACGGCGGAGCGCCGGTGCGCAATCCGGCTCTCACTCGGATCAGTATCGCTTGCCATTACGCCGCATTCGGCGTCGAATATTTCCACGAACTCTCCGGCGACGTGCGCGACCCAGGAGATGTCCTCTGGTACAAAGGCCGTCCCTACCTGCCGGAATATTACGACGCCAACGGTACTTTTGCGCCCACGCGCAAAATCTGGCTCGCTCGCATGGCTCGGACCGAACGGCGTACTGGTTCCTGACACCTTGCCGATTGCAAGGCACGCCCCCCCAAAGCATGCGTCGCGGCGACGCCACTCGAGGGGCACGAGACTAATATAATTGGCGTAACCGAAGCAACAGTCGAAGAGTAAGGGCGAACTACTGGCCTTACCAGGTACCACTTTCAGGAGGATAAATTATGGCGCGTCGCCGCAAGCGTAACGAGGACGAGCTCGAAGACATCGAGGAAGACGTCGAGGAGGAGGAAGATTGGGCCGAGGAAGAGGACGAGGAGGAGGAAGAAGACGAAGAAGAAGAGCCGGAAGAAGCGAAAGAAGAGCCGGTCAAAGCCAAGAAGCCCTCGCGCGCCAAAAGGTCAGCTAAACCAGTGCGTATGCGTATTGTCTGGGGCGTTTTCGACAACAGCAACAAGCGCGTAGAAGCCTTCCCGTATCCCCAAAAAGCCGAGGCAGAAGCTCTGGCCAAAAAGCTAACCCAAGAGAAAAAGAGCCTGTATTTTGTGCAGCCGGTGAAAGAGCCCATCGAAGAAGCATGACCCACGAGTGCCTGGGGTGTGCCGGCGGCGAAAAGGGTACCAGGATGCCCGCAAGCCGCCGGCTTTTTACGCTCCTCGACGCGGTTTTGCAGGCGGCGCCTAGCGTTTCCCCCGGGACACGTTACCGGCTGCCTGGTGCGGCGCGGTCGCCGGCAACTGCCTAACAGAGAATGTGCTCACGTTATTCCGGCTTGCGGGCGATCAGTTCCTGGATCCGACCCAGCTTGTTACCGATTCTCAGGACATTTTGCACCTGCAACTCGCGTTGCTCGATAGTCCCAATCTTGAGCGGATGCATGACCAAGTCTCCCGAGCCCAAGCCTAAAATCCAATGACGGAAAAGGTCGTCTTGCATTTTCTCGAAGGCCATCCCTTCGGTATCGTACGAAACTTCACCCCCGGCGAAGAGAAAACGATGGGTGATTTCACCTGGAGTAATCCGCCAGTAATGCATCCGATCGTACACGAAGGTGGTCAGAAGCCAGAGGACGAACAGCACCGTCGAGAAAAACAGATAGAAGCCTGCGTTCATGTGCAAGGAAAGGCGCCCGAACCATTCGAAGATCTGCTCCCACCAGCCCAGCCAGGCAAATAGCACGGTCAAGAGCAAAACGCTGATCATAAGCACCAACGAGCGCAGGCCGCGCAAAGTGACCGACGTGGCAAAAATCACGACTAGCGTGACGATACAATAAATAACACCCAAGTTTTTATTGGGGCTAATCTTGATGTGCGGGTCGCGTTCGCCGCGATACTCCTTGTCCGTGGGTATCAGTATGTAGTGTTTCTTCCCCGATTGTTCGGCGACGTATTGCGACCCCGCTGGAACAATTGCCAGCACCTGGTCCTGCCATAGCGTCCAAAAGCCGAAGACATAGCCCAATACCCACACAGGCCAATAGTAAAAGATCATAGAATGCCCGTAGACCCGCACTTCTTCTGGTCGGCGCGTGGTCGCTGGCGCTTTGGCAGCAGCTTCTTGGTTGGGCGTCTGTGACATTTTTCTCACCCCTTCCGTCTCAAAATTGTTGGCATTAAGCTCATGCGTCTAACCGTCTTCGCCGGCAAGCCCATTCTCTTCTCGAATGAATGGGCCATCCTGGCAACATGAGTCATTCCTCTGTTATTCGTTCGCCGCGTCGAGAAATTCGCTCGGTCGGATAAAGCCGCCTGTCGAACGCGGCCGCCCTCTTAATTTAAAGCAGGTTCGTTGAAAAAATCCAGCCAAATATTTGTGCTTTTTGTGGACTAGCGAGCTCCTTTGCGGATTTAGCGTGGGCCAAGGCACTCCAAGAGCTGCTCACGGCCGCTGTTTATCAATCTGAGCAGAGCGCCTGGTGCCCCTTCCCCTCGATTGCGAAGTGATTTCGATTCTCAGAGTTTTATCTGCGGGAGCACCAGTCTGGTCCTAGAAACCCGACCGGAAGGCGTCTTACAGTCTTTTAGCCCATCCTATCGGTCGAGTTAGGGTTGACTAAAATAGGACAATTGGATAAACTAATCAAGGTTGACGGATGGCCACCCAGGCTCACTGGCCTTCAGCCGAGGACTAACCGTGACCAAACACGTTGTGTGCACAGGCTTTTTTCTTGCTTGGCAATCGCTTCCGTTAATAGCTACAGGCTGTAGTGCTGTGCCCGCTGAGACGAAGCCCCAAGTGTTGGCTACCACGGGCATGATCGCCGATCTCGTCAGAAATATCGCCAGCGCGGATGTGCAGGTGATCCAGCTCATGGGTCCTGGTGTGGACCCGCACTTGTACAAGCCAAAACCCCAAGATCTTCGCAATCTGGAGCGTGCGCATCTTATCTTTTACAACGGTCTACACCTCGAAGGCCGTATGGTGGAACTTTTGGAAAATCATCCCCGGGCACGTTCGGTGACGCGCGCCATTCCGCGCGACAAGTTGCTTTTCGAGCGTGGTCAACCTGATCCGCATGTCTGGTTCGATGTGCAGTTGTGGATCAGCGCCATGGAAACGATCGCCGAGGACCTAGCCGCCCAATGGCCCGACCAGGCGGTAGTTTTTCGTCAGCGGGCAAAAAGCTATCGTGCTGAGCTTCTAGGTTTGGACGAAGAAATCCGTCGGGCAATCGAGCGCATTCCTCCAGAGCGACGGGTGCTCGTTACTGCCCATGATGCGTTTCGCTACTTTGGCCGTGCCTATGGGCTCGAGGTAAGAGGGTTACAGGGGATCAGTACAGCCAGCGAAGCAAGTTTGCGGGAGTTGGAGGAGTTGACGGAATTGATTGTCCGGCGTCGAATTCCGGCGGTGTTCGTCGAGAGCAGCGTGCCGCCGGACGCAGTCAACCGACTTCTGGAAAAGGCCCAGGCGCGTGGACAACCGGTGCGCCGAGCTCCGGGGGAACTTTTTTCCGACGCCATGGGTGAGCCGGGAACGCCCGAGGGCACCTACCCTGGGATGATGCGGCACAACGTCCGGCTGATCGTGGAGGCGCTCGCTGGTCCTCGAGACAGCACGGATCGCCCCAGCACACCATGAGTATGCCAACCGATTTGGAACCAAAGCAGGTCCACCCTGTCAGCGTGCCACCGGTCGAGATCCATGACCTCACGGTGGCTTACCACGCCCGTCCTGTTTTGTGGGACATAGACCTGACCGTGCCCGAGGGGAAACTTGTCGCCGTCGTGGGACCGAACGGCGCCGGCAAGACCACGCTTTTGAAGGCATTGATCGGCCTGGTCCCTTGGGCTTCAGGGTGGGTCCGTTTATTCGGCGAACCTCCGGACCGCGTTCGGGGCCGCGTTGCTTATATTCCCCAGCGCGCCAGTGTAGATTGGGATTTTCCGGCGACCGTATTGGACGTGGTCTTGATGGGCACCTACGGGCGTCTGGGTTGGATCCGACGGCCGGGCTGCACAGAAAAAGCCCAAGCCTTGAGCTGCCTAGAGCAAGTGGGAATGGCGGCGTTTACGCGCCGCCAGATCGGCCAGCTTTCGGGTGGGCAGCAGCAGCGGGTCTTTATGGCTCGCGCCTTGGTGCAACAAGCCGACTTGTATTTGTTGGACGAGCCGTTGGCAGGCGTGGATGCCGCCACCGAGCAAACGATTCTGGATCTTTTGCGCAGTCTCCGCGATCAGGGCAAGACCATCCTAGTCGTCCACCACGACTTGCAGACCGTGGCCGGTAATTTCGATTGGGTGGTCGTGCTCAATCTGCGGCTGCTGGCGGCTGGGCCGGTCGAGCAAGCGCTGACGCCCCAAGTGTTGCGTCAAGCCTACGGCGGGCATCTGGTTATCCTGGACCATGCTGCCCACGTCCGGCTACGCCGCGAGCAAGGACAGGAGTGATCATGCCGGACTGGACCTTGCTAGTCGTGTTGGCGCTCTTGGGCGCTGCCACGGGACTCGTGGGAACCTTCGCTTTTTTGCGCCGCCAAAGTTTGCTCAGCGATACTCTGGCCCACGCTGCCTTGCCGGGCATCTGCCTGGCTTACTGGTGGACAGGCAATAAAAGTTTGGCAGTACTCTTGACGGGCGCTCTAGCCGCCGGCCTGGTGGGCTCCCTGTGGCATACGCTGCTTGTGCAGACAACGCGCCTGAAAACCGAGGCAGCACTGGGCGTTGTGCTGTGCACGTTTTTTGCTGCCGGCATCGTGCTGCTCAGCCTTTTGCAAGCGCATGCCGGCGCCAGCCAAACGGGTCTGGACCGATTTATCTACGGTCAGGTCGCCTATCTGACTGACGAACAGATGCTGGTGCTAGGCGCTGTGAGTCTAGCGTTGATTGCGACCGTCGTGGTGTTGTACAAAGAGCTGAAACTGTTTTGCTTCGATCCCGACTACGGTCAGACGCTGGGATTTTCGCGCCGGTTTTTGAGTCTGTTGCTGTCCACATTGTTAGCCGGAGCCGTGATCCTCAGTTTGCGCTCCACAGGCGTGGTGTTGACTGTGGCATTGCTCGCTGGGCCGGCTGCGGCAGCACGGCAATGGAGCCACCGGCTGGGTCTGTGTCTCCTGGGAGCGGCCTTTTTCGGCGCCTCCAGCTGTATAGCCGGGGCACTCCTGAGCTTCCATATACCGCAGGCTGCCACAGGTCCGGCGATCGTGTTGGTATTGAGCGCCGTTGTGGCCCTGTCTATCGTATGTGGACCGGCACGCGGATGGCTCTGGCACTTCCTGAGAAGCTGGCGCTTCCGCAGGCGTGTCGAGTACGAAAATGCGTTGGCCGACCTGTTTCGACTGGCTGAAGCGCAACCCGAGGCCGCCGGTTTTTCTCTCGAGGGGGTGGCTCGCTGGCAACAAAGCCCAGCGAGCCGCAAACGACGCGTGCTACGCGCCCTCGTGCAGCGCGGGTTTATCGAGCCTGCCGAGCCACACAGGTGGCGACTGACTCACGCCGGCCTGCGTGTGGCCCGTCGTATCGTGCGCGGCCATCGCTTATGGGAAACCTACCTGGCTCAGAATCTGCACCTGCCTGCGGACCATCTCCACCGCGACGCCGAAGCTATGGAGCACGTCTTTTCTGCGGAGACACTCGAAGAACTGGCCCGTGGACTGCAGTATCCGGCACACGATCCCCACGGCCACGCTATCCCGCCTGCCGAACAGGAGGGCCAAGATGCTTAGTCCTGCCGAAAGTGTGGTCCTGCTCACCGGTATTTTGGTCGCCTGCTGCTGTGCCTTGCCCGGCTGCTTTCTCCTGTTGCGACGCATGGCCTTGCTGGGCGACGCCATAAGCCATGCCATTTTGCCTGGTATTGCCTTGGCCTTCGCGCTGACTCATTCGCGAAATATCATGGTCATGCTCGCAGGCGCTTTGGCCGCTGGCCTGGCCTGCGTGGCGCTTATCCAGATCCTCGGGCGACCGGCGGGTGCCACCGGTGGCGGTCTCCCAGAAGATGCCGCAACTGCAGTCGTGTTCCCGGCCTTTTTCGCACTGGGCGTCGTCTTGATCGGATATGTAGCGCGTCATGTGGACCTCGATCCCGACTGTGTGATCTACGGCAGTATCGAGCTGGCGCCTTTGCAAGAGTTGGCCATAGGTAGCCTACGACTGGGTCCCAGACCGCTATGGATTCTCGGTGCCGCAGCACTGATCAATTTGCTTTTTGTGACTGTGCTGTACAAGGAGCTGAAATTAGCCTGCTTCGACCCTGATTTGGCGGCCCTGTTGGGTTTTCGGCCGCGCGCCTTGCATTGGCTCTTGGTGATGCTGGTCGGAGGCACCACAGTGGCATGCTTCGAGGCTGTGGGAGCCATCTTGGTAGTTTCGTTCCTCGTTTTGCCGCCGGCAACCGCCTACTTGCTGACCCATCGCTTGACAGGGATGCTGGTTTTGTCCGTGTCGGTCGGGGCTCTAGCTGCAGTTTTGGGATATGTCCTGGCTGTGTGGATCAATAGCAACGTAGCCGGAGCAATGGGGTGGACCGCGGGCTTGTTGTTCGTATGTGCCTGGGTCTTTGCGCCTAAGAGAGGCTTGGCGGCCAACTTAGTGCGCAGGCTACGAGGGGCTGCAGAAGGTTAGTATCTTTTCCTTCGTCGTCCGTCGTTTTTGGCTCGCAGTTTCCGAAAGTTTTTCGTTACTTTTTGCTTGACTCGGGCGATATACTATAGTGACGCACTCGGGGGCGACCTGGTTTCGACCGGGTGAACTGAGGCGTATGCGGCGTGCCGTGGTTGGTCAGTTGGCCACGTAAAAAGCTGACCGCACCAACAAGTGCCGAACCGCACTATGCATTGGCTGCCTAATTGAAACGGTAGCCCCGTGCCAGCGGTCATGCCTGGGGGACCCTGGTTACGGCCGTTACTCAGGCGCCCTGTCCCTGAGACCTCACGGTCGTACCGGCGGCGGGGCAGGGGCTACTCACAGCCGGGTAGCGACGGGCTGTTCCTGCTTGTCGGAACGCTCGGAGCGAATTGGCAATAGCCACAAAGACAAGCTACGCACGTAGAAGCATGCGCACGAAGCACCTCGGGACGCGGGTTCGATTCCCGCCGCCTCCAATGGCCTTTTCCGGTATGTGCATCGTTTCCGCATGATTTTACCACATAGGCACTTAGGAAAGCCTATTAAACTGACCGTGTTTCACCGATGCTTCGCATTTCAAACACATTGTGCATCAACGTGTACACTGATTTCATGAATTGACGTCAGCTTTGTGGTCTTTGTTCGCTAGTGTGAACAAATTTGTGGACGTTTCTTCACATCAGCAGGCGGGGGCACGGATTTAACCGCATACGGATTTAACCGCAGAGAACGCAACACGGATTTAACCGCAGAGGACGCAGAGAGCGCGGAGAGAGTCTCAAGTGTTCTCTGCGGTCCTCTGCGCACTCTGCGGTTTACTCTTTTTCAGTGCTGCGCGCCTGGATATGCCTGCTCACCACGTCTACAGCAGATTGAACCGCAGAGCACGCAACACGGATTTAACCGCAGAGGAGGCAGAGAGCGCAGAGAGAGTCTCAAGTGTTCTCTGCGGTCCTCTGCGCACTCTGCGGTTTACTCTTTTTCAGTGCTGCGCGCCTGGATATGCCTGCTCACCACGTCTACAGCAGATTGAACCGCAGAGCACGCAACACGGATTTAACCGCAGAGAACGCAGAGAGCGCAGAGAGATTCTCAAGTGTTCTCTGCGGTCCTCTGCGCACTCTGCGGTTTACTCTTTTTCGCCACAGAGTGTAGCCATCTATGGCCTCTTTACATCTTCCTAGCTGTGCCACAGAAGACGGCTCTGCCATCTCGTGCATCGAACCTACCATCCTGTCCAAAGTCTCACGCAGTGCATCAACGTATGCATCAGCCGATTGTCCGAGATGACGCCTGGAAAGCTACCATGAGTTCTACCGCGTTGCTGAAGCGAACGCTGTCGCCGTAGCAGTGGGCGGTCGAGCCTTAACGGAATCTATTCGCTCTAGGATGCTCTACACTACCTACGGGGATTCACTGAGCCACCTGGCGGCATTTGCCCGTGTGCTCCATCCTACTCCGAGAAGGCCGAAGCGTGGCCGCCCACCTAAGACGGGGTGAGCAAGGACGTATGCACATTTATTCGTTACAACGCGAGCAGAAGATCCAGCTGAGTGGGGATGAAGTGTTCGCATTCTTCTCCGACCCACATAACTTGGAGGTCCTTACGCCTCCGTGGCTGCGTTTTCGGATATTGACGCCTGACCCTATCCACATGGGCGTCGGTACGATCATTCAATACAGGCTCTACTGGCGGATGCTGCCTATAGCATGAACAACAAAGATAGTAGCATGGGACCCGCCCAAAGGTTTCACCGATGTTCAGCTGCGTGGGCCCTATCGGCTATGGGAGCACACGCACAGTTTTGTCAACGTGGCAGGAGGCACCCTGGTGCGCGACGTCGTCAGGTATGCCCTGCCCTTCGGCGCCCTGGGACGTCTCGCACACCGGCTGTGGGTGCGTAAGGATATCGAAGCGATCTTCGACTATCGGGCTCAAAAAATCACGGAGATACTAGAACCTTCGCGGAAAACATGAATAGTGAAGACCCCGCCATCGTTTGGTTTCGGCAAGACTTGCGTCTGGCCGACAATCCGGCACTGCTGGCTGCGGTTGGGCACGGCGGACCTGTCATTGCTGTTTACGTCTGGTCGCCCGACGAGGAAGGAAACTGGCCTCCCGGCGCCGCTTCCAAGTGGTGGCTACATCAGTCCTTGGCACAACTGGATCGTTCGCTGCGTCGTTACCGGTCACGCTTAGTGCTTCGTCAGGGACCTGCGCTGAAGGTGCTTCGGGAACTGGTTCAGGAAACAAGGGCCACCGCCGTTTATTGGAATCGGCGCTACGAGCCTGCCGCGATGAGCCGCGATGCTCGAGTGGAATTTGCGCTACGTTGCGATGGTATCCGCGTAGGGATTTACAACGCCTCGCTGCTTTTCGAACCGTGGACAGTGTCGAGTCCAAGCGGCCGACCGTATTGCGTGTTCACACCCTTTTGGGCTGCATGTGTCGTCCAAGCAGAACCCGCTCGACCTGTCGAAGCACCCGCGCGCTTGCCGGCTCCGAGGACCTGGCCAGCTTCGCTCGCCCTCACTGACCTGGCTTTGGAACCGACCGTGGACTGGGCCGGCGGACTTCGTGCCTCCTGGCAGCCAGGGGAAGTGGGAGCCGCTCGGCAGTTGGAATGCTTCATCGAGGAAGTGCTCCGGCATTACCCAACGATAAGAGATCGGCCAGACCTTGTCGGCACATCACGACTTTCACCGCACCTGCATTTTGGAGAAATAAGCCCTAGACAAGTTTGGCATGCACTTCGCAACGCTCTGGGGGCAAAGAAAGACGGGAGTTATGCGAAGGCCGTGGAGTGCTATAGCCGGCAGTTGGGCTGGCGTGAATTCGCATACTACTTGCTGTACCATTTCCCACACACTGCCGACGAGCCTCTGAAGGAATCGTTTCGCCGTTTTGCCTGGAGAACGGAAGCAAGATGGTTACGTGCCTGGCAGCGCGGCCGCACAGGCTATCCCATCGTGGACGCAGGCATGCGACAGTTGTGGCACACGGGATGGATGCACGATCGTGTACGCATGGTGGTGGCATCGTTTTTGGTCAAGGATTTGCTCATTTCGTGGCGCGAGGGGGCAGCCTGGTTTTGGGATACCTTGGTAGACGCCGATCTGGCCAACAACACTCTGGGCTGGCAATGGGCAGCAGGATGTGGCTCTGATGCTGTTCCCTATTTCCGCATCTTCAACCCAGTCCGCCAAGGAGAAAGATTCGATCCGAACGGCGATTATGTCCGCCGCTGGGTGCCAGAACTAGCCCGGCTGCCCATCCGATGGCTCCATCGGCCGTGGGAAGCGCCTGCGTCGGTCCTACGAGAAGCGGGCATCGAGTTGGGCGTCACGTACCCGCGGCCGATCGTAGACCACTCCCTGGCACGGCAGCGCGCACTGGAGGCACTGCAAAAGATGCGATTATAACGCGATGTCGCCTACGACTCTACGTACCGCTGTATACGCTCCCCTGTATACGCTCAACGTTGCCGCACTCCCTCTCCGCGTGGGCGCATCAGTTCTATCGCGCGCTGTACTCTCAGGCCGATGGTAGCGTTTGCCCAAAGGCAGGTCAGTTTATCTCTTGCCATCGGCCGTCGCCAGCGCCCTACTTCGGGACTAGGCACAGGATGGACCTCCCGAGTGACGCTGGCGCGATCCGACCGTACAAGCTATGTGCCTGGCCCCAACAAAAAGCTTTTGCGGCCAGGCTCCTGCCGGCCCGGCTGGGGTTCGGCAACTCTACGCGACGGGATACAGATCACCTGGTTGACTGCAGGCGATTTTGTCACCTCGTCGCCATAGTGGTAGTTTTCCCCATTCATTACCAGATCCAAGAGCGCCGAGGCCGGGCACGGTTGTGGCTCTGCTAGCCTAGCTGGCTTCGCCTGCACTTAGGCTTTGTTCCAATGCGAGGGCACGAGGAAAGAGCAGGTTGTTTTCTTTGTGTATGTGTTGTCTGAGGTCGGTGTCGAGCTCTTTCAAACCCTCGTACAACGAGCGCCAGGCTGAACAGGCATCCTCCGGAGGCGTGTACTGGTGGGTGATTTCACGTATGCGCGCCAGGTTGGCTGCCGAATCATCGTGCTCGTGGATCATGACGGCGATGGGATTGCGCAGGGAGCCAAAGGGAAAAGCCAAGTGCCGCTGTTGCCGTTCCATTTCGGCAATGCTGGGGAACAATATGTTCTCTTCCTTGAGCAAGTGCATTTGCAATTCCTGTGCTAAACTACGAAATACTTGGGCCAATCGCTGCAGGCTCGGCTCCTCGCTGTGCCGCTGCAGGCACGTGGCCAGTAGGTCGGACAGCCGCGGCAACTGGCTGCGCAGATAAGTGTGGTGGCGCTGGACGATGTGCTGCGCCAATTCCTCGAGCGTCAGGTGCGCCAGCTGGGCGGCTTCGGCATCTTGTGCAGAGGGAGTCGCTGCCTGCAAGCGCTCCAGCAATTCCTCGGTGGAAACACCGCGCTGTCGGCACACGGTGGCCAGGTCTAGATGCCCGTGGCAACAGTAATCAATGCCCGATTGTTCCAGGATGGAAGCGTATTCGGGATGCTCGGCGACCAATTGCCCTATCGGTTTTTTCTCCAGTTCGGCCATGCTACACCTCCTTACATTTCTGTGTGCCGATTCAGTATCTGAGGACCTGATCGGCTCTGGGTTCCATTTGCTTGGGGACCTCGGTAATGGACTTTTCCAGGTGCGTGAGCAAAGACCACCCGGTCTTCAAACCCGCGACGAACACGACGAGGATGATCACACCCAGCGCGAACACGGTATCGCCGACGATGCGCAGCCAGCGCAGCACATTCATAACACCCTGCTGCAAAAACTCAGCGGAGCGTGCGTACCACAATCCGCGCTCTACGCTCGCCCAAGTCTGTAGGAGCCCGACTGGCAGCAGCGACAGAAGCACCATGGCTGCCAGCCCGATATTGACGAGCCAGAAGCTCACTGCCAAGGGCGCGTTGCGCCACGCATAGCGAGCAGTCAACCCCCGCAAACAGAACAAAGCCAGCCCGATACCGAGCATGCCGTACACGCCGAACAGGGCAGTATGCCCATGCACAGGCGTTGTGTTGAGCCCCTGCATGTAATACAAGGCGATCGGAGGATTGATGAAGAAGCCGAACAGGCCGGCGCCGACCAGATTCCAGAAGGCAACCGCAATGAAGTAATAGATGGGCCAACGGTAAGCTTCCACCCACGGTCGAGCCCGCGCCAGGGTGAGATTTTCCCACGCTTCGAACCCGATGAGCACCAAAGGCACGACTTCCAAGGCGCTAAAGGTAGCACCTAGAGCCATGATGATCGGCGGCGTTCCCGCGAAATACAGATGATGAAACGTACCGATAATGCCGCCGAACAGAAAAACTGTCCCGGAGAATAAAACGTTGAGCGCTGCTAAACGGGGTTGCAACAAGCCCATGCGAGTGAACAGAAAGGCGAGCACCACGGTGGCAAAGACTTCAAAAAACCCTTCCACCCACAAATGGACAACCCACCACCGCCAGTATTCAACCATGCTCAGATGGGTCCGCTGACCCCACATGAGGCCGGCGGTGTAAAAGAGACCGATAGCGGCCGAAGCCACTACCAAGAGCAGCAACAGGTGCCTAGTCTGCGCTGGCTGCACAAGTGCCGGCCATAGTGCCCGCACCATCAAAGCCAACCAGAACAACAAGCCAAACCACAACACGAGCTGCCACACCCGACCGATGTCAACATATTCGAACCCTTGGTGGCCCAACCAGAAGTTCGCGTGGGTGCTGAACACCTGGCGGGTACCCAACCAGGTTCCGCACAATCCCCCCACGACGACTACCAGTAAGGCGAAATAGAGGGCGTTGACAGCTCGGTGCTGACCAGGGGGCTCATAACCGGAAACCGCCGGGGCCACGAACAAACCGGTCCCTAGCCAAGCTGTGGCTATCCAGAAAATGCCGAGCTGAACGTGCCAGGTGCGGGTGACCTGATAGGGCAGCCACCGCGCGAGGGGGATTCCGTAAAACCCCTGTCCCTCTACGCCGTAATGAGCCGTAACGGCACCCAGCCCTATTTGGACCAGCAGGAGCGCAAACGCTGTCCAGAAAAACTTGCGCGTAGCCTGCATGGAAGCTGTCGGCCGCAGCGCCAGGAGCGGATCGGTTTCAGGCAAGTGCTCGGCGAGTATCGGTTCGTCACGCGTCGCCACGTGATGCCAGGCGAGCAGGCCGACGCCGGCCAGCAGAAGCACGAAACTGATGACCGACCAGACCAGTGCTTCCGGAGTGGGACGATTGTCCAAAAGCGGTTCGGGCGGCCAATTGTTGGTGTAGGTGATGTCGCGACCAGGCCGCTGCGTACCACAGGCCCAAGCTGTCCAAAAGAAAAAACACGTCAGTGCACGTAACCGGTCATGGTCCGTCAGGACCTTAGCCGGCATGGCATAGGCTTCGCGCAAACGGGCCGGCGAATATCCTCCGTCGGCCAAGAACTTGACGTCTGCGGGAAATTCCGAGGCATCGGAAAACAAGGCGGCATAATAAACAGAGAGCGCAGCAAAAGCAGCAGCTCGATCCTCGCTCAAGACCAGGTCTCCTGTGGATGGGTCGTACGTGTTGGTGCGCATCTGCTCTTTGAGCCGTTGGCGCAGTGCTGCCTGGCGGTGCGAGTCGAGTTGGGCAAACGGGACTCCCTGCTCTGTTCGGGCCCAGCGCTCCAGTAAAAACACGCACTCCCGATGCAACCAATCCGCCGACCAATCGGGCGGGACATACGAACCATGCCCCCAAATAGATCCCAAGTGCATACCGCCCAGCGATTGCCACACATTCTGGCCGAACTGGATATCGTCGGCGGTCATAAGCTGGCTACCACCCACGGTGACGACCCGTCGAGGGATAGGGGGCGCCTCCCGAGCAATGTCGCGGCCGTAATAGGCCAGGGTGCCCAGCGAAACCACTACCACCGCGCCGAAGACGAGCCAAAGCCGATTGATCCTGTTCATGCCTACCTCCTCGGCCTGAGCCGGCGTAATCGTTTACCACAAGGTACATATTCATCGTTGGCATTGTAGACACAGAGGTGTACAATGGCAACAGGAGGGGCGGTATTCATGATTCCTCGAACTGCCGAATACGCACTGCGAGTCGCAATCTGGCTAGCGAAACAACCGGGCATACAGCCTAGTTCGGCCATTGCCCGAGCTACGCGCGTGCCCAGACGCTATCTTTTCAAGGTGCTGCACGCCTTGTACCGTGCCGGCTTGCTGGAAACGCGAACCGGGTCGCGCGGCGGCTACAAGCTGCGTCTTGCTCCTGACCGCATAACGGTATTGGACGTGGTCAACGCAGTCAGCCCCATCCCGCGCATCCAGCGCTGCCCTCTCGGGCTTGGCTCTGCCGGGCGTCTGTGCCCTCTGCACCGAGAACTGGACCAAGCGGCGGCTGTCGTCGAAAAGGCGTTTGCCAGCGTCACCCTGGCGCATTTAGCCTATCGCAAAGATGGTTCAGCTCCCTTGTGCGAACGCGCTGCTGTTTCTCGACCGCGGCGTACGGGAAAGCTCTCTCACCCACAACCGCGGCAGCGTGCGTCAGCATACCCCAAGCGTCCCCGGCGGTAGCCGGTTCTTGTACGGCACCCGAGGACGTCGGGCCACAACGGGCTTGGTCGCTGACCGGTGGAGCGATATCGGCAGGCTATGCGCAGTGGAAAAACCATAGTCGCAGGCACACGTTGCCGATGGGAAATGCCGAGACGACGAGCGCTTCAGCATAGAAGCACTACACCATTGGCCGAGTGCCGAAGGTGGGAGTCGAACCCACACGGGGGGTGAGCCCCACCGGATTTTGAGTCCGGCGCGTCTGCCAATTCCGCCACTTCGGCGCGGCAATCACATTTTACATTGTACACAGGGGCCCGGGCATGTCCGCGTGCCAGAGGCCTTCTCCATAAGGGGACGAGTGGCGCCGGGCGCGTAAACGCCCGAGCCGGCGAGCACTCGAGCAGGCTCTGCTTGCGATCGGCGGACTGGATACGGGGCCCGTTGCTTGGCCTCTTTATCCGATTCATAGGCTGGCACCCGCGAGCCGCCCGCAGCAGGAACGAGTCGTCCACGGCAGCATTTACCGCAGCGCGGACGTGTCCAATCCCAGCATGTGCTGCAACACCTCGTCCGGCGCGGGCGCATAGCGTGCCGGCTCCATGGTGTAACTAGCACGACCTTGGCTGGCACTGCGCACAGCGTCGGCATAGTCGAACATACGTGCCAAGGGGACGAGTGCATGAACGATACGCAGTCCGCCGCGCGTCTGGATTTCGGTGATCTCGGCGCGCCGGGCGCTCAGGTCCGCCGTGATGGGACCCAAATACATTTCCGGTACCGTCACCTCCAAGCGCATGACTGGCTCCAGCAAAGTGATATTGTCTTTGAGCGCCCGATTGACGGCATCGGCGGCGGCAGTTTGCAGCGCCAGATCGGTGCTCTGGTCTGGACGGGTTTCTACTTGCTCTAGCGTGACGCGCACGTCTATGACCGGATAGCCCAGTTCTCCCGATTGTAAGGCCGAGCGCACGCCTTGCTCGATCGCCGACAAAGCCGTCGGCGCCAGTGTACCCGGGGGTAGGGCGTTGACGAAAGTGATCGGCTCGTTGCCGCGATAGTGCTCCACGTGCAAAAGCACACGGCCAAAAAGCGGCACCGGCGCCGAAGGACGGATGCATTCACCCCAGACACGGACCGGGGTGCGCACTGTTTCCCGATAACTGACGCGGGGCTTGCCGGTGCGCACTTTCAGCCCGAAATCTTCGCGGATCCGGTGCGTTTTCACTTCCAGATGGAGCACGCCCATGCCGCTCATCAAAGTCTGGCCGGTTTCGACATCGTGGTGCCAGCGGAAGGTAGGGTCTTCGCGCGCCAGGGTGGTCAGCACTTGCTCCAGGCGTGCCCGATCGGCACTCGATTCCGGCTCGATGGACATGCTGACGACCGTTTCGGCGAACTGGATGGATTCCAGCAGAATCGGATGCTGCGGGTCACAGAGGGTGTCGCCGGTGATGGAAGCTTTGAGCCCTACGGCGGCGACGATATCCCCCGCCGTCGCTGCATCCAGCGGGTCTTTGTTGGCAGGATCGGCATGCACGTGGTACAGTTTGGTCAAGAATTCGCGCACGTCGCGGCCTGGATTGAAGACCCGCGAGCCTGCCTTGGCCGCGCCGGAGTACACCCGCAAGTAAAACAACTCGCCGTGCGGATCGGCCTGGATTTTGAAAACCAAAGCGCAAAACGGCTCGTGCACGTCGGGACGCCGCATTTCCACCCGGTCCCTTTTTTTGGGATGTACTCCTTGAACCGGCGGACGATCCAGAGGACTCGGCAGATACCAGACCACGCCATCCAACAAGAGCTGGATACCAATGTGCTCGCGGCCCGAGCCACAAAAGACCGGCTGGATCTCGTTGGCCAGCGTGCGTTTGCGGATGAGGGCGCGCAAGGCGCCTGGATCCAAAGGCTTCCCTTCGAGATAAGCAGTGGTGATGAGATCCTGGTCATCGGTCTCGGTGAGGACATCCATGAGTTTTTCGCGCCAGCGGGCAGCGCGAGCCAGATAGGCTTCGGGGATCGGCCCGCGTTCGACGAGCTTGCCGTCCGGGCGTGCCGGATCGCTATGGCGAAACCAACACGCCTCCCAGGTGACCAGATCTATGACACCACGAAACGGGTCGTCGCTCTCGCGGGCTGGTCCCTGCCCGATCGGGCAAACCACCGGCAGCGGACGCGCTTGCAGTCGCTCGGCGACATCGGCCACCGTTCGCTCGAAGTCGGCCCCGATGATGTCCATTTTGTTGACCAATACCAGGCGCGGCACCCGATACCGGTCTGCCTGGCGCCAGACGGTCTCCGACTGGGCCTCCACGCCTTTTTGGGCATCGAAAACGACGATGCACCCGTCCAAAACGCGCAGCGCCCGCTCGACCTCGGCCGTGAAATCCACATGCCCGGGGGTGTCTATGAGATTGATGCTGTGGTCACGCCAGCGAAAAGGTACGCAGGCGCTCTGAATCGTGATTCCTTTTTCCCGTTCCAGCTCCATCCAGTCGGTTTCGGTGGTCCCCTCGTCCACGCCGCCCAGGCGATGGATGGCACCGGAGTAGTACAAAAGATGCTCGGTCGTAGTGGTCTTGCCGGCGTCAATATGGGCAATGACGCCGATGTTGCGCAAGCGCGTCAGATCGGGTTTGTCGTCCTCCGCCATGGTTCTGGGAAACCTGAGCAGCCCACCGGAGCTTGGCCCGCCGAGGACCACGATCACCAAGCAAAATGGGAAAAGGCTTTGTTGGCCTCTGCCATTTTGATGGTGTTTTCCCGTTTGGTCATAGCGTCGCCCTCGCGACGGTAGGCGGCCAGCAGTTCATCGGCGAGCTTCAGATGCATGGGCCGACCCTTTTTGGCGCGTGCTGCCTGGATGATCCAGCGAATAGCTAGGCTTTGCTGCCGCTTGGGATGGACGGTCATGGGAACCTGATAGGTGGCTCCACCGACTCGTTTGGAGCGTACCTCGACCGGGGGCTTGACATGTTCCACCGCCTGTTCGAAGACCTCCAGCACATTGGTTTCCGCACCCATGCGCCGTTTGATCTGCTCCAAGGCGCGATAAAATACCCGTTGCGCCGTAGCTTTTTTGCCCGCCCACATGAGGCAGTTGATGAACTTGCCGGCCAAGAGAGAACCATAGACAGGGTCCGGCTTCAAGGTTTTGGCACTGGCGGTAGGTTTCTTCATCGCCATAGCTGTCACCCCTCGATCGAGTCTCTTCACTCCGGATCGTCGAGCCGCCGGGTGGCAACCACCGACGGCATCGAATACATCGGCCCGACAATTGTACGCCTGCTAGGCCTGACTCCGCCAGATGGCTCGTGGAGTCAGTTAGCGCACAAGGCAGCGCATGCCCAGCCTGCAGCCACTGGGGTCACGCTATCCACCAAATGACTGCTGGGGAAAAAGTCCACCCGGCAGATACCTGCACAATGCGGACAGGGCACTTGGCAAGACGCTCGGGCCAAGGGCCCGTGCGCCAGGCCGGGTCCCTGGCAGCTCACCGTCACGCTCACTGGCTGATGGCACCAGCAGCAAGTAAAGTCCAAATACGTTACCACCGATGACCAGGCATGCCAAAGGGTGCGCACAGCGGCAACCTCCGAGCAGGTCCCCAGGCCGACTTCCCCGGGTCGGGAAAGACCGAACAGTAACAGGTTATTTACCGCTCTTTTTGACGCCGTACTTCGAGCGAGATGTCTTCCGGTCGGCCACGCCCTGGCAATCCAGGACCCCTCGGATGATGTGATAGCGGACGCCGGGCAAATCGCGGACACGACCGCCCCGTACCAGGACCACCGAGTGTTCCTGCAAGTTGTGTCCCTCGCCGGGAATATAGGCCGTGACCTCGATGCCGTTGGAAAGGCGCACACGGGCAACTTTCCGCAAAGCGGAGTTGGGCTTCTTCGGGGTCATGGTCCGGACCACCAGACAAACCCCACGCTTTTGCGGACACCCTAACAGCGCCGGGTGTCTCGGTCGGCGCCTTTGCGGCACCCGCGGTTTACGCACCAGTTGATTGATCGTCGGCATAGGAGCCTGTAAATCATGGCGGCGGGCCACGGATAGCACCACACTGTCCCTGCGGCCGCGCCTCCTTTTGTGCTTTGCTTTCCTTCCATGGCCTGGGCTCTAGTGCCCAGCCAAGAGATTTATATCCTACGCGCCTGTTGTACCGAGTCAAGCAGCTTTTTACAAGTTAGGCCGTTCTACCGGCAACTCCCAAGTCGCTATAGCGCGTCACCGGACAGCCTCGAGAACGTACACTTGCCCTGCGCCAAAAGGCAATCCGCAGTGCGTACTCGGCCTGTCCAGCAGTGCCGCATCCAGCGAGGGTGTCATGCCCAGCTTCCCTTGCCTTGGCCGACAGGCACACTTGCGCGCTACCGCCACATTCTATGTCGCTCTTGGGGCTATCTCGAAAAACCTGTCCCGCATCTCCGAGCGCCAACTCGCGGCGGTCCCCGGGCCACATCGCCCTTGGCGACACTTGCCCAAATACCGCTAGGATTTCCGCGCCTGAAGCTACAGCCGGACACAGGCTGCGCCGACGCTCGCGAACCTTGCCTCCTTACCCGTTCCGGATCTGCAAGGCCGAAGCTACGAATGATTGCAGATAAACCCTGTACCGGTGACCGCAACCACACCGGGGTGGCTTGGCGTTCGCTTCGGTTGGCACCCGCTTCGGCTGTCGGAGTAGCCCTCTCGACCTGCGCGCCTCGGCAAAGCCGGTAGTCCGATCCTTCGATCGAGACGCCCCAGCTTGTTAGAATAGCGCCTCTTTACCCGTCCGCACCTATACTAGGTTACCCGTTCGCTCCGCTCGCAGGCTTACTCGGCCCCGGTTTCCTCCGCTCGCAGGCTTACTCAGCCCAGCGATAACACCTCTGTACCTGCCCAGCTTGTCCGTGCTCGCCCGGTCACCTCGGTCGCAGCCAACTGAAAGTGCGGCTGCGCCTGGTGTTCTGCAACGTGTTCTCCGGCCTTGAGCATGAGCCTTACGGCTCGTTCCTGCCGTCTCTAGCGCCGGCTCGGCACCTTTGCGCCAGTTGTAGCTTTCCCAGCCGGCCGGCCGACGCGGTCTGGCAAGCACGTGCAGACGCGAATTTTTGCTTGACATGCGTTTTTTGCCTGTTTA
>Ga0209993_10049_pt1 | contig 21282 bp, 19 predicted proteins | sample Antgeofumaro1A2A_FD_188082 | JGI IMG/M metagenome (GOLD analysis project Ga0209993, IMG submission 188082) | Geothermal fumarole subsurface microbial communities from Mt. Erebus, Antarctica - 1A2A (SPAdes) (version 2) | ecosystem: Environmental > Terrestrial > Volcanic > Fumaroles | place...
GCGGAAGGGGTCATGCCTCATCTTTTAGGGTTGCCAGTGGATACTAGTCCCCACAAACAGTTAGCCCCTTACCTGAAGAACTTGAAAGTTTATGAGTGCCCCAATGACTGGAAGAAGAACGACCCCCGATATGTCAACACCTATCAAGGTCAGACCTTCAAGTATTCGTATGTTGCATGCTGGCCTTGGTATCCTGCGGGGGCGATGATTTTAATACCTTACCTTCGCTCGGTGAGGTGCGGGCAGCGGTTTGTTCTGTATTTTTGCGGTTGGCATGGGTGGTATGGGGGTTGGGGACCCGATGCTTACCTTATCACTTGCCGTTGGAATGGGCAAATTCGGGGGCATTATGTTCGCCTCCCGATGACGCCGTGCTATGACCCGCCGTGAGAAAACACGCAAAGGAGGGAGAAGCGATGTGGCGAAAAGGAGGGCGTTTCTTGGTCGGCGCCTTTGCGGTCGTTTCACTTACCTTTCTGGCGAGCGGGGTTTCGGGCACTTGGGAGACTTGACGGATTTTTGAGGAGAGGGGAGAAATGCTATGCTTAAGAAAATTAGGGACATCGTAAGATGGGCGCAGGGCAATTGGCCAGTGCTCCTTTTTTGGTTGGCTTGTGCCATTGGAGGGTGGTATTTGGGGGCAAAAGGATATGGCATGGCACTTTATTTCCGCCTGACTGGGATTAACCCGGAAGAATGGCCCCCCCTCCTAAGACTGACCGCCCAAAACGATCCAAAGGTAGGCTCTTTTGTTTCCCTGGAAGGCTTGACAGATTGGGACGGCAAGCCTTTCAAACTCCCTTTCCCCGAGAAGATGACAGGGCTTTGGTTCGTCTGTGGTAGATGCGGTTTAGAGAAGACCCTTCGCCTTGCCCATGCTCTTCAAAACCAAAATCCAGATAAGGTGAAGGTTGTTGTTGTTTACATTGGTCAACCAGATGCTGAATTTTACCAATTTTGGAATTCCTTTGGAGATTTGATTTTCTTGAGGGACCCTCAATTGACAGTTTTTGAGCGCCTAAATGCCCCTTATATGCCCCGCCTCTACTTGATTGCTCCTGGTGGAACTTTACGATATCTAAGCCCTTTAGCAGGTCATAATTGGCAATCAGAACGATGGCAAGAGGAATTAGAGCGTATCAGAAGGCTATTAGGGGGGTGAATATCGTGGGTGGTCGTGGGATGACCTTAATAGAGTTGTTAATTGTTATTGCTGTTATTATTGTGTTGGCTGGGTTAACTTACATTGCTGTAATGCAAGCCCGAAGACGAGGACATTTGGCTGCTTGTATCAGTAATCTCAGGCAACTGACCCTTGCTATTCATGCTTACGAAAACGACTGGGGCATGGTGCCGATAGAGTATTACCACAAAACTTCTGAAGGAGAGTTTGGTCGTGTTGAGCAAATCATCTATCCATATGTGCGCGATGATGCCATTTTCGTGTGTCCTGCAGACCCATACCAAGGGCTGAGTGATATTAGGGGAGGTAGGGTTACTTGGAAGGGCAAGAAATGGAAAATGAGTTATAGTTATTTCACCAATGAGTTGACAGTTAAAATGTATAATGTTACTCACCCTTTTCCAGATATGGTGCTTTTCTATTGCAAATGGCACAAAATAATAGATCTCATTGCCCGTTATGATGGTAGGATAGAGATCGCCCCTTCAGGACGATATAGGAGTATTGGTATCGTGACAGAACCGTAAGGAGGGATGGTAAGATGAAAGGCAAAAGGAACATACAACTTTGGTGGGTAATGGTGTCGCTGGTGATGGTCCTTATCGCAGCCGCAGCACCTGTTATTTCCCCCTTTGCAACACCTCTGCGAGAGAAAGAGTGCAAGGACAATGTTGACATTACGAAATGTGAGTTCGTAAAATTCGTCCGAACATTCTGCTGTTTAAGCCAGATGTTGTTTGATTGTGGGCGGGTGGAGGAATGGAAGCATACAACTAATGGTACCTATCATTACAGAAATCCAGATAAATGCGACAACTTGGAAATTGCATGCTCTCCCTACAACAACCATTGTGACTAATTTTCATCGGTCAGATCAAGTTTTGCGGAATAAGGTTTGACTTGGGGAGGGTATGAGTATGTCTGTTCGGCGAGCCATTGGGATTGGTATTCTGGCTTTTCTGCTTCCCTTTTTATGGCACACAGGGCGGCAATGGTGGGAGTGGATAAGGTCTCCAGAGGCTGAAAAGGAGGCTTCATGTGAATACAATTTGAAAGCCCTTTGGCTTTTAAGCCGAAAGGTCAGCCATCTTTACCGATTCCCGTTCCCACCACCTTTCAAAGCAGTCAAGGCTTATGTGGAAAAGAGACCGTCCATCTTGATGACACGCCAAATCGCTGAGTATTTGGGCTTAGGGAAATTGAAAGGGGCATATTGGACCTTTGATGCTATCTTGGTTTGTGCTAAGGACCCAAAGTATCTTCTGAAAATGGCGCAAATGGCACAAGATTTGGATTATCACCCAAGTTATCAATGGCACCCTGATGCTAAAACTCTTGCTTACTGCCCTTATTGCCGTTTAGCAGTCTTGATGCACGGTAAGTTAGAAAAGCGTTAATTGGGGAAACGCCCTATTGGGTTTTTATGGGGGCATGGAGATGAACCCGCCCCGCGACCACCCATCACTGTTGGACGAAGTTCGCTCCTGCATAAGCAACCCAATGCAGGCTCTCTTTGGTTGGAGGCAAAATTGGGAAGCACCTGCTGCCGTTGCGCTATTGACGGAAATTGACAACTTGAACGGAGGGATGGGCACATGGTTGGACGAAAATGGGGCATCTTGCTTATGGCATACGGCGGACCGAATTCGCTGGAGGAAGTGGAGCCTTACTACACTCACATCCTGCGGGGGCGCAAACCGTCGCCCGAAACGCTTCAAGACCTGGTGGACCGTTATCGCGCCATCGGCGGGAAATCGCCCATCAACGAAATCACCTTTGCCCAAGCCCGCTTGCTGCAAGATTACCTGAACACCCAGTCTCTGACGCCTGAACTCCTTTCCGTCTATGTGGGCATGAAGCACTGGCACCCTTACATTGCCGAAACAATTGCAAGGATGGTGCAAGACGGTGTGACCGATGCGGTGGGGATTATTTTGGCTCCCCATTTCTCGCGTCGCAGTGTTGCCGAATACATCCACTATGCCCGTGAAGCGTTGCAGCAGTTAGGAGCATCAATGCAGATTCGCTTCATCGCCAGTTGGGCGACCCATCCGTTATTGTTGGAATGCTTCGCCAATAAAGTTCGGAAGGGGCTGGAACAGTTTGCTCCAGAAGTTCGCCCACAGGCGCAGTTGCTCTTCACTGCCCATAGCCTGCCCCAACGCATTCTGGAATGGAACGACCCCTACCCGGAAGAGTTGAGGCGGACAGCGGAGGGAGTGGCACAGCGTGTCGGTGCCGAAGAGTGGCACTTCGCTTATCAGAGCGCCAGCGGTGATGATTGGCTTGGTCCTGACATCTTGGAGAAACTGGAGGAACTAGCACAGCAAGGGCATCGTTATGTCCTTGTCGCTCCTATTGGCTTTCTGTGCGACCATCTGGAGGTGCTTTACGACATTGACATAGAAGCGCGCCAGAAGGCAGAGGAGTTGGGTATGATGCTGCGTCGGATAGAGATGCCTAACACTGACCCATTGCTCATTCAAGCCCTTGCCGACATTGTTGTCTGCGCCCTTCATGGGCGCGAAAATGGCTTTCGGTTCGCTGAACTGACCTAAAGCCCTCGGCTGACCGCTGGCGTCATTGATAAGCAAGCCTCCTTTAGTGAAGCCCTTCTCGGTTCAACCGTCTCCCTTTCCAGTACCTCCCATTTTGCCTACTCCCCGAAAGCGAACCGTGATTACCCCTCTTGCGTTTTGCTTAAGCAAAGTTATAATTCATTCGCCGGCAAGTGAAGGAGGTGTAAGTTGGGCGATGTTTATTCGGAGAGTCACACAGCAACCGTCACAGGAGCGACCGTCAGTGACGAGAGGAACAAGGGATGGGCAGGGAGCGAGAGAGGTTATGGAAGGGCGTCCTGGGTTGACAGTTCCAAAAGATGAAATCTCTTGGGAGGACCCGGCTCCCATTGGTGACCGACCGCGCTTGAGCAAGGAGGAACGGGCGTTGATTTTGCGGGTGCGTGGCAAAGTGCACCAACGGGTGGTGGCGGATTTTGAGCGTGGGTTTGTCCGAGGGGTGGACATGCAAAACTCTTCACAGGTTCGTCCCATTGTGGAGCGGGTGGCACAGGAAATTCTGGAGGAAGAGCAACTGGCTTTGCCGGCGAAGTTGCGAGAGGTCTTGGTGCAGGAAGTGCTGGATGAAATCATTGGCTATGGTCCGCTGCAAGCCTTTCTGGATGACCCAACCATCACGGAAATCATGGTCAACAGCGCTGACAAGATTTTCTACGAACGACGCGGGCGCATCTACCTTAGCGACCAACGCTTTGACAACGACGAGCATGTTCTCCGCATCATTGACAAAATCTTATCGCCTCTCGGCAGACAGGTTAATGAGCGGACACCTTACATGGATGCCCGCCTTCCCGACGGTAGTCGCGTCAATGTCATCATCCCGCCCCTTGCCATCAAAGGTTCGTGCATCACTATCCGTAAATTCTCCCGCAAGCCGTTGACAATTGAGAAGTTGATGGAGTTTGGGAGTTTGACGGAACCGATGGCGGTGTTTCTGCAAGCAGCCGTGCGGGCTCGCTTGAACATCATTGTCTCTGGCGGCACAGGTTCTGGTAAAACCACCCTGCTCAATGTGCTCAGCAACTTCATCCCGCCTTGGGAACGCATTATCACAGTGGAAGACGCGGCGGAACTGCAACTTCAGCACGAAAACTGGGTAGCGTTAGAGGCACGCCCGCCAAACATTGAAGGGCAAGGGGCTGTCACCATCCGTGACCTTGTCCGCAATGCCTTGCGGATGCGTCCTGACCGCATCGTTGTCGGCGAATGTCGCGGCCCGGAAGCGTTGGACATGATTCAAGCGATGAACACAGGGCACGATGGTTCCATGTCCACCCTGCACAGCAACTCTCCTCGTGACACCATCTACCGCCTTGAGACAATGATTATGATGGCGGGAATGGAGTTACCCCAAAAGGCGATTGCGCGTCAAATTGCCTCCGCCTTGCACTTGATTGTCCACGCCGCCCGCCTTTCAGACGGAAGCCGCAAAGTTGTCAACATCACGGAAGTGCAAGGATTGGAAGGTGACACCGTTCTGTTGCAGGACATTTTCATCTTTGAGCAAAAAGGGGTGGACGCACAAGGGCGTGTTATCGGGCAGCACCGAGCGACAGGGTTCCGCCCGCTATGTGCCGACCGAATTCAAGTTGCCGGAATTGAGTTGCCCGACGACCTTTTCCTCCCAGAGTGAGGTGATGTCTTGTGATGACCGAGATGCCTCCTGTACTTCTTGAGGAGCGAGAGCGTTTTCCCCTCTTGACAAAATTGTTTGCACGCACCCGATGGGCAACTTACTACAAACGGAAAATGATGGCGGCAGGGTTGCCTTTGAAGGGCGAAGAGTTTCTCATCTTGCTGCTCTTTTCCTTAGTAGGACTTGCCTCCCTTAGCGCTATCCTTCTTCGGCATTGGATTGGCTTGTTGCTTGGTGGGTTTGTCGGGTTTATGCTCCCCAACTGGTGGCTTCAATGGCAAATTCAGCGCCGCCGATTGCTGTTGGAGAACCAGTTAGCGGATGCCTTGACTATCATCTCCGCAGGATTATCGGCAGGTTACAGTTTCTTGCAAAGTGCCCGACTGGCGGCGGACCAATTGCCACCGCCTATCTCCGAAGAACTGGACCGTGTTGTTCGTCTCTCTTCACTGGGCATGCCCCTTGAACAAGCCCTCCGCTTGATGGCGGAACGGGTGCAAAGTTATGACTACGACATTACCGTCTCCGCTATCCTTGTCCAATTGCGGCGGGGCGGAAACCTCTCGCGAATTTTGTCCACCATTGCTGACACTATCCGCCAACGCATTGAGTTGCGCGGCGAAATTGCCGCTTCAACGGCTCAAGCCCGCTTCAGCGGTTGGATTTTGATGGGGTTGCCTTTCGCTGTTGCCGTTTTGGTCTTCATCATCAACCCACAATGGATGCGCCTCTTGTTGGACACCGAACTGGGACACAAGATGATTTACACGGGGCTATGCATGCAAACAATGGGCATGCTGTGGATTCGCAAGTTGCTCCAAGTGGAATTGTGAGGTGAGCGCAATGAGTGTTGAACTGCTCCTTGTCATCGGGCTTTGGTTGATGGCTTTCCTTTTGGCAGGCATTAGCCTCTTCCAAGAAATCCGCGCTCGTCAGTTGCGGGAGCGAATATCCCGTTTGGTGCGCACTCGCCTTGAAGAGGAGGAGCAGTTATTGGAAGCTTTAGAGGACGAAGAACTTCGCCTTCCCCTCCCAGCACGCCTCTTTCGCTCTCTTGTCCTCCCCTTCCTTCAGCGGTTCAGCCAACTCATTCCCCAGACAAGCGCCTCTCTTCGGGTCACTGAGGAACTGTTGGCGATAGCGGGGTATCCGATGGGGCTCACTGCTGGCGACATAATGGGGTTGCGCTTGCTCCTCACTTTGATAGGGGCTTTGACAGGGGCTTTTCTCCCCCTTCTGGTTGCTCCCTTTGTCACGGGGATTGTCACGCCTTTCAACCTCGTCCTTACCGTCAGCATTCTCATCATCCTCGGGTTCTTGGGGCCGGTTTTTTGGCTGCGGCGTTTAGCGAACATGCGGCGTCGGCAAATCTTGCGCCAATTGCCTGACATGTTGGACCTCATCACCCTTTCCATTGAAGCCGGTTTAGCCTTTGATGGGGCGGTTTATGAGGCGACGCGCCGTTTTCGGGGACCGTTGGCGGACGAGTTCAAAAAAGCCATGCGAGAGGTTACTTTGGGAAAACCTCGCGCCCAAGCCCTTCGGGACATGGCGGAGCGCCTCAAACTGGAGGATGTTTCCCTCCTCGTCTCCGCTGTTCATCAAGCAGAGACCTTAGGCACCCCGTTAGCCGATGCCTTGAAAGCCTTAGCCACCGAATTGCGCAAAAAGCGGCTTCGGATGATTCGCGAGCAAATCGCCAAACTGCCTGTCAAACTCGTCTTCCCCCTCGTGCTCTTTATCTTCCCCACCCTCTTCATCGTGATTTTAGGACCCGCCATCGTGCAACTTTCTCAAACCGGCTTGGGCGGCGGTTAGTGAACTTGTCGGAGACTTGGGTCTAAGATGCGCACTTTCGCTTGCCGCCACAATTGTTCTGGCAATTTCGCCTTCCATTGCCACACCTTTTGGCGCTTCAACCGAGCCATCACTTCCTCCCGCACTTGCTCAAAAGTCTTTCGCTCACTGGGGAACCGCGCTTCCAACTTCACGATGACCCATTCCCCGTCAATTTCCAAAGGGGGGCTAATTTCGCCAACTTTCATCTTTTGAACGAGGGTGCGCAGTTTGGGGTGCAATTCCTGCAAGGGGATGATGCCCATATCTCCGCCTCGCTGGCGGGTCATAGGGTTGGTGGAAAAGTGGCGTGCCAAATCGGCAAAATTCGTCCCCTGTCGCAATTGCAAGGCTTGCCAAATGGCTTGGGCGTTCTCGCGGCTTTCCAAGGTGATGTCGCGGAGCCGAACCCGTTCCGGCAACTCAAACTCCGCTCGGTGTTGTTCAAAGTAGCGGCGGGCTTCTGCCTCTGAGACTTTTGCCATCGCGTGTGCTAATTTCTCCAACAACAACTCTGCTCGCACTTGTCGCTGAACCTCAGCAGTATCGGACAAGTGGCGCTCTTTCACCGTCCGAGTTACCTCGGCGTCGGTCACCTCTATGCCTCGCCGTTTCGCTTCCCGCTCCAACAACTTCTGCGTCAGCAGCTGCCGCACGGTCACCGAACCATAGCGTTGCCAAAGAACTTGTTGAACTTCCGAAGCCGTGACAGTCACCCCATTTGCCCTCGCCACAACCCTATCCGAAGGGCGACATCCCCAAAGGGGCAAAAGCGTCAACAGCAGAAAGAACCTTCCCCGCATCTACCGTGCTCCTTTCCTTCCGCTTGACATGAGAGGCAACTGCCGCAAAATTAGTGTATCGCATCCTGCAATTCTTGAGACGACACTGTGCAACCGAATTCGGATAAAACAGGACGAGCCAACCTTAAAGGAGGGCAACTTCTCATGGAAATGGCGCAAGCCATTCGGGCAGTCATTGAAACGGGCGGCAAGCAATACGAAGTGACACCGGGCATGGTCCTTCGTGTGGAGAAACTGGAAGTGCCCGAAGGGGAAACGGTGGAGATGGACAAAGTGCTGCTGGTTCGCACCCCAGACCAACTGCTTGTCGGCACGCCCTATGTGGCGGGGGCGAAAGTAATTGCGAAAGTCCGCCGACACGCTCGCGGTCCCAAAATCATCGTCTTCAAGTTCAAGCCCAAAAAGCGCTACATGCGCAAAAAAGGACATCGCCAGTGGTTCACCGAGTTGGAGATTGAACGCATCGCATTGGCCGAAACATAAGGAGGGGTCGTCGTGGACATTGCCATCGTGAAAGGAAAAATCAAAGGTTTGTCTACCCTTTCCCAGACCCAGTCGTTCAGGGAGTGCTCATGAGTAGGGGTTGGGAGCCAGAACACGATATCGCCCTCAACCGCATCATCTTCCACGGAGGTGACAGAAGATGGCGCACAAGAAATCGGGGGGCGCAACGAAAAATGGGCGCGATAGCCGCTCCAAGCGGCTGGGGGTTAAGGCGTATGGGGGCGAATTTGTGAAAGCGGGCTATGTATTGGTCCGCCAGCGCGGCACCCGCTTCCTGCCCGGGCTGAATGTCGGCATGGGCAACGACTACACCTTGTTTGCCAAAAAGGACGGCTATGTCTACTACGACCGAAAGGCAGGCAAAGTGCGTGTTAATGTCTTGCCGGCGCCTGCTCCTGCGTCCTGATGTACAGCCGCCCGTGAGGGAGCGATGTCCTTCATTGACGAAGCCGTCATCTATGTTAAGGCTGGCGATGGGGGAAACGGATGTGTCGCCTTTCGGCGGGAAAAATTCGTGCCGAGGGGCGGTCCTGCTGGGGGCGATGGCGGACGGGGCGGGCATGTGATTTTGGTCGCCGACCCCTCCGTTCGGACTTTAGTAGACCTCCATTTGCAACGCACCTACAAAGCCCCTAATGGACAATATGGGCAAGGGAGCAACAAGCACGGCGCCAACGGCGACGACCTTCTCATCCCTGTGCCGTTGGGGACGGTTGTTTACGATGCAGAGACGGGCGAACGGTTAGCGGATTTGGTGAAGCCGGGGCAACGGGTCATCGTGGCGCGGGGCGGGCGAGGTGGGCGGGGCAACGCCGCCTTTGCCACCCCCACCCGCCAAACCCCTGTTTTCGCCGAGTTGGGCGAGCCGGGTGAAGAGCGAGTGTTACGGTTGGAACTGAAACTTCTCGCCGATGTTGGTATCATCGGCTACCCTAATGTGGGCAAGTCCACCCTTATCAGCCGAATTAGCGCCGCCCGCCCCAAAATCGCTGACTATCCCTTCACGACCCTTGTCCCCAACTTGGGGACGGTACGAGTGGGAAACTTCAGTTTTGTGGTCGCTGACTTACCGGGGCTAATAGAAGGCGCCCATCGGGGGGTGGGGCTGGGGCACCAGTTCCTTCGCCACGCTGAACGCACTACCCTGTTGGTGCACATGGTGGACATCGCCGCCGTTGAAGGGCGCGACCCTTTGCGGGATTTTGAAGTAGTCAACGAGGAACTTCGGCTTTATAACCCTACCCTTGCCGAGAAACCACAAATCGTGGTCGCTAACAAAATGGACTTGCCCAACGCCCGCGAAAACTTGCAACGGTGCCTACCCTATTGGCAACGGCGCGGTTTGGAAGTCTTCCCCATTTCGGCGCTCACGGGAGAGGGACTTAAGCCGTTAGTTTACCGCATGGCGGAATTGGTGAAGGCGCTTCAACCGAAAGGTCCCATTTCCGAGTGGGTGGATGAGGAATTGGTCGTCCCCCCTCGCCCCCAACTGCCCTTGACCATTGAGCGGGTTGATGAGGAGACATGGCGGGTGGAGGGAAAGGAGGTAGACCGATTGACCCGCCTCATTAACGCGACCCATCCGCAGGCGCTGGCAGAAATCAAAGACCGACTGATTCGGCACGGCATTTGGAAGGCTCTGCGGAAAGCGGGTGCCAAAACCGGCGACCGCCTCCTTGTCGGCGGTGTGGAGTTGATGATGGACTAGGACATTGGCGCGCCCGGAGGGATTTGAACCCCCGACCCCGGGATCCGAAGTCCCGTGCTCTCTCCTACTGAGCTACGGGCGCGCCGACGGCACCGAAAATTTTAACACGCCCCTTGCCTGAAACGACAGAGCAATGTCCCCCCCGACAGTTCTCTATCCCCTGCGCAAGGTCGCAAAATTCGCTTGGCCTTTGGGCAAGATTGATGGCAGCGTGACAAACGCTTTCGGGGAGCAGCAAGACAGTCACACCTTTTAAGCGCTCACGCAACGGTTGCGGGAACGCTGACAACGGAGGTGCTCAGTTGTTCGGGGAAGCCTTTCAGGGCGACGGGCAATACCTCATCCATGTGCCGTACGAAAACCAACTGCAACTCCTTGAGAACTTTTGGTGGCAGGTCTTGTAAGTCCTTTTCATTCTCCTTCGGCAGGATGACAATCTTCAAGCCTGCCCGGTGGGCGCCGATGAGTTTCTCTTTAATGCCGCCGACAGGGAGCACTTTCCCGCGCAGGGTGATTTCACCCGTCATGCCCACTTCCCGCCGCACGGGCAACCCTGTTAAGGCAGAAACGAGGGAAGTCGCAATCGTGATGCCTGCCGACGGACCATCTTTCGGGATGGCACCGGCAGGGACATGGATATGGACATCCGTCTTTTCGGAGAAGCGGTCTTTGAGCCCCAACCGAGCAATGACAGAGCGGGCATATGTCAAGGCAGCCTTGGCGGATTCTTGCATGATTTCGCCCAACTGTCCTGTCAAGACCAACTGACCGCTCCCTTCAAGGAGCGCGACTTCAACGGACAGGACATCGCCGCCGACACCCGTCCACGCCAACGCCGTCGCAACGCCTACTTCATCTTGTTCTTCCGCCTCCCCTAAGCGGAACTTGGGCGGACCAAGAAACTTGGACAGGCAGGCGGGCGTGACCTTGACGGAGACCTCTTTGCCCTTCGCCACTTGGACGGCGACTTTCCGCATCACGGCTTGAATTTGCCGCTCCAGGTTCCGCACCCCTGCTTCTTGCGTGTAGTGGCGGATGATGTGACGCAAGGCGGGTTCCGTGAAGGTGAGGTGTTTCCTCTTCAAGCCGTGACTCTCCAAGTTCTTCGGAATCAGGTGACGGATGGCGATTTGCACTTTCTCGTCCTCGGTGTAGCCGGGGAAGTTAATGATTTCTAAGCGGTCGCGCAGGGCAGGTGGGATGGTGTCAGTGACATTGCCCGTTAAGATGAACAACACCTCGCTCAGGTCAAAGGGCACTTCAATGTAGTGGTCACTGAAGGCATGGTTTTGCTCAGGGTCAAGGGCTTCCAGCAAAGCGGCTGCCGGGTCACCCCGCCAGTCAACGCCCAACTTGTCAATTTCGTCCAGCATAAACACGGGGTTTTTAGTGCCGGCTTGTCGGATGCCTTGAATGATGCGACCGGGCAGTGCGCCCACATAAGTGCGTCGGTGCCCGCGAATTTCCGCCTCATCTCGGATGCCACCCAAACTGATGCGGACGAACTTGCGCCCCATAGCCTTTGCGATGGATTTTCCGATGCTGGTTTTCCCCACTCCCGGCGGACCGATGAAGCACAAAATCGGTCCCTTCGTCTTGTCGGTCAGTTTGCGGACGGCAAGGAACTCCAAAATGCGTTCCTTGACATCTTTGAGCCCATAGTGGTCTTCGTCCAAAATGCGTTGGGCGCGCTCAATGTCCAAGTTGTCTTTCGTGCGCTTGTTCCATGGCAGGGAAAGCAGCCAATCCAAGTAAGTGCGAATGACGCCCGTTTCGGGTGACATGGGCGGGATTTTCTCCAACCGCTCAATTTCCTTGAGGGCTCGCTCGCGGGCTTCGTCGGGGAGTTTCAGTTTCTCCACCTTCTCCCGCAGTTCCTCCACCTCGGCGGCGAAGATATCTCGCTCGCCTAATTCCTCTTGGATGGCTTTCAACCGCTCGCGCAAGATAAACTCGCGCTGGCTGGCGCTGACCCCTTCCTTCACCTTGCTCTCAATGCGTCGCTCCACTTCCAAGATTTGCAGTTCCTGCTCCAGCAGGACGGCTAACTTCTGCAACCGCTCCTTCGGTGATAAAGTTTCCAGCAACTTTTGCTTTTCCGTCGGCTTCAATTCCATCAGGGATGCCACAAAATCGGAAAGGCGCATGGGGTCATCCACAGTGCTCAAGGTCATCAGCACATCGGGGGGAATGGAGCGGCTGTTTTGCACCAACTGCTCAAATTTTTGCCGAACCAGTCGTTCTAACGCCATTATTTCCGCATCTTGCTCGTAAGTTTCCGCCAACTCTTCCACAACGGCGAGATAGAAAGGCTCTATGCGGGCGATTTCCACCAAACGGGCTCGAAAGCGCCCTTCTGCCAGCACTCGCACATTCCCGTCGGGCAGCCGCATCGGCTGGAGTAAATCAGCGACCGTGCCGATTTCGTAAAGGTCGGATTGCTTTGGCTCCATGATGGTGGGATTGCGTTGCAAGACCGTGAAGACGGGCGAATCGTTAGCGAAGGCTTCCTCCATCGCTCGCAAAGACCTTTGCCGTCCGATAAGCACCGGGGTGATGGCGCCGGGAAAGACGACCAACTCTGGCAGGGGAATCATCGGCAAGGCATAGGTGGGACCTTGTCCCCCTTGCAGGAGGCGTTCCGAAGTTCCCTTGGCGTTTGCCTTTAGCGTTAATCGTCGCATTCTCAGTCACCTCAATCGTCAGCGTTTAAAAGCGGTCAAGGAATACCGTTGCAACCATCCCCGTCTCAATATCGTTGCCTATGGATGTTGCTTGCGACCTCTCCACAGCCGCTACGCCGTCTCCCGCTCCTCCCACTGCTCTCCCTCGCTGAGGAGCAAAGGCCTCTTCCGCTGGCGCACCACTTCTTCGGTAATCACGCACTGACGCACACCCTCTAAGGACGGCAATTCAAACATCACCTCCAGCATGATGTCCTCAATGATTGCTTTCAGGGCGCGGGCGCCCGTCTTGCGCCGCAGCGCCTCTTCGGCAATGGCTCCCAGCGCCCCGGGCGTAACGATTAACTCCACCCCTTCCGCCGCCAGCAGGGCTTGATACTGCTTGATGATGGCGTTCTTCGGCTCTGTCATCACACGAATCAAGTCCTCTTTCGTCAAGGGGTCAACGACGGCGATGACGGGCAGGCGACCAATGAATTCAGGGATGAAACCATACTTGAGCAAGTCCTCGGGCATTACATAGTTGAGCAGGTTGCCCTGTTCTTCCTTGCTTCGGATTCGGGCACCAAACCCCATACTGTTTTCCTTCAAGCGGGCTTCAATGATTTTGTCCAGCCCGTCAAAGGCGCCGCCGCAGATGAACAGAATGCCCGTTGTGTCCAACTGGATGAACTCTTGGTGCGGGTGCTTCCGACCGCCCTGCGGGGGCACATTGGCGATAGTGCCTTCAAGGATTTTCAGCAACGCCTGTTGCACTCCTTCGCCCGACACATCGCGGGTGATGGAAGGATTGTCTGCCGACTTGCGGGCAATCTTGTCAATTTCGTCAATGTAGACGATACCGTGCTTGGCAGCCTCCAAGTCCCAATTCGCCGCTTGAATGAGCCGCAGCAGGATGTTCTCCACATCCTCGCCTACATAGCCTGCTTCCGTCAAACTGGTCGCATCGGCGATGGCGAAAGGAACATCCAACATTTTCGCCAGCGTGCGTGCCAATAAGGTTTTGCCTGAACCGGTCGGTCCGATGAGCAGGATGTTGCTCTTTTCAATCTCCACACCGCTTTCGGACGGCATTAAGATGCGTTTGTAGTGGTTGTAGACAGCGACGGACAGGATTTTCTTGGCGCGGTCTTGCCCAACCACATACTGGTTCAGGAACTCGTAAATCTCGCGGGGCTTGGGAAGGCGCAAGGGACGAAAGGAACCTGTCCGTTGGGGGGCACGATAACCGTGCCGCCGCTCTGAGCCTGACAACCCCAGCATGTCGTAACAGGCTTGCACACAATCGGCACAAATGTTGACGCCTCCCGGTCCAAGGATCATGCTCGGCACTTCGTCCTTGCGCCGGAAGCAGAAGGAACATCGTGGATTGCTGCGGTCTTCGCTTCCAAACAAAGGCATTCGCTCTCGCCTCCCGTGTTCTCAACGCATCCGCTCAAATTCTTCCATTTAATCGCTTCGCCGGTCCAAAACATGGTCAACAATGCCATACGCTTTCGCTTCGTAAGCATCCATGAAGAAGTCCCGTTCGGTATCTCGTTCAATGCGTTCCAACGGCTGTTCCGTATGGTATGCAAGGATGCGGTTGATGGTGTCTTTGACCTTCAAAATTTCGCGGGCATACACCTCCACATCCGCTGCTTTTCCTTGCACTCCGCCCCACGGTTGGTGAATCATGATGCGGGCATGGGGCAGTGCATATCTCTTCCCTTTCGCTCCTGCCGCCAATAAAACGGCTGCCATACTGTAAGCGTGCCCGATGCAGTAAGTTGCCACATCGGGCTTGATAAACTGCATGGCGTCGTAAATGGCTAAGCCTGCATCCACCGAGCCACCGGGGCTGTTGATGTAAAGGTCAATGGTCAAGTCAGGGTCCTCCTTTTCCAGAAACAGCAACTGGGCAATCACCACATTCGCCACCTGGTCGGTGATTTCGCCCCCCAAGAACACGATTCGGTTTTTGAGCAAGCGCGAGTAGATGTCATAGGCGCGCTCGCCGCGTGGCGTCTCCTCAATGACCCAAGGAATGAGCATCCTTTGTCGCCTCCTTTGACTGCCTTTCCCCATTTCGGCTACCGTTTTTATGATGCCAGCCGTTGCACCCTTTTGCGCTGGTGCGAGGGTGCCGTAATCTTTACGGCGCCCCTTCCACCCATTGGGCGGTGGTCAACACCAAGTCCATAACCCGTTGCTCCAAAATTTGGCGACGCAGACGGGCAACCGTTTCCTCGTCCAATTCCTGTTCACTTTCCACCATTTGACGCACTTCTTCTTCAGTGACTGTGATGCCCTCTCGTTCTGCGATGGTTTCCAAAATGAACCGCAGTTTCAAAGTGCGTTCGGCGTCTTGGCGAAGTTCTGTGCGATAATCGTCCAGCGTTTTGCCTTGCTGGCGGAGCCATTCCTCCAGCGTCCAACCTTGCCGTTGCAAAGAAGTTTCTGCCTCCGCCAGCAATTGATCAAGGAAGCGCTCCACCAAAGCATTGGGCAGGGTGACTTGACACTGTTGCAGCAACACTTCCTCGGCTTGAGCCCGCTCCGAAGCGCGGGCGGCACGGCGCAACCGTGCTTCCAAGTCGCGCCGCACTTCTTCCTTGAGGGCTTCCACTCCTTCCAAACCGAGTTCCTTTTGAACCACTTCATCCGTCAATTCGGGCACAATGCGACGAAGCACCCCTTCCACGACGAAGCGCACTTTCACGGTCTTCCCTGCCAACTGGGGATGGTGGTAGTCGGTCGGATAGGTGAAAGTAAACTCGCCCTCCTCGCCTTTCCTTCGCCCCACCAGGTGCTGCGGCAAGGGGGGCGTCCAACCTAAAGCCCCTGCTGTGAAAGTACCGCTTTGCCATTGCTCGCTGGGTTCCTCGCTTCCCTCCAATACTTGATAGCGCACCCGAACGCGATCTCCTTCCTGCGCCGGCTCCTCTGTCGGCTCGTAGCGCGCCAACTCCTGCCGCACTTCCTCCAACGCTTGTTGAAGCATTTCCTCGGTCACTTGCACTTTGATGCGCTTCAAGGTCAATCCCTTGTAAGGTGCCAATTGCACTTCTGGCTTCGTGATGACTTCCGCCACGAAGCGGAGGGGTTGCCCCTCTGCAAATTGCACTTCCCGCCATTCTGGCAAAGTGATGGGCTCAAGATTTTGCTGCTGTAACGCCGCAAGCAAGGCTTGCGGCAGCAAGTCTTCCAAAACTTGCTGGCGAATTTGCTCTTCCCCCACCCATCGCTTGATAAGCCCGGGTGGGATGTGTCCGGGACGAAAGCCCGGAACCCGCAAAGTTCGGCTCAACTGCCGGTAAACGGCTTCGGTGGCTCGCTTCACTTCCTCAGCAGCCACTTCCACTTGCAATTCCCAAACGAACGGCTCCTTCGGGGCAACTTGGACTCTGGTCAATTGCATTGTCGTCCCTCGCTTCCTCTCGTGCGCTTTATTGCCCTGCGGGTTTTAAGGGGAGGGCACAAAGATTTTAACGCGCCCTCGTCGGTTAGATGCACCGAAATGGGGAAGGTGACGATGCCTCCTAACCTCACGGCTTCTCCAGCGGGTAGTAGTAAGGCTGCACAAAGGGGTCAGGTGCCGGTTTGGGTGCCCCAAAACCGGGACGGCGTTCTGGCAATTGCCGTAGAAACCGCACCCCACGAGCAGGAGCACTGCACCAACCGACAATGTAGCGAACCAACGCATCATCTTTGCTCCCTCCTTTCGGAGGTGACAATCTCTCCTTTTGCCTGATACAATTTTGTTATGCGTCAGACAGCGTTCATGGCTATAAGCGGAGCAATGCCCAACACTTCGCCAACGAACTTCCTTGCAGCGAGTAACAGGCAATGACGAAGAAAAAGGGGGTCACACGAGATGGCGGAACTGGAGCGCTACAATCCGCAAGAGATTGAACCGAAATGGCAGAAGCGATGGGAAGAGTGGCAGTTGTTCCAAGTCACGGAGGACCCTTCCCGCCCCAAGTTTTACTACCTTGACATGTTCCCTTACCCGTCAGGCGAGTTGCACATGGGGCATATGCGCAACTACATTATCGGCGATGTCATTAGCCGCTTCAAGCGGATGCAAGGCTTCAATGTCTTGCACCCGATGGGCTACGATGCCTTCGGGCTGCCCGCCGAGAATGCCGCCATCCAGTTCGGCTACCATCCCGCCGATTGGATTGACTTTTGTATTTCGCGAATGCGCAGGCAGTTTGAGATGCTGGGCATCAGTTATGATTGGAGCCGTGAAATTCGCACTTGCGACCCCGACTACTACCGCTGGAACCAGTGGCTTTTTTTGAAACTTTACGAGCGCGGGTTGGCTTATCGGCGCCCGGCGCCTGTCAACTGGTGTCCTTCCTGTCAAACCACCCTTGCTGATGAAGAAGCAGAACGGGGCGTTTGTTGGCGCTGCGGGACCCCCGTGACCAAAAAGTGGTTGGAGCAATGGTTCTTGCGCACAACTGCCTACGCTGAACAGTTACTGAAAGACTTGGAGTTGCTGGAGCACTGGCCTGAACGGGTCAAAGTGATGCAGCGCCACTGGATTGGAAAGAGCACGGGTGTGGAGTTTGATTTTGCCATTGACGGATTGGATGAGAAGGTGCGCGTGTTCACCACCCGCATTGATACCGTTTACGGGGTCACTTTCGTTGTCCTTGCCCCTGAACATCCTCTTGTGCCCAAGTTAATTGAGCGGTCACCTCGCAAGGAAGAGTTAGAGCGCACCGTCGCCGAGTTGCTGATGGAAAGCATGGAAGAACGGACAGCGGAAACAACAGACAAGCGCGGTGTCTTCTTGGACGCTTATGCTATCCACCCCTTGACGGGTGAGAAAGTGCCCATCTGGACGGCGGACTATGTGCTGATGGAGTATGGCACAGGCGCTATCATGGCAGTCCCCGCTCACGACCAACGGGACTTGGAGTTTGCCCGCAAGTATGGGTTGCCCGTTCGGGTCGTCATTAAACCGCCCGAAGGAGACCTTGACGAAGCGACAATGACACAAGCCTATGTGGAGCCGGGCATCATGGTCAACTCTGGTCCCTTCAACAGCATGTGGAGCGAAGAGGCAAAGGAAGCCATCGCCGACTACATGGAACAAAAGGGCATTGGGAAACGGAGCGTCCAGTATCGGTTGCGGGATTGGTTGATCTCCCGCCAACGCTATTGGGGCACGCCCATCCCCATCGTCTACTGCGATGACTGTGGCATCGTGCCCGTGCCTGAAGAGCAACTGCCTGTCTTGCTCCCACGCAATGTGAAAATCACGGGAAAAGGCGGTTCGCCCCTGTCGCAAGTGCCAGAGTTCGTCAACACCAATTGCCCAAAGTGCGGCAAACCGGCGCGGCGTGAGACGGACACTATGTCTACCTTCGTGGACTCGTCGTGGTATTTCCTGCGCTTCTGCGACCCCCACAACAAGGACGCCCTCTTTGACCCCGCTAAAGTCAACTACTGGATGCCCGTTGACCAGTATGTTGGCGGCATTGAGCACGCCGTCGGGCATTTGATGTATTCGCGCTTCATCACGAAAGTGCTCTACGACCTCGGCATGGTCAACTTCCGCGAACCCTTCACCCGACTCTTCACTCAGGGGATGATTTACCACGAAGCCTATTGGTGTCCCAAGTGTCAAGCCTACCGGCGCCCGAAGGAAGTGGAACGCTCGGTTACTGATGGGAAAGTCACGGCTATCTGCAAGGTGTGCGGCACGGAAACTGTCATCACACTGGACAAGATGAGCAAGAGCAAACTTAACATCGTCACGCCCGAAGAAATTTGCGAGCGTTATGGGGCGGACACGGGGCGTTTGTTCATCCTGTTCCTCGGTCCTGCTGACCAAGATGCCGAATGGACACCCGTTGGGGTAGAAGGTTGCTACCGCTTTTTGACCCGATTGTGGCGGACGGTGCTCACCGTGTTGCAACGGGGTTGGTTTATTCACAACTGGCGCAACCGCTTATCTTACCTTCTGGGGACAGATGGCAGTTCCCCCACCTTGACAGAATCCGAACGCGCTCTGCGCCGTAAAGTCCACCAAACCGTCAAATCCGTGACCGAAGACATTGAAAACTTCCGCTTTAACACCGCTGTCGCGGCGATGATGGATTTGCTCAATCACTTACAAGACTTTGTGGAGCAGATGGAGCAAGGGACAGGGGACACGAGACAAGGAACTTCAACGGGAACCGAAGCAGCAACGCACACTGTCAGCGAGAGCAGTTGCCTTGTTCTCTCAGAAGCCATTGACCTGTTCTTGCGCATCCTGCACCCCTTTGCGCCCCACATCACCGACGAACTGTGGGAAAGGTTGGGTGGGGAAGGTAGCCTGTTCACGCAATCATGGGCGGAAGCGGACGAGAAAGCGTTAGTGGAAGAGACACTCACCATTGTGGTGCAAGTGAACGGGCGAGTTCGCGGGCGCATTGTTGTCCCTGTCGGTGCGGACGAAGAGTTCATCAAGCAGAAAGCATTGGAGGAGCCCAATGTCCGCACCCATGTGGAAGGCAAACAAATCAAACGCATCGTCGTCGTCCCCGGGAAAATTGTCAACATCGTGGTGTAAAAACCTATTACAAACCGGCGGCAATGACATCCGTTGCAAGAACGTTTTTTTGAACACCCTATCGCCTCTGCGCCAGCCACCTTCTCACTTCTAACCACTCCAACCTCAGGACAGGAACTTTCCGCTTATTATCCCACCATAAACGTATGCCTGAAACTTCACAAATACGGCAAAGTGGCAAATATAACCTACCACGATAATAAAATCGCTCTTTTTCCCTTATTTGAACCTTCCCCTTTCGCCCTTCTAACTTACTACCATCCCACCGTGCCCCTAAGTTGTCAACATAATCCACGCTGATGAATAGTCGTCCATTGAAATGAAGCATTGGTTTATCCAATTCAACCCATTTTTCATTGAAGTATAACTCAGATCGTTCAATCACATCGAGCTTTCCCCTTGGCTTTACTCGCTTTCGCTTCAGGAGCATTAGGTCGAGGCTTTGGCTACCGAACATCTTTACATCTCCTGTTAGGGCGTTGACCCTCACCCAATCACAAGAAGGACTACCATCATCTTTTGTCCAAGTAAAAATTAAACTCCAAACCAAATGTTGCTCCAAGAGCGCGTCTTCAAAGACATAAAGCCCAACAACGGCCTGAGTGGGAAAGGCACATTTATGGATAATTTCACCGCCGTAAAAACCATCCTCTAACCATCCGGTAACGGTTATCCCTAAACTTGCAAGGTATTGCTCTGCTAACTTCTTGGCTTTATCCTTTGAAATTAGGGGCTTTGTGGACACAGTCAAAGGACGGTTCCAGAGACACCCTTTCTCCAGCCAACCCGTGCGAGAGTTTATCCATAGTTCTACCATTTGAGGCAAATGTGCTCCCGTATTTGGGTCAACTTTAAAAATTATAAATCCCCAGAAAAAATCAGCAAGAATTTGCTGCTTGTCTGGCGTATAGGGGACGGTAAGGATATCGTAGCTTCCTTCGCCAAGAAGTTTTTGGGCGATATTAACAGCAATGTCTTGCAATTCCTCATAAGTCTTGACAGGATATCCACCTAAGCCCAGGTCATCATTCGTCTCATCATCATACTCCTTGTATCCCCTAAAACTTTCCAACATGCAATATCCCGTCCACGCATTGACTTTGGCTGCGGCGAGTCGCCCAGGAAATTGGTCAAAGGTGACCTGAAAGTAATAGGTATCCAAATAAACAAACCCGTCAGCAAACCAGCCCTGATCCCACTCGCCCATTGTGGCATTCCAATTATCCCCTTGGGCTGCCAGTCGAGCAATCAAGTCCCGATCCCATTTAGGGACTTCCTGCTTTGCAGGTAAACTATCAGTGGTAAGCCAATGGAGAGTGCCAGGATATCGCCCTACTTGGGCAAATTGAAGGGCAATTTGAGCGGCTTGTTCCCTCGTCATCATCGTCGGCGTTTGAGAAATAACAAGCCGGTAGGAAAGAACCACAAGCAGCCCGCTTATTACCCATCGTAGCAGTTTTACCTGCATGTTCATCCCCTCCTTTTGATGTTTTAGCGCAATTAATACAGTCTTTCTGACCAATTGCCAGCAATGCCTACATAATGATACCACTGGTAACGACGCATCTTATCCCACGTACTCCTATATGTTTCTCCTGCTTTCTTTGCAGCCTCAAAAACGGTTCCGCCAGGAACCCTGTTTCATTTACATGGTCTTGAGTGGGGAACCCGATCAGGCTCCCGTTGCCTCCATGTCCGATATAACTGATTATACCTGCCTGTCCCGTTTGGATTGCTGTGTTTATCTTGTCCTTAAAAGTGACCGCACCTCCCTCGTATGTGTAGAGAAGGTCTTC
>Ga0209993_10050_pt1 | contig 21078 bp, 14 predicted proteins | sample Antgeofumaro1A2A_FD_188082 | JGI IMG/M metagenome (GOLD analysis project Ga0209993, IMG submission 188082) | Geothermal fumarole subsurface microbial communities from Mt. Erebus, Antarctica - 1A2A (SPAdes) (version 2) | ecosystem: Environmental > Terrestrial > Volcanic > Fumaroles | place...
TCATTTTTGTCAAGGGGTGCGATATCACTGTCGGCAAATTCTTTCCCATCCCATCGCGCTACCTGCGAACCCCTGACGGACAAGAAGGCTTGCAGGGTGAATACTTTGCCAACCGCAACCTTGAAGGGACACCGGTGCTTGTTCGTGTTGACAGGGAAGTGAACTTTGATTGGGGCACAGGGTCGCCGGATCCGAAGGTGCCTCCCGACAACTTTTCCGTACGGTGGACAGGGAAACTCATCCCGCCCAAAACACGGGATTACGAAATCTACGCACGGACGGACGACGGGGTGCGGGTTTGGATTGACGGTAAATTGGTCATTAACTCGTGGCACGACCGAGCCGCCTCAACGGATGTGGTGCGTGTTCGGTTGGAGGCGGGGCGAGAATACAACATCCGCATTGAATACTACGAGCACATGGGCTTTGCTGTCGCCCAGTTGGGTTGGGACTATGGGAAGGAATTTCCCGAAGGCATCAGAGAAGCAGCGGAAGCGGCGAGAGAAGCCGATGTGGCGGTTGTGTTCGTCGGTATTGTGGAAGGGGAAGGCATGGACCGCGCCAACATCAATCTGCCCGGTTTCCAAGAGGAGTTGATTGACGCTATTGTCAAGACGGGAACACCAACCGTGGTCGTGCTCATAGCAGGAAGCGCGGTGACGGGGGAATGGCTCGACGAGGTGCCTGCGATTTTAATGGCATGGTATCCAGGACAGGAAGGTGGAGCGGCTATCGCTGAAGTGCTCTTTGGGGATTTCAGCCCCGGTGGCAAACTGCCTATCAGTTGGCCGCGCTATGTGGGACAGTTGCCCCTTTACTACAACTTCAAGCCAACCGGGCGTGGCTACGACTACATGGATATGCCAGGCACACCTCTTTTCCCTTTCGGGCACGGTCTCTCCTACACGCGATTTGAGTATCAGAACCTGCAAATCGCCGTGGACGAAAAGGGTGGAAAGGTCAAAGTCAGTTTTGACTTGACGAATGTGGGGGACCGGGTTGGGGACGAAGTGGCGCAACTTTACCTGCGCGACCTTGTCTCCTCGGTGGCGAGACCGTTGCGGGAATTGAAACGATTCAAGCGAGTGACCCTTAAACCCGGCGAGACCATCACGGTGACTTTTGAACTCACCCTTGATGACCTCGCCTTCTACGACATCCACATGCGCCGCATCGTGGAGCCGGGAGAATTTGAGGTAATGGTGGGAAGCTCCTGTGAGGACATCCGCCTTCGGGGACGGTTCACCATTCCCCGCTCCTTCCAAGCCACCTTTACTTGCTCTCCCACCCAAGTCAATCGCGCTAAAGTGGCTCGTGGTGAGTGGGTGGAGGTTGCGGCGACTGTCAAGAACACGGGCTTGCTTGCCGATTTATGCCCTATCGCCCTCTACCTTGACGGCAAGTTAGTGGAGCAGCACCGAGTAGACCTTGCGCCCAGCGAGGAACGATTGGTGAAGTTCCGCCTCAAACTCACGGAGCCCGGGAAACACCGAGTGGCGATTGGAATTCCGAAGAACGGTGGTGAAGCGCTTGTGACGGTTCAATGAAGGCAAAAAGCAAACTGGTGCCGGGGGCGGGAGTTGAACCCGCACGGGCGTAAAGCCCAGGGGATTTTGAGTCCCCCGCGTCTGCCAGTTCCGCCACCCCGGCCCCTTGCCGAGCACCCGCAATTATAACTCACGATGCCCTAAAGTGACAGAGGGCATGGAAGCGAAAAGGTTGTCCCCTGCGTCTAACCCATTGGCATTGTTCGTTCAACTTGCGGAAAGGAGTGGCAGGGAATGGAGCGTTGGTTTACCTTCGCCGTCGCAGGAGTAGGATTGTGGAGTTTGGTGGCATGGAACAGCGTTGGGCAGGAGGTGGCGAAACCCTCATTGCGTTTGCCTACCATCTTGGGAGACCACATGGTACTGCAGTGCAACACACCTGTGCCCATCTGGGGTTGGGCAATTCCGGGTGAGGAGGTGACCGTTCGCATTGACAAAGAAAGTGTTCGCGTTCATGCTGACCAAAATGGGCGTTGGATAGCGAAACTTCCGCCCCAACCTCCCGGCGGTCCTCACGAATTAGTTATCGCCACGAAAGGGGAAACAGTGCGCTTTACAGATCTGCTATTTGGCGAGGTATGGGTTTGCTCTGGTCAATCCAACATGGAGTGGCCAGTTGCTGCCGCTCAAAATGCGCCACAGGAAATCGCTACGGCGAACTTCCCGCAAATCCGCTTCTTCATCGTGGAGAAAAATCTCTCCCTGACTCCATTGAGCGATTGTAAAGGTCGGTGGGAAGTATGTAGTCCCACCACCATTGGCAAGTTTTCGGCAGTGGGCTACTTTTTCGGGCGAGAAATTCACCAGCGGTTGAATGTGCCCGTTGGCTTGATCGGAACCTATTGGGGCGGCACGCCCGCAGAAGCGTGGACGGACGCTGAAACCCTTAAAGGTGACCCTGAATTTGCGCCAATTGTCAACCGCATGCCGACACCCGAAACCCTTCCGAAACTGCAAGAGCAATACGAGCGGGCTTTGGCAGAATGGCGAGAAAAAGCCATCTTGAAAGACCCTGGCAATAGGGGGGAGGCATTGGGTTGGGCGAAGCCCGAATTTGATGACAGTGATTGGGAAACAATCCACCTGCCACAAGTTTGGGAGCGTGGCTCTTCCGCATTGAACATTGACGGTGCCGTTTGGTTCCGCAAACTCGTTCAGGTGCCACAGGAGTGGGCAGGGAAAGAGTTGGTGTTGCACCTCGGTCCTATTGACGACTACGACACCACTTACTTCAATGGCGAACCCGTTGGTGCGACGGGACCGGAAACGCCAAACAGTTGGGCTGTCCCTCGCCGATATCGCGTGCCGGGGCGTTTGGTGAGAGCAGGTGCCAACCTCGTTGCTGTGCGTGTTTTTGACCAGATGTTGAGTGGAGGGTTCACAGGATTGCCTAACATGATGCGACTTGAATTAGCAGACGGTAGCGCTTCTATCTCGTTGGCGGGTGAATGGAAATTCAAAGTGGAGTTCGCTCGTCCCGCCTCTCAAGTCCCCTCACAACCTTCACCCCCCTCTGAACACTTGGACGCCTTCCGCACTTTTCAACGCAATGGTGGCGCCGCTAATTCCTTATGCTATTCGCGGGGTGATTTGGTATCAGGGCGAGTCCAATGTGGGGCGAGCCTACCAGTATCGCAAATTGTTTCCCGCCCTTATCGCCTCGTGGCGCAAGGCGTGGGGGCAAGGGGATTTTCCCTTCCTGTTTGTCCAGTTGGCGAACTATTTGCCGAGACGTTCCGAACCGAGCGAAAGTGCGTGGGCAGAACTTCGGGAGGCGCAACTCTTGACATTTAAAACGGTCCCCAACACAGGCATGGCAGTGGCGATTGACATCGGTGAAGCCGATGATATCCACCCGCGCAACAAGCAGGATGTAGGCAAACGGCTGGCATTAGCGGCATTGGCAATCGCTTACGGGCAAAAGATTGTCTGGTCCGGCCCGATTTACCGCTCCATGCGCATTGAAGGCAACAGAATCCGACTCTTCTTTGACCACGTGGGAAGTGGGCTGGTGGCGAAGGGAGACAAATTGGTTGGCTTTGCGATTGCCGGCAAGGACCGAAAATTCGTTTGGGCGAAGGCGGAAATTGAGGGCGACACCGTTGTGGTTTGGAGTGAGCAAGTGCCAGAACCAGTGGCGGTTCGCTACGGGTGGGCGGATAACCCAGAGTGCAATCTTTACAACCGTGAAGGATTGCCTGCGTCGCCCTTCCGCACCGATGATTGGCCGGGCGTGACAGTTAACAACCGATGACAGGCAAGCCCTTAAAGGAGAGATGGTTATGCACCGCCGTGATTGGCTCATGTTCATGGGAGGTTTCGGATGGGCAATGGGGGCACAAGCAAGGCAGGAAAGGAAATCGGTGTGGGAGTGTGAGAAAGTTATAGAGCCATCTTAGTTACTGGCGTCGGGCGAAATAAGAGGAAATTGCGTAAGGGCGACAATGAAACGGTCTACGGCGGCTTGAACTTGCCCTGCCGGCGCTGTGAAATGGTTAACCAACACCGTGAAGACCAACTCGCGTCCGTCAATGCGCTGAAGGTAGCCGGAAAGAGCCATGACACCAGAAATGAACCCTGTTTTGGCGAAAACGCACCCTTCGGCGGGCGTATTGCGGAAACGATTGCCCAAAGTGCCGTCTTTGCCTCCAATGGGCAAACTATTGCGAAAAGCGACAAACCATGAGCGAGTGCGGGCCACTTGCAACAAGCGCACGAGAGCGCGAGGCGTGACGAGGTTCAGACGAGACAATCCGCTTCCGTCTGCCAATTGTACTGCTGTCGGCTCTATACCCCATTCGGTCAATTGCTGCTTTAGGATTTCCCGAGCATCGGCGAAACTCCCTTGTCGGCGCTCTTTTAAAGCAACGGCACGCAACAGCATTTCAGCGTAAAGATTGTCGCTAACTTTGTTAAGCCACCAAACCAACTCGCGCAGCGGTGGGGATGAAGTTGTTGCCAACACGACAGCGTTTTCCGGCGTCAACCCCGTTTTGGCGTGACCACTCACGGTTATGCCCGCTTCTTTTAGCAGTTCCCCAAAAGTCTCGCCGATATAGTGGGGAATAGAAGGGACACTGAGGCGAAAGGTTTGCGGTGGGCTACCCACAGGCAGGCGTCCCCACAAATGCACCACTCGCTCCCACGCCTCGCGCCACACCCGCAACGAAGCAGTGCCGTTTTTCACAGTGAGGACACGGTTGTCAAGGAGCAGCCAGTCAGTGGTTGGGCTTACAGTGATTTGAGCGGGAACTCCTTCTTGCGGGGCGGGGGCAATTTGCAGGGTGACAGCGTTGCGGTCTAATGCAAGTGCCCAAACTTCCGCAGCGTAGCCGTAATGCAAGTAGTCCCATGCCCATCCATTGCCCCACCGGTTGTCGGCGAACGCATTAACATCCACGATCACATCGCCCTTGACAAATTTGATCTCTTTCGCGGCGATGGCTTTTGCCAACTCCCGCAATCGGTCGCGGGAAAGGGAAGGGTCGCCAGTGCCTTTCAGGTAAAGGTTGCCTTCAAGAGTCTCGCCAATTCTCTTGCCATCGGTGAGCAAAGGGGTGATGAAGGTGAAGTTAGGTCCTAACTTCTCCAATGCGATGGCAGTGACAAAAAGTTTGGCGTTGGAAGCGGGCATAAAGTAGCGGTCTTCGTTGTGGGAGAAAAGAGTGCGAGGCGGCTCATCCACCGTCTGCACCAAAACTCCCACCCACGCTCCTCGTAAGGCGGGTTCAGAGAGCAAGGCGTCCAAAGGGTTCGGTTGGCTCAACGCACTTTTCACAAGGACGAAAAAGAGAATTGCCATCCCTGCGAAACGCTTGAGCATCTACCGTCACCTCCACCTTATCTGATGACACACACGCCGAGTGTTGGCAAAATTGTTACGATACACAATGGTCAGAGAAAGGATTGTCAAGGCTTGAAGCGAAGGAGTGGGATGCCTTTGCCGGACCACGAACAAAGTTTGCGGCGCCGATTGTGGCTTGCCGTCGGTTTGACGGCGCTGATTTTCTTGGCGGAACTGATTGGTGGGTGGTGGACGGGAAGTTTGGCGTTGTTGAGCGATGCCTTTCATGTATTGACGGATGCCCTCTCGTTAGTGCTCACCTTAGCGGCAGTCCACTTGGCGATGCGCCCGCCATCCGACCGCCACACCTTTGGGCTGCACCGACTGGAAATTTTCGCTGCCACCTTCAACGCGGGCTCGTTATTGGTCATCTGCGTTTGGTTAGCGTGGGAAGCCGTCCAACGCCTCCTTCATCCTATCACCATCCGCACCAAGGAGATGTTGCTCATCGCCTTCATCGGGTTGGTAGCCAACGCCATTGTCATTGGGCTGTTGCACGGCTACATGCGCCACAGTCTCAATGTCAAGAGCGCAGTGCTGCATGTTATCGGCGATACGGCTTCCTCTGTCGGCGTGGTGGTGGCGGGGGCAGTCATGGCGATAACGAATTGGTTTTGGGTTGACCCTGTTTTGTCACTGGCAATCACTGCGGTCATTGCGAAACACGCGTTGTGGGTGGCGTGGGAAGCGGCACACATTTTGATGGAAGGCGTCCCTTATGGGGTGGACACGCAATCGGTGCGGGATGCCCTCACCGCTTTGCCTCATGTCCGGCAAGTGCACGATTTGCACATTTGGAGTTTGTGCTCCAGTTGCCGCTGTCTAAGTGCCCACTTGGTCGTGGATGCCAAAGGGCTTCAAGACCCTTCAGCAGTGCTCCAATCAGCACAAGAGGTGCTGCGTCACCAGTTTCACATCCATCACGCCACCTTGCAGTTGGAAGCCGAGGAATGCTCTGAGCACTACTTGTGCGAAAATCACTGTCATCCCTTGCCGCCTTCGGTCAACCGTCAAGAGTCGGCAAAGACGAATTGACGCAACACAGCGGCAACTTCCGGGCGAATGAGTTCGGCAGGGGGCTCCTTCCCTTCCCGCAACATTCTCCGCAACGCCGTCATGCTAATGTTGCGGCGCAACTTTGGGGAATGTCCGCAGGTTTTGTCCGTTGCCAAGCACCCGCACCGCTCGCAGTAGAAGGCTGCCGTGACCTTGAGGATGGTGATACCCAAATCGGGCAACTCGTCAAAAATGCGGTGGGCGGCGTAGGGGTCGTAGTAGTTCCCCACCCCTGCATGGTCGCGCCCGACGAGGAAATGGGTGCAGCCATAGTTCTTGCGGAAAATGGCATGAAAGACGGCTTCGCGCGGTCCGCCATAGCGCATCCAGGTGGTGATGCCCGAAAGAAGCACCCGGTCAGGCGGGTAAAACTCACGGACCAATACTTCATAGGCTGCCATGATGGCTTCGGTCGGAAAGTCGTCCCCTTTCTTCGTGCCCATGATGGGCTGAATGAGCAAGCCGTCGCAAAACTCCAAGACGCAGCGTTGCAAGTATTCGTGGGCGCGGTGCGGGGCATTGCGAGTTTGAAAGCCCACTACCGCGTGCCATCCCATTCGCTCAAAATATGCCCGTGTCTCGCGCGGCGTCAATTCCCAACGGCGGTAAGGATTTTCAGGCGGCTGCAAAAGAGTCACCATCCCGCCCAGACACCATTTGGGTTGGCTCAAGATCTTGGCGACACCAGGATGGTGAGGGTCATCCGTCCCGAACACTTCCTTCACCAACCAACCCTTGTCGGGGCAAAAGAGGTCTTCCACTTGTACGAGGGCGATAGCGCGCCTCGCTTCATCTACAAGCACCACTTCCTTCGCCCCCTTGACATCCGCCACAAACTCATCCGGCACAGGCAACAGAATGGGCATTGTCCACACGACGCCAGATGGGAGACGCATTTCGTTGACGACGCCTTGGAGTTCCTCTGAGGTCATGAAGCCTTGTAGAGGTGAAAAAGCACCGATGGCAATTTTTTCGGCATCCCAAAGAGTGTCGCGGTCAGCAGGAAGTTGCATCAAATGCTTGGCACGCTTCAACGCCTCTTGTGCTTCTTCTAGCAGCAAGGTTCGGTCCACCAAAACACCGCCATGTGGGATGGACGGCATGCCAAACACCTCCTAATATGAGTTTTCTGGTCGGGAATTTTAGCAATAGGGAGGGGAGGGCGTCAAGGGATTGAATTGACGATTGGGGCGAATGGTTGCATAATCGGGACGGTCGCGAAGGAAGGTTGGAGAAATCAGAGTTGTGGGAGGCGATGGAACATGTTGGAAGAACGGCGGCGTTGGGGCGCCGATTATCACGAGGATGGGACATCCAAGCCGGTGGACATTCGGGTCATCGGGGTCGGTGGTGCGGGAGGGAACGCTATCAACCGCATGGTGGAGAGCGGGATTGAGGGCGTGGAATTGGTTGCTATCAACACGGATGTGCAAGCCTTAAGCCTTACCAAAGCCACGAAGAAGTTGCAGATTGGGGTGCGCTTGACTAACGGTCGCGGGGCAGGAGGCAATCCGCAAATCGGACGGCAGGCTGCTGAGGAAGACCGCCAACAAATTGCCTCGTTATTGGAGAATGCCGAAATGGTATTCTTGGCAGCAGGGATGGGGGGAGGAACGGGCACGGGAGCGACACCGGTGGTTGCCCAAATCGCTCGTGAGAAGGGCATCTTGACGGTAGCCGTCGTTACCAAGCCCTTCGCCTTTGAGGGCAAGCGCAAGATGGAGATTGCCCTCCAAGGCATCAACGAACTTCGCAATGTCGTGGATGCCCTCATTGTCATTCCCAACCAGCGCTTGTTTGAATTGGCGGACCGACGCACCACGATGGCGGATGCCTTCAAGTTGGCGGACGAAGTGCTCACCCAAGCCGTGCAAGGCATCACGGACTTGATCGTGCGTCCTGGATGGATCAATGTGGACTTTGCCGATGTGCGGGCTGTGTTGGAGAATGCTGGGACTGCCCTTATGGGGGTTGGTTACGGGCACGGGGAAAATCGGGCAGTAGAAGCCGCCCAGCAAGCAATTTCCAGTCCTTTGTTGGAAGCCTCCGTCACGGGGGCGCGCAATGTGCTCTTCACCATCTTCGCCCCGCCCGATTTGCTGGTGGACGAAGTCAAGCAGGCTGCCGATATCATCACCAACGCTGTCAATTCCAGCGACGCCAATGTGATTTGGGGGCTGGTTTACGACGAGAACCTGAAAGACCAAGTTCGCATCACCCTTATCGCCACAGGCTTCGGTGAAGCCCGACCGGCCCCAACGCCGACCCGTTTCCCATGGGAGCGGCGTGAAGGGGCTCGGGAGGCAACACCGGCAACGCCTCCGCCATCTCCTCCAAAACCGCCCGCTGAGGAAGAGGCGTTGGACGAGGAAACCCTCAATATCCCATCCTTCTTGAGGCGCTCTAAGCGCTCATGACAAAGGCTTGGTTGGTTGTGTCTAACTCTTTCGGAGGCGTGATTAGCCATGCGAAGAAATCGCGCCAGCCCACCAGCAAGTCGGTGGGTTTTGTTCCGCTGGTTCGTCATTGGCTGCTTTATTAGTTACCTACTGGCGGTGGGGGCGGCTGTGGCACTCATCCAATGGCTGGGGCGTGATTTACCTGACTTGGGCGATGTCTCCAAATTGCGCCTCAGTCAAGTGACCTACATCTACTCGGCAGACGGTGTTCTGTTGGGCACCGCAATGTCTGTCTATCGCAAATGGGTGCCCCTCAGCAAAATCCCCAAGTATCTCCAATGGGCGACCGTCGTGGCAGAAGACCGAAAATTCTATACGCACCCTGGCGTTGACCCTAAAGGCATCGCCCGTGCTATTTGGGCGTGTTTGAAGGCGAGGCACTATGTGCAAGGTGGCAGCACTCTCACCATGCAATTAGCCCGCAACCTTTACTTGTCTTCCGAGAAGACCATTCGTCGCAAGTTGAAAGAGTTGCTTTTGGCGGTTCGCTTGGAGCGGCGCTTTTCCAAAGACGAGTTACTGGAACTTTACCTGAACACCGTTTGCTACGGGCATGGCGCTTACGGCGTTCAAGCGGCAGCGGAGGTCTACTTCGGGAAGGATGTGAGCCAGTTGACTTTGCCCCAGTGTGCCCTATTGGCTGCCCTTCCCAAGCGTCCCTCCGAACTCTCGCCTTTTGTCAACCCCGAGGCAGCCAAGCGGCGTCGGGACTACATTCTGGAAATGATGGCGAAGGAAGGCTACATCACTTACGAGGAAGCGAAAGCAGCGAAAAGGGTGTCGGTGACCGAAGGGTTGCGTCCTGCCCCCAATTGGCTGACGACGCCTCCAAAGGCTTTCCACTTCGTGGAATTTGTCAAGCGGCAGCTGGTGCGACTGTTCGGACAAGACATTGTGGACAAAGGTGGGCTGAAGGTCTACACGACTTTGAACTATCGGCTACAGCAGGAAGTAGAGCAGATTGCGGAGCGCTACTTGCGGGCTTACCGAAAGGTGGGCGCCGATCAAATGGCGTTTGTCATTTTGCACCTAAAAACGGGAAGAATTTTGGCAATGTATGGGGGACGCCCTTACCGTATTGACCCTCGCACGGGGAAGCGCCAATTAGACCACTTCAACCGCGCTGTTCAAGCCTACCGACAACCGGGCTCTTCCTTCAAGCCCTATGTTTATGCCGCCGCATTGGAGATGGGGTTTGAGCCCGAGAGCGTGTTTAACGATTCGCGGATTTCTTTCCCTGTGGGGAATGGTCGGTGGTGGTCGCCTAAAAACTACGACGGTCGTTACGGGCGCAACATGACCTTGAAAACGGCGTTGGCAATCTCCAACAATGTCATCGCTGTCAAACTCATTCGCGCCGTCGGTGTAGAGAAAGCCGTAGAAGTGGCACAACGGATGGGCATTCGCTTCCCACCGAAAGTTAACCCTCTTTCGGCCAGTTATTCGCTGGCGCTGGGCTCTGTGGGCGTTACTGTGTTAGACCACACGGCTGCTCTCGCTTCCGTCGCAACAGGCGGTTTCCGCGTGGTCCCCACACCCATTGGCAAAGTTTATGATAATGAAGGCAACCTCCTTTACGCTTCCAAGCCGGAACGGCAACCCGTGCTGGCTCCTGAATTTGCGCGGAAACTGTTAAGCATGCTGATGGCGGTTGTGAGAGAGGGAACGGGACGGCGCGCTCAAATCCCTGGTTACCAAGTAGCGGGCAAGACAGGCACCAGCGAGAAAGTCAAGGATGTTTGGTTTGTAGGCTTTACACCCACAATCGCCTGTAGTGTTTGGATGGGGCGGGACGATAACCGACCCTTGCGGACGGGTTCCGGTGGAACCTTGTGTGCTCCTGTGTTTCGGGAGTTGGTGATGGCTGCCCTCAAATACTACCCCGGCGAGAAAACTTTCCCCCTCTTGGCACAAAATGCTCACTCTTCGCACCTTGACAGGCATCAACGGTTTGAGAGGGAAGGAGAAGAACGCCTTGCGCAAGTGACAGTTTGCGCAGAATCGGGCTTGTTGGCAACGGAGCATTGTCCCGTTACGATGGAGGAGGTTATGCCTGCTGATCAAGCCCCAAAGCGACGATGTCCACTTCACCGAGAACCATTGCAACCTGTGCTCATCTGCACGGTTTCAGGGAAGTTAGCAACTCCCAATTGCCCACCGCAATCGGTAGTGACGCACACTTTGCCGCGCAGCGAAGTGCCCAAAGAAGCCTGCAATATTCATGTTCCCTCTGCGCCTTTAGAAGGGACGCCCGCTTCTACGACACCTTAAAAGGCTTTCCAACTTGGTGCTGTGTTAAAATACACGCCGGCATTGCTTTAGGTAAGCACGGGCATCCCTTTTGGGGATGTCTGTCGGGCAGCCTGAGAGGCTCCTAAGGGTGCGTGTTTTTCAAGGGAGGTTCGGCTTCGGATGCATCGGTGGCTGTTGGTTGGTTTGGTCTTGTGGATGGGAACGCAATGGGGGAGTCCCCAAGGGAGCGAGGTGGAGCCCTATCGCCTCACACCCGGCGATGTGCTTCAAATCACTGTCCTGAACGACCCCAACATGTCTGGTGAGCAAATCGTTGGTCCTGACGGCTTCCTTCGTCTCCCCCTCATTGGCGCCATCCAAGCCGCTGGTCTGACGCTGGACGAATTGACCGAACGCCTCCAACAAGCCCTTTCCCGTTTCATTCGCAAACCTCGCGTGGCGGTCACCCTCAAGCAGTTCCCTGCTTCCCTTCGTCGCGTTTTTGTTCTCGGCGAGGTCAAAACGCCCGGGGTTTATCAACTGCCACTCGGTGTCACTTCCACAGTGTTTGACGCCATTGCTTTGGCGGGTGGGTTCACGGAGAACGCTGATTTGACTCAAGTGCGCGTTTTCCGTCGCGACGGACAAAGCGAGGTGTGCAATCTTCAAGCCTTTCAAAGCCATGGGCTTATAGTCAACCCTGGCGACCTCATTTGGGTGCCCCCGGCATTCGTGCGGGTGAGCATCGTGGGGACAGTAGAAAAAGGCGGCATCTATCCCGTCCCTGTCAAGGGCAGTTTGTTAGATGCATTAGCAGCCGCTGGCGGGGTTAAAGAGTCGGAGGCGACCATTCGGGTCTTTCGCAACGGGACAGAACTTCTGAGTGTTTCGTGGGCGAGGATCGTCAGCGGAGAAGTGCCTCCTCTGACCCTTCGGGAAGGGGATACCATCCTCGTCTCCGTTCCCACAACGACGGGCGTGGTTGTGGCGGGTGTTGTAACTCGTCCAGGCACTTACGATTTGAAGGGCAACATTACTGTGTTGGGTGCATTGGCAGTTGCGGGGGCGACAGTGGAACCGGGTCGCCCCTTGCAAATCCGTGTGCTTCGAAGAGGCGAAGAGGTGCTGCGGATAGTGTGGCAGGAAACTGCCGCTCCCACGAAGGAGTTAGGCACTCCGTTACAGCCTGGAGATGTCGTGTTGGTGGAACCGATGGTGGTGCGTGCTACTTTGGTCGGTCCAGTTCGTAAACCGGGAACTTACCTTCTGCCGTCAGGGTCACGGGTGGTAGACCTTTTGGCGAAAGGTGAGGAAGTGTTGCCCAATGCGGACTTGACAAATGCCGTCTTGTTGCGGAAGGGTGAGAGCGTTTCCATTGACCTATTGCGGGTTCTCTGGGAAGGGGAAGTGGATGCCAATATGGAGTTGCAAGAAGGGGATGTGCTGCTCTTGCCAGCCACCCGAAAGGTGTGGGTAGCGGGCGCTGTGATGCGTCCTGGGGCAGTGGACTACCAACCGCGCATGAGCGTCGTTGACGCTCTCAGTGCTGCTGGCGGTCCCACCAATTTGGAAGTGGCGGACCTTTCTGCTGTCCGCATCGTTAGCGGCAACGAGGTTCGCATCGTGAATTTGGAAGGCGCCTTTCAAGGCGGCAGTTTGCCTACCTATCCGCTCAAGCCTGGCGATGTGGTCTTAGTGCCAGAGCGGGCGAAAGCCTACATTTACGGGGCAGTGTTGAAGCCTGGCGCTGTGAGAGTGCAAGAAGGCGACACCGTGTTAACCGCACTAAGTGCTGCTGGAGGTCCTCTCCCCGATGCCCGCCTTGACCAAGCCACTTTGATTCGCTTTGTCAATGGGCAAGCCATCGTAATGAGGTTGGACGTGGGGCGTGCCCTCTCTCGGGGTGACCTTTCCCAAGCGCCGCCAATGCTGGCTGGCGATGTCCTTTACATTCCCCCCTCGACGTCGCAACCGTTTGGACATCACCAATGTGATTGGCATCACGACCAGTCTGGCAACAGCGATTTACTATCTAGCACAATCGCGCTGAGGGGGGTGATTTTGTTGGAGTTGGCGCGATTGAACGGGCAGCGATGGTATGCCATTTACACCCATGTGAACTTTGAGGAGCGGGTGGCATGCGCCTTGGAAGCGAAAGGTTTTGAAGTTTATTTGCCCCTCTTGCGGGTTTGGGACCGACGACGGGGTGTTCTCACATGGAAGCCGGCTTTCCCCCGCTACCTTTTCGTCTGCTGCCATCTCACCCCCGACGAGTGGCGGGCAATCAAAAAGACGAGAGGCGTTTTGCAGTTTGTAGGCATGGAGCGCCCCACTCCTATCCCCGAAGTGGAAATCCAGTCCGTCCGCATCGTTTTAGAGGGCACGAACGGGGAAGTGGAGGGGCATCCCTTCCTCAAGGTTGGGCACCGAGTAAAAGTGGTGGCTGGCGTTTTCAAAGGTGCTGTCGGCTACTTGATTGAAGTCCGCAAGCACCATCGCCTGTTGGTGGGTGTAGAAATCTTAGGGCGAGCCGTCATAGCAGAAATTGACGCCAGCCAAGTTCGCCCTATGGAGCCTTGGGAGCAGTAAAAGGGAAGGGATTGGCGGAGCGACGGGGATTCGAACCCCGGAGGGCTTTTTGAGCCCTACCCGGTTTCCAGCCGGGTCCCTTCGTCCACTCGGGCATCGCTCCGCATGCGTTGTCTTCGCCTTTGGCGGAGGGACGGGGATTCGAACCCCGGAGGAGCGTCCTTCAACGCTCCTACGCGATTTCGAGTCGCGCCCCTTCGTCCACTCGGGCATCCCTCCGACCAGAAATTTTAACGACGCACCTCACCCCTGTCACGCCTTTCCCACAGACCGACCTCCTCCTTGCGCCAAAATAGAAACGACCACACAGGGAAGGTGAGGGTAGACGCGGATGAGAAACCGACAAACAGCAACCGTCAAGCACCTCATTCGCAATGAGCGCACCACCGTTGCTGGGGCTGCAGGGACGGTGATGCTGCTTATCGGGCTCTCCCGCCTCACGGGGATCGTCCGCGACATTGGGCGAACCACCCTTTTCGGACGGGATTGGCACACTGATGCTTATGTCTCTGCCTTCAGCATCCCCGACCTTATCTACTTCCTCGCCTCAGGAGGTGCTCTTTCGGCTGGCTTTGTTCCTGTCTTCACAAGCTACTTGACGAAAGGCGAAGATGAGCGAGCGATGAAAACCTTTCGTGTGCTGATGACCTACTTGGGTTTGCTCCTTCTGGGGCTCATCATTGTCTTTGAGTTTCTTGCCCCGCAACTGGTGGCATGGCTTTTCCCCGGCATGGTGGGCGATGAGAAAAAGTTCACTTTGACGGTGCGCCTTGTGCGAATTTTGCTGCCGGCTCAGTTCTTCTTCGTTGTGGGCAGTCTGTTCACGGGAGCGCTTCTTTCTTTGCGCTACTTTGCTGAGCCACAAATTCAGTCGGTGCTTTACAACTTGTGCATTTTGTTTGGCGGCATTTTGGGGGCGCACTGGGGCGCTCATTGGCTTGGCAAAGGTATTGAAGGGATGGCTATCGGTGCCTTGACGGGGGCTGCCATTGGGGCAGGTTTTGTCCAAGCCCGAAAACTTTGGCAGGCGGGAATGGACTTCCGCCTTTGTTTTGACTGGCGGGACGAAGGGGCAAGGACAGTCCTCAAGTTGGTTGTGCCCGTCGTCTTCAGCCTTTCCGTCACCCAGATTAACGCCATTATCCTCCCCCGCAGTTTTAGTTCCTTGCTCCCGCACGGTGCAGCGACAGCGGTGGAAATGGCAAACCGCATTATGCAGTTACCCGTCGCCCTTTTCGGCGCCAGTGTCGGAATTGCGCTCTTTCCAACCCTTGCTGCTCTGGCGACGAAGGAAGCCCTTGCCGATTTGCGCCGACAAGTTGCCGTTGGGTTGAGAGCCGTGTTGCTCTTGACAGTCCCTTCCGCTGTCTTGATGGCGGTTCTTAAAGAGCCCGTTGTGGCGCTGTTCTTTGAATACGGGCGTTGGAAAGCCAGTGACACCCAGGCGACAGCGTTGGCGCTGCTCTTTTACAGTTTCGGTGTCCCCGCGATGTCGTGCCAGCAAGTTTTGGCGCGCGGTTTTTATGCCCTTCGGGATACTTGGACACCCGTTTGGGTTGGTCTCTTCAGTTTCGCCCTCGCCTTTGCATTGAACGCCCTTCTCGTCTCCTCGCCTCTTCAGCAGGGAGGTTTAGCCCTCGCTTTTTCTCTTTCCGCTTGGTTCAACATCCTGCTGCTGTCTTTTTTGTTGAGCCGAAGACTTGACGGGTTGGAGTGGAAGGCATTGGCGGAGTTGCTGGGATGGCTCCTTCCTGCTTCCGTCGCATTGGGCGTTGGGGCATGGGTATTGCTTTCCCTCCTTCCCAATGGCGGCATTTTGGAACGCGCCATGAAAGTCTTTCTTCCGAGCACAGTCGGCGGTATCTTGTTTCTCGCCATTCTGAGCCGCTCGCCCCTACCTGAAGTGCGACAGATGTTTGCCAAGTTGCGGGAAGGACAACGCCGTTTGGCGAACTTCTTGCAAGGCAGGCGATAGCCGTGCGACCGTTCCTTTCCGTGCTCATCGTCACTTACAATGCCCAACCCTTCATCCGAGAGTGCCTTCAAAGTGTCTTTCAAGCGGGCGAGAAATTGCGGTCGGAGATGGCGCTGGAATGGGAAGCCATCGTCGTGGACAACGCTTCCGAGGACGACACCGTTGCTTGCGTTCGGCAGTTTGAGGGGGTGAAGTTGATCGCCAACGGCACCAATGCTGGTTTTGCAGCAGGGGTTAACTTGGGGGCTCGGCAAGCCGTTGGGGAGTGGTTGCTATTGCTCAACCCTGACTGTGTGGTGGATGAAAAGGCTTTCGTTACCTTCGCTCAATTTGCTCAAAGCGACGAAGCGAATTCAGTGGGGATTGTGGGTTGGCAACTTTTGAACCCTGACGGCACTTTGCAACCGTCAGGGCGTCGGTTTCCAAAAGCGTGGGAATTTGCCCTCGCACTGTTAGGATTTCATCGGTGGATGGAAGGGCGTAGGTTTTCCGGGCGTCACTTTACCCAGCGGCAAGAGGTGGAGGAGGTGTCGGGGGCCGCTTTAGCCATTCGCCGCCGTGTCTTTGAACAAGTGGGCGGGATGGACGAAGGCTTCTTCTTGTTCTTTGAGGAGTTGGACTTGTGCCAACGGGTAAAAGCGGCAGGATGGCGTATCGTTTACTTGCCGGAGGCGAAGGTTCGTCACTATTGGGGGGCTTCTGTCAAGGGGGTGCCGGAAAGGGCGCGGCGGGCTCAAAGGGAAAGTGCCCTCCGCTACTTTCGCAAACATCATGGCTTTGGGGCTTTCCTTTTAATTTGGATGGCGTTTGGGCTCCAACACCTTCTGCGGCAACTTATCACGGTTTGGAAGGGACGCCAACAGTGCTACTAAAGGCAGGTTGGAGGCGGGCGGAGGGGTCAAGGAAGACTTTGGCTTGGTTGACCGCAATGGCGGCTTCCGCAACTCCTACGGCAATCAACTTCACCTTGCCCGGATAGGTTGCCACATCGCCCGCTGCGAACACGCCGGGGAGGTTGGTCATCATCCGCTGGTCTACTTTGATGTCGTTGCCTTCCATCTCCAAGCCCCATTCCTTGATGGGACCGAGATTGGTGGTGAAGCCCAACGCCAAGATGACAGCATCCACCGGGATGGTTTTCTTCTCGCCTGTCTTGTTGTGAAAAATGACGGCGGCTTCAGGACGCTCGTTTCCCATCACGGTCTCCAATTCGTGGAACAAGTGCACTTCCACCGAAGAGCGCTTTAGTTGCTCCACGCTGTGCTCGTGGGCGCGGAATTGGTCGCGGCGGTGGATGAGCACCACCTTTTCCGCGATGGGTTCTAAGGTGAGCGCCCAATCTACAGCACTGTCGCCGCCACCCACGATGAGCACCTTCTTGCCCGCAAAAGCATTCAAGTCCGTGACGGTATAGTAAACGCCGTGCCCCTCAAAACGCTCCACCTCGGGGCGCGCCAAGCGGCGCGGGGAGAACGCCCCAATGCCCACGCAGAGAAGGACGGTGCGGGAGTAGTGAAGGGCTTTGTTGGTCGTGAGGCGGAACAGTTTTTCGTCAAGGCGCTCTAATTTCAGCGCCACCTCGTTCAAGCAAACAGTGGGGTTGAATTGCATGGCCTGTTCCACCAATCGCTGCACCAATTCGCTGGCGCGCACCTTCGGGAAGCCGGGCATGTCGTAGATGAACTTTTCGGGGTAAAGGGCAGTCAATTGCCCCCCTAACTGTGGGAGGGCGTCAATAATTTTCGTGCTCATCTGCCGCATGCCCGCATAGAAAGCCCCGAACAACCCTGCCGGTCCGCCCCCCACGATGGTGATGTCGTAAACCTTCGGGTCTTCCACCCGCTTCTCCTCCAACACTCTCACCCTCCTTGACAAAAATGCCATTTTAGGTATGGCGAAAGGGAGGCTTTCAACTCACGAAGCGCTGGGAAGCGCCATGTCGGCGTGGCAGTTGGGAGAAGTCGGTGTTGAGGATGACCTCCATGGAGGCTTCTGAGAGCAAAAAGCCTCGTTCCTTCAAGGCTTGGTGGGGGTTGCGCATCAACTTGATGCGAAAAACGGGGTCTTCCATGCTCAGCAGGAACACTTGCTCTAACTGCTGCTTGTCCAGCAACTCCAAGATGTATTGGGCTTCCCGCGCCAATTCCGTTTCGGGCGCAAGGGCAATAGTGCGTTGGTAAGCGGCGATGGCTTGTGGGTAGTTGCTAAGTTGGTGGTGCAAAGAGGCTAAGCGGAACTGAATGACGGGATCGGTAGGTGCTAAGCGCACCAATCGTTGCAACACGCAGAGAGCCTCGCTAAAGCGCCCTTTCTGCATGTAGACGAAGGCGAGCAAATCCAGCAAATTGGGGTTTTCTGGGTCTTGCTCCAAACCGCGCAGGGCGTGTTCTTGGGCTTTGTCCAACCACCCCAACTCGGAGCAAAGTTGTCCCAAAATCTCCCGCACCAAAGGGCTGTCAAAGCGGAGCTCCAAGACCCGCTCAAAACATTGCACGGCTTCCCGCCATTGCCCTAACTGACGGTGCATTTGCCCGAGGGCGAACCAGAGAGCGGGCGAACGGGGAATTTGCTCCACGCCTTTCCGAAGCAGAAGGAGCGCCCGACGGGTTTCGCCCCGACGTTCCAGAATTTGAGCAGCCACTTCGTAAGGTTCTGCCTCTTTATCGGCGAGGCGCAGCGCCATTGCTAAGTGTTGAATGGCTTCTGCCCACCGCATAAGCTGTCCTTCAAGGCGGGCTGCCCACAGGTGAAGCCGCCAATTTTGAGGTTGGGAGCGTAACAACTGTTTTACCTTCCGCAGTGCTTCCTGCCACCGTCCCAACCCGACCAAGGCATTGACAAGAAGGTGCTGAGCCTCTTCGGAGGTGGGCATAAGGGCAAGAGCACGCCGCGCCACTTTTACCGCCTCGGGAAGTTGCCCCTGCTCCAACAGACAACGCGCCCAACCGGTCAAGGCTTGGGTGAGCAAGGGTTTGGTGGATTTTGAGCGAAGGGATTTGCGAGTGAGGGAACGGACAACGCGCCGAAAGCGTTCCTCGGCTTGGTGCCATTCCTGGTGCTCCATGTAGCGGTTGGCTTCCTCCAGCAAAGACTGACTAACAGCAAGCGGGTCACGGGGTCCCATCACCCTCACCCCCTTGACTTGGGCGTGATTCAGCGGCGACTGTGACCCCTATAGACGCCAACAGTTCGTCCAACTCCTCACCGTCAATGGTTTCCTTCTCCAAAAGCCGATGGGCGATAGCATCCAATGCGGCACGGTTTTCCTGAAGCAACTGCTTCGCTCGCTCGTAACATTCTTCCACAAGCCGCCGTACTTCCTTGTCAATCTCGTTGGCAATGGCTTCGCTGTAGTTGCGGTCTTCCACGATATCGCGCCCCAAGAAAATGGGGCCGGCTTTTCGCCCCAAAGTTACTGGACCCAGTCGGTCGCTCATGCCGAACTCGCACACCATCCGGCGCGCCAATTCGGTCACTCGCTCCAAGTCGGAAGCAGCTCCCGTCGTGATTTCGCCGAAGGTCAGTTCTTCCGCTGCCCGACCCGCCAGCATGACCGTCATCTCGTCCAACAACTCTTGTCGGCTCATCAGGTATCGGTCTTCCTGGGGCAAGTTTAAGGTGTAGCCCAAGGCTAACCCGCGCGGGATAATGGTGACCTTTGTCACCTCCCCTTTCAGCAGTTTGCTGACCAATGCATGCCCGCTCTCGTGGTAGGCAAGGATGCGCTTCTCCTTCTCGGTGATAAGCCGGCTACGCCGTTCTGGACCGGCGATGACCCTCTCCAACGCCTCCAAGAGGTCACTCATTTCAATGCGAGTTTTGTTTTTGCGGGCGGCTAAGATGGCGGCTTCGTTAACCATGTTGGCAAGGTCAGCGCCACTAAAGCCCGCCGTTTGCTTTGCCAGTTTCCCAATGTCCACATCGTCAGCGAGGGGTTTCCCCCGCAGGTGGACACGCAAGATGGCTTCGCGCCCTTTGGCGTCGGGATGGTCAATGACGATGCGGCGGTCAAACCGACCGGGACGCAATAGGGCTGGGTCAAGGACATCGGGGCGGTTCGTTGCAGCAATCACCACGATGCCGCTATTTTGCTCCAGTCCGTCCATCTCCACCAGCAACTGGTTCAAAGTTTGCTCCCGCTCATCGTGCCCGCCGCCGATGCCCGCAAATCGCAACCGTCCCACAGCGTCCAGTTCGTCCACAAAGATGATGCAGGGTCGGTTCGCTTTTGCCTGTTCAAACAAGTCCCGAACCCTTGCAGCGCCGACTCCCACAAACATCTCCACAAATTCGCTTCCGCTGATATGGAAGAAAGGCACTCCCGCTTCACCGGCGACGGCACGGGCGAGCAAAGTTTTACCGCTTCCGGGTGGACCCATTAGAAGGACGCCTTTGGGCACTTTAGCGCCTAAGGCTTGGAAGCGCTGCGGGTTCTTCAGGAACTCAATGACCTCCCGCAACTCCTCCTTCGCCTCTTCCAAATCCGCCACATCATCAAAAGTCACGCGCAGTTGGTTTTGGTCGTAGCGGCGGGCGCGGCTGCGGGCGAAGTTGAAGGCTTGTTGGTTGCCTGACTGAATTTGCCGCAAAATCAGCAACATCAACCCTACGAAGCCCAGCATCACCAGCACGGAAAAAATCAGGTTCTGCCATTGCACCGCCGTGATGGGAGAAGTGCGGAAGCGGGTGGGAATTTGGTGTTGCAAAAGCAGTTGCTCCAAGTTTTCCATCCGCTCCGGCAACTGGACGGTGAAAGGAGTGCCGTCCGCTAAAAACCCGAAAGCACGGGCACCACTAATTTCCACCTCCTGCACTCGGTGTTGGGTGATCGCTTGCACGAACTCATCATACCGCAACTCCCGAACTCGCCCCATTTGCTCCCGCGCCACCAAATAAACCAACAAAGCGCCAGCAAGGCTGAGCACGATAAGCCATCGGAATGCGCGCATCGTTCGTCGCTCACTCCTGTTCCTTGCAAACCCGTTTTTGTTAACGGCAAGGTGCGACAGGAGGACTCAATGCCCTTCACATAGTTTAGGGCATTTTCGCTCCGCCTGTCGCTAACCGCAACAGCCACACTTTTCCCTTTGTGACCTGCAGGAAAAGTTGGTCAGGGAAGTGATAGGCAGCCCCCGTTGCGTGCCGCTCTACAACCCCCAACGCTTCCTCAATGTGCTCTAAGCTCACTTCGTTCAACGGACCGACCAATCGCTCCACCATCCGCCGCAAGATGCGCCGCTGCAACGCCTTCGGTTGCCTCAGCAATTCAGCACGGTCAACGGCGATTTTCCCCTCATCGGCGTGGCAGGTCAATGCCCGCAAAATGTCCTCAGCGACTTGGTGGAGCCACCGACTTTCCTCCCGTGCCATTTCGCT
>Ga0209993_10051_pt1 | contig 21027 bp, 11 predicted proteins | sample Antgeofumaro1A2A_FD_188082 | JGI IMG/M metagenome (GOLD analysis project Ga0209993, IMG submission 188082) | Geothermal fumarole subsurface microbial communities from Mt. Erebus, Antarctica - 1A2A (SPAdes) (version 2) | ecosystem: Environmental > Terrestrial > Volcanic > Fumaroles | place...
GGCATTGACACCGACCTCGCTGAAAAGCCGCAGGACGATTTCTAAAACCTTCCCTTGCCACAATCTCGTTGTCGGGCACATGGGCGCTAATTTGACATCGCTGCCATCCGCTTCCTTGCTCCCGTAAGTTTCAATGTAGGGTGTGCCGTCTTCGCGCTTCGTGGCGGCTGGCAGGGCAACGGCACTAAACTGCCAATCGTTAAGACCTTTGTCGCGGGTATCCCACAGTCGTCCGTTGATGTAAGGCATCACGAACACACCTGCTTGCTGCAACTCCCGCACCCCTTCTGCAAAGCCTTCTTTGGTCGGGAAGTAATGCGGGTAGTCGTTGTCAAAGGAGATGGCGTGCCAGTTATACCAATGGAAGCCGATGGGGACGCCCATGAACTTTGCGAACTCCTTGACAATCGGCACGCAATCTTTTGGGGCACCACCGCCAACAGCCCAAAGGCACAATTCCTTCATCCACTGCGGGGTGTCCGTTCGCCCCTCCTTGCCCAACTTCGGCATCCACCGCGCTTCCTTACAAACCCAATGGCGGTACAGGAGGGCAGCATCAAACCAATCGCCCCGAAAAAGTTGCCAAACGACTTCGCCGCTGAGGGCAAACTCGTTACCTGCTACGCCCATATTGGGAGCGGGAAATTCGAATGCCAGCACGATTCGCCTTCGCTCCGGTTCGCTCATGACAACAATGTCCTTTGCGCTTCCCATCGGGTCGTGCCCACCGACGTAAAGCCCCGTCCCTTGTTCCCTATCCCCTGCGCTATACACTGCCACAAACTGCATCGTTGCCCACCCGTTCGGATATAGACTTCGGTAGGCAAACGAGCGCTGCCACAAATTGCGCTGCACTTCGCCCGGACCGCGAGGGAAGAAGACTTCGGCATTTTTGCCCAAATCGGCAATCGCCAGTTGCGGGAAGTGGACGCGCCAAATGCTCCACTCACGACTTTCGTTTGTGACTCTCAGCCGCCATCGGAGAGCACTTTGGCGATTGTCAAGGAGTGCGGTCAGAATGATGCGAATGCCTGTAAGGCGCTCATCGCGATGCTGCTGCCAAATCACTTCCACTCTGTTGCGGCTTCGCTGAAGCGTCACCTTTGCCCAACCCTCGTCAGTATTAACGAAGGTTTCCCGTTTCGTTGGGACATGGCGGAGAACGAGGGAGACCAGCGGGAGCGGGGGAATGGCTAACAACTCTCGTTTCGCTTTGGCGTCAAACAGGCTTTGCAGCCGAACGCCATCCTTTGTGGGTTCCAAAGCCAGCAGCAATGCGCCTGCTCTCAGCGAGAGCCAGTGAGGTGGCAATCTGCCTTGGGCTATCTTTTCGGCTTCGTCAAAGCGTCCCTGCGCTTCCATCCGCTCGGCGAGGGTGCGAGACCACCCACTTGCCTTTTCAACAATGCCGCTTTCAGGTGCGTTTCGGACAAGGACATGAGCAAGGGGTGTTGAAGGATCGCCGCCACTTATCACCGCCATTCTTAAAAACACCCCCATCGCAAAAAGGAGCCCCAACACGACCATTCCCCATCACCCTCCTTTGCAAACTCTCAGGTAAGCACCTTTACGACCATGCGAAAGCGGCGTGGTAAAATTGACGGCGACGGAAGTAATCTTGGCACGGAGGTGGTCGCGATGCGTCGGTTGGTGACCGCAGTGATGGCGTTGGCGGCTTGGGTGAGTTGGAGTGCGGCGCAAGTGCGGGTGGAGAAGGTCAACTATCGCGGGTGGCGCAACACCATCAAAATCAGCAACGGCTTGATAGAGGTGTATGTCACCACCGATGTCGGTCCCCGCATCGTTGACATCCGTCCCGTCGGCGGCAACAATATCTTCTACCTTCGCCCAGACGAAGTGGGCAAATCAGGCGAGAAGGAATTCAAGTTGCGGGGCGGTTGGCGTCCATGGATTGCCCCTGAACGCTACGACACCACATGGTTTCCTGACAACCATCCCATCACCTACCAGCGGCTCAAGGATGGGACGCTGCGGTTCTTCGGACCGAAGGAGCCGACAAGCGGCATTCAGAAAATCGTGGATGTCAAGGTGATGCCCAACGAGCCGTGCGTGTGGGTGACGATGCGACTGCGGAATGTGTCTAAAAAGCCTGTGACTTATGCGGCGTGGAGTTTGCCGGTGATGAAGCCGCACGGCAAGGCAATTGCCCCGTTGGATGTGGGCAATGTGGCGGCTTTCGCAGAAGTGCGCCTACTTACCCTTTGGAGTTACACCAACCCCACCGACCCGCGCTTTACTTTCTTCAACAAACTGATCATCGTTGACCATGCGAAAGTGCCGCCTCGCGAAAAGGTGATTGGCGAAGCCCGAGTTGCTCAAGGCATCGTCAACCGCCGCCACAATGACGAAGCGAAAATCGGCGTGGATTCAAAACAGGGTTGGGTGGCTTACTATCACCCCATTGACCGCACCTTGTTCGTTAAGCGCTTCCCTGTTGAGCCAAGGGGCAATTATCCCGACGGCGGCTGCACCATTGAGATTTACTCGTGCCAAGAGTTCATTGAAGTGGAGTGCCTGAGCCCCCTTGCAAGCATTCGCCCCGGCGGCGAGTATGTGTTCCCGATGGCCTTCTGGGTCTTCCCCAATGTCCCCGATTTAGGAGCAACCGAACACGAAATCGCTACCGCTTTGCGCCAATACCTGAACAAAACACAAGCGGTCAAGTGGTGATGCGTTTCGTTTGAGATTTTGCGATGCGGTCAAGACCACCTAAGTAGGGGCGCAAAACTTCGGGCACGAGGAGGCTGCCGTCCCGTTGCTGGTAGTTCTCCAAGACGGCGGCAAGAGTGCGCCCGACAGCAACACCTGAGCCGTTTAAGGTGTGGGTGAAACGGGGTTTGGCACCCCGATGGGGACGGTAACGCAAGTTCATTCGCCGCGCTTGAAAGTCTTCACAGTTACTGCAGGAGGAAATTTCCAGCCAACGGTTCATGCCCGGCATCCACACTTCAATGTCGTAGGTTTTCGCCGCCGAAAAGCCCATCTCGCCCGTGCACAGCAAGACGACCCGATGCGGCAAGCCAAGTAATTCCAACACATGGCACGCATCCAACACCATGCTCTCCAGTTCGTCGTAACTTTGTTCGGCGGTCGTGATTTTGACCAACTCCACTTTATTGAACTGGTGGACACGAACGACGCCCTTGACATCTTTCCCCGCTGCCCCTGCTTCCCGCCGAAAGCATGCCGAGTAACTGACGTATTTGAGGGGCAACTTGTCAGCGTCCAGTATTTCTTCGCGGTGCCAGTTGGTCACGGAAACTTCAGCGGTGGGGATGAGCCAAAGGTTATCGCGCTCGCAGTGATACATTTCTTCGCTGAACTTGGGCAACTGCCCCGTGCCTTCCATGCAATAAGGCTTGACAAGGAAGGGCAGGAAGACTTCGGTGTAGCCATGTTCGCGGGTGTGTAAGTCCAACATGAAGTTGATGAGGGCGCGCTCCAAAGCGGCACCCAAACCTATTAGCCCGTAAAAGCGAGAGCCAGACAATTTCACACCCCGTGCGAAATCAATGATACCCAACTCTTCGCCGATTTCCCAGTGGGGTTTGGGGGTGAAATCAAAGGCTTTCGGTTCGCCCCAAGTGCGGATGACCACATTGCTTGTCTCATCGCTTCCAACGGGCACACTTTCGTGGGGGAGGTTGGGCACGAAGAGCAATGCTTGTTCCAGTTCGCTTTCCACTTCCCGCAACTCGGCATCCAATTGGTTGATGCGGTCACCTACTTGACGCATCTCTTCCCGCAGCGCTGTCACATCCTTGTTTTCCTTGAGCATCATGCCGATTTCTTTGGAGACGACATTGCGCCGATGTTTCAGCTGCTCCACTTCCGCGATGATTTGGCGGCGGCGCTCGTCCAGTGCCACAATGCGCTCAATCAACTCATCATAGTTGTCGCCCCGCGCTCTGAGTCGTTCCTTGACAAAATCGGGTTGTTCTCGGATGAGGCGTAAGTCCAACATAGTTTCGTGCCCCCTTATGCGCAAGTGACAACGAGCGGCTATTGTTTGGACAATTTGTCGGCAAGGTCAAAGGCGCGATTGAGGGCTTCCCCAAACTTCCGCCAATCGCCTTGCTCGCGGGCGTCCTTTGCTTCCCGCAAAGCGGAAAGCAGTTCAGATAACAACAATTTTGTTGGGGCGTGCCCCTTCTCTCGGCTTGGGAGCGGGGCGGGCGGTTTCGCGACGCCCTCCTCCCTCCTCCTATTCACTCCATCGCGCAAAGAGACTTGAAAGAGTTGCTCCAACGCATCCCACAAATCTTCGCCCATCACGACCCGCTTCCCTGCTGCCACAATGACGCGCTTGATTTCTGGCAAGGCGATTTGCTCCGCTTGCAAGTAAACGGGCTCCACATAGAGCAAGGAATTGCCCACAGGCAAGATGAGCAGGCTGCCCCGAATGACCCGAGAACCTTGTTGGTTCCAAAGGCTGAAGTATTGGGAGATTTGGGCATCGGCATTGATGCGGGCTTCCACCTGTTGCGGACCGTCCACTAACTTTCCGGGTGGGAAGCGGTAGACGAACAAGTCGCCGTAACGGTCATAGTCGCAGTGGGCAGCCATCCACGCCATCATGTTCTTGTCCGGTTTGCCCAAAGGGGTGAAAGGAAGGAGCAGCATGAAGCGGTCTTTCCCGTCATCGGGGGCGCGCATCACCGTGTAGTAAGGGCGAATGGGTGAAGGTTTGTTGTCTGCGCCGCTTTGCTCCTGCGCAATCTCCCACGCATCCTCTCGCAAGTAAAACTGGTCGGGGTCAGTCATGTGGTAAAGGCAAAGCATCGTCGCTTGGATGGCGAACAAGGACTGAGGGTAGCGGATATGGGCTTTGATGTCCTTGGGCATTTCATCGCGGGGACGGAATAAAGTGGGGAAGGCTTTTCGGTAAGTTTGCAACAGCGGGTCGTCGCCGTCAAACACATAGAAACGCATCTCGCCCGTGTAGGCATCCACCGTCACCTTGACAGAGTTGCGGATGTAGTTGATGCGGAGTGACGGGGAAACCGGCGCGGAGTAAGGGAAGTTGCCCGTTGCGGTGAAGGCATCCACCAGCCAAACAATCCGCCCATCGTCGGTGATGACAGGGTAAGGGTCGCGGTCAAGGAGCAGGAAGGGGGCGACAGCGTTCACGCGTTCCCAAATGCGCCGATACATCAATAGTCGGCTTTCGCTGGTGATGTCGGTGTTCAGGAGCAAACCCAAGTCCATGAAGCGGGCAGCGAAAAGCAAGCGGCGCCACCATGACCCGATGGGCACTCCAGCGTCTGCTTCGTAAGTTGTCTCTTTCCAACCCCCCCGCAAGGGATAGTCAAACTCTCTGGCTTTTGTGCGCACCAAAACGAAGTCGGCGATAGTGTATTGGGGGCTGGTGGTAAAAGGCGACGGTGTTTGGTCTTCAGCGACAGGTGAGGCAGGAGGTTGTGGAGCACTGCCAGAGGGCGGAGTTGCCGAAGGGGGAGGTGGCGTTGTGGGTGTTTGTTGTTGCGGTTGCTGACGCCCCCGAACAAAGGGTTGACGGCGACGGCGTTCTTCAGGGAGCACAAACTCACCAAAGTAAATCTCAGGGCGTCGCAACCGAAGGGGTACTTCAGGTTCCCCTTGCGGAGGGATGTCCTTGATAAGGCAGCGGGGCGATCCTTCTCCTGTGAACTCCGTCACCAGTGCCATCACGACCCCGTAACCATGCGTGTAATGCAAGTGGCGGTTCACCCAAGTTGCCAACGAGTTAGGCAAAAACAGTTCACGGGCTGCAATGGCGACCTGCCGTAACCGACCGCCGATGTGGTAGCGGTCGTAGTCCACTGCTGAAAAGCCATACTGCAAGTGGAGGGCTTGCAGTTGCGAGAAGGCATCCAGCAGTTGGTCAATGTCCCACAAGCGAATGTTCATCAAGGCGGTTTGGTGAGTTTGCAACTCTTCCACTGCGGGGATAGGCTCGCCGGGATGGCGTTGGATCTTTACTCGGTCAAGCCGATAGGCAAAGCGGGTGAAGGCGATATTGTGGCGAAGGAACTGCCGTTCCCGCTCCCGTTCATTGGGGCGCACCACAAAGGCTTGAAGAGCCGCTGGGAACAAAATTCGCCCGAAAAGCCACACGAGGAAAAGGGCGGTGAAAACCCAACGCAGCCCTTTCAAATCGCCCGTGCGCATCGCATAAAGGCACCAACCTGCCCCCGCTAACGAAGTCAAAACGAGAAGCCAAAAAGCGGGGAGGGTGCCGTAGACATCCGAAAAGCCCGCGCCGAAAAGGATGCCACGCCCCGAAAACAGGACATTGTAGCGTCCCCAAAATTGAGCGAAAGAAAGGACGACAAGGAAAAGGGCGAGAAGTCCCAAAAGGGGACGAGCGGCAAAAAGGGGGGCTTCCATCCCACTCTCTTCAAACCGCAGCAACTCTTCGTAACGGAGGCGCAGCACCATCGCAAGCAGCCCCAACGATACCGCCACCAGGGTGAAGGTGACAAAGAAGCGGGCAAAAGGAAGGGTGAAGATGTAAAAGCCCACATCCTTCCCGAAAATGGGGTCAATGCGCCCAAAGGGCGTGGCGTAAAGAAAGTGCAGCAGGTAAATCCATCGGCTACTGGCAATAAGGCCTGCAATGAAGGCCAAAAAGAGGCAAAGTCCCATCGCCCATTTGTCCAACGCCGCATCCACCGTCCACTTATCCACATCCCCAAACAAGCGCTCCCGAAGGGGCATCGGGACGCGTTGCCCCGCCCGTTTCCCCAACCAGTAAGGTCCGTAAACGGCGATAAAGAAGACAACGAAGCTGCCGGCGAACATGAGCAACTGCAAGGAAAGCCTTGTGACGAACACTTCTCCGTAGCCTTCTGAGGCGAACCACAGCCCTTCCGCCCAAAGGCTCAGTGCCTTGACAAGCATGAAGAAAGCAGTGACAGAAAGGATAAACCACCAAAGCCAACGGTTCGTTCGCTCCATCAAAAGAGCGCCCCCCAATTTCAAGCAACCTTGACCGAATGGATGCGAGCGCTTTTGCTCGTTGTTGGCACTCCAATTTTGCCACGCTCTCTTCCCCAAGGGACAGCAAGGCTTTCCCTTTGCTTTGGGGTGGTTTTTGCCGCACAATTCCGTAACGGTCGGGTTTTTCCCTGACAATGCTCCGAAAGGGGGAGAGCACAATATGCAGCGAAGCCACCAGAGAACAAAGAGGGGACTTCGCATGAAAGAGCAACTGGTCAAATTGTTACAATCGGGCATTCTGCTGCGGTTTGACCGGACGTTGGAGGAAACCCTTCAGCGGATAACGGAGACCGCCCGATTTGTTATCGGCGCTAAATACGCCGCATTGGCGGTGTTGGACGAGCAAAGGCGCATTGCCCGCTTCTTCTACTCGGGGCTCAGCAAGGAAGAGGCGGAGCGCATCGGACAGCTCCCGCAAGGGCGGGGAATGTTGGGGGTGCTCATTGAGGAAGGGAAGCCGCTTCGGTTGCGGGATGTGACGAAGCATCCCAAAGCCTATGGTTTTCCGCCACATCATCCCGTGATGCGCTCCTTTTTGGGTGTGCCCATTTTCGTCAATGGCAAACCTTTCGGACGGCTTTACATGACCGAAAAAATCGGAGGTCGCTCCTTCACCAAGCAAGACGAAGAAATCGCCATGTTGCTGGCGCGTCAAGCGGGGGCTGTCATTGAGCGAGCAATTTTGTCGGAGCAAGCCAATCGCTCGCAGCGCTTAGAGTTGCTCAATGAAATCATCGGGCGGTTAGGGCGTCTGACCGACGAGCGGAGCGTGCTCAAAGCCGCCACAAAAGGCATCCAAAACGCCTTGCCGTTCGCAGAAGTGGCGACTGTGTTGTATCGCCCCAACGAGTCAAAGAGCTTGCTGTGCTTTCCAGAAGGGAGCCGCTTTCGGTTGCAATTGCGGCGTCCCTGCCTGAAGGTGCACCGAACGCCGCTTTCCGTGTGCCTGCAAGAAAGGAAGCCATTAATGCTCCCTAACATCAGCGTGGAAGGGGCAAAAACGCCTTTTGAGCGTTGGTTGGCGCGGCGAGGCTTTAAAAGCTTAATTGCCATTCCCGTTGCTGCTTCTGAACAAGTTTGGGGCGTTATCTTTGCTGCTTCCGTTCACTCCGACGCTTTCAGTAAAGATGACTTGACTTTCCTTCAGACGGTCTCCGAGCATGTGGCAGTGGCTTTGACTAACGCCCGTTTGCTGTCTAAGTTGCGGGAGAAAGAGCGAGTGCGCAGTCTGCTTCTCAGCAAAGTGGTGACGGCTCAGGAAGAGGAACGACGCCGTATCTCTCATGAGCTGCACGACCAAATTGGGCAGTTGCTCACAGCATTGCTCATCCAGTTGCAACTTCTGGAGCGGGACTTTTCGGAACCGATCCTTAGGGAGCGTTTGGGGTTGCTCAAGCATTTGGTGGAAGAGATTTCCGCGCACCTGCACCACATCGCTTGGGAATTGCGCCCGCCGGCTTTGGACGAACTGGGCTTGGTAGCAGCGCTGGAGCGCTTGACCGAAGAGTGGTCAGCGCGCTTTGGCATTCCGTGTGATTTTTCCGCAAACAGCCTTTTGGACGGGGAAGTCCCTTCGGAGACCGCCATCGGCATTTTCCGCATCGTCCAAGAAGCCTTAACGAACATCGCCAAACACGCCAAAGCCTCCCTCGCAAAAGTGTCCCTCGCACAGGAGAAGGGCGAGTTGCTCGTGAAGGTGGAGGACAACGGTGTGGGCTTTCGGGTCTCAGAGATTTTGCGCCATCCCGACGAAACCAAGCGCCTCGGATTGCTGGGCATGATGGAGCGTGCTGCTATGCTCTCAGGCACTTTGACCATTGACTCAAAGCCGGGCAAGGGCACTAAAGTGCTCGTTCGCATCCCCTTGTCAAAAAGCCGTTGGTGATATTCCTTGAGCAAAAGGGGGCAGTTTTCATGGCGAAGACGATGACGGAGCAGCGAGTGATTAGAGTGCTCATTGTGGACGACCACGCTATCTTGCGGGATGGCTTGAAGGCATTGTTGCAAAGCGAACCCGACATTGAGGTGGTGGGGGAAGCCAGCACGGGACGAGAAGCCATCAAACTCATTCGTAAGCTCCGTCCCAATGTAGTGCTGATGGACATTTCCATGCCTGACATGACAGGGCTTCAAGCCACCGAAATCATCAAGAAGAGTTACCCGGAGGTCAAGGTGATCGCCTTGACTGTGCACGAGAGCGAGACCTACCTGAAGCGAATGATGAAAGTGGGGGCGGATGGGTATGTGGTCAAAGGGGCTGCTGCTCAAGAGTTGACGAGGGCAATCCGAACGGTGGTAAAAGGCAGCGTTTACATCCATCCCGACACCGCCAAGCAACTGATGAGCGAATTGCCCCAAGCTGAGCCAGCCAAGGAGGAACAGAAAAAGCAACTCAGCGAGCGGGAGTGGCAAGTCCTTCGCCTTATCGCTTTGGGCTACACCTACAAACAGATTGCCGACCGCTTGGCGCTCAGCGTCAAGACAGTGGAAACCTATCGGGCACGCATTGCCGAGAAACTGGGGCTCCGCACTCGGGCGGAGTTGGTGAAATACGCACTGCAACACGGTCTGTTGGACGAAGAACCACTCGCTTGAATAGAGGGGTTAGCTGCGGTCCGACAGGCGCTTTTCGGCTCCGTTACCCCCCACGAAAAGGTGCGGCTGGTGGATGTCATTTTGGCGATTAACGGTCCCGACTTTTTTGAAGAGAGTTTAGGCCCACATGAGCGTCACTCGTAAACACGCACTTCAAAGACACCTCACATCCACCAGGCGAATTGCCCTCTCTCGCGAGCCCATTGGTGATAGGCAGTTCGCAGCTGACGAGTGAGCACCCCAACTGGGAGCACCCGGTCTTCAATCTTTGTCAAGGGCACGACGGCAATGAGGGCGTTAGTGAGGAAGGCTTCGTCGGCGTGCTCTAAAGCGCTCAACGGAAGGGGTTGCTCTCGGACAGGAATGCCCAACGACTGGGCAATGTCCAACACGACGCTGCGGGCAACACCTGCCAACAAACCTTCCTGCGGCGGTGCCGTCCACAATTCCCCTTTGCAGACCAAAAACAAGTTCGTCGCTGTCCCTTCCGTTAAGTTGCCGTCCGTGTTGCACCACAAGGCTTCTTCGGCGTTACGCCCTTTTGCGTAGCGGCGGGCAAGGATATTGGCGAAATAAGCGGTCGTCTTGAATTGCCACAAAGGGAACTCTTTCGGGCGGCGCCAAGGAGCGAGGACGGCTGCCCAACCCCTCTCAAGCCGAGCGTCAAAATCGTGGGCTAACGGGGTGGCGTGGATAACGACGGTGGGTTTCTCCGTCGCCAACTCCCACCATCCCCGCTTCGGTTCTACCAACCCCGGCGTCACCGTAAGGCGAATTCGCAAGTCCTGCCCTGTGGCGAGGAAGGAAGCATTCGCTTGAACGGTTTGGCGCACCCATCCCGCCAGTCTCTCTGGGGAAAGCGGCAACTTCCAACCGAGGGTTTCCGCATCCCTTTCCATCCGAGCCAAATGGCGCTCTAACGCAAACAACCGCCCACTAAAAGTGCGCAAAGTTTCAAACAGCCCGATGCCATAAAGGAAGCCGAAATCAAAACTGCTGACCATCGCTTGCGAAGCAGGCACAAACTCCCCATTGACGCATGCCACTAACTTACTTGGCATCGTCTCTTCCTCCACGCCTTTGTCACCTCCATCCAGTTTGTCAGGGTCGCGGACAATTTTGCATCATTGCGGCGACCACTTGGTGCTGATGGCGTTACATTTTTGAGCGGACATACCGAACTTGTCCTGATGAAAGCGGGTGAGCGGGATGCGAAGGTTGGTAGCATTGTTGGGTGTTGCATTGGCGTTGGCAAGTTGGCGGCTTGAGTTCCGAACCTCCTTGGAGCCACCAGCAAAGGTGTTGGTGGAATGGCGGTTTGAGCGGGAAGGCGATTGGAAAGGGTGGCAGCCCAATGCCCATGTGGCAGAAGTCAAGGTCGCCGAAGGGGCATTAAGTTTCCGAACCATCGGCGATGACCCTATCTTGGAGTTCCGACCGCTCCTTGACCTTCCCGCTTCACCGTGGCAAGCCATTGAAATCCGCCTGAAAAGCGACAGCGATGGGTTGGCGGAGTTCTTTTGGAGCAACACCACTGAGCCGCCTTATGGTGGCTTTCGCCCCCACAAGCGGACGCCTTTCTGGGTCATCGGCGACAACCAATGGCGCACCTACCGCCTTTTCCCCTTCTGGCACCTGGAAGGCAAAATCCTTCGCCTGCGTTTTGACCCGCCCAGCGGCGCCCGTGTCGCCATCGCTTTCGTCCGCATCGTGGAGTTCTCGGTGGGGCAAGGGGTAGGGGAAACGGGAAAGGTGCGAGATTGGACGGTTGTCGGCGAAGCGAAACTAATGCCCCAGCAGGAAGGTTGGTCGGTTGAGTTGCAATCGCCCGACGCTTTCTTGCTGACCCCTGTTTCCGTAGATGCGGAGGCGAACTCCTTCCTTTCCGTTCGCTTGTCAGCGACATCGGGCAAGTTGGCGACACTCTTCTTTGCCTGCGACCAAACGAAGTTTCAATCCCACTATGGTGCGATTGCTACTATTGTGGCGGATGGTAAGGAACACACTTACTCGCGTTTCAATCCCACTATGGTGCGATTGCTACGTGCGCCATGTGCGAGCCTTGCTCCGATTGCCGTCAGGTGTGGAAATTTTGTCACGCCCGCATCCTATTGCCACTCTCGCTTTTGGCGAGGAAGTAGAGTTGCGCTGGCGCCTTGTGGCGCGCCGCCCCTTGAAAGGCGAAGCGATGGTGACGGTCACTGCCGAAAATGCCGAACCCGTGACCGCAAAAACTTCCCTCCACTTTCCGCCCCGAGCGACAATTCGCAAAAGCCCTTATGTGCCAAAGCCAATGCCTGTTCGGGGCAAATACGAGGTGGGCGTCTACTACTTCCCCGGCTGGAAGAGTTGGTCGCAATGGCGGCCGATTTTGCCCTTCCCAGAACGCAAACCCGTGCTGGGTTGGTATCGCGAGGGGGACTCTGAGGTCGCCGATTGGCACATCAAATGGGCAGTGGAGCACGGCATCACTTTCTTCGCCTACGACTGGTATTGGGTGAAAGGGGCGCGGATGTTGGAGCACGCATTGCACGATGGCTACTTGAAAGCCCGCTACCGTTCCTTGCTAAAGTTCTGCTTGCTTTGGGCGAACCATAATCCGCCGAACACTTCATCGCTGGAAGACTGCATCGCCGTCACCCGCTTTTGGATTGAGCGCTACTTCCGCCTGCCCGAATACTTCACCGTTGACGGCAAACCCGTCGTCATCATCTTCAGTCCGCAACGATTGACAGAAGACATGGGCAGCGATGGGGTGCGGAAAGCCTTTGAAGCGATGCGGCGGGAGTGTGTCAATCATGGCTTAAAGGGAGTGTATCTCGTCGCGTGCGTTTGGAATGCCGCGCAAGCCTTGCGCGCCGCTCAAGAAGGCTACGACGCCCTTTCGGCTTACAACTGGCCGACTTTGGGGATGAAACCCAACGAACAATGGTCGCCCTTTGAAGTGCTGGCAGATGCTTACCGCCGCCATTATGAGCGCCTTGTGGGAGAGAGCCCTATCCCGCTCCTTGTGCCTATCAGCGGCGGTTGGGATAGCCGACCATGGCACGGTGAAAGCGCCATCGTGCGATACGGACGCACCCCCCAAAACTTCCGCCGGCACCTGCAAGACGCCAAAGGGTTCCTTGACAAATATGTGCCAAAAGGGAAAGCCTTGCCCATCGCGCTCATTGAGGCGTGGAACGAGTGGGGTGAGGGCAGTTACATTGAGCCCCACGCCGAATTTGGGTTCGGCTACTTGGATGCTATCCGCGAAGTCTTCACTGATGCGCCCCGAACTCATCGCGATTTAGCCCCCGTTGATGTCGGCTTGGGTCCTTACGAGGTGGTGCGATTTTCCCCTGACAAGACTGCTTGGGAGTTTGAGCGGGAGGCGGAGGGATGGGAAAGTGGGATGCAACTTGTTGATGTGCGAGTGCAAGATGGTTGCTTGACGGGGCGAACGACCGGCAGCGACCCTGCCTTTCTCGGTCCACCCGTTCAAATCCGAGCCAGCCAGTGGCACTTCGTCCTTATCCGCCTGCGGCTGACCAAACTTCCCAATGCCCCAAAGTCGCTAAGTAATGGGGCGAAAGACACGGGACAACTGTTCTGGCAAACGGTAACCATTCCCGAAAGCGAGGCAACAAGCGTTCGTTTTGAAGTCTGCATTGACGGGCAATGGCACGAGTATCGGTTGCCAGTTCATGAGAACAAGCGATGGCGTGGTGTCATCACGCGTCTGCGGTTAGACCCATGCACGCAACCGAATGTGCTGGTGGAGGTGGATTACCTGCGGTTGACAAAGTGATGGGGAGTGTTGCAGGATTTTAGGCAAAGGGCACTTTGCTTTTCCCATTGCTCCGAAGGGGTTGTTGAAGGTAATGGTGACAGGGCACAACCCTTGGCGGCTCGTGTTGCTGCTGTGGGTTTGCTATCTCAGCGCCCAAGTGGTATTGGCGCTTCTCTTTCTGCCGATGCGGGGCAAGTTCTTGGTAGAGCGGGTAGAGCGGGTCGCTTTGTTGAACGCATTGGTGGTGATGGTGGTCCTTCTTGCCCCTACCTTCCTTTACGTGTGGGAGAGGGGTTGGTGTTGGAGGGAAGCGTTTCGCTGGCGGGGAGTGAGGTGGCAAATCGCCCTTGCCACGCTTGTCGGAACGCTGGCTTTGGGAGCCGCCATCTCGCAAGGGTTGCTCTGGCTCATGCAACTGTTTCAGGAAATCCCTGTTGTCTCACAGAGCAAGTTGACCGAACTGTTGAGTGGTGCCACCAGAGCGGTTTCGCCCCCGCTGTTGCTCCTTGCCGTCATGTTGCCCGCTTTGCCCGAGGAGTTGGTGTTTCGGGGCGTCCTTCAGCAAGCCTTTGAGCGCCGCTACCGTCCAGCGAAAGCCATCATCGTGACCAGTTTGGTGTTCGCCGCCTTCCACCTTGACTTGTTGCAAATGTTGAGTGTCTTTCCCATCGCTCTCTTTTGGGGTTGGGTGGCATGGCGGTCGCAAAGTGTCCTTCCGTCACTGCTTGCCCATGCATTGCAAAATGGAGTAACGGTTGTATCAGTGCTCAGCACATCCGCATCAGGGGTCAGTGGAGGGATGAGCCTTCCCACCTTTTCTCCCCAATGGGGCGTTGCGGTGAGCGGACTTTTGCTGTGGGGAGGGACGGTGCTAATCTTAAAGCGATGCTTTGACGGACGAGGTGACGGGAATGGAAAAGCCACCTGTGAGTTTCACGCCCATCAAACTGGGGCTCCCGATAGGGGCGATGGAGAACGAGGTTTTGGCGTTGATGAACGCGGCAGATTTGCGGGTTGACCGCCTGACGCCTCACTACGGCATCGTGGACGACCCGCGCGTGTCTGACGGCATTTTCGGGGAACCCCGCGACTTGTGGACGATGGTGGCACAAGGGGACTTGGATGCCGCCATCGTGCCCTTTGATGATACTGCCGAAGAGATGCGCAAGCGCCCCATCATCAAGCAAGTGCATATGGAAAGTTTGACAGGCGAATTGCTCTTCATCGCCAACACCAAAAGTTGGCAGGAGCGGCAAAGCGAACTTCGCGACTTACTCATGCTGTTGCGAGGGGCTGTGGAGGCACGAGGGAGAGTGCTGCTTCTCTTGAATGTGGACGAAGACCACTTGCAGGAAGTTTTGGCGCTGTTGCCGGCTTTGCGCTCCCCTACCGTCTCGCCCCTTGCTGAACCTCGTCTCTTCTCTGTAATGTCCGTCGTGCCCCGCGAAATTGTCAACCGACTCATCCCCGAATTGTTGCGCGCCGGCGCCACTGACATCGTGGAATTGCCCATCACCAAACTTATCGTAGCAATCGCACCATAGTGGGATTGAAACCTATTCTGATGCCGAGGGGAGTGAGATGGAACGACAGCGAGAAAGGTTAACGCCGATGTTCCGCCAATACCAAGCCATCAAAGCCCGCTATCCGGATGTGCTGGTGCTCTTTCGGTTAGGCGACTTTTACGAAATGTTTGGCGAGGACGCTAAAATCGGGGCGCAAGTGTTGCAACTGGTCTTGACTTCGCGGGAAATCGGCAAGGGCAATCGCGTCCCGATGTGCGGCGTCCCGCATCACGCCATTGACAGATATGTTGCCAAACTTCTGGAAGCGGGCTACAAGGTTGCTATTTGTGACCAACTGGAGGAACCCAGCCCTAAGAAGCGGCTCGTTCATCGGGATGTGACCCGAGTTTTGACACCGGGCACTTTGGTGGAAGATGCCTTCCTGGAAGCGAAGCGCTACAATTTTTTGGTCGCTGTCGTGGGACAAGGGGCAAGGGAGACGGGACACGGACATGACGGCACGACGCAACGGTTCGGATTAGCGGTAGCGGAAGTGTCAACGGGCGATTTTGCAGTGACAGAGGTGGACACAAAAGCGCTATGGGATGAATTGGCACGCTTGCAACCTGCCGAAATTTTGCTGCCAGAGCAATTGGCGGAAGAAAACGCCTTCACAGCGCGCCTGAAGGAGGTCTGCGAGCACACCACTCTCACGCCCTTTGACCTTGACCCCTTCACCGAACCCGAGCGATTGCTTTGCCAGCACTTCCAAGTTGCAACGCTGGATGGCTTCGGCGTGACGGGCATGAACCTTGCCATCCGAGCAGCAGCTGCGGTCATCGCTTACTTGCAGCGGACACAACTCGCTGCGCTGGAGCACCTGAAAAGCCTGAGCATTTACAGTGTCGGCGAGTTCATGCTCCTTGACAATGCCACGCGTCGGAATTTGGAGTTGGTGCAGTCGTTGCGGGATGGGAGCGTTTACGGGACATTGCTTTGGGTGTTGGATGATACGGTGACGCCGATGGGCGGGCGATTACTGCGGCGGTGGATTTTGCAACCGCTCCTTTCCATTGAGCGCATCAACGAGCGGTTGGACGCCGTAGAGGAACTTTATCGGGAAACGCTGTGGCGGCAGGAAATTCGGGAGACGCTGCGACACTTGCCTGATTTGGAGCGCTTGGTCGCTCGTGTTGGGACAGGCACCGCCAACCCACGCGATTTGGCGCAAATTCGTTCTGCGTTAGAAGTCATCCCGCACCTTAGGCAACTTCTGGAACGCGCCCAAGCACCTTTGTTGCGCTCCATCTACGAGCGATTGCACACCGCTGACGATTTGCATCACCGTTTGGCGACGGCGCTGGTGGACAATCCGCCACAGCGGATGACTGAAGGCGGCATTTTCCGCGACGGCTACCATCCCGAGTTGGACGAATTGCGCTACATCGCTCGGCACGGGAAGGAAATGATTGCCAGGCTGGAAGCGAAGGAACGGGAGCGGACGGGCATTCGGAACTTGCGCATCGGCTACAACCAAGTCTTCGGCTACTACATTGAGGTCACGAAAGCCAACCTGCACCTTGTGCCCAAAGATTACATCCGAAAGCAAACCTTGACCGATGTGGAGCGGTTTGTCACGCCCGAACTGAAGCAATTGGAGAGCAAAGTGTTGGGAGCGGAGGAGCGCATTGGGCAGTTGGAGTATCAATTGTTCGTAGAGTTGCGCTATAAGGTCGCTCAACGAAGCCACGAGTTGTTGGAAACGGCGAAAGCCGTTGCGGAGTTGGATGTGTTGGCGACACTGGCGGAAGTTGCTGCTAAAAACCACTACACCCGCCCCTTCGTAGACGACGGTGACGAAATCGTCATCAAGGAGGGACGCCACCCCGTCATTGAGCAAGTCCAACGGGACAAACCTTTTGTCCCTAACGACTGCTCCTTGGACAACCGCGAAAACCAACTGCTCATCATCACCGGACCGAACGCAGCGGGCAAGTCAACTTACCTTCGTCAAGTGGCGCTCATTGTGCTGATGGCGCAGATGGGCAGTTTCGTTCCGGCAAGGGAAGCGAAGATTGGCATCGTTGACCGCATCTTCACTCGCGTGGGCGCTCATGACGAGTTGGTGCGCGGGCAGAGCACTTTCATGGTAGAGATGACGGAGACAGCGAACATCTTGCACAATGCGACGGAGCGAAGTTTGGTGCTCATTGACGAAATTGGGCGCGGGACTTCTACCTACGATGGCATCGCTATCGCGTGGGCAGTAGCGGAAGAGTTGCATCGTATCGGTTGCAAATGCTTGTTCGCCACCCACTACCATCACCTCAATGAGTTGGAGAACTTGCTTCCCCGCGTGCGCAACTATCGGGCGGCGGTGTTGGAAGAAGGCGACAAGGTGGTATTCCTGTATCGCATCGTGCCCGGCGGGACAGACCGCAGTTACGGAATCCAAGTGGCGCGGCTGGCGGGATTGCCTGAGCGGGTGATTGGGCGGGCGAAGGAAATTTTGATGACGCTGGAAAGCAACGACCAAAAAGTTGTCGCACCACCCCAATCAGCAGCGCAACTTATCACTACGCCCGTGCAGTTACGCTTGTTTGACTTTGCCCCTCACCCTGTCCTTGAGCGCCTCAAGTGCCTTGACCCCGATAGCCTCACGCCTCGCGAAGCCCTCGCCCTCCTTTACGAACTCAAGCGTCAAGCCGAAAATCAGTCGTGAACCATCGCCAAGCAAGGGGGGCTAAATTTTGCGGATGGGGTGGACGATTACTCTTGCGGGGATGGATCGTGAAAGCGAAGGAATGGGGCATCGCCTTGCTTGTTGTCCTTGCGCTGGTCGCTGTTGGGCTTTGGGACGCCCTTTGGGGAACATCCTTGCCGATTTGGTCTGCCTACCTGCTACCCGTTTCGGTAGCAGCCCTCACTTTTGAAACCGTCGGCGGCTTCCTCGCGGGGGCGGCTGCCACTGTTATGTTTCTTCTGTTCTCCCCATCCGCTCGTCAGTGGCAACTTGAGATGCTGCTGGCATGGTCGTTGGGGTTTGTGGGATGGGGAGGGATTTTGGGTTACCTTCAGTGGCAAGCCCGCTCTTTCCGAGAGTTGAGTCAGCGCCTTCGTGACCACGAACACCTGCGCGATGCCCTCGTTGAATTCCTCGTCCACGACCTTCGCTCTCCCCTCACCAACATCATCAGCGGCTTGGAAACTCTTTTAGCAACCACCGAAGACCACCTTTCACCCGAAGACCATGAGTTGATTGAGTTAGCCCTCATCGGGGCGCACCGGTTGCTCACAATGGTCAACTCCATCTTGGACTTGCGAAAGTTGGAGGAAGGTAAGTTCCCGCTTTACCTGAAAGAATTTGACCCACAAGAAGCCGTAGGCGAAGCTCTCCGTCAAGTGCAACTGTGGGCACGCCAAAACAATGTCTCCTTGCAAGTCCATCTCGCCCCTGAAGTGCCCGAAAGGATAGTGGCTGACCGTTGGGTGCTCATTCGCATCCTCGTCAACTTGCTAAGCAACGCTCTCAAATACACACCATCAGGCGGCACCATCACGGTCAGTGTGAGCAGGGACGACGGTTGGGTTCACTTCTCTGTCGCTGACCAAGGACCGGGCATCCCGAAGGAGTATCTGGATCGCATCTTTGACCGCTTCGTGCAGGTGGAAGCGCGGAAGGCAGGGGCGGCCGTCGGCACTGGCTTAGGCTTGACTTTTTGTAAGTTGGCGGTGGAAGCCCACAATGGACGCATTTGGGTTGAAAGTGAGGTTGGTGAGGGAACGACTGTCCACTTCGTGATCCCTCCCGTCGTCGGTCAGTCAACTGTCCCTAACGAAGCGATCGCTCCCGCTCAACGCTGAACTGTTCCCTTGTGGCTCTCCTCGTGCCAACCTATGGTTCGGGTCTGCGTCTCACGTTTGGGAGCACCTTTCAAAGAGGGAGCGAGGTGTCGGCGATGAGTTCGGACGGTCAGGCAACCCGTGACCCTTTAGCGGAGTTGCCTGATGATGGACGGCAACAGGTGTTAGAGCACCTCAACGGTGAACCGGTCATTGCGGCAATTCGGGCGGACTTGACTTTGGAAGGACACTTCAGCGAGCAGTGGTTGGTCGTCTCTCCCCACCGGCTCCTTCTCTGGAGGGGCGAAGGGGTTCAACAGTTGCCCCTTGATGAGTTGGATGAATTGCGGGTGGAAGCCTATGTGGGCAACGCTTACCTTTATGCCCGTGCGAATGGACAGCAAATCCCCCTTCTTCGCTTCACCCACAGCCGTCGCATGGATTTTGAACGGCTGGCTCAAGCCTTCCGACGCTACAAGTCTGGAGAACTAAGCGAGTTGCGCTTGGAAGAGGCTGAGCCGACGGTGCGTCGTCCTGGTTTCTTTTCAGGAAGACAGGGGCGTTGTCCCAAGTGCCAGCAACCTCTCCCGCCGTGGACGGATGTCTGCCCCTTCTGTCTCCAGAAAACGAAAGTGCTCAAGCGCATGCTCACTTTCGTCAAGCCCTATTGGTTCGCTGCCGCTGGCGGTTTCCTTCTGCTGGTTCTCATCCAACTGGCCGATTTGGCTCAGCCTCTTCTAATGCGCTTTACAGTGGACGAAGCGCTGCTTAAAAAGAACCTCCACCATCTCGTTGTGGTCGTTGCGGCTGTTTTGGGGTTGAACTTCGCGGGAGCAGTGCTCTCGGGCGTCCGAAGTTATCTGATGGCGTGGTTGGGCGAGCGCATCGTCATGGACATTCGGCGCCGCCTTTACGAGCACCTGCATTTGCTTTCCCTCCGCTTCTTTGACCAAGAGCAAACGGGGCGGCTCGTCTCTCGTGTGACGAACGATACGGGACAACTCCAAGACTTCCTGACGGAAGGACTGCAGGACATTCTGCGCGACCTGTTCATGCTCCTTTTCGTGGGTGTGGCAATGTTCGTGATGCATTGGAAGTTGGCCTTAGCGACCTTGTTGCCGGTGCCCCTTCTCATCTGGTTAGCCCAACGGTTCAGCCATCGGGTGCGGCGGTTGTGGCATATGGTTTGGCGACGCTTCGCCCGCCTCCATGCCATCTTGGCGGACACTGTCCCTGGTGCCCGCGTGGTCAAAGCCTTCGGGCAGGAGCGTTACGAAGTGCGCCGTTTCTCCGATGCCCTTGACAGTCACTTCCGTGCCACTATGCGCGCTGCCCGGTTATGGACGGTCTTCTTCCCATCTGTCGGCTTCACTACCAGCATTGGCTTCCTCGTCGTTTGGGGCTACGGCGGCTACCTCGTCATCAAGGGCGACTTGAGTTTGGGGAGTTTGATGGCGTTCATTGGCTACCTTTGGCGCTTCTATGCGCCCATTCAAAACCTCACCCGCTTCACCCACCGCTTGCAACGGGCGGCAACGGCTGCCGAGCGAATTTTTGAAATCTTGGACACACCCCCTGAAATCCAAGATGCCCCTGACGCTATTGACCTCAAAGAGGTGCGGGGACACATCGTGTTTGACGGCGTGAGTTTCAGTTACGACGGCATCAACAAGGCACTCAAAAACATCCGTTTTGAAGTGCAACCCGGCGAGATGATCGGGTTGGTGGGACCATCGGGAGCAGGTAAATCCACCCTCATCAGCCTCCTCCTGCGCTTCTACGACCCACAAGAAGGGCGCATTTTGCTGGACGGAGTGGACTTGCGGAAAATCAAACTGGCGTCTCTGCGGCGGCACATTGGGGTCGTGCTGCAAGAGACTTACCTGTTCAATGGCACCGTTGCTGAAAACATCGCTTACGGCAAACCTGGTGTCGACTTGGAAGAGATTGTCGCTGCTGCTAAAATCGCCAACGCCCACGAGTTTATCCTCCAGTTGCCTGACGCTTACGACACTTACATCGGCGAGCGCGGTGGGCGTTTAGCAGGTGGCGAGCGGCAGCGGTTAGCCATCGCTCGCGCTGTCTTAAAAGACCCTGCTGTGCTCATCTTTGACGAAGCCACTTCCAATGTGGACACAGAGACGGAAGCCAAGATTCGCGAAGCCATTGACAACTTGGTGCGGGGACGAACTACCATCGCCATCGCCCACCGCTTCTCCACCCTCCAGAATGCTAAGCGCCTCATCGTGCTGGACAAAGGCGAACTGGTGGAGCAAGGAACGCCCGAAGAGTTGATGGAGCGGGACGGAG
>Ga0209993_10053_pt1 | contig 20291 bp, 16 predicted proteins | sample Antgeofumaro1A2A_FD_188082 | JGI IMG/M metagenome (GOLD analysis project Ga0209993, IMG submission 188082) | Geothermal fumarole subsurface microbial communities from Mt. Erebus, Antarctica - 1A2A (SPAdes) (version 2) | ecosystem: Environmental > Terrestrial > Volcanic > Fumaroles | place...
GTAGTCCAACTCGTCCCGAAGTTGGGCAATCTCCTGTGGCGAGAAGACTTGCTCCAACCGCAGGTAACCTTGCTCCTGAAAGAAACGCTTCTGCTCTGCCGTTACCTGACCCATCGCCCGACACCTCCTTCAGGTTGCGCTAAGCAATGTCAGCCTAAATTTTAACTGGCAAGTTCCATTTTGTGAAGGCAGGGTTGAATACTCGCTGTATTGGTGGACCAACTCCTTCGCTTCCAACGGTTGAAGGCAATTAATGCCCGCCTCAATCAAGGGGGGGAAAATAAGCAACCGCACATCCCTGTTGGCGAAACAATTCACGACTTGGCTGTCCCGCTTGCTCCCCCGGCTGCTTTACAGGCGTCAAAACCCTTTACGCGGTCGGAAGGGTGGCTATAATTGAGGTAGCCGTTATTGAATGAACGCTCAATCAGAAGGTGGGATGGCAGTTGACGAGGAAAACGGGTAAACGGCTAAAACCGGAAGAGCGGCGGGAGCGAATTTTGGAAGCGGCGATGAAGTTGTTCGCGGAGAAAGGTTTTGACCGAACAACCATTGACGACATTGCGGAAGCCTGTGGCATTGCCCCAGGGCTGATTTACCACTACTTTGACAGCAAGTTGGCAATCCTGCACACCATCTTGGAGCGCAGCGCCTTCTTGTCCACGATGACAGAAATTTTGAGCAACCCTCCTAAGGCGACGGTAGAATCAGCCCTCACCGAGTTGGCTCACGCCTATTGGAAGATGTTGGAAGCAAAACAAGATTTCGCCTTGATGATGATGGGGGAAATGCAGCGCAACCCTGAAGTGGCGGCGTTGGTGGGCAAAATGATTCGCACAGGAGTGCGGTTACTTTCCAATTACCTGCGAGAGCAAATCAAGTTGGGAAATTTGCGGGAAGATTTAGACCCTGAAATCTTCGTCCGCACCCTTTGGGGGGCGTTGTTTCAATCCTTTTTCGCCCACTGTCGCTTAGCCCCTTATGTTCGGCGAATCCCGCCCAAACGATTGATAGAAGACATTGTCCGCTTGCTGCTCTATGGTGCCATCGCTCAAAAGCCTGCAAAGGGCAAGGGGGAAAGAAAATGAGCAAGTGGCTAACCGGTTTGTGGGTGTTGCTTTTGGTGGCTGTCACGGTAGGGCAAGATTTGCAACCTTTAACGCTTCAACAGTGCATTGACATTGCATTGAAAACGCACCCATTGCTACGATTGACGCAAAAGCAGTTGGATGCAGCGATTGCCCGTCATGAGCAGGCGAAAGCCCAATGGCGCTTAGACTTAACCTTCAACGGGGTGCAGCGAAGGCAAGGTCCCGTTATCGGTTTCCCTTTGGCTTTTCCCGGTCAGCCGCCTCGGGTGATTGAGATTGTCAGGCGGGATACCCGAATCTTGACGACAGAGTTTCGGCAGAGCCTGCTGACTTTCGGTCGTGCCTCTGCTTCCGTGCGGGGGACGGCTTTTCAGGTGAATGCTGCCAGTGAAACGGTTCGGGCAACGCAAGCACAACTTATCCTGCGCGTTACGGAAGCCTATGCGGATGTCTTGGCGGCTCAAGCATTGGAAGAAGTGGCGCGGCAAGCCGTAGAGCGCGTGAAAGTGGTTCTCAAGACAGCGCAAGCCCGCTACGAAGCCGGTGTTGCCCCCAAGTTTGATGTTCTGCGCGCGGAAGCGGAGTTAGCAGCAGCGGAAGAGCAACTTCTCACTGCCCGCAATGCTGTCAGGTTAGCCAAAGCCAACTTGAACCAACTTCTGGGGCGCCCTACCGATGCCCCGTTGGAATTGGTCTCCTTGCCAGAACCCCTTGAGGTGCTTCCCGAAGCGATTGAAAGTCAACCTTTCATCAAGCAAGCCCTCGCCAATCGTCCTGAACTTCGCTCCTCTCAGTGGCAAATCAAAGCCGCAGAAGAATGGGTTCGGTTGGCTCAGGCGGACAAAAAGCCTTTGGTGCTTTTTACGGGCAACTACACCCGCCAAACAGCGACAGGCTTCGCTGAAAACTATCAATGGGGCATCAACCTTGTCGTTCAGTTCCCCATCTTTGACAGCGGTTGGCGGACAAGCGTGATTCGGGAACGGGAAGCCACTTTAGAACAAGCCCTCGCCCAACGAGAGCAATGGGAGCGTCAGATTGCCCTTGAAGTTGAGCAAGCGGTTCGGAATTTCCAAGTGGCTTTGCAGCGCCTAAAAACGGCAAGGGCGGCATTGGCGTCAGCAGAAGAAGCCTTCCGTCTCGCTCAAGTGCGCTATGAAGGCGGCGTCGGCACGCTGGTGGAAGTGTGGGATGCTCAGGTGGCGTTGACGAGGGCTCGTGCCAATGAAGTGCAAGCCCTCTATGACGCCCACAAAGCCTTTGCCCGATTGGTCTACGCAACAGGTTTGACAGAAAGCGAGGTTCGTCAAATGCTGAGGGCAATAGCGCAAAAGATTGCCTTTCCAACAACGGCTGATGGAGGCGAACGCTCATGAAGGGATCGGTGCGATTTGTCGCTATTGGCATCGTGCTTCTCCTTGCGGGAGCATTCGTGTATGTTTCGCGACGCCAGCAAGCCCAACTGCGGGCTAACCTCGCCCGTGCGCGGGAAGAGTTGCGCGCTGCTGTGCCCGTTGAAGTCGTCCGCCCCTTCCGTCGGGAGTTGACGGAAACCATTCAAGTCATGGGAACGATTAAAGCCCTCCAGGATGTCACTATCGGTTCGGAACTGGTCGGTCGGGTCGTGTTTGTTGGAGCGCGGGAAGGTGATTTTGTGAAAGCAGGACAAGTACTCCTTCTCCTTGACGACAGTGCCCTTCGGGCTCAAGTAGACCAAGCAAGGGCGGCTTACTTGCAAGCCCTTACCCGTTACGAGCAAGTGAAAGCCGCTATCCAAATCCCGTCCACGCAAGCCGATACCGAAGTGGAGCAAGCATTGGCACAATTGGAACAACTCCAAACCCGACTCAAGCAACTAAAGACCAGCCGCGAATTGACCTATCGGGAGACCGATTTGACTGTTCAACAGGCGGAAGCCTTAGTGGAAACGGCACGCCATCGCGTTCAGGAATTGGAGCGGCAGTATGAAATCCTTGACGAACAGTTACGCAATCAACTCCAGCAAGCGGAAGCGGAGAAGCGGGCAGCAGAGTTGACCCTCAAGAAATTACGGGAAGGGGCACGACCTCAGGAGAAGGAACAAGCGCGACAACAACTCCTCGCCGCAGAAGCCAACTTACGCAACGCCACACTCAACTACGAGCGAGCGCAAAAACTTTACGAGCAAGGGGCAATGGCGAAAGCCCAACTGGACGAAGCCCAACGCCTGTTGGAAACTGCCAAAGCCGCATACGAATCTGCCAAAGCGGCTTACGACTTGGTGTTAGAAGGAGCGCGAGCGGAAGATATTGCGGTAGCGGAAGAGCGGTTACGCCAAGCGGAAGCCAACCTTCGCAATGCCCAGGCAGTCCAAAAACAACGAGACATCTTGCGTTCGCAATTGGAATCGGCCCGAGCGCAACTTCGTCAAGCCGAAGTGCAGTTGGAGCTGGCGAAAGCGGCACAACTTCGCCGCTCAATCATAGAGCGCGACATTGACGCCCTTCAAGCCCAAATCAAGCAACTGCAAGCCACTTTGAAATTGGCGAAGGCGGGACAGGTGCGGAAATTCACTTCAGCCAAAGATGTGGAATTAGCCCGCATCCAAGTGGAACAAGCCAAAGCGATGCTGGACAATGCGTTGGCAATGCTTCGCAAAACGGTCATCACCGCTCCCGTCAGCGGCTACATTGCCTCAAAAAATGTAGAAGTGGGCAACACTGTTTCGCCCGGTGTGCCGCTTATGCGGTTAGTTGCAGCGGGGGCGGTGGAGTTTGAAGTCAACCTTTCCGAGAGCGACTTCGCCAGAGTGAAAGATGGTCAGCCTGTCTTCGTTAAGGTGGAAACTTTGCCTGGTCGGATTTTGAAGGGGTTCGTCAGCAAGTTAGTGCCCGTTGCGGAAGTTGCCTCCCGCCAGTTCAAAATCAAGGTCATCCTCCCCGGCGCCGACCGCCTGGTTAAGCCCGGTGCTTTTGCGCGTGGCGAAATCATTGTCAACCGAATTCCTGACGCATTGGTTGTCCCTCGTGAGTGCCTTGTGGAATGGCAAGGACGCATCAGCGTTTTCGTCGTCGCCGATGGCAAAGTTGCCCGCCAACGCCCCGTCAAGGTAGGGGTTCGGACAGACCGTTGGGCACAAATTTTAGAAGGCGTCACCGAAAACGATACTGTTGTCCGCAGCGGCTTGGAGCGCCTCAGCGATGGCACTCCTGTGCGCATCATGGAGGTGGAGTGACCGATGGGGCAGGCGAGTGTAAATGAGCGTGCTGAAAGGAAAGCGGTAGGAGAACGGAAGCATTCCCGTAAAAGCACGAAGGGAGGAGACCACAGATGGGGTTAGTAGAACTTGCCATTCGTCGCCCTGTGTTGGTGTTGATGGTCATCAGTGCCCTTGTGGTGTTGGGGGGGGGCGGGCATATCGGGATTTGGTGCTGGAACTTTTCCCCCGCATTGACTTTCCCTTCGTCGTCGTCACGACCGTCTATCCTGGCGCTAACCCAGAGGAAGTGGAAACCTCCGTCACAAAGAAGATTGAGGACGCTGTCGCAACGGTGGAAGGGGTGCGCCACATTCAATCCCAATCTCAACAGAACTTGTCGGTTGTGATGATTGAGTTTGAGTTGGAGACCGATGTGGATGAGGCTGCCGCTGAAGTTCGCAGCCGCATTTCGGCCATCCGAGGCGAGTTGCCCAAAGAGGTGAAAGAGCCAACGGTTGCCAAGGTTGACATAGGGGCACTTCCTGTCATTTCACTGGCAATGACAGGAGACCGCCCGATGTGGCAATTGCGTAAATTGGCGGAGGATGTGGTTGCCCCTCGGTTAAGCCGCCTCCAAGGCGTCGCCCGTGTGGTCGTTACGGGTGGCGAAGAGCGAGAAATTCAGGTCAATGTCTACAAAGACCGACTCGCTGCCTACAAGTTGACCCTCAACGATGTTGTGCGCGCCTTGAGCACTTCCAACCTGAACATCCCCGCTGGCTCCATCAAACAGACAGACCGCGAATATCTGGTTCGCTCAGTGGGCGAATTTACAGACTTGGAGCAAATTCGGGAGACCATCATTCGCTTTGGCGACCGACGAATGGGTTGGATGACCGCACCCGTTCGCGTTCGGGATGTTGCTGATGTGGTGGACACAGTGAAGGAGCGAGAGTTGCTCACTCGCTTAAACGGCAAAGACAGTGTGGGCATTGCCGTTATGAAGCGCTCGGGAGCCAACACGGTGAAAGTTGCCGAGCAGGTCAAAAAAGCCCTTACCCAGTTGAAGCGCCAACTGCCCCCTGACATCAACTTCGCTATCGCCATTGACCAGTCCCCCTTCGTTTTGGGCGCCCTTCAGGACATCCAACAAGCCCTTTTCTTGGGATTAGTGCTCGGTTTGATGGTCGTGCTTATCTTCCTTCGCAGCTGGCGGAGCACCCTTATCATCGGCACCGTTGTGCCTGTCGCCTTCATTGCCACTTTCCTTGTGGTTCGGTTCGCTGGCTACACGCTGAACTTCATGGTGATGTTGGGTTTGGCGCTCTCCGTTGGTCCCATTATTGACCTTGCTATCGTGGCGTTGGAGAACATTTACCGCCACATGGAACAGGGGAAGACACCTGTGCAGGCGACGAAGGAAGGGCTACAGGAGTTAGGCGAAGCCATTGTTGCTGTGACGGGAACAAACTTGGTCGTCTTCGTCCCGCTGATCTTCTTAGGTGCCATTGTCGGTCGTTTCTTCCGCCCCTTCGCCGTCACGGTCGTCGGCGCAACAGTTTTTGCCTTTTTCGTCATCTTCTCCCTACTTCCCATGCTTACCTCTCGCGTGTTCCGAGAAGCCGAAACTGCCAAAATTGCAGAACCACCCCGATGGTGGCGGCTTTTGGAAGGTGCCTACGAGCAGTTGTTGCGTTGGATGCTAGCACACCGTGCTTTTGTGTTCGTGATGGGCAACTTGGTGCTCATCAATGTGCTGGCGTTTTTGATGCCCCTACAAGCACGGCTTTTCGTTGCCGCTTTCACCCTCGCTGTCGGTTTCCTTGGTGCCGTGTTGGTGCGAAGGCAATGGAAGCCCTTCGTAACAACTGCTCTGTTCCTCGCCGTCTTGACAATCATGGTGCAAATTCAACCGCGCTTTGGTTTCATGGCGACAGCGGATGAAGGCATGGTTCATCTCATTATGGAGTTCCCGCCCCACTACAGCGTGGAGCAAACGGACAAAGTGGTGCAGCGCGTGGAGCGATTTATCGCCCAACTGCCGGAAGTGGAAAGTTACTTCACCAATGTGGGCACGACGGGGGCGGGAGCACGAGAAGCGGGAAACTATGGTCCGCAATTTGCCAACATCTTCATCAAGTTGGTGGACAAAAGCAAGCGAACACGCTCCGACAAGGAGTTTGCGGAGTTCCTTTCCTTCTGGGCGCGCAAGAATGTGCCAGAAGCGGTGGCAATAGAAACGCAAGAGCAATCAGGTATCGTCCGCATGGGGACTGCTGTGACTTTGGAAGTTCAGGGCGGCAAAGACCGTTCCATGTTGGTGCGGGTCGCCAAACGCATTGCAGAGAAATTGTCGCAAATGCCTGAAGTGCGCGATGTGAAAATCAGTTGGCGTCCTGCCCGTCCAGAATTGCAAGTTGCCGTTGACCGTGAGAAAGCCGCTGACATGGGCTTTTCCATCGCCGAAATCGGCTCCATCGTCCGAACGGCCTTCAATGGCTACGACGAACTCAAGTTTAAGGAGAACGGCGAAGAGTATCCCATCCGCATCTGGTTGGAAAAGGGCGACCGCCACTCCCCAGACGATGTCGCCAATTTGTTCATTGGTCCGGGTATGCGGGAAACGCCCATAACGCTCGGCGAACTGGCAGAAGTGAAATTGGCACAAGCCCCTGTCACTTTGGAGCGGAAAGACCGAGAGAACATAGTGCGAGTCACCGCCAACTTAGCCCCGTGGGGCTCGCTGGGCAATGTCCAACAGAAAATCATGCAGGTGTTGAAGGAGATTGACACAGAAGGTGCTCAAGTGGTTTTAGGCGGGATGTTTGAGGCGATGCAGGAGAACATGGCAGAGTTGGGCGGAGCGCTTCGTTTGGCCATCGTCCTGCTCTACATGCTGATGGCTGCCCTTTACAACTCTATGGCGCTTCCTCTTTCCATCATGCTAACAGTTCCGCAAGCCCTTGTGGGTTCCTTCCTGCTTTTGATGCTGACGGGCAAAGAGTGGAACATCGTAAGCGTCATTGGCATCATCATGGTGCTGGGCATCGTGGTTAACGCCGCCATCATCTTAGTGGACTACACCGAGATGTTGCGGGAGCGGGGGTTAGACCGAATGACGGCGGTTGTGCAAGCGGGCAAAATTCGTTTGCGCCCTGTGTTGATGACTGTTCTCGTCGCTATCCTCTCCTCACTGCCCACCGCATTGGAATGGGGGCGTGGCGCTGAATTGCGCTCGCCGATGGCAATTGCTGTCATTGGTGGTCTCACCGTCTCCACTGTCCTGACGCTGCTGGTCGTGCCCGTCGCTTACACGGTTGTAGACGATGCCGTTCAGATTGTCAAGCGCTGGTTGGGTATGGCTCCATCCCTTTCAACCCTGCAACCCCAGGCAAAATAAAAGTGTGAACCGCTCTAACGAAACCTACGAGCGTGGGTGGGCTTTTCCGTAGATGCGTCGCAGGTGGGTTCGGGAGAGGCGGGTGTAAATTTGTGTTGCCGCTAAGGAAGCGTGTCCCAACAACTCTTGGATGACCCGCAAATCAGCGCCCCCTTCCAACAAGTGGGTAGCGAAACTGTGGCGAAGGGTGTGGGGCGAAACACCTCGCCCCAGAACTTTGCAGGCATACTGGGTGACGAGGCGGTGAATTTGGCGAGGGGTCAAGGGAGTGCCCTTTTGGCTGACGAATACGGCGTCGGTGGCTTGCTTGCCCCGCCGAAGGAAGTGGGGACGACTTTCGGTCAAGTAGCGTTGAAGCCAGCGAAGGGATTCCGGGTGAAGGAGCGCTACTCGTTCTTTCGTCCCTTTCCCCCGAACGCGGATAACTCCCTCAACAAGGTCAAGGTCGCTCAGCCGCAAATTGGCCACTTCGGAAACTCGCATCCCCGTCGCATAAAGCAACTCCAACAAGGCTCGGTCTCGGATGCCGCGTGGGGAACGAGTGTCAGGGGCATCCAGCAACCGCTCCACTTCGCTCACTTCCAACATCGGGGGCAACTTCTGCGGCAAGCGAGGTTGGCGCAAATCAACAGCAGGGTTAACCGCAAGGTAACCTGTTTGGGCGAGAAACTTCATCAGGGAACGGACAGAGGAGAGTTTGCGGGCAATAGAGCGCCGCTCGTAGCCCTGAATGAACAGCCAGTTCAAAAAACGCCGCAGCACAACCGTCGTGACTTGCCGCCACCCTTGCACTCCTTCGCTTTCCAAAAACGCCACAAAGTCGGTCAAATCCCGAGCGTAAGCCCGAAGGGTATGGGGCGAGGCTTTCCGAACGATACGCAATTGCTCCAAAAATTCGTCCACCGCTTTTACCAACTCTTGCGCCATCAAAGACCACCGTCGCTTTCCTGCCAATAGGTGAGAACGCCGTCCACCAACACGGCTTCCACGCGAATTTGCTCCCACTCCTTCCCGAAAGCGGTTTCGTCGGGCAGATGCGAAAGCACTACTAAATCGGCGAGTTTGCCCTTTTCTAAAGTGCCAACTTGCTCTTCTACTTGACAAGCAAAAGCAGCACCGTGTGTATAGGCGATGAGAGCCTCCCGCAAGGTCAAGCGCTCCTTCGGATCAGGATGGGTCAATGCCCCCAAAATGCCGTAAAGGGGACCGAAAGGCATCCCGTCAGAACCGAAGGCTAAGGGAACACCGGCTCTCAAAACGGACGCAAAGGGGTTCATGCGTTGGGTTCGCCTCCAACCCAGCCGTTGCTCATAGAGCCTGCCTTTCCCTTGCCAACGAGCGACAAAGTTTGGCTGCATGGATGCCACCAAACCCAATTTGCGCAACCAACCGATGTGTTCGGGACGGAGTAACTCCAAATGTTCCAACCGGTGCCGTTGCCATCGTGTCCCTTCCATCCGCACGAAGCGGAAGGCTTCAATGGCTTGGTCAATGGCTAAGTCGCCGATAGCGTGAACCGCCAACGACCAACCCATCTCGTTAAACGCTAACATGAGCCCTTCTGCCGCTCGGTCGCGGAGGAGCAACCGTCCCGTTTCTTTCGGCTCATCAGCATAAGGTTCTCGCAAAGCCGCTGTTCGCGCTCCAATAGAGCCGTCCAAAAACAACTTGACAAACTTGACTTCACACCTTTCCCGCTCAAGACGCCACGACAAAGGTTCGCCCAACTCGTGGGCAGTTGCGGGTGGAACGCAGCAGACAAACCGAACCGACAACGCCTCGTCGCGCACCATCGTTTCGTAAACGCTGAAGTCAGCATACAAGTCCGCTATTGTTGCGACACCGTGCTTCAGGGCAATTTCGCTGGCGACTTTCAAAGCATCCCGCTTCTCGGAAGCGGATGGCTTGATAAAAGGTTCAAGATAGCGGATGGCGTCATCGGCGAGAAGCCCATTCGGTTGCCCAGCAGTTTTGAAGACGAAGGGATGGTCTGGGGGCAAATCCAACAGCGAGAGGGCTCTGGAGTTCACAACCCACAAGTGCCCGTCAATGCGACGGAGCGCCACCGGGACATCGGAGATGACAGCGTCAAGGTCAAAACGGGTCGGGTAGCGGCGCTCGTCGGAAAATTGGCTCTCGTCCCAATCGTAACCGATCAGCCATCGGTTCGCCGACCAGCCGCCTTTTGCGACCGCTTCCTTGACAGTTTCCAACAACTCCTTGAGGGAGCGAACGGCGCTCAGGTCAAGGCGCACTTGCTTCAGCCCCAAGGCGATGGGGTGCATATGGGCGTCAATGAAGGCGGGCAAAACGGGACGCCCTTTCGCATCTAAGATACCGCTCTCGTCCCCTTGAACCCAATCCGATTGCGGAGAGATCTCGCCGATGCGGTTCCCATCCAACCGCATTGCCCACAACCGCTCCCCATCATCCGCAAGGGGCAAACGTGCATTGACAATGGCTCGCACCCTCATTCCCTTCAACTCCCTTGCTGGCTTTGGAGCGCATACGCCCGTTGCAGTTGCAACACCATCCAAGTCACGACGAAAAAGCCCACCAAGAGCAGGAAGACGAAGAAAATGACGATACCCCATTGCGGTTGGACAGGCAATTCGCTCAATCGGAACTCTGGGGCATGAAGGGAGAGAAGTTGACTTCGTACCCAAAACCGAACCCTCGCCATCCCTACAATGGTCACCGAGAGAGCAGCGAAGGCAACCAGAAGGGTAGGGGAGGGGGTGACAGTGCGCAAACTCAGGAGGGAAGCAACCACGCCGACGAGCGAGAGCGCCACCGAACCCCAGAGAAGAATTGTCGCCGCCATATTGCCACCGACGAAAAGCCGCCAGACCGATGGCTCATGGGTGAACAGGAAAAGGAGCCCCACAAGGTAGTTCAGCATCGTTGCTCCCACAAACCATGTCACACCCGTCCGAAACATTTCGCGACTTGCCGCTTCGTCCCGACGACGCACAGTCGTAGCGGCGTAGAGGGCGGTGACAAGCCCGAAAAAAGCCATAGCGCCCAAGACGAAGTGAGCGAAGCGTGGGAACAAGGTCGGCTCAAAGAGGTTCAAGTTGAAGTGAGTGCTAGGGTTCCTCTCCTGCCACAAAATCCACCAGCGGAAGGGCGCAGACATCAGGGTGATGGCATTGTTGAAGGCAAAGGCGATATAGAGGAACAGCGCAGTGCTGCCAACGATGACCCAAACCCGCCATCGCCCCAACCTTTCGCTTGCCCACGCATAAGCGTAGATGCCGTAGTAGCCCGCTATCAAAGCCACAATGACCAAAAACCACGCCCAAGCCATAAGGATGGCAGCGGGGAAAAAAAGTTGCCCATAGACAACCTGCAAGAACAGCAAAGGCGCAATACCCGTCGTGATGGTGTAGGCAGTGGTGATAGGCAAATAGCCAACCACCCAACGGCGCATCGGTTCCGAGAGCCGTCCGCTCAACTCGCCCCGCGCCAGAAAAAGCAACCCGCCCACTGTCAAGTTCATCGGCACCAGGTGCAGCAAGAAGGTGACGAAAAGAAACGCTTGCAACAGCCACACCGGTGCCGGCAGCGGAATGGGCTCATGTGCCGGAATGAAACCCGTCACCTTCGGCATCGCTTCCCACCTCCGTCAGAATCAGTGCATCAAAATGTTGACACAGGTTTCCGCAAATGGCTGTCCGTGCATTGGCTGACCTTGGAAGTCAAACTTTCTGGCTGCTTGGGGGAATGCGCATGAAGTCTTTGTGGGCTGTGCGAAAAGCGCAAGTTGTGGGAATTGATTTGAGCGCCAACGAAAGGCAAGAGAGCGGGATTTGTCTCTTAAGGGAAGGGAAGGTTCGGACATGGCGGGTGCGGACGGACGACGAGTTAGTCACTTTGGTGCAGTGGCTGCGCCCTCACCTGGTTGCCATTGATGCGCCCCTTTCGTTGCCCCTGTCAGGATGGTTGCGTCCTTGCGACCGCACCCTTCTCCGACGAGGCATTCGCCTCTTTCCCGTCACGATGGGTGCGATGCGGCAATTGACAGAACGCGGCATCCGATTGAGGCAGCAATTAGAGGGGATGGGCTTTACAGTTGTGGAAGTGTTTTCGGGCGGTGCGCAAGATGTGTTGGGCTTACCCCGCAAGCACCATGACTTGACAAAATTGCGGGACGGGCTGAAGGCATTAGGCTTGGAAGGCATCAAGGACGATGCCACTCATGACGAATTAGATGCTATCACGGCAGCCTTCGTTGGTTGGCTTTGGCTCTGCGGCTTATCAGAGCAACTCAGCGATGGTCAAGGGGGTGGAATTGTAATGCCCCTGCCTTACCCGCCGCTCTTTTTGGAAGGGGTACGCCTTTACCAACAGGGCTTTTATTGGCACGCCCACGAAGCGTGGGAGGAGTTGTGGCGGAACTCCACCGAACCCTACTGCTCGTTCCTGAAAGCCCTTATCCAAATTGCGGCAGCCCTCATCCATTGCGAGCGAAACGAGTGGCAAGGAGTTCGGAACTTGCTGAGGCGCGTTCAGCGATACTTGGAGCAATGCCCCGACGAGGTTTGGGGTGTGGATGTAGCGGCACTGCGAAGGCAAGTGGCGGCGTTTCAAGCGGAAGTGGAAGCCCTCTTGACAGGACTCAAACGGCGTTTCAACTGGCGCCTTAAACCCAAGTTGTGCCCTGACGGGATGTTGCCTTTGAAGCGAGAGCGATTGCGGCGTGCTCTCAGCGATTTCGTTCGCCGCTCATGAGTTTGCGACTTTTGCCTGTGCGAGGGGGGTAAAGGACGATGTTTGAGTTGGCACGACGGTATGTGCGGACGAGCCTTGTGTTTGCGGTGTTGAGCGTTTTATTGGGCATGCACATGATTGCCCAGCGCTTCCGCTCCACTCCGCAGCCACTTCGGTGGCTTCCGACCGCCCACGGACACTTGTTTTTGGTAGGGTTCGTGACCATGATGATCATGGGCGTGGCGATATGGATGTTTCCACGCCCCAAAGACGCTCGCTATTCGCCACTCCTTTCGGAAGTCTGCTATTGGCTCATCACCCTCGGCACGGTCGTTCGGGCAGCGGGTGAAATTGTCGCCAGTTACTCCACCGTGCGGGTATGGTTACACCTTTCCGCAATTGGTGGGTTAGCACAAGGTCTTGCCCTTCTGTTGTTTGTCGTCAATATTTGGACGCGCATCCGCCCGATGGGCAAGTTGCTGCAAGAAGACCGCGAACCACTTCCCCGCAAACCGCAATCTTGACATCCTGTTTCGCTTGGAAAGGCTGCGCTACGATTTTGGGAGGGCACGCTAACACAATGCCGAGGTGAGAGGAATGATTGAGGGTGTGATTGTCAAGCGGTTGATTGTCCACGCCGATGAGCGTGGTTGGCTGATGGAAATCCTACGATGCGACGATGAGTTCTTTGACCAGTTCGGTCAGGTTTACTTGACAACTTGCTACCCAGGCGTGATTAAGGCATGGCACTGTCATCAACGGCAGATAGACCGCTTTTGCGTCGTCAAGGGGATGGCAAAAGTTGTCCTGTGGGACGGACGGGACGGCTCGCCCACGAAAGGCGAACTCAATGTGTTTTACATGGGCGAACGCAACCCTATCCTGCTGGTCATCCCGCCCGGGGTATGGCACGGGTTTACTGCTATCGGCAACGAAATCGCTTTCGTCATCAATTGCCCCAACTTCCCCTACGACCGAGAAAACCCCGACGAATTGCGTCGCCCTTACAATGACCCCGAAATCGGCTACGATTGGTCGGTGAGGCACGGATGAACGGGAAGCACAACTCCTTGCCTGAAAGCCCTAAACCGAATGCGGAAGCCCTAAAAGCACAGAGCGCTCCCTTCCTAAGCATTGTCATCCCCGCCTATAACGAGGCACGACGGCTGCCTAAAACTTTGGAGCGCATCCGTGCTTACTTGCGGGATGCTGTCAAGGGGTGGGGGGTTGAAGGGGGCTTAGTGGAAATTATCGTTGTGGACGATGGGAGCACGGATGGGACAAGCGAGATGGCGAAAACTTTTGCTGACTGCTTGCCGAATTTGCGGGTGCTTCACCACTCGCCGAACCGGGGCAAGGGCTATGCGGTAAAGCGTGGGATGTTGGCGGCGCAGGGTCGTTTCCGCCTTTTCAGCGATGCCGACCTCTCCACGCCCATTGAGGAACTGGACAAATTGCTGCCCTTCCTGCTTTCGGGGGAAGCGGAAATTGCCATCGCCAGCCGCGGGTTACCCCAATCGCAATTACTTGTGCGCCAACCTTGGCACCGAGAGATGTTGGGGCGATTGTTCAATTTAGTAGTGCAAGTGGTAGCGACGCCAGGGATTTGGGACACTCAGTGCGGTTTCAAGTTGTTTTATGGCGAAGTGGCGGAGCGCTTGTTTTCCCTTCAAACCCTTAACGGGTTCGCTTTTGATGTGGAGGTGCTTTACCTTGCCCGAAAATTTGGCTATCGGGTTGTGGAAATTCCCGTCCGATGGCTCAATGACCCCAACACGAAAGTGCAAACTTTGAGACATGGGCTTCAAATGCTCCGAGATTTGCTCCTCATTCGGCTTAACGACTTGCGCGGGCGATATGCCCGAGTGGTTGGCGAAATTCCTACAGTCGCTGGGCACGAAAATTGAGCCGCCCCCCCCAAAAAAAAAGTTGGTCAGTTTCGGCGAAAATGGCGGCATTTTTCCCCTGTTTGCTCGCAATGGCGGAATGAAGGTTGATTTTCGTTACCTGCCCGTGTTATCATAAAGGTGGCAGTTGATTCTGCTGCCAGATTCCAGATAGGGGGGACGCGCTGGGTGAAAGTTGCGCTCGCTTATTCTGGCGGTCTGGACACTTCAGTCGCTATCCGATGGCTGATGGAGCACTATGGAGCGGAAGTAGTGGCGGTGACAGTGGACATTGGGGAGGTAAAGGATTACGAGGCTATTAAAGAGAAAGCCCTCCGAATTGGTGCCTTAGAAGCCTTCCTTTTGGATGCCAAAGAAGAGTTCGCCCACGATTACATCCTACCGTGTCTGAAAGCCAACGCAGTCTACGAAAACGGTTATCCTGTCTCCACTGCAATGGCTCGTCCGCTCATTGCCAAAAAAGTGGTGGAAATTGCCCACCAAGTGGGTGCCGATGCCGTCGCGCACGGGAGCACGGGCAAAGGGAATGACCAGGTGCGGTTTGAAGTTACCTTCTCCGTCCTTGACCCCTCACTGAAAATCATCGCTCCAATTCGCCAATGGAACATGAGCCGCGACGAGGAAATTGAGTATGCCCAACGGCACGGCATCCCGATCTCCGTCACGAAAGAATCGCCTTTCAGCATTGACGAGAACCTATGGGGGCGCAGCATTGAAGCAGGGGTTTTGGAAGACCCAACAGTGGAGCCCCCCGAGGAAGCCTTCCGCTGGACTGTCTCCCCACACAACGCACCCAACGAACCTGAATATCTGACCATTCACTTTGAACAAGGTGTGCCTGTTGCCCTTAACGATGAGCCCCTGGACTTGGTGGCGTTGATTAGTCGGCTGAACGAGGTTGGAGGAAGACACGGGGTCGGGCGGATTGACATGATTGAAAACCGCCTCGTCGGGATTAAGTCCCGCGAGGTCTATGAGTGTCCTGCAGCAACTATTCTTATCACTGCCCACCGAGATTTGGAAGCGTTGGTATTGGAGAGGGAACTGATGCATTTCAAGCGCCTGTTGGAACTGAAGTATGCCGAACTGGTCTACTATGGGCTCTGGTTCAGCCCCTTGAAGGAAGCATTGGATGCTTTCATGGATAAGACACAAGAGCGAGTGACGGGATGGGTGCGGGTGCGCCTTTATAAAGGCACTTGCGTCCCCGTTGGACGCTGGTCGCCCTACTCCCTCTACCGAATGGACTTGGCAACTTACGAGAAAGTCAGTACCTTTGACCAGCGAGCAAGCGAAGGCTTCATCAAAATCTTTGGACTGCCAACAGTCTTGAGCCAACAAGTCGCACGCCAAACAGTAGAGCGGAAAGGCTGAAAAGCAGATGAGAGGCAGTCAAGTGGTAAGAGGTCAGCAGGGTGTGTGGGAAGAAGGGACAGCGTGCAAGGGGATGGCAGTAGGGTTAGGTGGTAGTGGCAAAAAGGGTGGACGAGAGGGTGTAAAGCCCTTGACTGCCTCTCTTACGAAAACAAATGGTGCTGGCGATTGGGCAGCCGTGTGAGAGTGGCAGAGGTCGCGCAGGAGGAGGTAGGAGTAAGCAGGAGTGAAAGGCAGGGGGTAAGGAGCGGAGGAAGTGGTGAAGGGCGAAAGAGGTCAGCGGCTGCATAGTCGCCAGTGGAAACCCCTTGCGGCTGGGTGGCACTTCGGGTGGCGGTGTGCGGTCGGTGGCTGCCAGTCGGTGGTGGTGTCGCGCTGGGCGGGCGCGGTGGTGTGCCGATGGCGACTGGCAGATGGGTTGCCACCCAGCCGCTCTCTTATAGACGCACGAACCCCACCCAAAGTTTCACCAGGAGGCAGTTTAAGGGAGGAAGTTCAAGGGCGAAACGGAAGCGGCTTCAGTAAGGCCCTCTCTCAACCACACTCTGTCAAAACCCGCCCATAAAGCGCTAACCACTGCTCCAAAATTTTCTGCTCATCAAATTCGCTCTCCGCAATGCGGCGACTGGCTTTTCCCATTTGCAGCCGCAATTCGGGGTTGCGGATAAGCCTTTCTAACGCTTCCGCAAGAGCGTAAGGGTCTTTTGAAGGCACCAGAAAACCATTTTCCCCATCCCGCACCACCATTCGGCACCCTTCAATATTAGTCGCTACCAAAGGAAGCCCCGACGCAGCCGCTTCTAATAAAAAACGGGGAACTCCTTCGTGATAACTGGGTAAGACCGCAATGTCTACCTTCTGAAGCAGCGAGGGCATATCGTCGCAATGTCCTAACCAGTTGACGAGCCCTTCCTGATGCCACTGGTGAAGTATCGTTTCAGGCACACACATGGGGTTACCATCATCAGGCTTTCCAGCCAACCAAAACTCCGCTTGAATTCCCCGTTGCTTTAAAATTCGGGCAGCCTCCACAAACTCAGCAACTCCTTTGTCCCAAAGCAAACGAGCCGCCATCAGGACAACGGGCGTTGAAAGTTTAGAAGAAATGAAGCCATTAGGACGGAAGCAATTGATATCCACGCCATCGCTGGGAATGATTATAGCTTGCTCTGGTATGACCAAGCACAGTTGTCGCAAAGTTTCTGAATCTTGGCGGTTTAAAAAAACTGTCCATGCTTTAGAAGACTGAAAAGTCCATCGAATGAAGGGCAGCAAACTTGCCCTCAAATTTTGAGCGAGCCAGTAGTCGGAAAACAAGTAACCCAAGCCCATGAAAGTGTTGATTACTTTCAATTGCACATTTTGCTTTCTCACCCATAAACTCGCTATTGAGCCATACAGATTTGGCTTGATGGTGAAGTGGTGCACAACTTTAGGACGCTCTTGACGGTAAATTTGGGCTAAATTCACGATTGCCCAAAATTCTCGCAAAGGGTTCAGACTTCTCCGCACCACCGACCAATGCCGCCACCGAAAGCCTGCTTCCCAGAGGCGGTGCGTGTATTCACCGTGTGGGCAAACAAACACTACTTCATAACCTCGCTCCCGCAATGCCCTCGCTAAAGGTAGCCGAAAATTATACAACACCCAATCCCAATGCGCAACCAGAAGAACTTTTACCACTTTCAACCACCCCTTTCATCGTTTAGCCGCTAACTCGCTGTAAAGACTGAGCGTTCGTTCTGTCATTCGTTGAGCAGAAAAAACGGACACGACTCGCTGGTAGCCTTTTTCCCCCATCTTCTTAGCCTCTGCCCGATGTGTAAGAAGCCAAATAATTGCTTCAGCAAAAGAGGAGGGGTCTTCCGGTTTCGCCCATAGTCCTGTCTCTTTGTCCACAACGATTTCCGTTAAAGGCGGAATAGCCGAAACTACGACAGGACGCTTCGCTGCCATCGCTTCAATGACCACCTGCCCAAATCCCTCTGAACGGCTGGCAAAAGCAAACACGTTGATCCCCCTCAGGAACGATGGGATATCCTCCACAAAGCCCAGCAGTTCCACCTTTTCTTCCAAGCCAAGGCTTTCGATCAGCCTCCGGAGCGACCCGCTGTAACCCCAGGGGTCGTGGCCCGCGATGCGAAGGCGGGCTTGCGGATAGCGCGAAAGGACCAGGGGCATCGCCCGAATAAGGGTCTCGTGGCCTTTCCGGGGCTCGAACCGTCCGATCGTGCCGATGACCGGGCGGTCTCCCTCCCCCGCCTTCGCTTCACCCAGGGAGGCGAACCTTTCGGGCTCGATGCCGTAGTGGACGACGTGCACCTTGCCCGGGGGTACCCGCTGCTCCTCTACCAGCCAGTCCCTGACCGCGTAAGAGATGGCGATCACCGCATCGGCCCGCCTCCAGAGGAGGGAGAACAGGGGAAGGCTCCATCTTCCGCGCCAGGACCGGCTGTAGATGGCATGAACGGATGACACCCAGGGCACCCGAACTCCCGCGGCCCTGACGAGTGCCCCCACCAGGTCCGCACGGGGAAGATGCGTGTGCACCAGATCGGGGCGCTCCTGGCGTACTAGTTGAACGGCCCGCCAAAGACAACGTCCATCCCACAGCCGTTCACCTCTCAGATCCGCAACCCGAATACCTTCCCTTTCAAAATCCTCCCGCAGGAACCGGCTCCCCTTCCCCTCTTTCAGGTAGCCCGCAATGACCTCTACCCCTGCCCGCCTCAGATGGCGGCAGAGGGTAAGGAGGTGCAACTCGGCACCACCTGCGGATAGCGTATTAACGAGGTGCAGGACCTTCATATCTTATCCAAACCGCGCTGTGAACCAAAGGCCAGTAAAACCCACTACCCCAAGGATCCAAAGCCACGTGACCCATCGGAAGCGGCTGGCGACATCTCTTCTCAGACCACCGCACGCAAGGATGCCGACCAAACCCATAGCGATCATCCTGTGCCGATACGGATCACTTCCGACCATGACCCCAACCAATGCCATGATTAATACACCTACTACGATGGTAGCGCATGCAACAACCGCGCGGCTCCTTCTATAAGCCAATACGCCGATCACTGCCAGCGGGCAAAGCACGTACCAAGTTAGCATATTCAGCGCCTCTAGCTGCGTATCAATCCCGTAATCCATGAGGAATCGTAATGGGCTAGGAGAAAACAGGCCACGCAAGAAGAGAACAGCCAGATTCCGTCGGTCGAGAGGGTCTTCTACGTCTAGAAATCTGGTGACGGTCGGTTGAGATTCACTAAACCTCTTGATAAAGTATTCTTCCTGTGTGACCCTACTCCACACCGTCTGCTGTATCTGGCCCAGCAGGTAGACGCTAAGCAAAGCACCCAACCCAACAACCAGAGCTCCCTTAAGAAAGGATGAAAATCGCAGCCGCATGCTCACGATGTAATAGCTGAATACTCCCAGAGTGCCAACCATGGCCAAAGGAGCACCACGGAGCCAATAGAGAACAAAAATGCATATTCCAGAACCTACCAATCGTCGTGTGTATCCGGTCTTGGGGTTGGCGAGAATCCATGCAAGCAACACCAGCAAAAAGCCGGTGGCAATCTCCTTCAGATTGACCGCAGAGAAAATGATGAATGGCGGAAGGAGACCGGTAAATAAGAAAGCCCGCCAGCCGGCCTTCCGGTCTCCGAACAGCCAACGGGCAATATCAAACGCGAAAAATGGCAGCAGTGAACCAACAAAGGCATTCACCATCTTTGGCAGGAGAATGTTGGCTCCGAAGACCCCATAGAGAGCGTTTACCAGGTGATAGTAAGCTCTCCCGGCTTCGAAAGAAATGATTCCGTAGACCTGCTCCAGTCCAGCGTAATGGAAGGCACGCTCATCATCGAACTGGAAAGTCTGGGACAGAAGAACTGCTACGAAAATCCGTACAAAGAAGAAGACCGAGTACCATGCAACAGCCTCGCGGATCGGGAAGCTGCGAACCAATGCCATGCCTAGGAGGTGCAGCACCAGGATAAGTGGAATAGCGCTGAGAATGTCCGCGCCTGAGACCGGTACCAAGCGCCCGGGGTCAATAAGGGAAGCGACATGAAGGGCAATGCGGACAGACACATAGCCCCCAATAAACAAGGCAATAAGGGCCATTACAAGTCTGGTGCCCTTCCATTCCCTCCCTGTAGCGGTAACACGCTTCATCAACACCTTGCCTCCAACTCTATTTCTCACAGATGGATTACATGTTGAAAATCCTGTTAGTTACCTACCTAAGGCTTCTTCGTGTAACACCACACACCCTCAAGGCCGCAAAGGCTTTGCACATCTTGCAGATTTGATACTTCTGCGCCTCCTCGGTGGGCACCCGCGCATTTGCGATATAGACGAGCCTCGTCACGCCGTCTCCGATTAGCGCCGCCAGAGGTACACGATGTGCATTTTCGGCATTATACTCCGCACACGGACCTCGTGGCGTGGGAAGAGCGCGAGGAAATCTTCCAGGGAGTGTTCGGTCACCTTCATCTCCCCGACCAGGCAACGAATATCGGCGGCGAACCGGGACTGCGCGAAAATCTCAAACTCCGACCCCTCAACGTCGAACTTACAGAAGTCCGGCACCCCTATCTCCGCGATGATTTCATCCAGAG
>Ga0209993_10054_pt1 | contig 20045 bp, 21 predicted proteins | sample Antgeofumaro1A2A_FD_188082 | JGI IMG/M metagenome (GOLD analysis project Ga0209993, IMG submission 188082) | Geothermal fumarole subsurface microbial communities from Mt. Erebus, Antarctica - 1A2A (SPAdes) (version 2) | ecosystem: Environmental > Terrestrial > Volcanic > Fumaroles | place...
ATGCCACGCGGTGGGATTGACACTTCCACAATTTGGATGTAAGCGCCCCGATTGGGACCTTGGATGGGGGGGAGTGGGTCAAAGCGCCACAAAGGTTTTCGGAAGCCCCAATGAGCGATGTCGCCTTCAGAACGGAGAAGTGAAGGAGGTTTCAGCGTGACTGAAGCGGAACTGAGGAAGATGGCTCGCTTGGAAGACCGTTACTGGTGGTTTGTGGGGCGGCGTTACATTGTGCGCGCCTTGGCTTTGCGGTTTTGGCGTCCCTGCTCTAACCCTGCCCTCATCTTGGATTTGGGGTGCGGGACAGGTGGTTCGTTTGCTCTGCTGCGACGGTGGGGGATGGTGGTGGGGTTAGACCCTTCGGAAGTCGCCTTGCAATTCGCTCGCCAGCGTGGGATAAAGGCACTTGTTCAAGGAGACGGTCACTTTTTGCCTTTTGCGAACGAGCGCTTTGACTTAGTGGCAGTGCTGGATGTGCTGGAGCATTTGGACGACGACGAAAGGGCGTTGCGGGAAATTTGGCGGGTGCTCAAGCCCGGCGGAGCGATGGTCTTCACGGTGCCTGCCTTCATGAGTTTGTGGAGCGTCCACGATATCGCTTTAGCCCACCGGCGCCGCTACCTTTACAGCGATTTGTTTCGCAAAGTGGGGCAAGCCGGTTTTGCCGTCCGCCAACTTAGTTATGCCATTTGCCTGCTTATGCCTGCCGTCTTTGTGTTCCGCAAGGGACAAAATTGGCTGATGCGGGGAAAGGCACCAGCGACAGCGCTCATTGAGTTGCCGGATTTCCTCAATCGGCTACTCATTGCCCTTCTGCGAGGGGAAGCCACCATTCTGCCTTTCCTGCGACTTCCTTTCGGGGTTTCGTTGGTGGGTGTAGCGGAGAAACCGTCATCACCCGCTGGAAAATAACCGCTTGGCGATCGCGGTAAAGAAGCCGCCACCCTTCTGTCAAGGCGAGCAAATTTGCGAGGGGCGCATCGGGAGGAACCAACACCAAAGTGACCTTGTATCGGTCTAACACGTCCCGCCACTTCGCCTTTCCGAAATAGGCGGTGAGGAAGTCCCGCATGATTGTCAAGGGGTAAAAGTCGGCGCGCCCGTCCACGAACACCCGCACTCGTCCTTTTAAGCGCCACGCCACATAGCCACCCCAGTCGTAACGGGTCAGGCAATTGCCGAGCAATTTTCGCTGAAAGAGCCATGCGGTGGCTTGGAGGGGATATTCGGTTCTTTCGCGCTTTCTAAATTCTGGGGGCGAAAATTTCGCCGCTATCAAGAAGCCTGCTAATAAGGCGCACAAAGCGAGGGTGGCAACGGGAAGCCAGCGGGGCGTCTCTTGACGGGAAGGCAAATTCGCCAGCCAACGCCCAAGATGCGCCCCGACAAAAGGCGCCATGAGCAAGCACCATACAGCAAGCATCCGAACCCCCGTGAGGGCGCTCACGGTGGCGAAAGCCCCCCAAAGCATTTCCCACGCATCCGCCCGCTTCGGTGACCACGCAAGACAAGCAATCCAAAGGAGCAGCAAACCTGCCCAAATCATCACCATCGGATGGCGCAGAAAAAGGGCAGGTTGCCACTCTTCAATGGGCAACTTACTGCTCTGGACAATGTTGACCAGAACCTGCTTGACACTGTGCCACCCGAAGGGCGTAACGGTCGTGGCGAGGGCGCAAAGGGCAAGGAGCAAACCCATTTGTCTTCGCCATCGGACTCCCAAAACAGGTTGCCATCCCATCCCCTCGTTCCACCAATCGGCAATAACTGTCAAGAAGAGCAAGGTGAAGGCGAGAGGGTAGAAGGAGTGGAGGTTTGCCCAAAGAGCGAAAAGAGAGGGCACCAAAAGATAAGTAGCGGGAGAGACCTTTTCCTGTCGGAGCGAGCGTTGCCGATGCAGCCAGAAGGCGAGGAGGGCGAGAAGGAGGAAACTGAACAGTTGCGGGCGGACACCACCCATAACGGGCAGTGCGCCGAAGGCGAACAGAAAGGTCACCCAAACGCGTGTCAAGGGGGGTGCTTCCATTGCGGCGAAGACGAAAAGGAAGGCAGTAACCTTCACCACCAAAGCGAGCAACTCCAAGCCAGTTAGTCCGACAAGTCGGCAAAGAGCGGCAAAGAGGCTTTCAGAGAGCCATTGGGCATTTACCCAAACAGCGGTGTGGGTGAAGGAGAGGGGGTCGGCAAAGCGGACGGATTGGTGGCGCAGGATAGCGTCGCCGACCGCAAGGTGCCACCACATGTCAGGGTCAAGAACAGGATGGGCGGTGGCGAAGACAATAACCAACGCCAGCGCTGCCAAGACAGTTGCCCACCGTTCCGTCAACCAAAACCGCCCCCTTGACAATATTCACTTGCCGAGGGCAGCGTTGCCACTTGGTCTCAGACCACCAACACCAACTTTCCGAAGAAGTTTCGGCTCTCCAGAACTTCGTGGGCTTTCGCTGCTTCGGCGAGGGGGAAGGTGCGGTCAATGATGGGCTTGAGTTTGCCTTCGCCCACGAGAAAAAGGATGGTCAAAAGTTCGCTGGTTCGTCCCATCATGGAGCCGATGATGGAAAGTTGGCGGCTGAAAAGGAAGCGGATGTCAAAACTGGCGTTTGGTCCTGTCGTGGCGCCGCAGGTGATAAGCCGTCCCCCTTTTGCCAACGCTAAAAGGCACTGTTCAAACACCGAAGGACCGACATGCTCTACGACGACATCCACACCCCGACCGTCGGTTAACTCCTTCACACGTTCGGCAATGTTTTCACGGGAGTGGTTGATGACGGCATCGGCACCGATGGCTTTCGCTTTTTCGCACTTTTCGTCCGTTCCGGCCGTTGCGATGACGAAAGCCCCTGCCAACTTAGCAATTTGCACGGCGGCGACTCCAACACCGCTTGAAGCAGCGACAACGAGAACCCGTTCGCCCGGCTTCAAACAGGCACGGGTGATGAGCATATGCCATGCCGTCAGGAAGGTCAGGGGGAAAGCGGCGGCTTCTTCAAAAGTCAAGTTGGCAGGCATTGGGAGGAGGTTGCGGGCAGGCACTTTGGCATACTCGGCATAGCCACCCCAGCATTTAGCGCCGAAGATGCCGAAGGATTGACACAAACTATCTTCACCCTTCCGACACCATTCGCATTCGCCACAGGTCAAGTTGGGGTTGACAATCACTTTGTCGCCCACTCGCACATTGGTGACCCCTTCCCCGACGGCGACGACTTCTCCGGCAACATCGCTGCCGGGGACATGGGGCAAAGGGAGGGGATAAGCGGGGATGCCGATGCGCAACCAGACATCCAAATGGTTGAGGGCGCAGGCTCGGACTTTAATGACCGCTTCGCCCGCTCCCGGCTGTGGGTCGGGCAAGTCCATATGCCTCAACCCGTCAATGCCACCATGCTGCACGATTGCTACGCCCTTCATCGCCATCACCTTGCCTTCGGTATTTCTCCCCCTTGTCAATTCGCCTCGGTGCGCCAACAATTTTACAGCGCTGCCACCTGCTGTGATTGTCGCCTTTCGGCTCCAGGACTTTGCGAAAGGAGGAAACGGTCGGTGACTTTGCGCAAGTTGCAGGAGCAAATTCGGCGCACTTATTTTGACCGCGATGCGGCGCGCGGACTGGAGCGGACTTTCCTTTGGTTCGTGGAGGAAGTGGGCGAACTGGCGCGGCTGTTGAAAACCGACCGACGCGACCTTTATGCCTTGCAGGTGGAGTTCTCCGACGTGCTGGCGTGGCTTTTGAGCGTGGCGAACTTAGCCGGCGTGGACATAGAGGAAGCCGCTCAGCGCTACGTGAGCGGATGCCCGAAATGTGGGGCATCGCCTTGTCAATGCCCGATGCGTTAACCTACAGGACAAAAGCCCGTTTAGAACCCCATTGCCCCACGCCCTTCCGCTTCGCTGGTTGTCCTGTAATCCTCGCGGTGATGCGGGCAGGAGAAAGTCGGTAAGAGGCGGAAGACAGGCGACGCTACAGTTCAGCCCTAAAGGTTTTCAGCAAGTTCGCTATTTCCATTGCCGTCATGGCAGCATCAAATCCGCGATTGCCCGCTTTTCCGCCAGCGCGCTCTAATGCTTGCTCCAGATTGTCCGCAGTGACGACGCCGAAAACAACGGGCACACCCGTGTCAAGGGCAACTTGCGCAATGCCTTTCGCTGTTTCGCTGGCGACATACTCAAAGTGGGGCGTATCGCCGCGAAGGATGCAGCCGAGACAAATCACGGAATCGTAGCGACCGCTTTGGGCGAACTGTTTGGCGATAAGTGGCAGTTCAAAAGAGCCGGGCACCCAAGCAACGGTAATAGCGTCTTCGGAAGCGCCGTGCCGCCGCAAGGCATCCAGGGCGCCGTCCAACAAGCGGGTTGTGACCAAACTGTTGAAGCGGCTTACAGCAATAGCGAACTGAAGCCCTTGAGCCGTCAATTGCCCTTCTAACACACGCGGCAAATCGGCTCACCTGCCTTTCGTCAAGCCTATCCGCATTAACGCTCTTGTGGTTTCAGCCAAGGCATCATTGCCCGCAGTGTCTCACCCACTCGCTCAATAAGGTGCTTGCTTTGGCGTTCCAACTCGGCGTAAAAGACGGGTCGTCCCGCTTGGTTTTCCAAAATCCACTCGCGGGCGAACTGACCGCTCTGGATTTCTTCCAAAATTTCCCGCATGGCTTGACGCACCGATTCGTTGATGACGCGGCGCCCGCGCGTCACATCGCCATACTTTGCAGTGTCGCTAATCCACTTGCGCATGCCTGTGATGCCTTGCGAGTAGATGAGGTCAACGATGAGTTTCAGTTCGTGCAGGCACTCAAAGTAGGCGACTTCCGGTTGGTAGCCAGCGTTCACCAGCGTTTCAAAGCCCGCTTTAATCAACTCCGTTACGCCCCCGCACAAAACGCATTGCTCGCCGAACAAATCCGTCTCCGTCTCTTCGGCGAAGGTGGTCTCAATGACGCCGGCTTTAGTGGCGCCCAGCGCTTTCGCATAGGCGAGGGCGATTTGCTTGGCATTGCCCGTGTAGTCTTGGTGGACGGCGATAAGAGCCGGAACGCCCTTCCCTTCAACATACATCTGCCGCACCAAGTTGCCCGGACCTTTCGGCGCTACCATCACGACATCCACTGTGGGGGGCGGGACGATTTGGCGATAGTGAATGTTGAAGCCGTGAGCGAAAAGCAAGGCTTGTCCTTCGCGCAAATGTGGGGCAACGCTCTCCCGATACATGGTCGGCATCTCCGTATCAGGGGTCATGAAAGCGATAAGGTCAGCTTTGGCGACGGCTTCTTCAATGAGGGCGGGCTCTAAACCATCCGCCTTTACCCGCTCCCAACTTTTGCTGCCCTTCCGCAAGCCAACCACGACCTTGATACCGCTGTCGTGCAAGTTTTGGGCGTGAGCATGCCCTTGACTTCCATACCCCAACACTGCCACCACTTTGCCCTGCAGTGGCTCCCAACGCACATCCGCATCGTAGTAAATGGTCGCCACAACAACCGCCTCCTTTCGCACTCAGTCATTCAACGCCTTTTGCATTTTGGCACGGGCAACAATGTGAGGGTGGACTTTGCCGAAGGCGTCGCAAAAGCGAGGTTTAGGAGTTGGTGCTTTAAGTCCGCCCTTCGGTGATTTCCACCCAAACGCGACGGGTGCGCGGACCGTCAAATTCGCAGAAGAAGACGCCTTGCCATGTGCCCAAGCGGAGCCGACCGTTGACGATGGGCACGGCTAAACTGTTGCCTACCAACACCGCTTTGATGTGGGCGTCCGCGTTACCTTCCGTGTGATGGTAAGCCAAGTTGGGTGGAAGGAGGCGTCGCAGTTGCTCCAAGATGTCCACCTTCACAGACGGGTCAGCGTTCTCGTTGACCGTGAGGGCAGCCGTCGTGTGGGGCACGAAGAGCCAGCAAATTCCGTTCCGGACGCCCGAACGCATCACTACGCTTTGCACTTGCTCAGTAATGTCCACTAACTCTTCCCGCTGGCTTGTGCGAACCGTCAGTTCCACCATTCCCCTCACCTCGTTGGCGCATAGCATTGGGCAAACTTTTGCTTCATTTTTCGTTTCGCCTGCTGTCAGTCCATTGTGGCGCAACGTCACCTTGGCAGACGGTGGTGTTTATGGTGTGGCGAAGGGTGCTGCCTCGTGAGTTCTACGACCGCGACCCTGTCGTTGTGGCGAAGGAATTGTTGGGCAAGGTGTTGGTGCGGGAGACGGCAGAAGGGATTGCCGCTGGCATCATCGTAGAGACGGAAGCCTATTTGGCGGAGGGCGACCCTGCCAACCATGCTTATCGGGGCAAAACGAACCGCAATAAAAGCATGTTCGGTCCACCCGGTCACGCTTATGTCTACCGCATCCATCAAGTCCACTGCTTGAATGCGGTAACGGAGCCGGAGAATGTGCCGAGTGCGGTGCTCATTCGTGCCCTCATGCCTATTGAAGGTGTCGCTTTAATGTGGGAGCGGTTGGCTAAAAAAGACCCACTGCCTGCCACCGGTCCTGGCAAACTTTGCAAGGCGATGGCGATTGACTTGACTTTGGACGGGTGGGACATGACGGTAGGGGAGTGCCTTTTTGCCGCTGAACCCCAGGAACCACTCCATTTTTCGGAAGAAGACATTGCCGTCACGCCCCGCATAAAGGTGGCGGCAGCGAAAGACTTGCCTTTGCGCTTTTATTTGTGCCGCTTCCCTTTCCGTAACTTCGTCAGCCATCGGCGAGGCTAACTTTTTAGGGGCGATTTTCGTCACCTTAATGAGCGCCGCTCCTTGTAGGGTAGCCGCACAAAAGCAAACGACACAGCAAAAAAGGAGAGGTTGCAAGCATGTCACAAACCGAGAAGACAAGCCGCTACCGCTCGTTAGGGGCTCGGATAGCGGGGTGGTGGAGCAAGGTGCGGCAGCGCCCGTTGGAGGCGTCTCCCCAAAAACGCGTTGCCCTCGTCGGGAGCCCCAATGTGGGCAAGAGTTTGATTTTCAACCGCTTGACAGGACTGTATGTCACCGTCTCCAACTACCCGGGCACGACGGTGGAAGTGTTTCGGGGGAGGGCTTTCATTGAAGACGTCCTCTACGAATTCGTGGACACGCCGGGCATGTATTCGTTGCTGCCCGGCTCTGACGAAGAGCGAGTGGCTCGTCGGCTGTTGTTGGAGGAGTGCCCTGATGTGGTCGTCCATGTCGTAGATGCCAAAAACTTGAAGCGCATGCTTTTTTTGACGGTGCAACTCATTGAAGCCGAATTGCCCGTTGTGTTGGCGCTCAACATGATGGACGAAGCCACGAAAGCCGGTGTGGAAGTGGACAGAGAGTTGCTGATGGACATCCTGTGCGTGCCTGTCGTGCCCGTTGTGGCTACGACAGGAGAAGGCATCCCCGAGTTGAGGAGGGTCATCCATGCCGTCGCTAGTGGCACCATCCTTGATTCGCTACGAAGGGAAGTTAGAAGAAACCATTGCGCAAATCGTGCGGCGGCTGCGGGCTGATTACGGACTGAGCAAACGCGCCATCGCTTTGTTGCTGCTCCAAGGTGATTCGGAGATAGAAGCCTTAGTGGCGGAGCGAGAAGGGGAAGCAACTTTTGCCGCTATAAAGGCAATCTTGCTTAAAGCCCAAGGGAGTGGGGAGCGAAGCCCCTTGTATCGCATCACCACCGTAAGGCAGCGCTTTGCAGAGTTAGTTGCTGAGAAAGTGGTGACCAAAAAGGAAGTCAAGCCCTTCACCTTTGCCAACCGATTGAGCGAGTTACTCGTTCATCCCCTCTTTGGCACTCTCTTTCTGGCAGCGCTGCTTTACTTTGGCTTCTATCAGTTCGTCGGGGTCTTTGCTGCCGGCACGGCAGTAGCGTTTCTGGAAGACACCGTTTTCGGCACTTACCTGCTTCCGCCTCTTGTTCGGTTCTTTGAGTGGCTCATCCCTTGGGCATGGTTGCGAGATTTGTTCGTGGGCGACTACGGCATTTTCACCCTCGGCATCCGCTACGCCTTTGCGCTCCTCCTTCCCATCGTGACGGCGTTTTTCCTCGTGTTCTCGCTGGTAGAAGACAGCGGCTATTTCCCTCGCTTAGCGCTGCTTTTAGACCGGCTCTTTAAGCGCATTGGGCTCTCGGGGCGAGCGGTCATCCCGATGGTCTTGGGCTTTGGGTGCGACACGATGGCAACGATGGTCACCCGAATTTTGGAATCACGCCGCGAGCGACTGATCGCCACCTTGCTGTTGGCGCTAGCAGTTCCTTGCTCAGCACAATTGGGGGTCATGATGGCGACAGTAACGAGAGTCAAAGGCGGTGTCACTATTTGGGCATTGTTCGTGTTTGCCATCTTTCTGCTCGTCGGCTACTTAACAGCGCGCCTGTTGCCCGGAGAACCGCCGAAGTTCTACATGGAGGTTGTACCCTTACGCCTGCCACGATGGGAGAATGTTCTTGTCAAGACTTGGACGCGGCTGCAATGGTATCTGTTGGAAGTGACACCGTTGTTTGTGGTCGCCAGTGTGCTCATTTGGGTGGGGCGCATAACGCACCTGTTTGACCTGATTATCGCTGCCCTTGCCTATCCCGTTCAATGGGTCGGGTTGCCGAAGGAGATGGCGACGGTCATTTTGTTTGGCTTCTTCCGCCGCGACTACGGGGCGGCAGGGTTGCTAGACATGGTGGAGAAAGGCGTCATCGGTGGGATTGACTTGGTGGCGACCGCTATCATCCTCACTCTGTTTGTCCCATGCATTGCCCAGTTCCTGATGATGGTGCGGGAACACGGCTTTCGGGCTGCGATTGTCATGGCAGGCTTCATTTTCCCCTTCGCTTTCCTCAGCGGGTTCTTAGCGAAACAGTTGTTGCTCCTGTTGCACAGCCTCGGTTGGGTGGGTTGACCGTCACGGCAGCACTTTGATGCGGATGTTACGGAACCACAAAGGTGTGCCGTGATGCTGCAAGGCGATGGGACCTTCTTCAGCGACGCCGGGCAGTTCGGCATCCTCAATGACCCACTCGCCATTAAGCCACACGCTTACCCTGTTGCCCACCATGAAGATTTCCATGTAGTTCCACTCGCCCGTCGGTCTATCCATGCGTTTTTTCGGCGAAATGTTATAGCCCCAGATTTGTCCAGAACCCATTGGGTGCTCCCAAATGTTGACTTGTGCCCGTCCCGCTTTGTCGCCGCGCAGGTAGATGCCGCTATCGCCCCCTTTCTCAATTCGCCATTCCAGGCGCAGGACAAAATTTCGGAAACTCTCCTTCGTCCAAAGGTGCGTGCCTTTGCCCGTGTAGTGCAAAACGCCGTCGGGCAAAATCTTCCACTCCCCTGCCCCTTCCGTTTGCCATGCAGACAACTCCTTGCCGTTGAACAGCCATCGGAATCCGATTTCCATGATGCACGGGTTCCGAAACTCCACATAGTCGCCGTGATTTTGCAGCCCGATGTAGCCGCGCTTGGGGCGCTTTGCCATTTCGGGATGAGGGCTCAAGTCCACATCGTGCACCAACACGCCATTGAAGAAAACCTGCACCCGGTTGCCGAGGGCGCGAATTTCGTAACTGTTCCACTCGCCTGACTTGACAGGGTTGGCTTTCGGGGCAGCGAGCCCATAGAGCGCACCGCAATTGGTCGGACCGATTTGCCCGCCGTCATCCAAAATTTGCACCTCAAACCCGTTCGCCCAAGGATCGGCAACAGGCAAGGCGCGGAAGAAGACCCCGCTGTTGCCACCCTTTCGGATGCGCCATTCCACGCGAAAAATAAAATCGTCAAACTCCCACCTCGTTTTGAGCCAACCGCTTCCTTTTCCCGTGCAAACAATGACGCCATCCCTGACTTGCCATGCGTCGGCGTCGCCGATGATGTCCCAACCGTCTAAATCGCGCCCGTTGAAGAGCGGCATGAAACCTTCCCGCTGCTCTTTAAGGGTAAGTGTTTGGGCGGAAAGGGTTGCGGCAAAAAGTGCCAAAATTGTCAAGACTGTCATCCACCGAACCATCCAACTCAGCCTCCTTTCAGTCATCGGCGACAAGGCGTTAAGCACCTTGCCCCGTTTCTCCGCTTCTCCGTGTCTCTGTTTCCCCGCTTTCCCGCTTCCCCGCTTCCCCATGCCTCCTGTTCCCTCAAAGGGATGCCTGTTGCGATGGTGCCGCCATGCAAGACGCCCTTGAGCGCCAATATCGCTGATGCTAATTTGCGGATGGCAGTCGCTTTGCCCCGCAGCACGACAACTTCCAAGCAGTGGTGCTCGTCAAGGTGAACATGGAGCGAAGAGACAATCATGGGGATGGCTTGGTGTTGGATATCTGTCAATCGGTCGGAAAGCCCTCGCTTTTCGTGGTCGTAAACGAAGGCGATAGCGGCGATGACCTCACCCTTTTCTTGCTCCCACGCTTCCTGCACCATTGCGTTTCGCACCAAATCGCGGATGGCTTCGGAGCGGTTGCGATAGCCTTTCCGGCGGATGTAGCGGTCAAATTGCACCAACAAGGCATCTTCCATTGCCACGCCGAACCGCACCAATTTCGCCAAGTTGGTCGCCTCCTCGCCCTTACAAAATCAGCATGGCGTCGCCGAAACTGTAGAAGCGGTAACGCAGCCGAACGGCTTCCTCATAAGTGGGGCGTAATTTCTCCATCCCGCCGCAAAAAGCCGCTACCAACAGTAGGTTGGACGATTTAGGCAGGTGGAAGTTAGTGATAAGGGCGTCAACGGCTTTAAAGGTGTGCTGGACGGTAATGAACAGTTCCGTCCAACCTTCCCGCGGTTCTATACGATGGTAGTTCACTGCCACTGTCTCTAAAGTCCGCACGGAAGTGGTGCCGACGGCAACGACCTTCTTACCCCGCTCCCATGCGGCATTGATGATTTCAGCGCTCTCTTTCGGGACGCGATAGAACTCTTCGCCGATTTGGTGCTGCTCAACGATTTCGCTCGTGATCGGCTTGAAGGTCGCCCAGCCGACATGCAAGGTGATGGGGGCGATTTGAACCCCTTTCGCTCGCAACTCGTTCAACAGGCGTTCCGTAAAGTGCAATCCTGCCGTCGGCGCTGCGACCGAGCCCGGCTCTCGGGCGTAGACGGTTTGGTACGGTCGGTCATCGGTCAACTTGGTTTTGATGTAGGGCGGCAAAGGCACTTCGCCGATTTTGTCCAGTAGCATCAGCAACTCACCTCGCGGGCGGTCAAAGCGAAGACGATAAGAGCCATCTGCTAACCGCTCTTGCACTTCCGCTTCCACTTGGTCAGGCGGTTCGCCGAACCGCAGCCTCAGTCCCACCTTTGCCCGCTTGCTAGGCTTTATGAGAACGCGCCAAAGGTGCGGGTCCTCCTCATCGGGACGCAACAGCAAAACTTCCACCTTCCCACCCGTTTCGGGACGAAGTCCCTTCAATCGGGCGCGAATAACCTTCGTGTCGTTGATGACCAGCACGTCCCCCGGCTGCAAGTAATCGCTGAGCTCGTAGAAACGCCGATGCTCCATCTGCCCCGTTGCCCGATCCAGCACCAGCAAGCGGGCGTGGTCGCGGGGCTCTATCGGCTCTTGTGCAATCAATTCAGGCGGCAGTGTATAGTCCAACTCTTCCAACCGCACCGCTTCCGTCACCCAAGTTCACTCCGATGGCGTTGTCCCCGACTGAAGTCGGGGTCTGCTGAACGAAGCCTGCTTTGTTTTCACAGCCGCCGACCTTTTGTCGGCAGTGATTTTGCTCACCGTCGCGCCATGCTCAGTAGCCAAAGTAACAGTGTCAAGAGGGCGCTGAGGAGCAAACTGGTAGTGATGGGGGCGATGAAAGTGAAGCCATCTCGGCGAACGACGATATCGCCGGGCAGGGGCTTCCAACTCAGCCCCGTTTTGCCTGCCAGCCATAGCAACCCACCAACGAGCAGGAAGAGAGTGCCAAGTCCAAGCAGGAACTTACCAAGCGTCTCCATCGGGTTCATGGGCATCACCCGAAAAAAATTTTGCCGCCCCTAGGGGAAGGCGTTACCGCAATCGCCGCTCTTCACTCCAAACTTGCTCCAACTCGGTGCGGGAGAACTCAAAGAGCACGACAGCGCGCCGTCTTGTCAAGTCGTCGGGCTGCTCCACCCATTGGAGCAGCAAGGTGGTGGCTTGCAGGAACAACTCGTAACTGAGCAACCGACGGTCGTAGGTGCGGCTAAAAGGGGAAGGCGGCTTTAAGGCATGGGCAGTGCGCATCAGTTGTTCTGCATCAGCGTTTACTTTTTGCAGCCGAGCCAACAAATCGTCTTTGCTCAACTTCAAAGCGTCAAAGGCAGAAAGGTCGTCACGAACGCGCTCAAAAAGCCGAACGGCTTGTGTGTCCATTGCCGCAAGGGCAATGCGGAATGACGCTGTGCCGAGGGAAAGGGATGGTTGGGTTTTTGCCGTTTCTGTCAAGACCTGGTAGGAAAGGTCAAACTGCTTGAGAGTGCCCGTTAGCCGCAGCACTCGCTCCTGAAGGCTCCCGTTGGCAGGCAACTTCGGAAGGAGTTTGATCAGTGCCTTCTCCGCCAAACTGGGACGCCCATGCGCCAACAGCCGCTCAGCGACTTCCAGAAGTGTCATGGGCTCATCGCTCAAGGGCAAAAGGGCTGCATCCAACTCAATGGCTTCCTTTCGGAAGGTTTCCGCTTCTCGGTCACGCCCGCGCCGAATTGCCGCTTCCGCCAGCGAAGTAGCGGCTCGCGAGCCGAGCAACAGGAAATACGGCTCCACTTCAGGGGCTTTACGCAATTGGCGCACCGCCTCTAAAACCATCTCGTTCCGATTGAGTTCCCGTGCGGTGCGAGCGATGCCCTTCCACGCTTCCCACAAGTCTGGCTGCAATTGCACGGCGCGTCGGTATTCCAGCAGCGCATCTTGCCAACGCCCTCGCCCCTCGTAAACCTGACCGAGCCGCAGATAGAGCGCTGGGTCAGTGGGCGTTTCGGCAATCAAACGGCTCAAAGCGAGAACGGCTTCATCCCACTTGCCCTCTTTCAGCAGCGCTTCCACACCTTTCAAATCGCTTGGCGTCTCTTCAGATGGCGCTGCTCCCGTTTCCGACGGTTTCGTCAAAGTCTCTTGCAGCCACTGTCCCAACCGAAGGGCGAGCACCCATTCGGGAGCAGGGGGGCGGGGCGAGAAGGGTCGGAGCCGTTTTCGCTCTTCCTCGGTTACGGGCATTTCCGTCAAGTCCGTTTCAAAACGAGCATCAAAAGGCACGAGCAAGCGCACCTCAAGGGCTTGGGGCATTTCCCCGTCGGCACGGGTCACCCGCACCCACAAAGCGGCTTTAGCGCCCTCAATAGCACACAATCGTTCCGCATGCTCGTAAGGTTTTGTTAAGGCTTCAGGAGGCAATTTGCCCTCCCGTTTCGCTCGCTGCAAGGACGGCGACTCACGGTGAAAAGTCACCACCGTCCACTTGCCGAAAACTTTCTGCCAAACGAGCGGCAGAGCCTTTGTCAAGGTCTCTTGCGCCTCTGCGCTCACAGGCGGAAGGGGTGGCGGGAGCAGCAAGAGAGGAGCCGTTTGCGCCGCAGCGGAAAGGGCAAAGAGAAGTGCCCAAAGGAGCGAAAGTGTCCGTCGCAAAGGTTGTCACCTCGTCGCCATCCGTCGGCAAATTTCCAATCCCCGTTGGCAAGCGTCAATCCCGCGTTGGGCGGCGGGGACATTGATGCCCCGTTCTATTTGACGCCGATAGGCAGCGATAGCCCGCTCATACTCATCGGCGCCTTCTCCGTAGCGGCTAAGCTGCTGCAATGCCAACGCCAATTGCTGGCGAATGTAGCCCTCTCGGTCAACACTCACCCCGCGCGCCAGAAGGGCACGGTAAAGTTCCACCGCTCCTGTCAAGTCGCCTTCGTAAATCTTCTGTGCCGCTTGCCGTTCCAACTCTTCAGGACTGGGCGGGGGCGGCGGGATTGTTGGGACTTGACTGGATGCGGGAGCGGACGGCTGCTCACGCGTGGGCACAGGCACAGTTGTCGGGTTTGCGGGTTGCGTGGGTATCGTTGGTGGGTTGGCGGGTACTCCTTGCGGCATCATCGGAATCGGTGGTGTCCATTGTGGTTGCCAGCCCCATGGAGGCGTTGACGATGGTTGCGGGGGCTGGGATCCTTGCGGTTGTTGAGATCGCCACTGTTGGGGAACGGGGGAAGTCCGTTCGGGCGAAGAACGGCTGGTTGGTGCGCTCGGTTCTTTGGAAGCCTCATGGGCCTGCGGCGATGGGCGCGGCAACACGGGCAAAGGTGCGGGAGTAGGGCGAGCCGCTATGATGGGGGACGTTGGGCGTTGTTGCGCTTCTTCCTTCATCGCACGGGCGATGAGGAGCCAACTGTGGGCTTCGTTGTTGTTCGGGTCTAACTCAAGCGCTCGCTCAAACCAGCGGATGGCTTCGTCGTGTTTGTTGGCGTTTAAAGCCTCCATCCCGCGCTTGATGGCGGCTTTAACGGGAGCGGGCATGGGCGGCACTGTCGCCGGAGGCGTTGGGGGATGCAGGGAGGGGGCTAAGGTAATGGGCGGGGGCGAAACTGTGGGAGCACCTTTCGGAACGGGCGGAACCACCATCCGAACCGCAAACAGCAACCCGACGACTAACGCTGTCGCCCCTAGCAACGGAAGCGGATGCCCTGCCCAAATCCAACGACTTTTCATTTCTGCGACAGTCGCCTCGGCAGGTTGAGGGGGAGGCGATTTCAACAATCGCTCCTTGCCCAACTTGGCAGGCTCGTAGTTTTTGTCCAGCGCTAACGCTTTCTCAAAGGCATCCAACGCTTTCGTCCACTCCCCAACCCGCTCATACATCTCGCCCAAAAAAGCATAGGCGGGGGCGAAGTCGGGTTTCAAATGGATAGCGCGGCGGCAAAACAAAATCGCATCGTCGTAAGCCTCCTGGTCTGCCAACTTCATCGCCTGCGTGAGCAACTCTTCGGGAGTTGTTGGCGGCAATTGGTTGGCGGGATCGGAAGGGGGCAAGGGAGAAAGGGAAGAAGCCCCATTGTTAAGTCGCGCCCCGCAATGAGTGCACTGCTCCACCCCATCCCTTATGGCGTTGCCGCAGTGTTGACAAAAAGTCACCAAGTCAGCAAACACCCCCGAAAAACGGTAGAGCAACCGTCTCGGTTGCCCTTTTCAGTGATACAAGCGGGATGCTTGCGCCACCGACAATCATCGGTTGCCGTTGGCAGTTTACCCTCTCCCATCTCCCTCTCAAACTCGCTCGGTCGCTTTTGACAAGACCCGTTGGTAAACGCCCTCCAAGCGGTCAAGGCAGACAGAGAGCGAGAAGGTTTGCATCGCATAAGTGCGGGCGCGCTCGCCCATCGCCATCCGCAGGTGCGGTTTGTCCAGCAAAGTTCGGACGGCATTGGCGAAGCCAATTTTATCGCACGGCACTACAAAGCCCACTTCCCCGTCCTTGACAAAGTGCTGGATTCCGCCTTCTCCGACGACCACAACAGCCAACCCTGCCATCATCGCTTCCGTCACGGCTAACCCTTGCATCTCCGTTGTGGAGGCAAAGACGAAGAGATCGGCAGCAGCGGCAAAGTCAGGGATTTCGCTGCGGGGGCGACTTCCGACGAACAAAATGCGCTCGCCGCCGGAAAGGTTTTTGGCTTGCGCTTTCATCGCCGCCATTTCCGGTCCTTCACCCACCAACACCAAGTAAGTTCGGGGTCGCTCCGCCAGAACGGGGGCAAGGGCTTCCAGCAGGAAAGCGATGTTCTTCTCTTTAGCGATGCGCCCCACATAGAGCAGCACGCTCGCCGTTGAGGGAATGCCCAACTCCTTCCGCACCCGAAAACCATCGCCCTTTCCAAATTGCTCCGCATCCACGCCCGTCGGGATGAACTCAATGGGCGTGGTGACTCCAAAGGAGCGCAGCAGTGGTTCTGCGATAGGAGACACGATGATGACCACTTGGCAGGCATTGCAGAAGGAAGCGCACCAACGGGCGATGAAAGGACGGCTAATCCAACGGGGCAAAGGGGCATAGTGCAGATACTCGGTAACAAGGGTGTGAAAGGTCGTCACGACGGGGATGCCGTATCGCTTGGCGTTCTTAAGCACGAACCGCGACAACCACATGAAGGAGTGGGTGTGGACGATGTCGGGCTTGAAAGTGTCAAGGATTTGAGGCACTTCCTGCGCCCAAGGGATGGCAGCGGGATAGTCGGGGTAGAAAGGGTTGGGCAAAGACGGCACCCGAACCACACCGTCAAGGTCTCTCCTTGCCTTCGGGTGATGTGGGGCGACAATCAAAACTTCATGCCCCCGACGTCGCAGTTGTTCTGTCAAGGTGTCCACAACGGTGACAACACCGTTTCGGACGGGGTGGTAGCATTCGCTGACGAACAAAATGCGCATAGCCCTCCCCCTCGTTCGGGGAAACTCACCGCTTCTTTCGCCCTTTTGGCTCTTCCAGCCATTCCAACGCCATCAACACGGCTTCCGCCACTTCGCGCATGGGCTTTCGGGTTTCCATGCTGCGGCGCTGAAGCAATCGGTAGGCTTCGTCTTCACTCAAGCCGTAGTGCTTTATAAGCAGCCCTTTTGCCCGCTCCACCAACTTGCGGGTCGCTAACTCTTCCTCCAACTGGCTCACTTCCTCTTGCAACTGGCGGAAATCGTGGAAACGGGCGGTGGCGATTTGCAAGGCGGCATCCAGCCCTTTCGGGTCAAAAGGTTTTGTCAAGAAGCCGAAGACACCGGCCTCTCGCGCCCGCCCTACGAATTCGGGCAGAGCGTAAGCCGTCAAGAGCACGACAGCGCAAATGCCTTCCTTGACCAACTCCCGCGCCACCTCAATGCCGTCCTTGCCTGGCATTTTGATGTCCAGCACGGCGACATCGGGGCGAAGGGTTTTGGCAAGGTGAAAGGCGGTCTCCCCATCGGCTGCCTCCCCGACGACCAGATGCCCCAACTCTTGCAAGGACGCCTTGATTTCCTCGCGCACCAGAAATTCGTCTTCGGCAACCAGAACGCGCATGCGGTTATCACCTTGTTTTGCGGGCTCTTAAAAATTGTTGCACGGTGGGACGGTAGCGGATGGAAGGGGAAGCGTTGCATCATTTTTTGCGGTGACGGCGCATGGGTGTCATCGTGGCGGTGGTCAATCAGAAAGGCGGCGTGGGCAAGACTACGACCGCTATCAACTTGAGCGCTTGTCTGGCGGAGTTGGGCAGGAAGGTGCTGTTAGTGGATTGTGACCCACAAGCCAACGCCACTTCGGGAGTTGGCTTCCATCGCAGCGCTGCCCACCCGCACCTTTACGATGCCCTCTCCGGATTGGTGGATGTCCGTCAAGCCATTCACGCCACACCTTTTGACAACTTGTTTCTTTTGCCCTCGGAGACGGAACTGGCGGGGGCGGAAGCCGAGTTGGCGCAAGAGAGGGAACAGGAGCGAGCATTACACCTTCGGGATTTGCTCGTCCCCATCAAGCCCGAATTTGACTTCTTAGTTTTGGACGCTCCACCTTCGTTGGGCATTTTGACGGTCAATTGCCTTGCCGCCGCCGATTACTTGCTCATCCCCCTCCAGTGCGAATACTACGCTTTGGAAGGGTTGGGCAATCTGCTGAGCACGGTTCGGCGCATCCGCATGGCTTTCAATCCTGCCTTGACCATCTTGGGCATTTTGCGGACGATGTTTGACAGCCGCACGAATTTAGCGCACCAAGTTTCCGCCGAGTTGCAAAAGCACTTTCCCCAATGGGTGCTGAAAACGGTTATCCCGCGCACGGTGCGGTTGGCGGAAGCGCCCAGTCACGGTTTGCCCATCATCCATTACGACGGGCGCAATGTCGCTGCCGAAGCCTATCGCCAGTTGGCGCGGGAAGTTCTGGAACGGTTGGGACTGACAGCAGCCGCCGCTTAGTGCCACTTCCCCCTTCACCGACTTCCCAAAGTCACGGTGAACTCCAACCGTTCCGAACCCCGCAGCACTTCTACCTTGACCGTCGCCCCGCCCGGCTGCCCTAGCACCAACCGGCGAAGGTGTGATGCATCCCGAACGGTCACTCCGTTGAACTTGACAATGACATCGCCGGCTCTCAACCCCGCTTGGTAAGCGGGAGAGGTCAGCGCCATACGGACGATGACGGCGCCTTGCTCGGCTTGAATGCCCGCTGCCCGCGCTGCTTTTGAGTTGGCGTCCATCAGTTCCACCCCCAATGCCCCTCGCGTAATCCGCCCGCCTTTAAGCAAGCGGTTAAGGATTCGTTTGACCTCGTTGATGGGCAAAGCGAAGCCGATGCCAATGTTCCCCCCTTGCCCAATAATGAAGGTGTTGATGCCGACTACCTCGCCGTTCAAGTTCAGCAACGGTCCGCCACTGTTTCCGGGGTTGATGGCGGCGTCGGTTTGGATGTAGGAAGTGACTGCCGGTCGTCCGTTAAGCTCCTCAAACTCGCGCCCTTTCGCACTCACCACGCCGACCGTGACAGTTTTGTCAAGCCCAAAGGGGTTGCCAATGGCGATGACCCATTCGCCCTTCTCTAATTTGTCGGAGTCGCCCAATGGCAAATGGGGGAACTTTTGCCCCCAGTGCCCCTCCACCTTCAAAACCGCCACATCCATCAAAGGGTCGTAGCCGACCAAGCGGGCGGGCACCTCCGTTCGTTCATCCAAGCCCACTTTGATGGTGTCTGCCCCCTGCACCACATGGAAGTTGGTCAGCACATAGCCATCGCTGCGGAAAAAGAAGCCCGAACCGTAGTTGGCAGGGACGCGCTCTGGCACCCGTTCGCCGAAGAAGAACTCCCGAAAGAGCCGATACTCTTCGGGCACGGGAGCGGTCGTAGCGATGTGGACGACAGCGCGCTCCGCCGCCTTAGCGACCCGAACGAAAGTGGCTGAAAGTTCCGTCGCCCCGCGCGCTGGCGCTGCCACAACGGGCAAAGCAAGTTCAGCGTTCGTCGGCGCTTTTTGCCACCGAGCCACTTGATAGCCGATGAAGACTCCCACGGCCAATCCGAACAGCAACACGAGCCAAAAGCCGCGCATGGTCCATCCCTCCGTCTTTGCTTTGAAGCACTCCTACCTTGTTTGAGAGCGCAAGAATTGCAGGAAGGTTTCGCCGGCGGGCGAAAGGGAGCGGTCGGTGGGGACAGCAGCGAAAAATTGACGGGTAATGCGTCCCTCCCGCAAGCGCACCACTGCCAACCGCCTGGCTTCCGTTTCGCAATCTACAGCGCGGATGGATACCACGCCCACTGCGTTCCCTGCAGCGACGAACTGCTTGACGGCTTCCGTGCTTCCCACTTCCGCAACGACGGTCAATCGGCGGGGCGAAAACCCGTATTGGGCAAGAAATTGCTCAAAGGTTTGGCGCGTGCCAGAACCTTCCTCGCGGAAGACGAAGGGTTGCGATCGTAACTCATCAAGGGAGACGAAGGAACGGGTTGCCCACTCGTGCTCAGTGGGCACAATCAGCACGACCTCATCGTCCCATAAAGGGAAGGCATTAAGCTGCGGGTCGTCGGGCTTAACGCCCACCACGCCAAATTCCAACTCGCCCATCGCCACCCTGTCCAAAATTTGTTGGCTGCTAGAGATACGCATGGTCAATCGCACCTTTGGAAAGCGTTGACAAAACTGAGCCATCACAGCAGGCAGCAAATACTGTCCGGGGATGGTGCTGGCGCCGAAAACCACTGAGCCAATCAAGCCGCCCTGAAAGCGGGACAATTCCTGCAACGCCGCTTCGTGCTCCGCCAATAACGCTTTCGCCCGCCGATACAACAACTTCCCAGCGGGCGTCAAGGTCACTTTGCGGGTGGTGCGGTCAAAAAGTTTCACACCCAACCGCTTCTCCAAAGCGGCGATGTGGGTGGTCACAGTGGGTTGGCTGATGAACAGCGCCTCCCCCGCCCGCGAAAAACTTTGGTGCTCGGCAACCGCGCAAAAGATTTCCAGTTGCCATAAGTCCAAGCGCAATTTCAACCGCTCGCTTCCTTGCTCGTCTATCACCATCCCCTTGCCTCCTTTCCGTTGGGTTCGGCAAAATTGTGCCATCGCCTTTTATTAAAACGGCACGCCACAATTTGCGCTGAGTACTTGCGTGGACGAATGGCACAAGCGGGTGGG
>Ga0209993_10056_pt1 | contig 19618 bp, 19 predicted proteins | sample Antgeofumaro1A2A_FD_188082 | JGI IMG/M metagenome (GOLD analysis project Ga0209993, IMG submission 188082) | Geothermal fumarole subsurface microbial communities from Mt. Erebus, Antarctica - 1A2A (SPAdes) (version 2) | ecosystem: Environmental > Terrestrial > Volcanic > Fumaroles | place...
TCGCTGCACGAATCCGTTGTTGCATCCGAATACCTCCTTGTACTTAGAGTGTACCTGATTGCCCCCGCCAAAGTGGGTATACTTCGGATGTTATGACCACCGCTTCACACGAGTGGCTGACCGAATCGGAGGCACACGCAATCGCCCAGCAAGCACACACCCTTATCCAAACGGTTGAACAGGTGATTTTGGGCAAGACCGAGGCAGTACGCTTGATGGTCATCGGCATTTTAAGCGGGGGACACCTGCTGATTGAGGACATTCCTGGCGTTGGCAAAACCACGCTGGCGCGTGCGTTAGCCCGTGCTATCGGTGGACAATTCCGCCGAATCCAGTTTACCCCCGATCTCCTGCCTGCCGATGTTACGGGGTCTGTGATCTACAATCAGCGCAGGGGGCAGTTCGAGTTCCATCCTGGACCGATTTTTGCTAATATCGTGCTGGCAGACGAAATCAACCGCGCGACCCCCAAAACGCAGTCCGCCTTACTGGAGGCGATGGAGGAGCGAACAGTTTCTGTAGAGGGCACCTCGCATCCCCTCCCCCAACCCTTTCTGGTTATCGCTACCCAAAACAATATCGAGATGGTGGGCACCTATCCCCTCCCTGAAGCGCAGATGGATCGCTTCTTTGCCCGTATTGCCTTAGGCTACCCCTCCCCAGAAGTGGAAGAGCAGATTTTGGCGACCCGCCAGACCCGTTCGCCTTTGGACACGCTGACGCCTGTGCTTACCCCAGAAGTGCTGGTTGAGCTCCAAGCCCAGGTGCGCCGAATCTATATCAGCCCGACTGTCCGACGCTACATGGTGGCTGTGGTAAACGCCACACGCCATCACCCTCAGATCGCTCTGGGAGCCAGCCCCCGTGCCTCGCTGGCACTGATGCTCGCCGCTCAGGCGAATGCAATCCTCTCCGACCGCCATTTCGTCACACCCGACGATGTACAATGCCTGGCAGTGCCCGTACTCGCCCATCGCCTGATGCTCCGCAGCGAGGGACAAAGCAGAATCCCCAAAGCGGAACAAGTCATCCAAGAGATTCTCAATCAGGTGCCCGTGCCACTTTGGGGGGAGGCGTGATGCGCGAATATAAACTGGTCACGCTGATGTCGGCAACCTCGTTCCTACTGGTGTCCGGATTGATGTCCAACAACCGCCAGATGTATTGGATGGCGAGCATTCTGTGCTTTATACTGGCAGGAACCTACGCACTAATTCGATGGCAGGAGCGTCGGATACAAGCGGCTCTCGAGTGCCCGGCAGAGGTATCGGAGGGTGAGCTGTTCGCATGCATCCTTAAAATAGGGGTGGAGACGACTTGGGGGATTATGCTCACCGATGCCGATCTGCACCGACCCCACACCTTTGCAGTGGAGCGTTGGCAGTTGAGACCGCACACTGGCGGTCAACAGGAGGTACGCTGTGAGATGGTAGCGCACACGTGTGGGCGACATAGGCTGGGGCCAGCGCAACTTGCCCTCTCCGACTGGTTCGGTCTGTTTGAGGGTGTGGTTACCACAGACGCCACCTGCGAGGTTTTGGTACTTCCCCGCCCCGTGCCGCTGCCCCGCTGGGATTGGAGCGGAGGGGGACGAGGGCGATACCTTATGTCCTCGTCCATGCACGGTCAGCGCGGCGAGGGCACCGACTGGCATGGCACCCGTCCCTATGTGCCTGGCGATCTGCTGAGACGCATCAACTGGCGTGCCACGGCGCGCCATCGCGAATGGCATGTCAATGAGTTCGAGACGAGCCAGTTAGCTCCCATCTTAGTTGTGCTGGAGCAGGCACCGCGCTGGCACGCCGAGGAGGGGCGCGACTTTGATCAAGCAGTGCGCCACCTTGCTTGGCTGGCGTTTGAGGCGCCGCGCCACGGCGTCCGCCTGCACGTCGTAGATCGGAATGGGGTCGTACTGCCTTTCGATCTCGCGGAGGGGCGCGCCGTACGACAGTTTTTGCGGTGGCTTGCAACGCTCCAGACCGATGCGCCCCAATCCGCAATCGACATTCTCCCAGCGCTGGTACGCCAGTATGGCGAACAGTACCGTCTCGTGGTGATGGTTCCCTACTCGGAGCGCGCTGGGTACGAGTCGAGCGTGTCCAGCTACCGCCAACAAGGCTATGCTATCGAGGTCATCGGGGTCTCCGCCTGAACCCCCGGCGCAATGGGTTCTTTTTGGGGTGCCCGTCCGACCAGGTATTGCGATGGGTATGGGCGCTCCTCTTTACCTGCCGACATCTGGCACCCCCGAATGGTTAGACCCGCGCCTATTTGCACGCGACGAGAGTCAACTTACCCTATCGAGAGCGCTCACCTCCCTGTTCGGACCTGGGATAACCAGCGCATCGAGGTAGAGAGTACCCTCACTCGTTGGGATCAGCTTCGCTTCGCAGTAGAACAGGGGGCCGAGATTCTACTAAGCGAAGCACCCGACCCCACCAATCCGAGCGAAGTCCCTCAACTGGCACATCAACTGGGAGGCAAACCGTTATGGTGGATCGTACCGCGCGCTCTGCTGGACGAGCCCGCTTTACAGGAATCGCTCTGGCGATGGGGTGCAGAGATGACGCTCACCCTTCTGCCCAATCCGCCCGAAGGAATGGAGAGCTGGTGGCAAGCGATGCAACGCGTCAAGTCGGAACTGCGCCTCCAGCATGGGCCACTCGGATCCCTCCAACTGGGTTGGCTGGGGGTTCCGCCTGAGACCGATGCCGAACGGGTTAGAGTCTGCTTATGGAATTCTGCCGGATCGATCGACGATTTTTGGCATGCCCAACAGCAAGCCCTTACCTTGGGGCTGTACCGAGCGGTGCAACTCCCCGACGCAGGGCCTCTCCCTTTGGTAGTGGCTTTAGCGGCTACCCCCCACGCGATCTTTGTGCCATCGGGGACGGTCCCGCTCGCCAAGCAACGAATAGCCCTGCTGAGCACGAGCGAGTGTCGCACTTGGCTTTTGAAAAGACTCGCCGAAGGCGACAGCGAAGCCCTTTTAGCTCAGCCTGCCGAATGGATCGCAATGCGACGGTGAATCAGTGATGGCGTTCCCACAGAATCTTGAGTCCCTCCAGCGTGAGCCACGGCTCGACGCTTTCGATGGAAGGACAGCGCGGCGCAAAGGTCTCTGCCAGCCCCCCTGTCGCCACGACGCGTGCCTCATTCCCCAACACTTGCTTGAACTGCCCCACAAGGTACTCAATGGCTCCTACAGACCCCAACAGTACCCCACTGCGTAGACTGGCAGGCGTACTTTGCCCGATGGGCTGATGGGCTTCATTCAGCGCAACGCGAGGCAGCCGCGCCGTGCGACCCGCCAGCGATTCCAACATCAACTCCGCTCCCGGCATAATCGCCCCACCCAGATACACGCCCTCCCGCGAGACAGCGTCCAGCGTGGTGGCAGTGCCGAAATCCACCACAATCAGGGGCGTGCCATAGCGTGCGACGCCTGCCACAGCGTTCGCCAGGCGATCCGCTCCCACCCCACTCGGCGGGTCATACGCCACTTCCAACCCCAAGTCGAGCGCCGTGGACACAAAAAACGGCTCACACCCAAGCCAGCGCCGCGCCAACTGCGCTAACATCGGCTCCAAAGCAGGCACCACTGAACTGATAGCAACCCCCTCAATCCTCCCCTCAAGCCCTTCAGCACCCATGAGGGCACGCAAGAGCACATAATGCTCGTCTTCGGTGCGCGCCGAGTTCGTGTGAACACGCCACGCATGCCAACCTCCATCCACATAGAGTCCCAGCACCGTGTGCGTGTTGCCCACATCGATGGCTAATAACATCGGCAAGATTATACCGTCTTCAGGCATGCTCGCGACGAAAGATAAGCCACAAAGCGAACGATAACCCAATTAAGTTCGGAATCGAGCTGGCAACCGGAGGCGGGAGCGCACTCCGACCTAATATAATCAGATAACGCGCCAACACCCAGTAGAGGAAAATAATGGCCACGCTGAGCGCAAAGCCCGTAGCTGGGCTCGAACGCTGAGCACGAATGCCCAGTGGTGCGCCCAACAAAGCAAAAATGAGGCTGGCTAAAGGCACATTAATCTTATTGTATAACTCCACAGTCAGTTGGCGAATGACCTGAGGGTCGGCACCTTCGCGCGCATAGAAGGCAATCTGTTCACGCAATTGATGAAACGAGCGTTCATCGACCTGAGTGAGCAACGCCTCAATCTGCACGGGAGTGCGTTCGATCCGCACTTGAGCGCGTGGTTCGGCACGAAACACCCGAAAGCTCAGCGTCTGTCCCTCCATCGTGCGGATCCAGCCGTCATACAGCACCCACTCGTTCTCGCCAGCCCACTCGGCGCGCTGGGCATAGGCGACGGCTTCTGGCGCACGCACCGCCCCCCCCGTACGGTACTTCAAAATCGTCACCTGATAGAGCGTCTGGGTCTGGGAATCATGCCCCCCCGCCACAATCACATACGAATCCAAGCGACCTCCATTGAACTGAGCAAAACCGAACGCTTGTTGTTCGGTCAGCTCCAACTTTTTAAGAATCTCCGCGCGGATCGCATTCGCACGCTCGGTAGCCCACGGCACCAGCGACTCGTTGAACCCTATCGCAAAGAGGCTCACCAAGAGGCTCAAAACAAACACAGGCATCATAATTCGTCGTAGGCTTACCCCCGCGGCGCGCAACGCGGTAATCTCCCAGTCTGAAGAGAGCCGCCCGAACCCCAGCAAGGTGGCTAACAACATCCCCATCGGCAATGTCTTGACCGCAATCTGGGGCAGATACAACAAAGCCAGTTCGATGACCAGCGCAAGCGGAACCCCCTTGACCGCATACTCGGTAATCATGAACACATAGCCCCCTGCAAAAATCAGCGCAGTAAACAACGCCACGCCGAACAGCAGGGGAGGGATCAACTCGCGCACAACCAACCGATCGAGCAGGCGCATCAGGCAAGAGGATACCCCATCTCGCCCCTCCAGTGTTTTGTCTCCACCAACCCACCACCCTCCCTTGACTTCACTGTTACCGAGGGGGTATGATTAAACCACCAAAGGGCACGCTGTGAACCTTGACAATTGGAACTCAAATTTGCCACCGACCTCCGTCGGGGGGGGTGGGTTTGTAGCCTACCTGTGAGGGATGGAAAGGTGAGGGATGCAAAATGTTAGAGCGGATACTGGAGACCAAGCGCGCTGAGGTTTCTGCCCAGCAGGCGCAGGTTCCTCTCGGTGAGCTGAAAGCCCGCTGCACCGACATGCCGCCGCCCCGCGACTTCGAGCGCGCACTCCGCCACTCGCCTAATCCCATCGCCCTCATTGCGGAGGTCAAGCGTGCCTCACCCAGCAAAGGGGTCATCCAGCACGACTTCGACCCCGTCGCAACGGCGCTTGCCTACACACGCGGCGGCGCCGATGCGATCAGCGTGCTTACTGATGCCCCCTACTTTCAGGGCAAGCTGGAATACCTCCAGCAGGTACGCAATTCCGTGCCGTTGCCCCTCCTCCGCAAGGACTTTATTATAGACCTCTACCAAATCTATCAGAGTCGCGTCGCTGGCGCCGATGCTATTTTGCTCATCGTTGCCAGCACATCCAACCCGACCCTCTTGCAAGAGTGGCGCGCGCTGGCAGAATCGCTGGGATTGACCGCTCTGGTGGAGGTTCACGACGAAACGGAACTCGATATCGCTCTCCAATCGGGCGCGCGAGTCGTCGGCATCAACAACCGCAACCTGAAAACCTTCGAAACGACGCTGGAGACGACCTTCCGCCTCTTGCCGCGCATCCCCTCAGAGGTGGTCTGCGTTAGCGAAAGCGGTATTGAAAACGCCGAGCAAGTGCAACGCCTCTGGCGGGCAGGAGTGAACGCCCTTCTGGTGGGAGAAAGCCTGATGCGCGCTGCCACACCTGAAGCGACAATCCGCGAGTGGATGAACGCATGCCACGCCGAATAACCCTCATCCACACCAACGATGTGCATAACCGCTGGAGCGAGCCGTTTGTCGAGCAGATCCGCGCAGCAAAACAACAGTTCAATGCCTTGTTGTTCGACGCAGGCGATTGCATCCGCGCAGGGAATATGGGCATCCCGCTGTATCAGGAGTCAGCGTGGGCGTTCATGCGCGATGCAGGATACAACGCTATCGCACTCGGTAATCGCGAGTTCCATATTACGCCGTTCGGACTCCTCGCAAAGTTGCGCGGGGCACCGTGCGCGGTGCTCTGTGCGAACCTGCGTCCTAAACAACCCGACACTCCTCTTCCCGTTCAACCCGTGTGGCATACGGAACATCACGGGGTACGCGTCGCCGTAATCGGCTTGACGGTCCCGATGGTCACCCCGCGCATGAAGAGTGCCCTCCTCTCTGCCTATCTGTTTGACCCTCCGATAGAGGTTGCCCAAGCGTGGATCGCCCAATTACGCCATGAAGCCGACCTGCTGATCGCTTTGACCCACATCGGCTATCGGCAAGACTGTCTCCTCGCAGAAGCCTGCCCCCAGCTGGATCTAATTCTGGGCGGGCACTCCCATACGCCCATCCAGCCTCCTGAACAGCGCAACGGCGTCTGGATCGCTCAAGCACCGCCGTTCGGCGAAGGATTCGGTCTCATCACATTGGAACGCACCCCATCGGGACGATGGCAGATTGTTTCCCCCGTCGGCTAAGCGGGTACAATTGCCACCGATGCTCAAAAAGCCAGTTGCTGTCCAGCAGAACCCTGCCCCAACCGTGCGCCTGATCACTTTGGGGTGTGCCAAAAACGAGGTCGATTCCGAAGAGATCGCTGGCGTACTGGCACAGGCAGGCTACCGCCTCGACGGTCAAACCGAGAACCCCGACATCGTGATTATCAACACTTGCGGATTTATCGAGTCGGCAAAGCGCGAAGGCTTGCAGGTTATCCGAGAGGCGGTGCGCCAGAAGCGAGCGGGACATATCAGACAAGTGATTGTAGCAGGATGCCTTGTCCAGCGCGAGGGTGAGACCCTGCGCCAGCTCTTCCCCGATGTGGATGCCTTCGTCGGGGTCGGACAGATGGCGCGCTTCGCCGAGATCGTCGGCACGGTACGGCGCAGTCAGACCCCACTGACCGACATCCAGCCCCCCCACCACCGCTGGGCTGAGGTCGCCACACGGCTGCGCACGCGAACGCCCTGGTCAGCATACCTCAAAATCTCTGAGGGGTGCCACCACAAATGCACATTTTGCACCATTCCCTCCTTTCGCGGCCCCCATGTGAGCAAACCGTTGGAGCGCGTGTTGGCAGAGGCACATTGGCTTGCGCAGAACGGCGCGAAAGAGATCAACCTCATTGCCCAAGACACCACCCAATACGGCTACGACCTCTACAAGCAGTTTATGCTTCCTACCCTGCTCAAGGAGCTCGCTGCTATCGACGGGATAGAGTGGATCCGTATCCACTATGCCTATCCTTCGCGCGTGTCCTATGCGCTAATTGAGACGATGGCAACCACACCAAAGGTCGTGCCCTACCTGGATGTTCCCCTTCAGCATGCAGATCGTGAGGTTCTGCGCGCGATGCGCCGTCCCGGCGACAGTCAGAGCTACCTCCGAATGATTCGGAAACTTCGCGAGGCGATGCCCACTATTGCGATTCGGACCACCTTGATTGTGGGTTTTCCGGGCGAAAGCGAGCAAGCATTCCGCAACCTCCTCCGCTTTTTGGAGGAAGCTGAGCTAGATCGGGTCGGCGCGTTCCTTTACTCGCGCGAGAAGGGCACTCCTGCCGCCGAGATGCTCGATCAGATTCCGTTTCAGGTCAAGCGTGCCCGCTTTGACGCGCTGATGCGCGCCCAACAGTCCATCTCGCTTCGACGCAACCAGATGTGGGTCGGCAAGACGATTCGTGTGCTTATCGAGGGCGACGCCGCTGAGGGTCAGTGGGCTATTGGGCGTAGCCATCGCGATGCCCCCGAAGTGGATGGACTGGTCTATGTACGCCACTGTTCTGCCTTGCCGGGCGAGTTCGTGGCGGTGCAGATAGAGCGTGCCGATGTGTACGACCTTTACGGGGTTGCGCAGGACGCTCCCTCCATCCGCTCAGGTGCAGAGACGCCCAAAAGCTGAAGCGTTTTTGCCAGCACCAGCCGTGTAGCCCGCACCAACCACAGGCGTGCCGACTGCAACGCTTCGGTCTCTGCCCCCAGCACACGACACTCGGTATAGAAGCTGTGGAAGGCACGCGCCGTATCCAGCGCATAGGCAGTCAGCCGATGGGGCGCATACTGCGTGCCTGCCAACATCACCTCATGCGGCAAATCGGCTAACTGCTTGATCAATGCAACCTCTGCCGGATGGGTAAGCATAGTCAGGTCAGTCTGAGCCCAGTCGGGGCATGCGATCCCCCGTTCCTCAGCGGTTCGCTCGATACTGCAGAGACGCGCGTGCGCATATTGCACATAAAAAACGGGGTTCTCCTCCGATTGCGCTTTCGCCAGTTCGAGGTCGATATCGAGCGCACTCTCATGCGATCGGAGCAGATAGAAGAATCGGAGCACATCGGTGCCGATCTCGTCCATCACCTCGCGTAGCGTGATTAGGTCGCCCGCCCGTTTCGACATGCGCACCACTTCCTTTCCCCGATAGAGATTGACCAGTTGATAGATGAGGATCTGGAGTTTGCTGACGTCGTATCCTAAAGCTGACATAGCCGCCTTCACACGGGCAACATAGCCGTGGTGGTCAGCACCCCAGAGATCGATCAGCAAATCGTACCCGCGCTCGAACTTATCGCGATGATAAGCGACATCGGCAGCAAGGTAGGTTGGCATCCCGCTGGCGCGCACTAACACGCGATCCTTCTCATCACCGAACGCCGTCGATCGGAGCCAAAGCGCACCGTCCGCCTCATAGGCATAGCCCCGCTCCTTGAGGTGTTGGAGAGTCGCTTCGACCGCCCCCTGCTCGTACAGGCTCTGCTCTGCAAACCAGCGGTCAAACTCCACGCGAAAGTCGTGTAAATCGCGGGCTTGCTCTTCCAGCATCAACTGTTTGGCTATCTGCTCGAACCGCCGAAGCACCGTTTCGGGATCTCCCTCCACTAACCGATCGCCGTGCTGTTCGCGGATCCGGCGGGCGATCGCCACCACATAGTCGCCGAAGTAGCCCTCTTCGGGCATCTCGGCAGGCTCACCCAGAAGCTGACGGTAGCGTACAAGCACCGAGAGTGCAAAGTTGCGAATCTGCGTGGAGTTCTCCCCGTCGTTGATGTAAAACTCGCGTTCCACCTGATAACCGTTGGCTTGAAGCACGCGCGCTAAAGTATCTCCCACCGCCGCGTTGCGCCCGTGTCCAAGCGAGAGCGGTCCCGTGGGGTTCGCACTGACGAACTCGATCAACACGCGCCGCCCCGAGCCAACATCGGTCTCGCCAAAACGCTCACCTTGCTGAAGAATATGATGCACCACCTTGCCTGCCCACCCTGCACGCAGATAAAAGTTTAGAAAACCGGCACCCGCAATCTCTACGCGCTCGACCCACTCGTTAGATTGGGGAGGCAGGTGCGCACGGATCTGTTCGGCAATCGTGTACGGATTGAGCCGCAGCACACGGGTGAGCCCCATCGCCGCGTTGGTGGCATAATCGCCGAAGCCAGCGTTGCGCGGGATCTCCACTTCGAAGGCGGGGAGCGTTTCCAACGCCCACCCTTCTGCGTGTCTCGCCGACTCTATCGCCTGTTGAACCCACTGAGCTATCTGTTGTCGAATCACAAATCGCCTCCGAGAGGCTCAATTGTACCCGCTCAAGGGCGCACCACCTCGAAGCCCGCCGCCTCCCACGCACCAACCCCATAAGCTCTCATAAACCGTTCCAATCATCCTACTCCCCTCGCCATTCAGTCATGAACCCCACGGCTAAAGCCAGGGGCTTGTAGCTAGGACGGGTGGCCTGCCGCGTACGACCGCATACGGGCGGCCCTGCAGATGTTCTCCGCAGCGATGGCGTCGGCCGACCCAGCAAAGCCGCACCCGACGCAACGAAACTGCGCCTGCGTAGTTGGCCTTCGACACATGTCCGCAGGCCGGACAGGCACGGTTCCGTGGATCGACGCACACCACCGGGACACCGGCCAACCGAGCCTTGTACTCGATGAAGGAGCGAAGCTGATGGAACCCCCAACTGTGCGGGACGCAACGCTGAGCCTTGCGAAGCAAGATCCGTTCGCGGATACCCTTGAGGTCTTCCTTCGCGACCAGCCGCTTACTGATGACGTGGTTCACGTCGCGGGCGAACCGCTCCCATAGCCGACGCTTTCTGAGAAGCCGGAGGATCGACTTCGGCCGCTTTGTAGGCTTCCGCGACCTTGCTGATGGCGTGGACAGTAGGGGCACGGCATGCCGTGACCCTACAGATTGTGGAACGCGACCTTGGCGATGGCGTTGCGGGCCGCATTGAACCGTTCCATCGTCTCTAGGAGTGCGGCATGTGGCTCATCGGTCGGCATGAGCTTGACCATATAAAAGCCCTCGCTAAAACGGACTTAGAGAAAGTGGGGGAGCGCGAGGGGGCAGTAATCCCCTCCCAATTCATTGGGGGGATACACGGACCCCCTCGCGCAGGGGGGATCATCATGGGATGAACAGGTATCTCCCGTCAAGTGGATTAAGGGCCGTATGGCGCGGCCTGTGGTCGTGTCATTCCGTCTGGGGGTGGCACGGCGTCGCCGAACCGGAGCGCAGGGACAAAGCCCTGCGTGCATCCGGAATAAGGATGCCCCTCAATTGATGGAGGGGAGGACGTCACGCACGGATCTGCCACGATCGCGAAAGGTACAATCTTAGACATGCCCAAAGCGAGGATTATCGTGACTTTAAAGCCTGGTCTGCTGGATGCGCAAGGGCGCGTTCTGCAGGAGGCGTTGAATCAGTTAGGCTTCGAGCGGGTTCAAGACGTGCGAGTCGGGAAGTATCTGGAGATTGACCTTCAGCCCGATGGCGATCCTCACGCCCAGGTGGAGGCGATGTGTCGTCAGCTCTTAGCCAACCCGGTCATCGAACAATACCGGTACGAGGTGATTGAGGAATGAAGGCAGGCGTGATAGTGTTTCCCGGCTCTAACTGTGATCGCGATGCCTTTCATGCCCTGCGCGATGTGGTGGGCTATGAGGTAGACTACCTCTGGCACGCTGAGAACCGCCCTCTAGACGATTACGGGCTCATTATTGTGCCTGGTGGGTTCTCGTATGGCGATTATTTGCGTCCAGGCGCCATCGCTCGGTTCGCCCTCATAATGGACTCGGTGCGCACCTACGCAGAGCGCGGGGGTCTGGTGCTGGGAATTTGCAACGGCTTCCAGATTCTGTGTGAGGCGGGGCTTTTGCCCGGCGCGCTGACCCGCAACGAGGGGCTGAAGTTTCGCTGTCGGCATGTGTATGTACGCGTGGAAAATATCCAGACCCCCTTCACCCGTCGCTATCGCATGGGCGAGGTGCTGAAACTGCCGATTGCGCACGGCGATGGACGCTATGTCTGCGATGCGCTCACCTTGGAACGGCTTCAGCGCAATCGGCAGATTATCTTTCGGTACTGCCGGCCCGATGGGGTTGTCGACCCTGATTGGAACCCCAACGGTTCTGTGGACTCGATTGCGGGCATAGCCAACGAGCGGTTCAATGTGTTGGGGATGATGCCCCATCCTGAGCGTGCATGCGAGTGGCTCTTGGGCAGCGAGGATGGGAGGCGACTACTCTCGGTAGCAGGCTAATCGTCTTCGGAGGCAACTGTCTGGAGGGCGAGGGCTAAGGCGGCGTAGTCGTCGTACGGTTCGGGCGGCAGGCGTAGTCCTTTCGGGAGCCATCGGCGCCATCCGCGCGGGGGATGGTGCCGAAAGTAAAGCGCACGCGCCTGCAAGGTTGTATTACGCTCCTTTACCAGCTCCCACCGCAGATGGGGAAACTGCGCCCGCAGAATCGGCACAAGGGTGCGCGACCCTGTACCTTTCCCAATCAGCAATCGCTCTGGCTGGTAGATCGCCAACAGGGTTTGCAGAGTGTCCTTCAGCTCGTCGCGGCTCACGATGGCTCGGTGGTGGAGGGCATACTGGGCGCCCACAATATCCACCACCACAATCCCCGCCTTGTGGGTGCCGGGATCTATGGCTAAGATTCGCATGGGCTTTTAGTGAGAGGCGATCTTGGCGAGCTTTTCGTGGCGTTCGCGCGCTTTGCGTTCGATATTGCGCCAGATTCTGCGCAAGCCCATCGCTTGCTTCATCGCATCGAGCGTCTCGTCGGCAATCTGGCGTGCTTTGAGCGTGCCCGTGTAGATAATCTCCTCGACAGAGTCGCGCTCTTTCTCGAACTGAGCGCGTCGTTCCCGAATCGGGTCTAAAAAGGCATTGAGTGCGCGCGCCAACTTCTCTTTGACCTCCACATCCCCCACGCGCCCCTCCCGATAACGCTGTTTGAGATCCGCCACCTCGTCCTTGTCGGGGTTGAAGATGTCGTGGTAAATGAAGACCGGATTGCCCTCGACCGTGCCCGGAATGTGGGCGTGAATACGCTTCGGGTCGGTATACATCATGCGCACCTTTTTCTCCACGGTTTTGGGATCGTCAGAGAGGAAGATGGCATTTCCAAGGCTCTTGCTCATCTTCGCTTTGCCGTCGATACCAACAAGGGTGGGCACTTCGCTGAGCATCACCTCCGGAATCGGGAACACCTCACCGTACAAACCGTTGAATCGGCGGGCAATCTCGCGAGTGATTTCGACATGCGCCTCATTATCTTTGCCTACAGGCACAAGATGCGCACGCGGCATCAGAATATCTGCCGATTGAAGCACGGGATAGCCCACCAATCCGAACGGGATCGACTCCTCGCCTATGTTCGCTGCGCGTGCCATGTCCTTGATACTGGGCAAGCGCGTCAGGCGCGGCAAGGTCACCAGCATCTCGAAGATGAGGTTCATCTCGTAGACCGCATGCACCGCAGATTGGAGATAGATGGTAGACTTGCTGGGGTCAATGCCCACCGCCAGATAATCCAGCACCATCTCGCGAATGTTGGTGCGCATCTCCTCGATATCGTCGCGCGTGGGGCGCGTCGTAAGCATATGCAGATCCGCAATCAGGAAATAGCAATCGTATGCCTCTTGAAGCGCTACCCGATTAACTAAAGAACCAACATAATGCCCCAAATGAAGTTTGCCAGTGGGCCGATCGCCTGTAAGCACCCGTTTCCGCTCGCTCATCGGGGGGAATTATACCCTTGTCAAAGGTCTATTTCCACGATGAGCGTGTCGGTCGGGTTTGGCACGCGTACAATGCAACCGCTACGATGCACCGACCACCCCGCCCGAAGCGGGGACAGTTCCCAAATGTACCGATCTATATCGTCCAATTGGGGGAGCAGTTCCCCGTTGAGGCGGATTGTGGACGTCTTCTTGATGCCCGCCACAAAGAGGTAGACGGCGGGAAGCCCGCTAACAGGGGGGGCGAGAGTCAGGCGCAGGCGTGTGCGCTCTATTTCAGCGGATTGTAAGCCCGGCGCTGTGCAGGCAATCGGAGCCCCCTCATGATTCACGATGAGGGTGCGTGGTTCTATTTCAAAACGCAAGCGCTGGGCGATACACAGAGCAAGCAGACGGGGGTTCAGGTTCCAATGATACTCCTCCACGCCCTTAACGACACTGAACGCGTCGGGATACATCCCCTCCTGCGCAGGATAGCGTTCGGATACCCATTCCTGCTGTTGCACGGCGCAGAGCGTGATGGTGTCCGCCAGCTGACGCCAGTTGAACTCATGGGTCTCCGTCACTTGCGCCAGGCGATAAAGTGCACGAGCATAGACCAACCCTTTCCACTGGACAGCGACCCCAAACCACGGCTGTTGATTTAGCCATGTGACGCCGTAGACGGGAATTGTAGCCCCCCGCATAATCGGGCGATCTGGGGCACTCCAAAGGTAAACAAACGGCACACCCCGCAAAGCCCATCGCTCCGCCAGCTCTAAGTAGCGTCGATCGCCATTAATCAGGTATGCGTCCAGAAAGGCATGGATCCCATAAGGCACAGCCAGCAGATCTGGCACATGCAGGGGCAGTTCCCAGGTTTGGGCTTCTTCGGGGCGTTGCTGGCGCATCAGATAGTGCAACGCTCTTAGCAAAGCCTCTTGAGAGGCTGAGTTAAGGGTGATCCGAGCATGCGTCCCCACTTGCGCGCTGCGTTCGCCAGTCCAGCCGCTGGAGGTGTCGCCCGCCTTACCGAGAACTGTGTGGCGTGGGGTTTCAGGCTTCCAACCCCATGTGCCGTCGCTACGCTGGGCTTTACGCACCGCCTCTAGTGTTGCTTCCAAGCCATCGAGGACGCTGGGAAGCCCGCCAATATAGAAGGCTAACTCTAAGCCGACCGCAGAACGCACCTGCGCACTCACCGCCTCTTGAACCTGCTGAAGCGCCAGCCGCCGACGCACCTCTTCGGGAAAAAGGCGATGCCCAAGCACCCACAAGGCAAGAGCAACCTGCGGGTCGTAGAAGGTGGGACCCGTGTTGGTATGACGCCATGCTTTGGCAGAGGCATCATAACTGTTAAGAAGTCCTTGCACAGTGAGCGACAGCGCTTGCAGGTCGGTACGCTGGGGCGCAGGGGGCGTGGGCATCCCCATCTCACGCAAAGCATCCGCCACCGCCACGATAATATCCTCCGCATCGCTGCGGACAGTTAGCGTCGCAGAAAGAGAGACCGAATCGCCTTTTATCAGCCGAAACGGTTCGCGCGCTTGCTCACTGTTCTCGTCCGCCCATTTGGGGATTGTAGGGACCCACAGTGCCAGTCGGTGGTGGGCACCCTGTTCCCATCGGTTCGGCACAGCAAACAAGGCATTCGGAGCGCGCAACACCCCAGACCATCCCGATTCGGGGTTCCAGCGCAGGCTCACCAACCACTGACGCCAACGCACCGCCATAATCGGCACCGTAATCTTGTAGGGATGGGGGCTGACTCGCATGGGATACGGTGGCGTAGCCCACCGCGTGTCGGATGAGGGCTCATCCCCTAAAAGATATTCCAGTCCGGGAAACAGCGCTTCATCTTTGCGCTCCCCAAATGAGCCATCGCCCACTCGCCAATCGGGAAAGCAGAATCGGTACAGGTGCGCCTCGTGCGCGCTGGTCAGCCGAGCGGTACACTCCAACCGATTGCCCACCAACCGATAGGCGAGGGTCGCGCGTCCAACAAGCCCCATCGCCCCCTGAAAAACCAAACTCAGCTGCAAGCCGTTCGGAGTGACGCTTTCTGGAAGAAACCAGGCGGGTTTGGGGGGAGCCTTCTCCGCGTTCAGCACCGCCTCGGCGAGGGTGGGCGTGGTCGCCAAAAGCAACCATCCCTCTCCATGCCTGCCATAGACGCGTGCCGTGTATCCGCGCGGCGATGCCGGCGCGAACACGACGCGAATCTGCTCATTCTGCAGAACCCACGCCTCGCCAAAGGCACGCACGAAGCTTCCCGTATCGGGCACATTCGCCGGGAGCGCAGCGACCACAGGGCTGAGAACTCCCCCGTCGCTCCCGCGTTCAGAACGCATCAGAAAGGCGGCGCGTGGGCGTGCCCCAACACGCAAACGAAAATGGAAACGATGCTCGGCACCCGGCGGCAGAAACAGCTCGCCCGATTGCGGCGCCTCCACAAGTGTCGCATCTTGAATGGGCAAAAGACGCACCTGCACACGCCCCGCCCATGTGCCATGTCCCCTATTCTCTATGAGAGCAACGCACTCCGCAATCTCACCGGGTTCATAGACCGCTCGGCGTGTGTTCAGCGATTTGAGCCGTAAGCGTGCTTGCAAAGTGTAGACCCGCGCAGAAGCTTCCGCCTGAAGCTCGGTGATGGTGGCTTGACGCGCCCCTGCAAACGCATAGCGGAGCCATATCGCCCCGTTCTCTGGAAGGGTCGCGCGTAAGGGAGCATGATCAGGAGCATTGAGAGTAAAACGATCGCCCGGTGTCCCCCTGACCTCGAGGACGCCTTCAGGGGGGAGCGGGGAGCGTGCAGGTACAGAGAAACGCTCGCGTAGACGCAGAACCACTGCCTCCGCAATATAAGCCCAATCGTAGTTCGTATTGCCCAGAGAGTCGATCTCGAACGCCAGTCGCACCGATTTGCCAGCATAGGAGGTCAGCTCTGCCGATAGGGGTTGCCAGCCTGATGTGCGGCATTCCACTTGAGCCAAGAGCTGATTGTCCACCAACAGGCGAGCGCTTACCCCATTATGCGGGTTTTGCGGATCGTCACGGCGCGCCGCGTCGTCTACGCCTGCCCACGCACAAACAACCAGCTTATCGCCTGAATCGACTCGCGGCAGCTGGACGGTGAACACAATCCGTGCGGGGCGCTCGGTGGGATGAAGCCAGCCACCAACGCGTGCCACCCCGCCTGAGCGCACCAGACGCACCGTTGTCGGCGAGAGCGTATCCAATACCACGCCAGTTTGCCAGCGCGCCATCAAATCATCTAACACGAAAACGCCGTCTGAGAGTGGTTGTGCCCACACGGACGAGACGAGCCAAACCCAACCCAGCCACCAGAGCCAACTTCGCATCATTTCCGTCGTTCCCCGAAGCGGAGAGATTTCCTGCAGACCCATAGGAGAACGCTCCCCTATAGCGAATCCCTCCTTCCGGTGTGTGGGCGATTTCTCGCCGGTGTGGATGAGGCAGGGCGCGGACCGATTGCGGGACCTGTCATCGCAGCATGCGTGCTGGTACGGGAGCCATTTTGCCTTGCGGGCGTGCGCGATAGCAAGACCCTCAGTGAGGGCGTGCGCGAACAGCTCTTTGAGCGAATTCGGCGTGAGGCGATTGCATGGTCAGTGGGGATCGCCTCCCCACGCGAGATTGAGCAGTTGAATATCCTGCGTGCCAGCCTGTTGGCGATGCGGCGCGCTTTGCAAGCACTCCCTCTCAACCCGCATCAGGTGCTTGTCGATGGCAAGTTCCCTGTGCCCGATTACCCCGTCCCCCAAGAGACGATAATTGACGGTGATGCGCGTCATCCCGTCATTAGTGCGGCTTCCATCATGGCGAAGGTTGTCCGAGACCGCATGATGCGCGAGTTAGACCGTCTCTATCCTGCCTACGGCTTTGCCCAGAACAAAGGATACCCTACCCCTGCCCACTTGCGGAAGTTGGAGTGCTACGGAGCCTGCGCGCAACACCGGCGAACCTATATGCCGCTGGTTCAGCTCCAACGGCGTATGGAAGAGGCAGGCTAAACGAGGCCCATCCTCAGGAGGTCTTTGAGCGTGATCATGCCAATAGGGCGTCCTGCCTCATCCAACACGGGCATATCGCCAATCTTGACAGGCAGGCTTTGGAACTTCTCCATCACTTCGATAGCCAGCGGGTTGCCTTGCAGGCGGAAGAAGTGGCGATTCATCGCCTCATGCACAGGTTGTGCCAGGGCACGCTCATCCTGCAGGAGCCGTCTTCGAATGTCTCCATCGGTGACGAGCCCGACCATGACACCGTTGGCATCGACGACGCAGGCGGCGCCAGCACCTGCGCGTGTAATGGCGAAGAGTGCCTCGCGCAAGGGGGCATCTTGGCTTACCACGGCGAGCGAGTCGCCTGTGCGCATCACATCAGACGCCCGTAGCAGGAGCCGTTTACCCAAAGCCCCTGCAGGGTGATTGAGCGCAAAATCGTCAGGAGTGAACCCGCGCGCCACCATCACGGCTAAAGCAAGTGCATCCCCCATTGCCAGCATCGACGTTGTGCTGGCTGTGGGTGCAAGATTGTGAGGGCACGCCTCGCGCACCACTGCCACATCCAAAACCAAATCGACCATGCGCCCTAAGGTCGAGTCCGGACACCCTGTCATCGCTAAGGTGAACACTTGCAGGCGTTTCAATGCGGGACAAAGCGCCACAATCTCGTCGCTTTCCCCACTGTAGGAAAGCAAGAGCGCCACATCCTGCGCGGTTACAGTCCCCAAGTCGCCGTGAACCGCATCTGTCGGATGCAAAAAGAGGGCAGGGGTTCCCGTGCTGCTGAAAGTGCCAGCCAGCTTGCGCGCAATCGCTCCGGATTTGCCAACCCCGCTAATCACAAGCCGACCACTACAGTTGAGAAGCACCTCCACAGCACGGTCAAACGAGTCGTCGAGCCGATCGGCAAGCGATTGAACTGCTTGCGCCTCGATATGGAGCACTTCACGCCCAATGGCGCGCACAGGCCTGTCAGAGAGAGTGGGGTTCATAGAATATTGTCATCGAGCTCGGGAGCGATCCGCCTCGGGCGGCGCCGACGCGTCGGAGTCGATTCCTCACCGTAATACTCTTTGTAGACCTGAATAATCTTTTTCTTCACGCGCTGGAGTGCATTGTCGATGCATTTGGTGTGCCGATTGAGCTTTTGCGACATATCCCGATACGAAAGCCCGTCCAGATAGCACTCCAGCACCTGCAGTTCCAGCGGACTCATGCGCTCTTGCGCTATCCGTAGGACCGCCATCGGAATCCGCACACTGAGGATGACCTCCTCAGGCGTGAGGCAGTTAGGGTCGGGAATCGTTTCACCCAAGGTGGTGTCGGTCTCATGGTTGTTGGGGTCTTGAAGGGGGCGGTCGAGGGAGACCGATTCGTTGAGGGGGATATGCTTCTGGCGTGTGGCGGCTTTGACTGCGGAGATGATTTGGCGCGTCACGCAGAGCTCAGCGAAGGGCCGAAACTTGTGGAAACGATCATATCGGAAGTCACGAATGGCTTTATACAGCCCCAGAAGCCCTTCTTGAACCACATCCTCATGCTCGGCACCGATTAAAAAGTAAGAGCGCGCCTTCATCTCGACTAACGAGCGGTACCGCTTGAGAAGCGTTTCAGTGGCGCGCTGACTCCCTTGCTTTGCATAATAAACCAGTTCCTCATCCTGCATATAAGAGAAACAGAGATTCGTATCGTCGAAATATGGTTCCTCCACCATGCCGTGTTCCATCATACTTGTTCCCTCCGTCGGTGAGTAGTGCCAGCGCTGGGAGAATCGGACACACCCATCGGACTGACCCCTGCGTCAGCCTGCCCGTCTCGCCTCACTAGCTTATCACAACGTCTCATGCGCACTCCCCTTGCGGACATGAGTAGTTTAGACGATTGACCCCCCTTAAAGTCAAGGGTTTTGGGCAATTAGACGCCGAATTTGGCTCGAAATTGGCAGGAATTGCATCGGACAAGCGGTATCCAAAGGGGTATCTTAGTGTCTAAAGCAGGAAGCACACATTCAATAAGGAGGCTTGTATGCGAACTCGACAGTGGATTAGTGTGCTGGCGCTGGCGGGCTTGGCAGGTGTGGCTTGTGCCCAGTCCAATGCGCCGGTCAAGGTCTCTAAAGGTGCGGGCAATCAGGTTGTCTTGCAGTTTCACGGCATGCGCCCAGCGTTCGTCGAGATTGTAGTAGACGGCACCCTCGTCGCCACGCGCACCGTACAGGGCCATCGAGCGATGCTGGAGCTGACCCACGCAGGGTTAGCCCCTGGCACCCATACCGCTACCATCCGCCTGTACGATCAGCAAGGACGCTTGATCGGCGAGGCGCAATCGCACGTTGAAATTCAGCCCGACCCTTATGCTCCTGTAAGCTTGATCGTGCCGCGCAACGGTGCACGCCTCAGTGGAACCGTGCCCATCGAAGCGC